>Ga0209517_10001898_pt1 | contig 30601 bp, 29 predicted proteins | sample PeaSoiMetSII2010_FD_187695 | JGI IMG/M metagenome (GOLD analysis project Ga0209517, IMG submission 187695) | Peat soil microbial communities from Weissenstadt, Germany - SII-2010 (SPAdes) (version 2) | ecosystem: Environmental > Terrestrial > Soil > Wetlands > Peat | place: Germany...
CCACCGCGAGGGCCTGTTCGTAATTCTTCAGCAGTTGCTTGCGAAGCCGGACCGCCTTTTTACTCGCAGGGCACTCCGCTGGCGCCGTTCGGCACTGCTCAATGGTCGTTTCAAGACTGGAGAGGAAGGCCTTGCACGGTTCGCAACCGCCGAGGTGCCGCTCCAGTTCCTCACAAAGCGAATCATCCAACTGTTCGTCGAGATAGTTCGAGAGCTCAGCAAACATCGCCTTGCAACGGGCAGGTCTGTGCTGATCGTTGCCTAGCTGTTCTGGGGAAGACCCCCGCGAAGCGACGGCTGCTCTCCCGGAGCGTGGTTTCAACCCTTTCATCAATTCCTTGCGGACAAACAACCTCGCACGGTGTAGACGAACTCGTACTGTTCCAGAGCGTAGCCCTGTGATCTCTGCGACCTCTTCGTCGGTCAGCCCCTCCATATCCCGCAGCACCAAAACGATCCGGTATTGTGGCGGCAGCCGCTGAATGGCTTCTCGCAACCGTCCCGCTTCCTCACTCCGAATGGCGAATGCTTCGGGGTTGATGCCGCCATTGGTCCCCAGCTGCTCAAGTTCCTTCCGATCCGGCATGAGTTCTTCCAGAGAGAGGTCTGGATGGGGAGCAAACTTACTCCGGCGCCGACTCATCAGGCAGCGGTTCTTTGCGACCTTATAGAGCCACACGACGAGGGCTTTGGGACTGTCGAATTTGGGCAGGTGCGGAACCGATTTCAGCAGCACTTCCTGCATCGTATCTTCCGCGTCCTCGCGCTGACCGCAGACGCGCATACTGAAGGAGAATACGGTGTTTTGGAGCAGAGCGAGAGCCTGCTCCAGCCCCGCATCGTCACCCCGCTGCAGGAGCCGCACGGCTTGTTCTATCTCAGAACGCATTGCCGTAAATGTAGCACGGCAAACTTTGGGCTAGCTCGGTTCGGAGTCAACGTAGGCACCAGTTCCTCGCGTTTCCTAGAGCGGGAAACGGATGGACAGAATCGGAATGTGGTTTGTGGGGTGGAATGACAGTCGTGGCGAGTTCGAAACCCGCCGCGAGGTTCTTATGAACCGTAACCCATGTTGGGCTCTCGACTGAACCCGCCGCGGAAACGGTCAGAAGGTGAACCGACCACCGATCGCCGGAGCAAAGTTGTTGTTGGAGTTATAGGGGACGCCGGGGCCATGAGGGATGGCGATGGCCAGACCGCCGTGCACGTAGGAATACGCAATTCCCACAAAACCGTCGAAACGCTTGGTGAAGTGATGATCCACATAGAGCGACCCCTCGTTGAGGGTGCCCGCGCAAGAGGCGCGGAAACTGGCGGGCGTGCAGGTCGGCGGAACACGGAAATCGTTCTGCCGCTGTTGATACCAGGCGAAAGTGAAGTCGGTCTTGCTGCGGTAGGTGTACTTCGCACCGGTCCACCAGATGTTCACTAACTTTTCGGAGTCAAGATTGTCGTCTTCGACCCCGCTCATGAAATAGCCGCCCTGATCCGAGGCGCCAACGCCCAACGGGCGCGACGGGTTATTCTGCCAGATGTATTCGTAGCCGGCAAAAACCTTGAACCGCTCCGACGCATACTTGGTAGCAACCATGACTGCGTTGTTGTCGGTCACGATGCCATACACGGTGTCGTTCGGGTCGATCAGATTGGTCCCAGTGATTTGGTTCGTATTGATGCTGTCCGTGGTCGACTGGTAAGGCGCAGCCTGACTCTGTGGCCCCAGCAAGGGGTTCAATACGCTGATCGCCTGGTTGTAATGTTGGAAGACGACGTCGGCGGAGAACTCGCGGGCTTTTCCGCCGAGATCGAATCCATAGGCGTTGTTATGCGCCGATTCCGGCGTACAGGTGGTGTTAGTCCAGCCTGCGGAGGCCGAGTAGCAACCGCCAGAGCCATCGGCGAATTTATACATCGCGCCAAAATGGACCGGGCCATAGACGAGGCGATACTTCAGGGCATCGTCCCAACGGCTGTTCTCGGTGTCGCCGCCGCCGGCCATCGTGCCGTTATATCCGATGTACGAAAAGGCATAGGAACCGCCGGCCGGATCGTAAAGCAGCATCGCATCGGTACCAAGAGCGCGCTGACGACCGAAGGTCAGCGTGCCGAAATTTGTGGACGATACACCGGCATAGAATTCGTCATTGAAAGGTTGGCCCGCGCGCGCGCCATCGATGGCGATCGAATAGCTGCTCCGGGGAAGGCCATTGTTGATGATGTCGGTCTTTGAAGCGTTGGCCAGCAGGCCAGACTGCGGATTGATCCCCGTGGAAGCGTTGAACACAACCGACCAGCCAGGCAGAAACTCTTCCTTACCCCGGATGCCCAGACCCGTCTGCGACAGATTGTTCGGAGCGACGAGGAATCGATGTTGATAGCCGTTACGGTTCACCAGAGATTCGCCTTCATAGTTATAGCCGTTTAACGGCAAGCCATGGCTGACGTAGCCAATGCCGACGTCGTACGCACCGTACAGCGTGATGCCGTGCCAGGACAGCGCGCAATCCGTGGTGGCGAACTCGTGCCCGCTCGTGCAGGGGTCGGGGGTCGCCGTTTGCGCCCACGCTGGGAACGCCCCCATCGCAACCCACAAAATCAGCAAGAAGGGTTGGACCAGCCGCAGTGAGGCAGCCTTTGGAATGTAGCCGGCGCGCGTCAAGGTTTTCAGTCGCCTCCCGAACCGCATTTGATCCTCCGTCTTTCAAAAAAGTGCGACAAGAAATCGAAGTGTATATGTAGTATGCTTTTGTTGTCCACTAATAGACGGATAACATCGCTTTAGTGTGCCGTTGACCACACTCCTTGCTGACGGTAGGATTTCGTTGCGATGCCAGTCCGCCGCCAGACCCCCCGGAAGTCCGAAGAACTGCTGATGCTGCGCGACGCCGCTTTACAGCTCGGGATCAGCTTTCCAACCATCAAACAATGGATTTACAAGAGGAAGATCGGCAGCGTCCAAACCGCTGGAGGCCACCACCGCATCCCGCAAAGCGAAGTGGACAAGCTGCTTTTCAAGACTCGCGGCAGAACGAAAGAAGAGCGGAAGGATGTGATCCGCCGCGTGAGCGGACGCAATCAACTCGTCGGCCGAATCGACGGAGTCCGCATAAGCGGCCTCATGGCGGAGGTCAAAATCTCTATAGGCGATCAGCAAATCACTTCGATCATCACGGCAAGCTCGGCTCGTGAAATGAACCTCAAGCCAGGCCAGACCGCGGCGGCCCTCATCAAGGCCACCGAGGTGATGATTTTGCGCGTGTGACGCGAAGGTGAGTATCTTCCCGCTCATCGGGGATGCTGGAACGAAAGCCCTCCCGGCCATTCAGGACTCCGATCTATGCATAGCGAGGACCTACTTGGCTGCGGATTTTCGTTCGATGGGCGAGCGAACTGCTTTTCTCTTCGCGCTGCGCTGTTTTGCGATGATGTCGGCGAGTGTGGTGTTGTCGAGTATAGTTGCCGCGGAATCTCGCACGTCCAGGAACACCTGGTACAGTGCGCGGTGCTCAGTATCCCCTGCGATCAGAATCCGCAATTGATCTGCGTCCCCGAATGGCGCGAGTGGCCCGTCCATCATACGAATGATCTCGCTGAGTCGGATCTCGGACGGGTCGCGCCGCAGTCGATATCCGCCCGTTATTGTCTCGCACGCTTTCCACGACCCGGGCATGCTTCAATTCGACCAAGATCAGCTCAAGAAATTTTGCGGGCAGGTCACTTTCAGAAGCTATATCCCGGACTTTAATCGCTCCTTGTTGGTATCGTCGTGCGAGCGTCATCAACGCTTGCAATGCGTAGTGTCCTTTTTGAGAAATTTTCAATCTCACCTCATCCGTTGCAATCGGTGACGCTTTCAGACCACTGTTTTTCCCCTAACTGCCCAGTGTGCACACGTGTCATTTGTCCGGCCCATGCCGGAAAGCAGCGAGGGCTTGGTTTTGTACCGTAATCACGTGTGTTGCCGGTCTGCCTGCAAAAAAGCAGAACTGGGTGAACCGTACCGCTCAATGGGCGGTTACCCAGGGCCGACGCATCTTAATTGGTAGATGCGTGAGGGGAGAGTAGGGCTGAGATGGGGAGATGGAAAATCCCCTGAAGTATTTCTCCGAGTTGCGCGATCCGCGGGTGGAGCGGACGCGGGAGCACTTGCGGGGAGAGATTTGTTGCTGACCATCGCCGCCGTGTTGAGCGGGGCCAGCAGTTGGAACGAGATTGAAGGCTACGCCCACGCCAAGCGGGAGTGGCTGCAGAGCTTCCTCCTAATTGCCGGGCGGCATTCCCTCGCACGACACTTTCAACCGCGTCTTTGCGCTGCTGGACCCGGCGGAGTTGGAAAAGAGTTTCCTGTCGTGGGTGCGCGCGATGGCCCGGCTGACGGCAGGCGAAGTGGTGGCCATTGACGGCAAATCGCTGCGCGGCAGTGGCGCGGGCGGCAAAAAGGCCATCGTGCACATGGTCTCCGCCTGGGCCAACCCCAACAATCTGCTGCTGGGCCAGCAGCGGGTGGACGAGAAGTCCAACGAGATCACTGCCATTCCCGAGCTATTGAGCGCGCTGGAGCTGAACGGCACCATCGTGACCATCGACGCGATGGGTTGCCAGAAAGGGATCGCCCAGCAGATTATCGACAAGCAAGCCGACTACATTTTGGCCGTCAAGGAGAACCAGCTTCACGTGCTGGAGGATCGGCGGGACTCCTGCAAAATGCTGCCCTCCGACTCGACTGCCGAGCAACTGGATTGCGGACACGGGCGCGTGGAAACCCGCACCTGCTCGGCTTTGGGCGATCTGAGTTTGGTCGAGCAAGCGGACGACTGGCCGGGGTTGCACAGTCTGGTGCGCATCCAGGCCGAACGCTACCACAAGGCCACGGGCAAAACAGAACGTGAGATTCGCTACTACATCAGCAGTCTCCAGCCCGAAGCGGGGCGACTCAACTCGGCAGTACGCCAGCACTGGGGCATCGAAAACAAGCTGCACTGGGTGCTGGACGTGGCTTTCGGCGAGGATGCCAGCAGAAAACGGACCGGCAACGCCGCGCCAAACTTCTCCCTCATCAACCGCATCGCCCTCAACCTGCTCAAGCAAAACAAAACTTCCAGGTTGGGCATGAAAGGCAAACGCCTCAAAGCCGGCTGGGACAACCACTACCTGCTCCAATTCCTGGAAATTTAGATGCGTCGGCCCTGGCCCAGCCGGACTCTTTGTTGCGCGCCCTTGCTGTTTCGCTTATTCTGAAGTTCTCCCCTGGGCAGATCCGTAGTCGAACCGTGAGTCACCTGGTGCAAACGCCTCCAATCGTACGTCCGCGTGCCGGACTGCCTCCAGAGACCCCGCTCTGGCAGATGGTCGTGCTGGTAGGGTTGCTGCTCTGGCTCTACGTTCCCATCCTCGTACATCTGGTCGGCCAGTGGGCGCATGACCGCGATTTTGGCCACGGATTCTTCGTTCCCTTCTTCTCCGCCTACGTCATCTGGCAGGAGCGCGGCCGCCTCGCTCACCTCTCACGAAAGCCTTCCTGGTCAGGGCTCTTGATCCTGGCCTTCGCGTTGTGCGTCCTGATGCTGGGGCAATTGGGCGCTGAGCTCTTCCTTGCGCGCTTCTCACTCCTGCTGGTGCTGGCGGGCCTGATCGTCCTCTTTCTTGGATGGCCTATCTTTCGAGCCACGCTGTTCCCGTGGGCCTTCCTGCTGCTGATGATTCCAATCCCCGTCATTCTCTTCAACCAGATCACTTTCCCCTTGCAGTTGCTGGCATCACGAGTGTCGGCGGACATGCTGGAATTGCTTGGCGTTCCCGTAGGGCTCGAGGGCAACGTTCTAAGACTGGCTGCCATGCCGCTGGACGTGGCCGAAGCATGCAGCGGCATTCGCTCTCTGATGGCTCTGGTGACCCTCGCCATCATCTACGGCTACCTGACGGAGAAGCGGCTCTGGGTGCGCTGGCTGCTCGCCCTGGCATCTGTGCCGATCGCGATTGCGGCCAACAGTGTTCGCATCGTCGGCACCGGATTGCTGGTGCAATACGGCCATGCCGATGAAGCCGAGGGCTACTTCCACGCCTCGTGGGGATTGATCATCTTCGTCGTCTCGCTTCTCATGCTGTACGCTCTGCACGCCCTCATCCGTTTGCTATGGCGCGAGAAAAACGGCACGGCAGCCAGCCGCTCCGAAGCGCTCGAGGAACGGATCGAGAAACCCCGGGGCACAGCGAATAGGTGCTCCTTTCATTTCGTCGCGGCCGCGCTCCTGCTCGCTGTTGTTGCCATCTTTCTGCAAGTCCGTCCACACAGCGAGAACTTCCCTTCTCGTCTTCCTCTGAGTTCATTTCCCCAGCAGTTGGGAACCTGGACCAGTACTGACATTCCCATTGATCAGGACATCCTCGACATACTTGGACACGGCGAGTTTCTTCACCGCAGCTATCAGGATCAGGAGGACCGATCCGGGGACGACCAGCCTGACGTGGATCTCTTCATTGCCTACTTCCCGAGCCAGCGCGCTGGCGACACGATCCACTCGCCGAAACACTGTCTCCCGGGCTCTGGCTGGCGTCCCATCGAGTCCCGCCGCATCACGCTCTCGTTCCCCGGACACGCGCCGTTTCCCGCCACTCGTTACCTCATCGCCAAGGGAGATTCGCGGCAGGTCGTTCTTTACTGGTACTGGGCGCACGATCGCGGAGTCGCCAGTGAATACTGGGCCAAGTACTACCTGGTCAAAGATTCCATCCAGATGAACCGCACCGACGGCGCCTTGGTACGCATCACCACCCCTATGTCTCCAGACGAAACCCCCAACGCCGCGCAACAGCGGATTCTTCCATTTGCCAACGACGTAATGCCCTTGCTGAATCGCCACATTCCGCGCTGAAATGATTTCTAGATTTCTACCGCGAAGGGCGAAGGTACACGAACGAAACGCTCATGAATGGGGTCGTTCGTGCACCCTCGTGCCCTTCATGCTTGAATGGTTTTCTCTTCCAGGAGCAAGCGGCCGCAACATATGACGCCCGTAACTGTTTGCGCCAGAATTCAATGCAGTATCATGAACTGTTCTGCGGATAATGCCTTGTACGCCTTCCGCGGTTGTAGAGCCGAATCGGAGAACCCAACATGAGTCGCCCTTTAGCCGTCCGTCTTCTGCTTGCCTGCGCTCTTCTGTTGTTGTCCGCGCTGCTTACCAGTTGCTCTCGCGATCCCAACGTGCGCAAGCAGAAATATTTTGAGAGCGGCGAGCACTATTTTGCTCAAGGCAAATACGGCGAAGCGGCCATCCAGTATTCCAATGCCGTCAAGATCGACTCCCGCTTTGCCGACGCCCACTACAAACTCAGTCAGGCTTACATCAGGCTGCATGACGGCAAGGACGCCTACGATGAACTGAATCGCACCATCGCCCTCGCTCCCGACAACTATCGCGCCCACACCGACCTTGCCAATCTTCTCATCGCTTCGCGAAATCCCGAAAACCTCAAAGAAGCCAAGACTCACCTCGACGTTCTCCGCGAAAAGCAGCCCAACAGTCCGGAAACCCACCAGGCCTGGGCCAGCTACGATTCGACGCAAAACAATCTCGCCGCCGCCGTGCAGGAGATGCAGCAGGCGATCGCGCTCGATCCCAACCGCTCCGAGTCGTACCTGCTGCTCGCACTCTTTCAACTCGGCTCCAACTTGCCCGACCAGGCTGAGGCCAGTTTCAAGAAAGCCGTGGAGATCGATCCCAAGGCCATGAACGCGCAACTGGCTCTGGGTGGCTTCTATCAGTCGCGCAATCGTCTGCCCGAAGCCGAACAGCAGTTCAAGCACACGATCGACCTAGATCCGAAAAATCCCGCCCCGCGCGTCGCTCTCGCTCGCCTGCTCATGGCAGAAGGTAAGTCAGCCGAGATCGAAGCCTTCGCTCGCCAGACTAAGAAGGATCTGCCCGACAACCCTCAAGCCTACGGCATGCTTGGCGACTTCTATTTCGCCAGCGGGAACATCGATAAAGCCGTTGACGAATACGCCTCGCTCTACAACGACCATCCCAAAGACCCTCAGGTCAAGAAGAACTACATTCAGCTCCTGATTCTGAAGAACCGCCTCGACGACGCCGCCAAACTGGACAATGAAATTCTGAAAGCCAATCCCCACGACGTGGACGCCCTGGTCAATAAGGGCCAGGTGCAGCTCCGCCAGAATGATATCGGCGGTGCCATTGAATCGCTCGGGAACGCTCTACGCAATGATCCCGACAACGCGGCCGCTCACTACCAGTTGGGACTTGCCTTCGACCAGCAGCACAACGAAGCCCGCGCCGAGTCGGAATGGAGCGAAGCTGTCCGTCTTCGTCCTGACATGACCGACGCGGAACGCGCCCTGGCTGTCCTGGAAAAGCGACGCGGAGATTCCGACGCCCTCGCTCAAACCGCTCAGCAGATCATCACCGCGCAGCCTTCGTCCCCAGATGGCTACCTTCTTAAAACGATCGCAGAGATTGACCGCCACAAATACGCCGACGCCCAACAGGACGCCGAGCAGGCCAAGCAGAGGGCTCCTCAGAGTCCGGCACCCTACTTCCAGATGGGCAACATCCAGCTTGTCCAGAAACACTATCCCGAGGCCGAGAAACTCTACCAGCAGGCACTTGAGAAAGATCCCTCGTTCGTTGAGGGCCTGGGCGGCCTGATGGACACTTACTTCGCGCAAAAGCAGTTTGATAAAGCCATCGCCTCCGCCAACGCGCAAATTGCCAAGTCACCCAACAACAGTGGCTTTTACGATCTGCTCGGAACCGCGCTGTTCAACGCCAGAAAAGATTTGCCGGGAGCCGAAACCGCTCTGCGCAAAGCAGTCGAACTCGACAAGAACAACAACGACGCGCTCGAAAAACTGGGCAAGGTGCAAGTCGCCGAGGGCTCCGTCGACCAGGCGCTCGCTCTCTACCAGCAATCGATCAAGGACAATCCGGGGAACGTTCGTCTCTACATTCTTTCCGGCGAGTTCTACGAAACGAAACAGGACTGGGACCATGCCAAAGCCATGTACCAGCAGGCGCTCGCCCTTCAGCCCGATCATCCGCTCGCGTCCAACAATCTCGCTTACCTGATGCTGCAGCAGGGCGGAAACGTCGACGTTGCTCTGGCCATGGCGCAGACCGCGCGCCGCGGCATGTCCGACTCGGCTAATGCGGCCGACACTCTGGGTTGGGCTTACTATCAGAAAGGCATCTACCAGTCCGCCATCAGCCAGTTTCAGGAAGCGTTACGCCTGACCGAAAAACACGGCGAACCCGATGACGCCACCATCCACTATCACCTAGGCCTCGCCTACCAGAAAGCCAACCAGACCGCGCAGGCCCGCCAGCAACTGGAAAAAGCGGTAAAGCTAAGCCCGAATAACACCGACGCCAAGAAAGCTTTGTCCGAACTTCGCGGGTAAGCTCACGGATCATTGATGTGGGAATCGCTGGGTTGCTGAAGAACTCATGTGGGGACAGCCGCCTCGGCTGTCCCGCCAGCGCGAAGCGCGGCGGCAACGCGGGAGGAGCCTTCGAGAAAGTTTCAGGAACGATCGTACAGGTCTTCCCGCCGCCAAGTCTTCCTTCCCATGCGGAACTGCATTCGGCTGAAGCTGCGCTCCAACGCTTCCTGGTCTCTCCGTCTTCGGGCATCTCGCGTCTTGGGGCTTTTCGTAGAGTGCAAGAGAAAGAACGGAGATCAAACCATCAATCGTGAATTGACTGGTTAGTTCGAGGCAGGCTCCCTCTCGCCTAACCGTCTTTAATGCGATCAAAGGTTAGACAAATGGAACCAAAAATCCCGCGCTCAGGCGGGACTCAGAACGTCGAAGGAGTTTCGACGTATTTGATCTCGTCCTGATCCGGCAGAGAAACTATGCTCTTCAGTCGGCCGCAATATCTTGCTTGGGACCGTCCGCACCGCGGCGCTTGATGGCTCGATTCGAAGGCAGGCCCGCATCGCGAATCTTGTAGAGCAAAGCGCGGTAGCTGATGCTCAACGCGCGCGCCGCCTGCTTGCGATTCCAGTGGCAGTTCTGCAGAACTTTCAGGATCACTTTCCGCTCCAGTTCGCGCACTGCAGCGCGAGTTAGTTTCTTCAGAGAGATCTGTCCGTCCACTGGAATCTCGGCATTGAAAAAATCGGGCTCGCGCGGCCGGAGGTCGCTGGCGATGACTTCTTCGTTGCCCAGAATCACGTAGCGCTTGACCAGGTTTTCCAGCTCGCGGATATTGCCCGGCCAGTGATACTTGCGCAGCACCGCCATCAATTCACCGGACAACGGTTTCGCGCGGCAGTTGTACTTGCGGTTGTGATACTCGAGGAAGTATGCGACTAGGTCGGGAATATCAGCGGCGCGTTCGCGCAGCGGAGGCAGATGCAAATTCACCACGTTGATGCGATAAAACAAGTCTGAGCGGAAGGTGCCGTTTTCGATCTCCTGCTCGAGTTTGCGATTGGTGGCGCAAACCACGCGCACTTCCACTTTCTTATCTTCCTGCGCACCGATGCGGCAGAACTGTCCGTCCTGCAAGAGCTGCAGCAACTTCGACTGCAGTCCCAGATCCAGTTCAGAAATCTCGTCGAGGAACAGCGTGCCGCGATGCGCCATCTCCACCCGGCCCGGCTTCGTGCCATAGGCGCCAGTGAAGGCTCCCTTTTCGTAGCCGAATAATTCACTCTCGAGCAGCGTGCCTGGAATCGCCGGGCAATTCACCTTCACCCACGGCCCGGTGCGCCACGGTGAAGCCGCATGAATCATGCGCGCGACAATGTCTTTGCCGGTTCCGCTCTCTCCCTGGATGAGCACCGGAACATTCGCGCCCGCCAGTTTAGTCAGGCGGTCGCGCACGGCCTGCATGCCCTCGGTCCGTCCAAAAACAATGGTTTCCGGCGGCATTTCCCCCAGGGGCTGGACGAGCGTACTGACACTGCTGGTTGTCATGTCTGGTTTCTCGCGGGGGAGCCCTTCAACCTGCATCCGGAAAGCCAAACCGGGCAAGCGCAACGCGGTCCTATCAAATCTAGCTTATCTGATTGAAGGGTATCAACTTACCAAAGAGCAGAGGAGGCGTACCCCCGTAATCTGCAGGTGGACCCAACAGTAACATGTTCCCCCAAACGATAGGCAAACATTTTCACACAGCAGAAGCGAGCTTCCGTGCGCGAGTGCCATTGGAGTTGGCTGGATGCAGCAGTGGGCGCGAGAACTTGAGGCCCAGCAGGTAGTAGCCTTCCGCGGGCGTAGTGCGCAGAGCCTTGGCTCGAAGGGTCCGCGACGCCCTAGGCAACAAAGCTAGCGAGGCCACAGGGGCGCTGGGAATCTCCAGCTGGAGCTGGGCTATGGCGGGCAGTGTGCGACGCATCGCGACCAACATTCCTCCTGCGCTGACGTTGAGGGCAGTGGCAAACTCGAGGAACTCCTTCCCCTTGCCGTCGCGGCTGCGAACAAAAACAGGGATCGCCAACGGCAACCTGGCCCACTTTCGCCGCTCGCCTCCTGGTCGTGCCACCTTCATGCAGACCTCTCCCTGGAACCCTAAGCCACAGGTATGGGAGCACCTTAATGGCCAATTCTAGGGTGAATACCGGACGAAACCGGGCTAAAAACCAAGCCGGGCACCACGCCTGACTGCGAAACCAGTACTGGAGCAGGAGTTTCCGGGTCTTTTGTTCGCCTTCCGTTCGAGACCGGCTGATCGGGCTGAGCCCACCCGGACGCCTGCAAAGTGCAACCTTTTGCTACACTTGGGTAATTCTGTTGCATTTTCCGTTGACAATGAAATGTGGGCTGGCATACGATTTTGCTAGCTGGCACTCACCCTGACGAGGCGGGTGCGGTTTCCTCCTCCCGCGTAAATCTGTGGTTTTCCTCATGGCCACTGCCCATAAGAACACGTGTGTGTCCGGCACAGGCGGAGCTTCCGCCCCGGAGCCGACGCACAGTCCTGCCGGGCCGTCCGATGGCGACGTTCCCAGTCCAGAAAATTTACTGCAGGAGTACAACGAACTTCGCGAGCGCTTCCAGCGCACCACGAACGCTCTAGGCTCGGCCGCGCACGATCTCAAAACGCCGCTGTCGATTCTGAACGGCTACGTCGACCTTCTGCATAGCGAAAAGCTTGGCCCTCTTAGCGACCGGCAGCGCGAAGTCTTGCGCGACATGAAAGCCAGCGGCAAGCGCCTGCAACAGTTCATTCAAGATTTTCTGACCTACAGCGCGCTCGAGACTGGCGGGCTGCGCATGCAGTTCGAACTGGGAAATATCAACGATTGCTTATCGGAAGTTTGCCGGTTGTGGTCGAATCGTTTTCAGGAAAAGGGTCTGGCGCTCTATTTTCTGGCCAACGACAAGTTGCCCACTTTTCCTTTCGACTCTCCGAAGCTGGAGCGCGTCATCTCGAACCTGCTGGAGAACGCATTCAAGTTCACGCCCCAGGGCGGAACAGTGTGGCTGCACGCGGAACCGCACATGTGGGATCGCCGCGCAGCTGCCCTGCCCTCCACGTCCGAGCGCCGCCGTCAAAATCTGAGCCATCCGAACTCGGTGAAGGTGAGCGTTTCCGACACCGGACCGGGGATTCCGGCGGAGTTCCATCTGGAAGTCTTTGACGACTTTTTCCGCCTTCCCGGCACCGAGAGCCAGGACGGAATGGGATTAGGACTCGCCATCGCGCGCCGGCTGGTGCAAGGCATGGGGGGCAAGATTTGGGTGGAAAGTGATCCGGGAGTAGGCTGCAAGTTTTCGTTTCTGGTGCCGTATAAACCGGTCCCCTACAAACCCGTCGCTGCCGCTGCCAGCAAAGGGAAGAATCGATGAAGCAAACCGCCAAAATCCTGCTGGTTGATGACGAACCCGGCATGCTCCGCTACATCAAGACGCTGCTCGAAGTCGACGACTACAAAGTCGAGACTGCGACCACAGGCGAAGAAGCGCTGCAGCGCGTGGAAAAGGGTCTGCAACCCGACCTGGTTCTGCTCGACGTGCTCATGCCCGGCATCGACGGTTTACAAACGCTGGAGCAACTCCGGCAGATGCGGCCGGGCGTCAAGGTGGTCATGCTTTCTTGCGTCAACGACACGCGCAAGGTTGTCCACGCCATGAAACTCGGAGCGCTGGACTATCTCACCAAACCTTTTCAGAAAGCGGAATTGGATGCGGTCATCGATCTGAGCCTCGGCCAAGGAAAACAAACTTACAGCGGAGAAGTGGAAGAACTCGCCGATGACGTCTTCTTCATCGCGGCTAGTCCTCAGATGCGCAAGATTCGCTCACAGGCCGCGCTGGTGGCGAACGTCGACATTCCGGTGCTCCTTCTCGGCGAAAGTGGGACGGGCAAGGAAGTTCTCGGACGGCTGATTCACAAGCTCTCGCCGCGCGCGCACCGCACGTTTCTGAAAGTGAATTGCGCCGCCGTCCCCGCCGACCTGCTCGAAAGCGAGCTGTTCGGCTACGAGCCCGGTGCCTTCACCGGGGCGACGCACGCCAAGCCCGGCAAGTTCGAACTCTGCAACAAGGGCACGATTCTGCTCGATGAAATCGGTGAGATGCCGCCACTCTTGCAGGCGAAACTTCTGCACGTGTTGCAGGATCAGCAATTCTCGCGTCTCGGCAGCCGCTCGGTCATCAAGGTCGATGTTCGCATTCTGGCCGCGACCAATATCAATATTCCCGAAGCGCTCGCCAGCAAGAGACTGCGTGAGGATCTTTACTACCGCCTGAATGCTTTCACCATGCAGATTCCGCCCCTGCGCGAGCGCAAGGAAGAGATTCCCATCCTGCTGAAGCACTCCATGTCGCGGATGGCGGAGCGTTACGCTCGCGCGCCTCTCCCGCTCTCTCCGGCGCTGCTGAAGGCCTGCCAGGATCACTCCTGGCCGGGCAATCTACGCGAGCTGAATAACTTTCTGAAGCGTTACCTGATTCTTGGGGATGAGAACCTGGCCGTGTCGGAATTGCTCCCGCGGAACGATGGCAATGCCGGGCTGCACGGAGATTCCGCACCCCGAGGCGCGGACACGGGCGGGTTGAAGTCCCTGGCGCGAAACGCCAAAGATGAAGCCGAGGCTCAGGCCATCACCCGCGCTCTGGAACAGACCAACTGGAATCGCAAACAAGCCGCTGCCATTCTTCAGATCAGCTACAAGGCTTTGCTCTACAAGATTCGCCAGTATGGGATCGCCGAAGCGAAGAGCCATCACAAGCTTTCGGCGGGAGCGTAGTTCTTCGCATCGCGCATGGCGGTCCGCAGAGACCGCTCTTAAGAAGAAATCAGCCCACGGGTGACGTCGTGGGTTTTTCCATTTGTACGGCTCGGTGAACAACTCTACGGAACTGTTAGAGAGACGACGGTATTCTTCGTGTCGCTGCCGGCGGTAGCCGTAACCGTGATGTTGTAGGTGCCAGCGGGCGTTCCGCTTACGGGCGTCTGCGTGGTCGAGTGGCTGCAGGCGGGCTGCAACAGGAGCAGCAGGAACAGGATAGAAAACAGCAACATTCCAGCCATGCGCCGGCGGCGCCGGTCGGTTCCCACTCCCAGTCCCAGCAGAGCCAATCCCGGAACCGACAACCAGATCGCGTAGAAGTGGCGGGTGGCAAGGCTCGCGGCAGGCGTAACGATGGGCCGGGCCGTCGTGGTGATGTTCAACGTGGGCGCTGCCGGACTGCCCGAGATCAGCGTAACCGAGGAGGTGCTGAAGGCGCACGTGGCCCCGGTCGGAAGGCCGGAACAGGAGAGAGCAATGTTGGTGCCGTAGACGGGATGAGGAGTGAGTTGCAACTGATAAGTGGCCGTATCCCCCGCAGCTGGCACCGTGACGTTGCTTGGGCTGGCCGTGATGCTGTAATCCGACATCTGTGCCGACACCGTCGTCGTTGCAGGAGTGATGCTGTTCGGCGCGCTCGCCAAAACGCTGCCGCCGTTGAATGTCGCGGCATTCCCGGTGGTGGTTGCGGTGGGCGTCAGGACGATAGTGATGGTCGCCGTCGAGCCAGACTGCAGCGTTGGGATACTGCACGACGCGCTGGTACCGGTCGAGCCCCCCCCGCAGTTTCCGGAGGTTGCGCTGGCGGAAACAAAGGTGAGCGGCACAATCGTAATCGTGGGGCTGAAGTTGTCGGTCACCGTAATGTTAGTGGCTAAATCGGGACCCCCGTTGGTTAGGATGTAGGTGAACGTGGCCTGATTTCCCGCGCTGATGTAGGTCTGGTTGGTCCCCAGTGTGAGGGTCCCCGAAATGGACAGGCTCGCGGCGGTGCCCAGTTGGGTAACGAATGCGTCAAACCCGCCGTTGTACGACTCCAGTTTCTCTGGAACGCGCAGATCGAGGGAGTTTGTATCGCCCGCAAAGTACACAGTCTGGTTGCTGTCGAGAGTGATGCTCGTGCCTTCGTCCGTTCCGCTTCCTCCATAGTAATTTGCCCATGAGGCAGTGCTGGTCTGCCCGACGACCGCGGCGGTATTCAGGCGAGCCACGAACGCGTTCTGTGGCCCGAGCAGTTGGCTCTGGATATTGTTAACCGATACCGGGAAGTCGCTCGACTTAGTCCATCCCGTCAGCAGGGCTCCGTTGGCTGTGTCCACAGTGATCGCGAGGCCCGCTTCGTCGGCACTCCCGCCGAGATACGAGAAGTACGTCAGCGACATGTTCGTGACCGTTGTGCTCGTCGCCGGGTTGCTCAACCGCGCCACGAACGCGTCGTTCGGAGCCGGGCTTGTTGTGATTGCGGGGCACGTCGTGCCGGCCGCAACGGTCGGGGCGTCCAGACAGTGCTGATAGGCCGCAAACGTGGTAAGCGTAGTTACGTCGGTCGAATTTGTGGTCCCGGTCAGGTACACGTTGGCCGCACCGGAATCGATCGCAACTCCCGTTCCTGAATCCGTCTGCGAACCGCCGAAATACGTCGACCACTGCAGTTGAGATCCCTGGGCTGCATTGGGATTCAGCTTGGCCACAAAGGCATCCGAGTTCGCCGTAGTCGTGGTGTTGGAGCAAGTTGGAGGATTGACGATCTGGGCTGAAGCGGGCTGATCGAGACACGGCTGGTACGCATTCAGGATGGGGAAGTCGGTGGTCTGACATCCTTGGCATCCGGTGTAGGTGAAGTTCGTGGTGCCGCTGAAATATATGTTCCCGTTGGTGTCAACCGTGATGCCGCCCCCGACCGCGATCGGCGCAGTCGTGGCGAAGTTGCCGCCACCGAAATAAGTCGAGTACGTGATGCTGCCGGTCCGGGGTGCGTTCGTGTTCACCTTGGTCACGAAGAACTGCTTGGACGCGCGCGGAATGTTTTGATACGGCAGCGCCTGCGGCAGAGTGCTCGCGGGAAACTGCACCGAGGGGCTGGAGGCGTCACTGGAGGTCGTCGTGCCGGTAACGTAGATGTATCCCTTGGAGTCAATGGTCATGCCGCTGGCGACGTCGTCGCCGTTGCCCGACAGATACGAGGAATAAAGCAGCGAAGCGGCCGTCGGATTGAGCGCGGTCACGAACACGTGCTGGGTACCGGCACTTCCGGCTTCGGGCCCGGTTTGATAGCCGGTCAGCGTGGTCGGAAAGTGGACCGAGGAAGTCGTGCCCGCTACAAACGGGTCGCCTGCCGCGTCCACCGCGATTCCGGCTGGGCTGTCGGTGCCCTCGCCGCCGAGGTAGGTGACATATTGCAGGATGGCGGGACTCACGCCAAGGGGAGGGGTGATCTTAGCGATATACACGTTCTGCGTGCCGTTGAGCGTCGTTTGGTACACGCCGACAGCAGGCAGGGTGGTTGAGGTCGTCGAACCCGCGAGATAGATGTTGCCGCCTCCATCGACCGCAACGGAAGTCGCATGTTCGTCGCCGGTGCCGCCGAAGTAAGTCGAGAAGCTCAAGACCGGATCAATCACGAGTTCTCGCGAGTGATCGTAGGGGCCAACCGCAAATCCGACGCGGTTCGCCGCGCGCAGCACGAAGCTGCCTTCGATCTGCTGCTTCTGGCCTGCGATCTCCTGGTAGAGGCGCGGAGCGTCGAGGCGAACGCTGCCGCCTTCGCCCTGCATGACGAGAGCGCCGTTCTTTAGTTCCAGTGTTGCTCCATTGAATTCGAGTTCGGCCTGCGCCGGATCGGACCCCGGCGAGACCTGGAAGTCGTATTCGAGCTGCCCTTGATTTCCGTAAAAGACCAGATTGATTCCGGGATAAATGTCTTCATAGCGCACGCGCGCAAACTGGGGAACATCGTGCCGCCACTTGGCCGGGTCGTCGCCCAGAACGTAGTTACTCTTGCTGGGAAGGAGATCTGTCGCTGTCACGGTAGCATTTGGATTGGCTCGGGCGAGCTTCATCTGCAGCGACTCGACGCGTGTGGCGGAACCGGCTGCCTCGTGCTTCGCCGAACCAGACTTCGCCGAACCAGACTTCGACGAATCAGGTTTCGCCGAGGGATGAGGACTCAGGCTTTGGGATGTCAGATTGAGGATCGCGCCGTCCGAACCGAGAAACAGGCAGTATCCGGAGCCGCGGGCTACGAACTTCGCGCGCCGGTCGGTGGGGTCCAGATTTGCTTGACCCTGGTTCGGCTCGAACATCAAGGGCAGGCCGGCAAAGAGCGAGCGGGCCTGCGCGTGCGCGCCGTAGACTGCCTCGCCCAGTTTGGCTTCGCCCCGAAGGCTCTGCGCCATTCCCAGAGGACTCGCCGAAACCTCGGCCCGGTTGCGGACACCGGTAGCATTGGCGCCAGCGGTATGACGTGAGCGGGAACCCCACCCGAGAACCATGCATCCTGCCGCCAACAACACCAAACCGGCGACCAGAATACGGACTCGTACCACGGATGTTCCCAACCAACGGCGATCTACGTTCACGCGGTTCCTCCGATGCAGTTTCAAGTCAGTCAAGCTCAGCCCTTCGCTCAGATCGTTTTCGCTCAGATCCGTGGAGAGATTAGAAACGGCGCACGAGTCACTCCGAGCCTCTCGCCGGCGTGCTTCCATGGGCGAGCCTGCCCGCGGCTTGCATGTCACTGGAACTGGCGGAAAAAATTAAGTAACTACTTAAACATCTGACGGATAGACAAGTCAAGCGAGCCTCCGGCCTGCCGCCTCTCCAAGATTCGTCAGATGCGTCCCAGGGCGTCGAAAGATGCCGCGCCCTGGCACAAAAGTGGCATGAACAGGATTGCATGTACAGTTTATTGTCCAGAAGGTCGCGATTTTTCTGCAAGCGCTTGCACCTGCCTGGATCAGCCCCAACCGACGAGCGCGGAAACTACTGATTCTCTGCGGGAAACTTGCGACCCCGGGTGACAATGATGGCAGTCAGATTGCATCGGCCCTAGCAACTCTCCCAGAGTGTCTCCTCCCCAAGGCTTCTATTGCACTGGTCTGCTACGGATTTCTGTTACGGATTCCGGACAGATTAGTGAATCGGTTCCGACTGGCGTTTTTGCTGTTGCAAACTGCTCGTGGTTCGATACATTGAGGGCTATGAGGCCGCGTTTTCGTGGAAACTCAGGCCTCGAGGATTGGGGTTGTACCGTCCGTGGCTCGTTTTACTTTGAACTACCAGCTGGATTACACGCTCTTGGCGGAGCGTTCAGGCATGCAATCGAATTCACAGGAACGGCGGATGATGCGGCGCTTTGACATGCGCCTGCCCGCTATCGTGCGCCTGGAAGGCGCGAGCGAGTTCCACACCGAGACCCAGAATGTGAGCGCCCGCGGCGTTTTCTTCTACCTCGACCGCGCGGTTTCGGCCGGGACTAAGCTCGAAGTCACGCTGACTTTTCCTCCGCACGTCACGCTCACTGACGCGGTCCGCGTTCGTTTCTCCGCTCGCGTGATCCGCGTCGAATCGCCTCTGCCTTCTTTGCGCATCGGCACCGCCGCCATGATCGAAGACTACGAATTCCTCCGCTCTAACGGCACTCCCGATTTCCTCAGCGCTCTTCAGAAGGAATGGAAAGCCTCGAACTGAAGAAGCATGAACTGGCTTGATGCACTACCGAACAATCGCAGACGTGGCAGTTTCCCTCGCTGCTTGCTCTTCATGGAGGGAGAGCGAACAACGGTCGCCGACAAATTAACCGAACTTGTAGGGTTGCCCGACGTTCATGTCAAGGCGAAGGACTTCTGGATGCCCCGTGGATTGCCGGTGCCCAAAGCCAATGGCGAGTGGGACATGAGTCCCATCGAGGAAGCAAAACTCGGAGAGTCCATAGGATTTCTCTCCGACGACCGACGTGAGCAAGTTACGAGCTGGTGGCTGGCCGTACGAGAGAGGGCGAATACTCCAAACTGGGACATCGCGAGTACCTGCACCATCGCCGGGCAAGATGGTCTGCTACTCGTCGAGGCCAAAGCCCACGACGCGGAACTGGAAAAAGACGGCAAGGCCCTTGATGCGAACGCGTCTGACAGGTCGATTGCGAATCACGAACAGATTGGGCGCGCGATACACTCCGCGTCGGCGGGGCTGAACAAAGCAATAGCGGGCTGGAACCTCTCGCGCGATTCGCACTACCAGTTAGCGAATCGGTTTGCATGGGCATGGAAGCTGGCCTCAATGGGGGTTCCGGTCGTGCTGGTCTACTGGGGATTCATCTGTGCGGCGGAAGTAAACGATCGTCGCGGTCGCCGCCTTGGAGAACCATTCGCTGACTATGCCAATTGGTCAAGGGTTCTGCTTGAACATTCCCGGAATATCGTGCCTGAGCAAGCATGGGATCGAGACATCGAAGCCGGGCCTGCAGCTATCAAGCCGCTGATTCGTGTTTGGAAAGAGGAGTTTCCGGCATAGACACGCCTTCGCTCACTTCCCTTTGCCCAGTTCCTTCATCTCACGTCGCAGCCGGCTGAACCGCCGAACAAGGCTGCCAAGATAGACTGCATGAATCACCCACGTGGCTGTGTAGGCGGCGTAGAGGAATCTGATCGAATTCATTGCGGGCTCCGGGTCAACGGGACGCTGGCCTTTGCCGCCGCTCCACCCGTCCCGACCAGCGACTCCATGGCGTGAGCTTCTTCCACTTCCCGGTGCAGCAGTTCCAGCCGGAAGCGCGACCAGCACACCAAAAAGGCAAAACAAAGAAACGCCATCCAACTGATCACTAGCACGTGCAGCATCCGCGGATCCATCGATCCGCCTCCACCGATCACAGGTTGTGGGTGCTGCGTGCGGAAAAACCAGATCGAAAAATAAACCAGAGGTACATCCAGGGCGCCGAACACGGCCAGGGCCGCCGCCAGCATCTGCGTCTGCGCGCTGCTGGAGAAGCGCCGCAGCACCAGATAACTCACGTAAATCAGCCACAGCACCAGCGTCGAAGTCAGCCGGATGTCTCCCGGCGCCCACCAGATACCCCACACCGGCCGCGCCCAGATCGGCCCCGTGACCAGCACGATGGTGCAAAACACCACGCCCACTTCGGCCGTCGTCACCGCCAGCACGTCGAGACGCTGCCCTGGAAAAAACTTGCCCACAAAAAAGTAGAACGCGGGAATGCACAATACTGTCGTCGCCATCGCACTGGGCCGCATCCCGGCCGACACCAACCGCTGCTGCACCTGTGGGAGGAAAGTAGCGATGACTCCAATCACCCCGACCGCAATCACGATCCATTTCGCGGCCCGTTGCGTCGACTCTTTCGCGCTGACCAGGTATTGAATCGAGGCAACGAAATTAATGAAGAACAACAGGAAAGCGGTCCACGCCGAAGGGACGTGATAATAGATGATGCGGTAAACATCGCCCTGCTGAGCGTCGGTGGGCGTGCCCTTGCCCAACGCCAGGTGAAGGGCGTAGGCGAGGAAGATCGCCGTGATCACCGAGAAGATGGGGAAGAGCCGCTTCATTCCGCGTGCAGAATCGTCTCAAACAACGCCAGACAAGCTGTAGTAAATACTACATCATAGGTAAGAAGCAAAACGATCCAGAAGTGCGCGGAATCTTCCCCGGTCAGAATCGCGGTGGTCGCCGCCACCATGGCGATCACGGCCGGAATCGAAATGGGGAACAGCAGCAGCGGCAGCATGATCTCGCGGCTGCGAGTGCGCAGCGACATGGCCGCGAAGAAAGTACCATTCACGACCAGCGCCCAGGTCCCCAGGACCGCAATCGGAATCAACTGCCAGGCCGGGCCCAGAACCCGCAGATTGTAAAAAATCACGAACAGCGGCGTCATCAGGGCTTCCAGCACGCTCACGAAGATAAAATTGCCCAGCGCTTTGGCCAGAAACAACGCATTCGCCGGAGCCGGGGACACGCGGTAGGCATCGAGTACCTGGTTCCGCAACTCGCGCGCCCAGGTTTGATTGAGCGCCATCATCGACGCAAACAAGAACCCGATCCACACCAATCCACCCACAATGTGCCGCGATTCTTCCGCGAGCGGATCGAAAGAGAATACGAAAATCACCACCACCAGCAACGAAAAAAACAGCATGGAGTTGAGCGCATCTTTCGAGCGCCACTCCAGGCGGATGTCCTTCCTCAACGTGGCCAAGGTGACGGACCAGAGGCTCATTGCGCGTCCCCACGGGAAAGGCCGTCACGAGAAACGCCCTCACCAGCAGAACTCGGTCCGCGCGTGACGCTGGCGGTTCGGTCCACAATCTGTCCCGCCTGCATCCACACAAATTCGTCGGCCACGCCTTCGAGCAGCAGCGCCTGATGCGTCACCACGAAGATGGTCTTGCCGGCATCTCGCATGCCTTTGAGCAGTCCCACCATCTCCCGCGCAGAGTGCACATCGACATTGGAGAAAGGCTCGTCCAGCAGCAGAACTCTGGGATCGTGCAGAATGGCCCGCGCCAGCGACATGCGTTGCCGCATCCCCTGCGAATACTGCCCCACCGCGCGCGTCAACGCGGGATCGAGCCCTACCGCGCGAATCACCCCTTCGCAGCGACTGTCGCCGGCAATGCCGTAGAGCCTGGCAAAGTAGCGCAGGTTCTCCATCCCGCTCATCTCGTCGTAGAGCAGCGACGGGTGGGCCATGTAGCCGATATCGCGGCAGGCAGCGTGCGGACTCTTGCCGAAGATCGAAATCGCGCCCCGCGTCGGCTGCGCCAGCCCAGCGAGCGCGCGCAAGAGAGTCGTCTTCCCTGCTCCGTTGTCACCAAGGATCGCGTGAAACCGCCCTGCAGCAAACTCCGCCGTCACTCCGCGCAGGGCGGCAAAGCGCCCGAACTGCTTGATAACGTCGCTGACCGCGATGATGGGCAAGCCTTGCGGGATGGCGTCAGTCACAGGCACCGGAAGATCGCAGCCAGAATGTCACAGAATCACGATAGCGAATCTATGCATTTTTGCGAAGAATTGCAAAGTAGGAAGGGAAGAAGCAATCACAAAGGGCACGAAGGTTCACGAAGGAAGTTGTATGAAGTTCCTTCGTGATCCTTCGCGTCCTTTGCGGTTTATGTTTTTTCGGCGTCCAACTGACTCGCGAATCGCGCTTGACATCCGAACCATTCCATGGCACTATACATTGCTATACAATGTATATGGCGAGCAACAGTAACGGCAACCGCGGGCAGCATTGGGAAGCCCAATTGCGCAAGGGATCTCTGGAGATGGCCATCCTCGCCAGCCTGTGGCAGTCGCGTCTTTACGGGCTGGAGATCTTGCGTTCCCTCTCGGAGAAATCGCAACTCGATGTCGCCGAAGGCACGTTGTATCCCATTCTGTCGCGGCTCAAGGCCGAGGGACTTTTGCAGTCCGAATGGGTCGAAGCCGAAGCCGGACATCCGCGGAAATACTACTGGCTGACCGCGCCGGGCCGCCGCCGCGCCCGCGAAATGGCCGAGGCATGGCAGACGTTCGCCGCCAGCCTCGCCGCTCTCGTACAGCCAGTCTTGGGAGGAAAACGATGACTAGCATTGCGCCCCTTACGGACAGCCGCATCGAGAATTATCTCAGCCGGCTGGCTGCAGCGTTGGCTGGAGTTGCTTCGGAGCAACGGGACGAGATTGTTCGCGAAATCCGCGCCCACATTCTGGATTCGATGTCGGGCGCGAGCGATCCCCCCGGCGCCGTCGACCGCGTGCTTCGTTTGCTGGGCACGCCGGAGGAATTGGCCAACCGCTACGCAACGGAGTCCCTGCTCACCCGCGCCGGCTCCAGTTTTTCTCCGTGGCTCCTGCTGCGGACAAGTTGGCGCTGGGCCAAGCTTGGGATCACTGGAACCACTGCTTTCTTCCTGGCCCTCATTGGCTATGGGGCCGCGCTGGGCCTCACTGTCGCTGTTTTCGTCAAGCCATTCATGCCTTCTCGCGTTGGGATGTGGGTAGGCCATGGAAACCTGAACGTCGGCATCCTGCCTGCCAATCCGGAAGGGGCACACGAAGTACTAGGCCGGTGGTTCGTGCCGGTAATTGCTGTTGTTGCTTTTGCTTTCGCGGTTGGGACCACGCACGCGCTGCGCTGGCTGATCCGCAGGCGTTCTCCAAATCCGGCCTACCAAATGCCCCACGCCACGGTGTCAGGGGCGGCGCAAATCTAGTTCGCCAGCCTTAATTCGCCAGTCCCGCGGAGCCAGCAGGTTGCACCTGCGTCACACTCTTGGCCGGCTCGCTCGACTGCGTTCCATTCGCCGGAGTTCCGGGCTGCTGCGGAGCATACTTCGACGCGCACTTGGCCTGCAGCGCCTTGGCATGGAAAACGCCATCGTGTCCAAAGCTGCCGTCCGCCAGAGCCTGCGAGTCATCCTTGAAAGTGTCCGGCGGGGCCTCGGTGCCGGTGTAGTCGACGGCGAGGGTCTGTGTCTCCTCGACCAGCACAAACTGCACGTGCGTCCCGGTGCGCTTGATCGAGCCCGGCTGCACGTTTCCGGCAACACGCAGGCGTTTCGCGTAGGCGCCGTTGCCCATGGTGTGTAGCTCTTTGATGGTCACGTAGTAGCTCTTGCTGTCCTGCACGCCGGTGTAGGCCAGGTAGCCGAGCAGCAGCAGAATCACCGCCGTCGCTCCGCCAAATCTGAGATAAGTCTTGAATTGACTCGACATAAAGCGCCCCAAAGGGGATACACCCCACAGTCAGACTCTACGCGTCACCGGGGGCGGAATCAAGATTCGGGAGGACCGGTCGGCTAGTTGTCCCGATGGCCAACCCAGACTCGACCAGCCTGCGTCCGCTAGAATGAAGGAAGTCGAAATCTCGACAACATTTTTTATGATTCATCCCTGGCACGACGTAACTCCCGGCGACAAGCTTCCCCACGAATTCGACTGCGTGGTCGAAATTCCTTTCGGTTCCAGCGTGAAGTACGAACTGGACAAGTCGAGTGGCCTGATCCGCCTCGACCGCATCCTCTATTCGGCCGTCTACTATCCGGCGAACTACGGCTTCATTCCGCAGACACTCGCCGAAGACGACGACCCGCTCGATGTGCTGGTTCTCTGCCAGGAGACGGTGGTTCCGCTGACCATCATTCACGCGCGCGCCATTGGATTGATGACTATGATCGACGCCGGCAAACAGGACCACAAAATCATCGCAGTGGCGACTGAGGATCCCGAGTTCAACTCCTACCGCCAGGCGGCGGAGATGCCGCCTCATCGCCTGCTCATGCTGCGCCGGTTTTTTCAGGATTACAAGCAGCTTGAAGGCAAAGCGGTCGAGGTCGATGAGATACGCCCCCCAGGTGAAGCGTACCCCATCATCCTCGACGCGCTGCACCGCTACAGCGAACAACGCCGCAAAGGCTTCAAGGTCGCGAAGTAGGAACCCGATTCCGTCGCGGATGTCTCGCGGAGACGGATCGACAATAGGTGATGTGCGCGGAGCGATTGTCACTACATCGTCAGCGGATGGTCATTTCGTCGTCATCTTCTTGTCAAGTCCGCTTGTTGTGGAGATTCGTGCCCGCGAATTCCAGCCCACGAAAGAGCATCTGGGAACTGCGATGTAGGCGCAGATTCCTATATGTACAGAAGTAACCTTCCCCAGCCGGGCCTTACTCCCTAAACTTGGCCGAGTCAAAACCTGCTAGCTCGGGTTCATTCCTACGAAGCACATTTCTGCCGAAAGGCCCTGAGGAGACTATGAAATCTGTACGACACTGCGCCGTACTCGTGTTTTTCCTTGCTGTCTGCGCCGCATTTACCTTCGCCGACGAACCGGGACGCCATCCGGCCTACCTGCACGCGCTCACCGATCTGCGCCACGCGCGCGCTCATTTGGACCGCCTGACGCCCTCCGACCGCATTGACGACGAGGAACAGCACGCCATTGCTGAGATCGACAAGGCCATCGGCGAGATCAAGCACGCGTCGATTGATGATGGCAAGGACTTGAATGACCATCCGCCGGTGGATGCACACCTGGGACACAAAGGCCGCTATCATCGCGCTTTGGAACTGCTGGACAAGGCGCACAACGATATCGCCCGCGAGGAAGACGATCCATCCGTCCGCGGCTTGCGTGATCGTGCGATCCGACACATCGACGAGGCGCGCCGCATCGTCGATCACCTGATCATCCAGGCTGCCAACGACTAGAAGCCAGCTGCCCGCGGTAGCGCCAAATTGATTTTCACAAAGAATGAGGCCCGGCCCGAGAGCTGGGCCTTTTCTTTTTGACCCGGAGCGGTGTTACCTTACGGGTCGCAAACTCGACTCGATCCGGTTGAGGACGCCATGGCCACCGCGAAGAAAAGCAAAATCCCTCCGGCGAAATTGGAATTGTACGAAAAGCTCATCGCAACCAATCCGAACATGAACGCAAGGGCGACATCCACCCGTACACTTCCCTGAATGGTCACATGTTTACGTATCTGGATCAGACCGGCACTCTGGGCGTCCGGCTGCCCGCGGAAGAAGTGGAAGCATTCCTGAAGAAATACAAGACCTCTTTGTTCAAGTCCTACGGCGTCGTTAAGAAAGACTACGTGACCGTTCCCGACCCGTTGCTGAAAAACACAAAAGAACCAAAGAAGTATCTGCAGGTCAGCTACGAATACGTCAAAACGCTGAAACCGAAATAATCCGACGCGGCGTTGGTCTCGTCGGGATTTTGATTCCGAAACGTCGCCAGGCACTCGCATGAATTTTTCTCTTGACATAATGTACTAGTCATATAGTACATTGGAACACATGAAGCGCAGCAGTCCTGGCAACGCGCAGGGTTTCCAGCTCAAACTGGACTTGCACAGCGGAGTGCCCGTCTACCGCCAGATCATCGACCAGGTGCGCGGCGGCATAGCGGCGGGAGCGCTGGCCTCCGGCGATCAACTTCCCACCGTGCGGCAGCTGGCGGTCGACCTGGCCATCAACCCGAATACGGTTCTGCGGGCATACCGCGAGCTCGAATTAGGCGGCACGCTCGAAACCCACCAGGGCACCGGAACTTTCATCAGCGAAAAGAAGTTCAACAGAAACGACGCGGAGCGGGAGCGCCAACTCGGCCAACTGGCGGGCGAATTCGCCGCCCGCGCCGGGGCTGCAGGATTCACCGTCGAAGAATTGTTGGATCGTCTGCGCGAGTTAGTGCCTCATTCCACGCAAAGGAGATAGTAGCCATGACGAAAATCGAAATCGGTCAAATCAGCGGCGTCGGAAGATCGTTGTTTGTCGTCTGCCTGTTGACGGGCGCGGTCATCACCGCTGCCACGAAACATCCGGCTGGGATCATTGCGGGTGCGGTGCTGGGCATCTATCTCATGTTCGCCATCAAGGTAGTGCAACAGTGGGAGAAGGTCGCCGTTCTGCGCCTGGGCCACTACGTCGGACTCCGCGGCCCGGGCATCTTCCACATTGTGCCCATCGTCGAAACCCTGAGCCCCTATGTGGACCAGCGCGTGCGCGTGGCCAGCGTCTCGGCGGAATCGACCCTCACCCGCGACACGGTTCCGGTCAACGTCGACGCCATCGTCTTCTGGCTGGTCTGGAACGCCGAGAAATCCATTCTCGAAGTCGAGAACTTCATCGAGGCCATCACCATGAGCGCGCAAACCGCGCTGCGCGAGTCGATCGGCCGCCACGAGCTCGCACAGATGATCACCGAGCGCGAAACCATGGGCCGCGAACTGCAGCGCATCCTCGACGAAAAGACGAACCCCTGGGGCATCACCGTGCAATCGGTCGAAATCCGCGACGTCAAAATTCCGGCGGGCCTGGAAGATGCCATGTCACGCCAGGCGCAAGCCCAGCGCGAACGCCAGGCCCGCATCATTCTGGGCCAGGCCGAGAGCGAAATCTCCAACAGCTTCGTGCAGGCCGCGGCCGCTTACGCCGAAAACCCTGTAGCCCTGCACTTGCGCGCCATGAACATGCTCTACGAAGCCGTCAAGGAAAAGGGTGCGATGGTAATCGTGCCCTCCACAGCAGTCGAAACGATGGGACTCGGCGGAACGCTAGCCACCGCGTCCCTCGGCGGAGCCAAACCCTAGCTCCACTCTCAACAAGATTCCGCTCTCAACAACACCGGGTAGGGCCCGGCTTTTAGCCGGGCCACTAAGACCCGCATAAGAACTGGGCTTTAGCCCCTGAGGGCCATTGTCCCAAGAGGAGAAACTTGTATGAATTCGCTTGCGACAAAAACTCAAAAAGGATCGAAAGGTTTTGTTCTGGGCGTCGCCTTGGTACTCGCTGGGGTGCTGTTCGCCGCTCGGACCGCCAATACCCAGCAACTACAAAAAGGAATCAGCGTCGTGATGGCCACAACTACCAGCGCGGCGCCCATGCCTGAAGCCGATGACGAAGACGCCTGGGTCGTCGCTGTCACGCCCGACGGCAGCGTGTTTTTTGGAACCGATAAACTCAATCCCGCGGAATTGGCCGACAAGATGAAGAGCATTCCCCGCCGACGCGACCAAAAGCTCTATATCAAGGCCGACGCTCGCGCTCCATTTGCGGATGTGCGCAAAGTGCTTACGGCCGCCCATGACTTGGCCTTCGATGCAGCGGTCCTGCTGACATCCCAGACGGAATCGGCGGCCCGCGGAACCGTTGTGCCTCCAAAAGGCCTGGAAGTACAAATTGCTCCGCATTCAAACCGAGCCACCATCGTTGTGCAAGTCGACTCCGGCGAGCCATCGCCCACGTTTGAGGTCAACGATCAGAAGATTCCCGAGGCCGATCTGCCGGACACACTAAGGCGCGTTCTGCAAAACCGGAGCGATACGCCAGTTCTGGTGAAGACCCACGGACCAGTCTCATTTACTGCTGTCGTCCATGCGATCGACCTATGCCACGCGGCCGGAGCCAAGGTAATGCTGTCGACGCCCCAACTGTAGGGGTAGCAGCGTCGGCTCGAAACGTCGTCTGCCCGACGAACGGAGGTAATATCGACCGCGGTGAACACTCAGCCTACAATCAGTCGATCGGGTTCGGACAAAGCAGATGCTTCTACAAAAGCGTGCAAGGGACCCAGAGAGCGTTGCGGATGTGCTGTGGGGATGCGTCTGGGCGGGCTTGGGAGCGGTTCTGATTGGAGTTCTGCTCCTCGGAGCGGTGTACCTTTTCATGCCCCTCACGAGGACGCCCATCGAGGGGCATCTTCCCTATCTTTTGGCCGGGGCAGTCGCGTTCTTTTTTGTTGGTTTCGGTGTGTCGCTGCAATCGTTGCTGGAAATGCAATACTGGCGTGGGAAGTGGAAGTGGAAGTTGCCTTTCCCGCTTCCGGCTCTGTGCAGAATGCACGCGAAACGTCGCCTTCGCATCAGCCCACACGGCAGTCAGAATCGATGCGCCCCAAAGGTAATGGTTACCTCCGGTGTTTCCCATGTAGTGGGCGACTACAGTCTTTGCGGCAAGTTGCCGATAGCAGGTACATGGATCCTTCCTCCATCGCTCTTCAAGGATTGCAGCAAGCCGAGGTTCAACTAGAAACGGCCGCAGCCAAGATCGCCGGCGCCGGCACAACTTCACCCGACGGCAGCAACCTGGACGTGGTCGATCTCAGCGCGGAAATGGTAGCGCTGATGTCCGCGCAAGACCTGTCCTCCGAAAACGTCGCCACCCTCAAGACGGCCGACCAGATGCAGAAGAGCCTTGTCGATCTGACGGCCTGATCACAAGTTCATCTGCCACTAGCTAACAGCGCCCCGATACGCCTGCGCCGCCGGGCGGACGCGGCGTCCGCCCTTCCATGGTTCCTCTCACCACACGTGGCAAGCGTTCTCCGCCACCATCGGCTGGCCCGCCTTGCATCCCCACGCCTTCTGGAACTCCGGCATATTCTGCACCACGCCATTCACGCGATACTTGCCCGGCGAGTGCGGATTGGTGCTGACCTGCATGCGCAAAAACTCGGGCCGCTGCTTCTCACACCACACCCGCCCGAATCCCAAGAAGAAGCGCTGTTCCGGCGTGTAGCCGTCGATGCTCTGCCCTTCCTTGCCAGTCTTATCGTCGGCAATCATGTGCTCCAGCGCCATCAGCGCGATGCGCGCCCCGCCGTTGTCGGCCGTGTTTTCGCCCAGAGTGAGGCGTCCGTTCAGCTTCATGGTGTCGACGGCCACGAAGTTCGAATATTCATCGGCAACACAGCTCACGCGCTTCTCGAACTCTTTGCCATCTTGCTCTGTCCACCAGTCCCGCAGATTGCCGGTCGGATCGAACTTGCGTCCCTGGTCGTCGAACCCGTGCGTGAGTTCGTGCCCAATCACCAACCCGATGCCGCCGAAGTTCACTGCATCGTCCATGGCCTTATCAAAAAACGGCGGCTGCAGAATGCCCGCGGGAAACACGATCTCGTTGAACGATCCGCTGTAGTACGCGTTGACTTCCGGCGGAGTCATGCCCCACTCCTTGCGGTCGAGCGCCTTGTCGATTTTCGCCACCTGCCGCTTCGCTTCAAATTCGTTGGCCCGTTGCACGTTCCCCATCAGATCGTTCGGCTTGATCGTCACCGAACTATAGTCGCGGTACTCGTCGGGATAACCGATCTTGTTGCGGATCGCAGTCAGCTTCACTTTAGCCTGTTTCTTGGTGTCATCGCTCATCCACGAGAGACCCTGAATATCTTCATCCAGCGATTTCTCCAGCGCGTCCACCATTTTCAACATGCGCTGTTTGCCGTCCGCCCCGAAGGTTGCTTCGACGTAACGCTGCCCGAGTGCTTCGCCCAGAGAGTCGTCCACGAGTGCGACGCAACGTTTCCAGCGATCCTGAATCTGCTTCTGCCCGGTCAGAGCTTGCCGCATTTTGAAGTTGGCGTCCACGAAGGGCTGAGACAGCCACGGAGAAGCCGCCCGCAGCACATGCCAGCTTGCATAAGTCTTGAGCGAATCGAGCGGGAGCGAGGCGATCACCCCGTTGACTTGCTTGAAGTAGTCTGGGTTGGTGACGTTCATCGCGGTAAAGCTCGGTGCGCCCACCGCCGTGAAATAGCGATTGAGGTAAAAATCTGGCGCCATCGCGACGGCTTCGTCGCGAGTCACCTTATGATCGCGATTCTTGGGATCGCGCCGCTTGGTGCGGTCCATCGCGTCCGCCGCCAGCAAGGTCTCTACCGTCAGCACAGTTTGCGCCGAAGCCCCTGCCTGCTGCGGAGTCTGGCCCGCCAGCGTAAATAGTTGCGTGGCATATTCGGCCAGGTGCTTCCTCATCTCGACTTTATCCGCATCGTCTTTGATGTAGTAGTCGCGGTCGGGCAGCGACAGTCCACCTTGGTCGATGTAGGC
>Ga0209517_10001899_pt1 | contig 30597 bp, 24 predicted proteins | sample PeaSoiMetSII2010_FD_187695 | JGI IMG/M metagenome (GOLD analysis project Ga0209517, IMG submission 187695) | Peat soil microbial communities from Weissenstadt, Germany - SII-2010 (SPAdes) (version 2) | ecosystem: Environmental > Terrestrial > Soil > Wetlands > Peat | place: Germany...
TGCCGGGAGACAACGTGAGCCTGGTGATCGAGCTGATCACGCCGGTGGCGATGGAGAAGGGCCTGCGCTTCGCCATCCGCGAAGGCGGCCACACCGTAGGCGCCGGAACCATTGCCGAGATTGTGCAGTAAAAGCTAACGGCCAACAGCCAAGAGCTAATAGCTGTTTTGGAGTGAGCAATGCCCCGAGAAATTGTGACGTTACAATGCGGTGATTGCAAAGAACGGAATTATTCAACCACCAAGAACCGGAAGACGACGACGGAGCGGCTGGAATTCAAGAAATTCTGCCGCCGCTGCCGCAAGCACACGCCGCACAAAGAGGTCAAATAATTGTTGATTGCTGATTTTTGATTGCTGATTGTCAAATCAACAATCGCAAGATCAACAATCGGCAATTGAAACAGGGGCGTAAGCTCAACGGTTAAACTGCCGGTCTCCAAAACCGGACTTGGGGGTTCGAATCCCTCCGCCCCTGCCAGAATTTGCAAGGACGCCGGGAGGGTCAGGAGCGGGAATGGGAGTGGAGACGAAGAAGATGGCAAATTCAATCGCGGCCGCGGGCGGGAATTTCGGGGACCGGATCAAAGCCTGGCCGGAGCGCATCAAGTCGTTTTACAACGACGTGCGCACCGAGATGCGAAAAGTGACCGCGCCATCGTGGAAGGAAGTGCAAGCCACCACGGCCGTGGTCGTGATCACGGTAGCTCTATTCGGAATCTACTTCTTTATTATCGACGGCATCATCCAGAGAGCGGTTACGGCTCTCTATGACTATTTCAAGGGCCATTGAGCGCAGAACAGACGGAGCCGGAGTCTAACTTGATCATGCAGGACGAAGAAAAAAACGAAGCCGCGACTGGCAGCGAAGGCGAGCAACAGCCGCCCAGCGCCGAGGGAGTTGCTGCGACCGCGGAAGCTCCACGCAATCCGAATATGAAGTGGTACATCATCCACTCCTACTCCGGATTTGAGCGCAAGGTGAAGGAATCGCTTGAGTCGCGCGTGGCAGCCTTCGGGCTGCAGGAAAAGATCGGCAAAGTGCTGATCCCGACCGAGTCAGTCACCGAAGTCCGCGGCGGCAAGAAATATACCTCCGAACGCATGTTCTATCCCGGCTATGTGCTGGTGGAAATGGACATGGACGACCACGTCTGGCACGTGGTGAAGTCCACCCCGCGCGTTACCGGATTCGTCGGCACTGGCCAGCAGCCGACCCCGCTATCGGAAGAAGAAGTGCAACACATCGTCTACAAAGTGGCGGACAGCCGGGAGAAGCCGAAGCTCAAGGTCAAGTTTGAGAAGAACGAGTCGGTACGCATCACCGAGGGGCCGTTTGCCACGTTCCAGGGAATTGTGGACGAGGTAAACGAAGATCGCGAGACGCTGAAGGTGATGGTAACCATTTTCGGCCGCTCGACCCCCGTGGAACTTGAGTTCAACCAGGTGGAGAAAGTGGCGTAAGGAATTTCAGATTGTCAATTTCCAATTGCCCATTTTGAGTGGAGTTCGTTTGGCAATTGAAAATCGGCAATCGGCAATCATTCTTGAGAAGGAATCATGGCAAAGAAAGTTACAGGTCAGGTGAAACTGCAGATCGCGGCGGGCAAGGCTACACCAGCGCCTCCGGTGGGCCCCGCGCTCGGCCAGGCGCAGATCAACATCATGGAGTTCTGCAAACAGTTCAATGCGCGCACTAGCGCCAAGGAACTGGAAGGACTCATCATTCCGGTGGTGGTGTCGGTCTACAACGACCGCTCGTTTACCTTCATCACCAAGACGCCCCCGGCTTCGATTCTGCTCAAGCGTGCCGCCGGCATCGCCAAGGGCTCGGGCACCCCGAACAAAGACAAGGTCGGTAAAGTCACCGCCAGGCAAGTCGAGGATATCGCCAAGCAGAAGATGCCCGACCTGAACGCGGCGTCGGTCGAGACTGCGATCAAGAGCATTCGCGGGACGGCAAGGTCGATGGGAATTGAAGTGGTTGGGTAGGTTTGCGGGGCTGGGAGGCGACCGTGGAAACGCAATCGCTGTCGGGCCTTGAGTACAACTTGGGTTTGATAGACAAGCAGATCCGAATGCTCAGGGCGCTAGCAGATGTTTCCCCGCTTGTGCATTGCACGGACGCTGGGAAGAGCATCGGGCCACCTGAATCAGAAGTCGAATTTGTGGCTGTTTCCCGGAATCGGTTGCTTGAGTTGGTCGAACGTCTGGAATTGGAAGTCGGGGTTGTGAGGCTTGGGATAGAACGTCTTAAGAATTAGCCGCCTTTAGCCCCCAGACGCTCGCTTAGGCTCGCGAGTCAGAGTTTGTTGGTCGAGAAAACCACGGCTCCTCGGAACATCGCTGAGCGGTGGGAGACAAAGGAGCAGTAATGAATAAAAAAGAAGGTAAGAACATCGCCAAGGCGCACGCGGCAGTCGAAAAGCGCCCGTATGTCCTGCAGGATGCGGTTCCGCTTCTGCAGAAAGTGAAGTACGCGAAATTTGACGAGACGGTCGAGGTTACACTACGGCTGGGGGTTGATCCCAAGCACGCCGATCAGATGGTGCGCGGAACGGTCGTTCTGCCCCACGGCTTGGGCAAGTCGAAAAAAGTCCTGGTGATCGCTACCGGCGACAAAGTGAAGGAAGCCGAAGCGGCCGGCGCAGATTTCGCTGGCGGCGAAGAGATGGTCGAGAAGATCACCAAGGAAAACTGGACCGACTTCGACGCGCTGATTGCCACGCCCGACGTGATGAAATCGGTCGGACGCCTGGGCAAAATTCTCGGCCCCAAAGGCTTGATGCCGAATCCAAAAACGGGCACGGTGACGTTTGACGTAGCCAAGGCGGTGCAGGAAGTCAAGGCCGGCAAGGTGGAATTCCGCACTGACAAGACAGCTCTCGTGCATGTGCCCGTCGGCAAGATTTCGTTCTCGCCCGAAAAGCTGATCGAGAACGCGACGGTCGTAATCACCAGCGTGATCAAGGCTAAGCCGTCGGTAGCTAAGGGCAAGTACATCAAGGGCTGCACGCTGAGTTCGACTATGGGGCCGGGGATTTTGCTGGATACGGCTCCGATCGAGGCGGCGGCGAAGGCGTAAGCGGCTCGTGTGGGGACGGGCGTCTCGCCCGTCCGGCGCATTTCCGAGTGGCGAATACAGATTTTAAGGATTGAGTCATGCCAGTTAGCAAAGCGAAAAAGACGGAACTGGTCGAGAAGCTGGGCGCTGACCTGAAGAATGTTTCGAGCGCCGTAGTCGCGACCTATACCAAGTTGAATTCGAGCCAGACGCAGGACTTGCGTAAGGCTCTGCGGGGTACGGGCGCGAAGTACCGCGTGGTGAAAAACACGCTGGCGGAGCGCGCGGCCAAGGGCTCGAAGATCGAAGAAGCGTTGAAGAACCTGGCGGGCGTGACCTCGATCGCGTATACCACCGGCGATCCGGTGGCCATGGCCAAGGCGCTCACCAAGTACGCTAAGGACAATCCCGAGTTCACCTTCAAGGTAGGCGTGGTCGAAGGCCGCGTGATTTCCATCAAGGAGATCGAAGCGCTGGCCAGCATGCCGTCGAAGGAAGAGATTTACTCCAAGCTGCTGTTCCTGATCAACGCGCCGGCGCAGCGCCTGGTCACTGCCATGAACGCGGTGGGCCGCAATCTAGCTGTCGTGGTGGATCAGGGCGTGCAGCAGAAGAAGTTCAAGGAGGCTTAAGAGGTTTGTGTGGAGCGGGCACTCCTGCCCGCTTTGCTTGTAGTGGCAAGAGCTAGCGGGCAGGAGTGCCCGCTCCACACGAAAGAGATTTCGGTTATCAGCAAGTCAGGGGTTGCGCGGTTCGATCCGATTGCGTTGTCTGGCGCGGCGGATGTGAACCTGGTCGCACTGGAAACCTGGCCCACGGATAACGAAAGCGAGACGTAGCAAACCTTTACTTTGGCGAGCACGTCTCTACGAAAGAGACTAAATACTGGAGAACTAACATGGCGGACCTGCAACAGTTGGAAGATTCGATCGTAGGACTGTCGCTGCTGGACGCGGCGCAGCTCGTGAAGAAACTGGAAGAGCGGCTTGGGGTGTCGGCAGCGGCGGCGGCCCCGGTCATGATGGCCGGCGGCGGAGCGGCGGCCGGCGCGGCTCCGGCGGAAGAAAAGACGGAGTTCACGGTCGTGCTCAAGGAAGTGGGCGCGAACAAGATCAACGTTATCAAGGCCGTCCGCGAAGTCACCAGCCTGGGCTTGAAGGAAGCCAAGGAACTGGTTGATGGAGCGCCCAAGAACGTGAAAGAAGGCGTCTCCAAGGAAGAGGCGGAGACCATCAAGAAGAAGTTTACCGAGGCGGGAGCCACCGTCGAAGTGAAGTAGCGGCGTTTTGCGGGCGTGAGCGAAGCGGGAGCCCGCAGCCGCTATCCCGAGCGTTTTGTGCGAGGGATCCCTGGTTTAGGGTCGGCCGCAATCCTCCCGGCGATTTCCGCCCGGGATTTGGCGCCGTCCGGGACCAACCGAGCTCGAAAACGCACTTTTACCGGTGCAAGTTGCTGAAAAAACTAACGTTCTCTAGTTGTGAAGCTGCGGCAGCGGTGTTAGCATCTATATAACATCGCTTGTCAGGCCTCACTCGATCGCGAGCAAGGCTCGCGAGGGAAGTATAGGCACTGTTCCGCGGGCAGGCGGAACGGAAACGGCCGAAGGAACTGGCGCGAAAGATTACAAAACAAGATTGGCAACACGCCTTGATTGGCGTCTGCGGGTACACCTGTCCCCGTGGACGCCCTGTTGTCTTTTGAGCTTTCACCAACGGGTAAGGACCGCGGCGCCTCGAGCGTCCCACTTTCCGCGGCTTAACGCAGCCCTCGGCTGCGCATGATTGGGAGTCTCTTGACGATGAAGAATAATGCCTTCCGCAAACGTTTTGATTTTTCCAAAATTCCAGCAACCATCCAGATCCCGAATCTGATCGAGGTGCAGAAGCGCTCCTATGACCGCTTTCTGCAAATGGACAAATTGCCCAGCGAGCGCGAAGACGGCGGCTTGCAGGCCGTGTTTCAGTCTGTCTTTCCGATCACCGACTTCCGCAACGTATCACAACTGGAGTTTGTGGATTACGCCATTGGTAACTGGGAGTGCAAGTGCGGTCACCTCAAGGGCCTGCATCACCTGCGCACCACCTGCAAAAACTGCGGCAACACGGTGATCACCGATCCGTTCCATCCCGGCGATGTGCTCTGCGGCAAGTGCGGCACCTACAACGCCAATACGCCGGACTTCTGCAACAAGTGCGGCGACCCGGTCGGACTGCAGCTGAAATATGACGTGGCCGAGTGCGAAGAGCGTGGCATGACCTATTCCGCGCCCCTCAAGGTCACGATGCGGTTGACCATTTTCGACAAGGACGCCGAGACCGGCAACCGCTCCATCCGCGACATCAAGGAGCAGGAAGTTTTCTTCGGCGATGTTCCCTTGATGACGCAGAACGGGACTTTCATCATCAACGGGACCGAGCGCGTGATCGTCAGCCAGTTGCACCGCTCGCCGGGTGTGTTCTTCGAGACCGCCAACAACCGCACCTACTTCCTGGGAAAGATCATTCCCTACCGCGGCTCTTGGGTGGAATTCGAGTACGACCAGAAGAACGTGCTTTATGTCCGCATCGACCGCAAGCGCAAGTTCCTGGGAACCATCTTTTTGCGCGCCCTCGGTCTGCGCTCCGGCGAAGACATTCTGCGCACGTTTTACACCGTCGACCGCATTGCCATCAAAGACAAGAAACTTCTCTGGACTCTTGACCCCACCAGCGAAAAGCCCACCAACCTGCTGGGCATGAAGCTGGCGCACAGCATCAAGTCGAAATCGGGCGAGGAGATTGCCCATTCCGGCCGCAAAATCAACGGGCAGATCCTGAAGGACATTCAGAAGGCCAAGGTCAGCGAAATCGAAGTCGACGTTACCGACCTGGAAGGCGCGTGGGCCGCCGCCGACATCGTGGATACCACGACCGGCGAAGTGCTGCTCGAAGCCAACTCCGAAGTTACTGCCGACAAGGTCTCGAAGATTCTCGACTCCGGCGTCGTGGAGATGAACCTGTTCTTCCCCGAGCGCGACGACGTGGGGACGGTGGTCAGCCAGACCCTGAAGCGCGATTCGGTCAAGACTCCGCAGGAAGCGCTGATCGAAATCTACCGCAAATTGCGCCCCGGCGATCCGCCGACGCTCGACACGGCGACCGCGCTGTTTCACGGCATGTTCTTCGACCCGCGTAAGTACGATTTTTCGCGCGTGGGCCGGCTGAAGTTCAACATCAAGCTCTTCGAAAACCAGGATGCCACCAAACTCGAGCAGCGCACCCTCGATCCGGATGACTTCTACGGCACCATTCGCTATCTGCTCAAGCTGCGCAAGAACATCGGCGCGGTGGACGACATCGATCATCTCGGCAACCGCCGCGTACGCGCGGTCGGCGAACTGATGGAGAACCAGTTCCGCATCGGCCTGGTCCGCATGGAGCGCGCCATCAAGGAAAAGATGAGTGTGTACCAGGAAATGTCGACCGCCATGCCGCACGACCTGGTCAATGCCAAGCCGGTGATGGCCGCGATCCGCGAATTCTTCGGATCGTCACAGCTTTCGCAGTTCATGGACCAGACCAACCCGCTCTCCGAGATCACGCACAAGCGGCGTCTCTCGGCTCTTGGGCCGGGCGGCCTGTCGCGCGAACGCGCTGGATTCGAGGTGCGCGACGTGCATCCCACGCACTACGGCCGCATCTGCCCGATTGAGACGCCGGAAGGTCCGAACATCGGCCTGATTTCGTCGTTGAGCTGCTACGCCCGCATCAACGACTACGGCTTCATCGAGTCGCCCTACCGCAAGATCAAGAGCGGCCGCGTGATCGACTACGTCAGCGTGGTCAACAGCGGCGACAGCGATCGCAAGGTGGGCGATCACATCGAGAAGCACGAGGCCGAAAAAACCAACGCGGAGCTGAAAGAACGGCGCAAGAAGCCGGCGGAGATCGAGCCCTTTTCGTTCTATCTCTCGGCCTGGGAGGAAGACCGGCACGTCATCGCGCAGGCCAACGTGGAGCTCGACGACAAGGGCCGCATCGTGGCCGAACTCGTCAACGCCCGCAAGGCCGGCAACTTCGTGCTGGTGAGTCGCGACGAGGTCGACTATATCGACGTCAGCCCGAAACAGCTCGTCTCCGTGGCCGCTTCCCTCGTGCCTTTCCTGGAGCACGACGACGCCAACCGCGCACTGATGGGCGCGAACATGCAACGCCAGTCCGTGCCCCTGCTGCGCGCGCAAGCCCCGATCGTGGGCACAGGAATGGAAGGCGTAACGGCGCGCGACTCGGGCGCTGTGGTGCTGGCCCGCCGCAACGGCATCATCGATTCGGTCGACTCCGAACGCATCATCGTGCGCGTGGAGGGTGAACATCATCCCACGCAGCTCTCGCGCGAGGTGGGCAGCGACATTTACCAGCTCACCAAGTTCAAGCGCTCCAACCAGAACACCTGCATCAACCAGAAGCCGGTGGTCAAGAAAGGCCAGCGCGTGCTGAAGGGGCAGGTGATCGCCGACGGTCCTTGCACCGATCACGGCGAGCTGGCCCTGGGCCGCAACGTTCTGGTCGCTTTCATGCCGTGGCGCGGCTACAACTTTGAGGACGCGATCCTCGTCTCCGAGAAGATGGTGAAGGAGGACTACTACACTTCGCTTCACATCGAGGAGTTCGAGATCGAGGCCCGCGACACCAAACTCGGTCCCGAGGAAGTCACGCGCGACATTCCCAACGTCAGCGAATCCATGCTGCGTAACCTGGACGAGGCGGGCGTAATCCGCATCGGCGCCAACATAAAACAGGGCGACATCCTCGTGGGCAAGGTCACACCCAAGGGCGAAACCCAGCTCACGCCGGAAGAAAAGCTACTGCGCGCCATCTTCGGTGAAAAGGCCGGAGACGTTCGCGACGCATCGCTGTACTGCCCGCCGGGCATCGAAGGCGTCATCGTCGACGTGAAGATTTTCTCGCGCAAGGGCCAGGAGAAGGACGAGCGCGCAAAATCCATCGAAGCGACGCAGATTGCGAAGCTGGAAAAGAACCTCTCGGATGAGATTCGAATTCTCACCGACGAGCGGCTTAAGCGGCTGGAGAACATCCTGGGCGGCAAGGAAGTGCAGGCCGACCTGCACGACGAGCGCACCAACAAGCGTTTGCTGACCAAGGGCAATGTGCTCGATCGCGACACCATCGAACGCATCTCCACCCGCAACCTGAAGCGCATCAAGTACGCCGACAAGGATCCGCGGGTGAATGAGCAGATCGACGAGATCGAGGAAATGACCTCGCGTCAGATCGACGTGCTCAAGAAGATCGTGAACGAGAGGAAAGAAAAACTCACCAAGGGCGACGAGCTTCCCCCGGGCGTGATCAAGCTGGTCAAAGTCTATATCGCCATGAAGCGCAAGCTGAGTGTGGGCGACAAGATGGCCGGCCGTCACGGCAACAAGGGCGTGATCGCCCGCATTCTGCCGGAAGAGGACATGCCGTACCTCGACGACGGCACACCGGTGGAGATCGTGCTCAACCCGCTCGGCGTTCCCAGCCGTATGAACGTGGGACAGATTCTCGAAACTCACCTGGGATGGGCGGGCTACACCCTGGGCGAGAAAATCACCAACTTGCTCAAGGAAAACACTCGGCCAGAAGCGATTCGACGCGAATTGAAGGCACTGTTCAAGGACTCGCAACTGTCGGACATCATCGCCGATATGAGCGAAGACGAACTGGAGTCCGTGGCTCCCACGCTTACGCGGGGCGTCTACATGGGCTCGCCCGTGTTCGACGGCGCCAAGGAAGGCGAGATCAAGGCTCTGCTCGAGCGCTCAGGCTTGCCGACCTCCGGCAAGACATCCCTGTACGACGGCATGACTGGCGACAAGTTCGAACAGCCTGTAACCGTCGGGTACATCTACATGCTGAAGTTGTCGCACCTGGTGGACGACAAGATTCACGCGCGTTCCATCGGCCCGTACTCGCTGATCACGCAGCAACCGCTGGGTGGAAAGGCGCAGTTCGGCGGACAGCGCTTCGGAGAAATGGAAGTTTGGGCGCTCGAAGCCTACGGCGCGGCGTTCATCCTGCAGGAGCTGCTGACGGCGAAGTCCGACGACGTTTATGGCCGCACCAAGATTTACGAGGCCATCGTCAAGGGCGAAGCCGCCATGGAGCCGGGTGTGCCCGAGTCGTTCAACGTGCTGATCCGCGAGCTGCAGTCTCTCTGCCTCGATGTGGAGTTGATCAAGGCGGGTGACAAAAAGCCCACGGCTAGCGCTGCGGCAGACTGAGAAAAGCAGTTGCCGGTGGCCAGTTGTCAGTTGCCAGTAGAGCGCGGACGGGCCACCCGGCACAGCGGGAGACATTTTGAAGGAACGTTTCGCAGGGCCAAGGCTCTCGGCCACCGCGGAACAAAAGAAAACTGGCAACTGGCCACTGACAACTGGCGGCTGCCTTTGAGAGCAGGAAGCGGAGGAACACCTTGTTTCGTTCGAGCCCGTTCGAAATGCAAAACACAATCGCGGATTTCGATGCCATTCGAATCAGCTTGGCGTCTCCGGAAAAGATCCGCAGCTGGTCGCATGGCGAAGTAACCAAGCCCGAGACCATCAACTACCGCACTTTCAAGCCCGAGCGCGATGGTTTGTTCTGCGCCCGAATTTTTGGCCCGGTTACCGACTGGGAGTGCCTCTGCGGCAAGTACAAGCGCATGAAGCACCGCGGCGTGATCTGCGACAAGTGCGGCGTGGAAGTCACTCTTTCCAAAGTTCGCCGCGAACGCCTGGGCCACATCGAGCTGGCATCGCCCTGCTCGCACGTGTGGTTCTTCAAGGGCTTGCCCAGCCGCATCGGGCACCTGCTCGATATTTCGCTGCGCGACCTCGAGTCCGTGCTCTATTTCGAGGCCTACGTCGTGGTCGAGCCCGGCGACGCTCCGGTGAAAGACCACGAGGTCATCAAGGACGAAGCCAAGTACCGCGAACTCGACCAGCAATACCGGCCCGCAGGCTTCAAGGCCATGATGGGCGCCGAAGCGATCAAGGAGCTTCTCAAGCGCGTCGATACAGATGGGCTGTCCAGCGAACTGCGCGAGAAGATGAAGCACGAGAACTCGCTGCAGAAGCGGCTCAAGTATGCCAAGCGTTTGAAAGTGGTGGAAGCCTTCCGCAAGAGCGGCAACAAGCCGCACTGGATGATTCTCGATGTCATCCCAGTCATTCCGCCGGAGCTGCGTCCGCTGGTTCCACTCGATGGCGGCCGCTTCGCCACCTCTGACTTGAACGATCTTTACCGCCGCGTCATCAACCGCAACAACCGGTTGAAGAAGCTGATGGACCTCCACGCCCCGGAAGTGATCGTGCGCAACGAAAAACGCATGCTGCAGGAAGCGGTCGACGCATTGTTCGACAATGGCCGCCGCGGCCGCGTGCTGCGCGGCGCCAACAACCGTCCGCTGAAGTCACTCTCCGACACTCTGAAGGGCAAGCAAGGACGCTTCCGCCAGAACCTGCTCGGCAAGCGCGTAGACTACTCCGGCCGTTCCGTCATCGTGGTTGGCCCGGAGCTCAAGCTGCACCAGTGCGGTCTCCCCAAGAAGATGGCGCTCGAGCTGTTCAAGCCTTTCATCTATCACCGGCTTGAACAGACGGGCAACGTCACCACCATCAAGCAGGCAAAAGAAATGGTGGAGCAGCAGGAACCCATCGTTTGGGACATCCTGGAAGAAGTCATCAAGGACCATCCTGTGCTGTTGAACCGCGCTCCCACGCTGCATCGCCTGGGCATTCAGGCCTTCGAGCCGGTGCTGGTGGAAGGCAAGGCCATCAAGATTCACCCGCTGGTCTGCACCGCGTTCAACGCCGACTTCGACGGCGACCAGATGGCGGTCCACATTCCACTGTCTCCGGAAGCGCAGGTCGAAGCTAGTGTGTTGATGCTGGCGTCGCACAACATTCTTTCGCCCGCGTCCGGCCAGCCTATCACCGTGCCTACCCAGGACATGGTGCTCGGTCTCTACTACCTGACCAAGGCCAAGCCCGGTGCCAAGGGCGAAGGTCGCGCCTTCGCCAACATCGAAGAAGTTCTCCTGGCGCTGGAAACGGGCGCAGTGGAAACGCTCTCGCCCATCCGCCTGCGCTACACCGGCGAACTGATTGACCTGACCAGCGCTTACGACGATCAGGACATCATCCACACCGAACCGGTCCATGTGGAGCGTTCCTTCGTAAACACTACTGTAGGCCGCGCCATTTTGAACGACCACCTTCCCGAGGGCATGCCCTACATCAACGGCTTGCTCAAGAAGAAGGGCATCGGCGCGCTGGTGAACTACGGCTACCTCCGCTTCGGGCTTGAGACTACGGTCAAGATGCTCGATGAGGTCAAGGAGTTCGGGTTCAAGTACGCAACCCGCGCCGGCCTTTCCATCGGCATCGACGACATGGTTATCCCGGACAGCAAGAAGACCCTGGTCCGCGACGCCGAAAAACAGGTGGTCAGCGTCCAGCAGCAGTACCTGGATGGCGCCATCACCAACGGCGAGCGCTACAACAAGGTCATCGAAATCTGGTCGGCGATCACGGAAAAAGTTGCCGACGAGATGTTCGGCGAAATGCAACGGCGCGACAAGGAAGGCGAACTCAATCCGATTTACGTCATGGCCGACTCCGGCGCCCGCGGATCGAAACAGCAGATTCGCCAGCTCTCCGGCATGCGCGGCCTAATGGCCAAGCCTTCCGGCGAAATCATCGAGTCGCCCATCACCGCGAACTTCCGCGAAGGGCTGACGGTGCTGGAATATTTCGTCTCGACCCACGGCGCCCGCAAGGGACTGGCCGACACGGCGCTCAAGACGGCCGATTCCGGCTACCTCACCCGCCGCCTGGTCGACGTGGCACAGGACGTCATCATCAGCGAGTACGACTGCGGCACCGTCGATGGCATCTTCGTCTCCGGCATCGTCGAAGCCGGCGAAATCATCGAGCCGTTGCGCGACCGCATTGTGGGCCGCGTTTCGCTCGAGAAGATCAAAGACTACGACGGCAACGTCATCGTCGACATCAACAACGAAATCACCGAGGAACTCGCTGGAGCCATTCAGGCTGCCGGTATCGAGCGGGTGAAAATTCGCTCGGTGCTGACCTGCGAGTCCAAACGCGGCGTCTGCGTGATGTGCTACGGACGCAACCTGGCTTCCGGACGACTCGTCGAACTCGGCGAAGCCACCGGCGTCATCGCCGCGCAGTCCATCGGCGAGCCCGGAACGCAGCTCACCATGCGTACCTTCCACATCGGCGGCACGGCATCGCGAGTCTCCGAGCAGTCACGCCTGGAGGCCCGCAGCCCCGGGGCCGTGCGCTTTATCGGCCTGCAGACGGTAAAGGCAAAGTCTGGCGACTTGGTCGTGATGAACCGCCAAGGCTCCATCGCCCTGGTCGACGACAAGAACCGCGAGCGCGAGCGCTACTCCGTGGTTTATGGCGCCAAGCTCAAGGTCAACGAGGGCGATCAGGTCCAGCTCGGGCAAGTGCTGGTCGAATGGGATCCGTACACCTTCGCCATCCTCACCGAAATCGGTGGCACGGCGCAGTTCAAGGACTTGCAGGAAGGCATCACGCTCCATGAAGAAGTGGACGAGGTGACCGGCCTGTCGCGGCACGTTGTCGGCGACTCGCCTGACGAAAAGCGCCAGCCGGCCGTCGTGGTCAAAGGCAAAGGCAGCAAGCGTTACCTTATGCCCTCGCGCGCTCACCTCATGGTGCAGGACGGCGACACCGTTTTCCCCGGCGACGTGCTGGCCAAGATCCCGCGCGAAACCACCAAAACGAAAGACATCACCGGTGGTCTGCCGCGCGTAGTCGAGCTGTTCGAAGCCCGCAAGCCGCATGAGACCGCGGTCATCAGCGAGATTGATGGCACGGTCAAGTTCGGCGAGGTCTCGAAAGGCCAGCGCAAACTCTACGTGCAGGCCGACAACGGTACCGAGAAGGAATACTCTGTGCCGCGCGGCGTGCACATCAACGTGCAGGAGGGCGAGCGCGTCAAGGCGGGCGAACCGCTGATGGACGGCCCGCTCAACCCGCACGACATCCTAGCCGTGCTCGGCGAGAAAGAGCTGCAGTCTTACCTGGTAAACGAAATCCAGGAAGTCTATCGGCTGCAGGGCGTCAACATTTCGGACAAGCACATCGAAGTGATTGTCCGCCAGATGATGCGCTGGGTGAAGGTCGAGGACGTGGGCGACACCCAATTCCTGCTGGAGCAGCAACTCGACAAGTTCCGCTTCCGCGAGGAAAACGAACGCGTGATCAAAGAGGGTGGCAAGCCGGCTACCGGCCGGCCGCTGCTCCTCGGCATCACCAAGGCGTCGCTCTCCACCGACTCGTTTATTTCGGCGGCGTCGTTCCAGGAGACCACGCGCGTGCTCACCGAAGCTTCCATCCAGGGAGCGGTCGATCACCTGCGCGGCCTCAAGGAGAACGTCATCGTCGGACGCCTCATCCCGGCCGGCACCGGCATGGAGTACTACCGCAACGTGCGCCTCTCGCCTGAAATGGAAGAGGCCGCGGCCAAGGTTCAGGCGGAAGTCTCGGCGGCTTACGAAGAGGCCGAGCGTGCTCTCGAAATGATGCGCCACGAGGGCGAAACCGAAGAACTGGCGGCGGAGTAAAGCGAAAACGTACCATTCGGGGGCGAGATATCGCCCCTGAACCGTTCTTGAATGTCATCCTGGGCGACACGGATCTCGTCGCCGAAGAGCTTGGCCTGAGCGCAGTCGAAGACATCTGGGCGAGCCGGACGAATCCACGGAGCCTGCCCTGAGAGAGCGGCGAGCGACCGAAGGGCGCGTTTGGCTCGCTTCCTTATACCCATGCATGCAAATCCACAGCGATTGCACCTTGAGGAACCTGCCCCTCTTCCTTCTTTGCATGTGGCCCCTTCCGGCCCTAAGCTAGGGCCAGCCATGCTTCGCTTCCTTCGCCTTTTGCGGCTGGCGTTCTGGCGTGCCTTTCAGCACGACTCCTTCGCTATTGCAAAAGCATCCGCGTATTCCTCGATTCTCACTTTCTTTCCTGGTTTGCTGGTGGTCGGCTCGGTGCTCGCCACATTCCGCGGTGGCCAGTCGTACCTGCGTGAAATCTCCTATGCGTTGTCGCGCATTCTGCCGGCAGGCAGCGCCACCGCGATGAACTACTTGCGCGGCGCTGCGCAACGGCCTGTCGGCCTGCTGCTTACCACCTCGCTGCTGACGCTCTGGACCGCCTCCGGTGTGATGATCTCCTGGATGGAAGGCTTCCGCCGCTGTTACGAGCTGCCGAAAATCTGGGGACTGGTAAAAGAACGGATGATCGCATTCGCCCTCGTGATCCTTGGCCTTCTGCCCATGACCTTTGCCACGCTGCTCGTGGCCTTTGGCAGCAAGATCGAGACTCGCATCCTCTTTTACATCGCCCACGAATTCAGCCCGTACATTTTGCTGCTATGGGCGGCGATTCGCTGGCTGATCGCCACTCTGACCAGCATCGCGGTGATCGCGCTGATCTATCACAATGCCGTGCCCCGTACCCAGCCTTGGCACAGCGTGATCCCCGGTGCCACCCTGGCCACCGGCATGTGGTTTTCCGCGACCCTGATGTTCGGCTGGTACCTTCAGCACTATGCCGATTACAGCATCATCTATGGCTCGCTGGGAGCGGCCATCGCCTTGTTGGTATGGATGTACATGGTTTCGCTGGTTGTCTTGGTGGGCGCGGAGTTTAACGCCATGCTGTTCCCGCGGGCCATGCTGGGGAAAGAGCTGAATGCGATCAGCCCAAAGGCGGAGTAAAAGCAAGCTGGGGTAAGCTCAAGTTTGTAACGTTGTTTGGAAAGGGCGCGGCTTCGAGCCGCGCCGTAAAGCCCCACACAATCAATGGCGGCTTTAGCCGCGGAGCGTTCGATCCTCACATTGTTTGCAAGCATGATTCCAATCCGGTGCGCGATTGAAACCACGGAAAATAGATACTGATTCCAGCGCGATGCGCCGGGCCAAAATCATCTGCACCATCGGTCCGGCCTGCCATTCCGAAGCCGCCATGCGCGAGTTGCTTCGTCTTGGCATGGACGTGGCCCGGTTGAATTTTTCTCATGGCTCGCACGAAGATCATGCGCGCAACATTGAGCGGTTGCGCCGCGCGGCCGCGCGCGAAGGGCGGACCGTGTGCATCCTGCAGGACCTGCAGGGCCCGAAAATCCGCACTGGATTCCTCGATCGTCACGAACCGGTCGAGCTGAAGAGCGGCTCGGTGGTGACCATTACGCCGGCTCAGATCGCGGGCACGGCCGCTTGCATTTCTACCACGTTCCCCGACCTGGCCCGCGAAGTCCAGGCGGGCGTACGAATCTTGCTTTCCGACGGCCTGATTGAATTGCGCGTGCGCGTTGTGCGCGGCGAAGATGTCGTCTGCGACGTCCTGAATGGCGGTGTCCTCGGGGAACATAAGGGGATCAACCTGCCCGGTGTGGCTCTGTCCATCCCGGCCTTGACTAACAAAGATCGAAAAGACCTCGAGTTCGGACTCAAGCATGGAGTGGATGCCGTCGCTCTCTCCTTCGTTCGCTCCGCTTCTGACATGCGCGCCGCCAAGCAGATCATCGCGCGCCATGGCAGCGACCTTCCCGTGATCGCCAAGCTGGAAAAACCCCAGGCCATCGACCATCTGGAAGAGATTCTGGAAGCGGCCGACGGTGTGATGGTAGCCCGCGGCGATTTGGGTGTGGAACTGGCTCCGGAGAAAGTTCCAGTCATCCAGAAGCATGTGATCCGCCGCGCCTCGGCCTGGCGCCGGCCCGTGATCACGGCCACCCAGATGCTCGAGTCGATGATCGAGAACCCGCGTCCCACCCGCGCCGAGGCCAGCGACGTGGCCAACGCTGTCTTCGACGGCACCGACGCCGTGATGCTCTCGGCCGAAACCGCCAGCGGCCGCTATCCGCGCGAGGCGGTGGCCATGATGGCCCGCATCGTGGTGGAGGCGGAAAGCAACATGGGCGAGTTCATGCAGCCGCGCCGCCGCCGCGACCATCGCGGCGTCTCCGTGGCCGAGGCCATCTGCGAATCGATCGCGCATGCCGCCGAAGATCTGCCCATGGGCGCGATCGCCGTGTTCACGGAAACCGGAAATACTGCGCGCATGATCTCGAAATACCGTCCCAAAGCCGCCATTTACGCCTTCACCCACATCGCGCCCGTCGTGCAGCGCGCGAACTTGTTCTGGGGAGTGCATCCGGTTCGCTGCCCCCAGGCGCGATCCGCGGAACAGATGGTAAGAATGGCCGAGCGCGAACTTCTGCGCCGCGGCCTGCTCGAGCCGGGAGACGTGCTCGGAGTCGTCGCCGGCACCCGCCAGGCCTCCGGCTCCACCAACCTTATGCGCCTGCACGTCGTAACCTCTGGCGAAGCCCGCGCCGCCTCACTCCCCAAGAAGCCCCGTCACGCCCGCCGCGGGAAGTTATAATCCCCAGATATGCCCCATGAATTCCTATCGGTCGCCATCTGGGAGCCGCTGCCCGACATGGAAACCGCCTCCCTCGCAACCATCAGGGAACTCATTGCCGTCCTGGCCAGAAAGGGTTACAGCCGCGACCTGCTTTACCGCAGCCCCGACGCCCACTACGTTTTGCTTCGCTACTGGAAGTCCGAAGAGGCCCGGCAAGCCGCTCAGGAAGATCCCGAAGTGCTGCGTCGCTGGGCCCGGCTGGGAAATGAAATCCGCATTTTGAAGGTGTACGAGAAGTTGGGAGCAGTCAACCTCGAAGGAAGTAAGTCTTGATAGAAAGCCTCTGTGCTCCTCCGCGTCCTCTGTGGTTCAGGTTCTTTGCCTGATCACCAAGGACACAGAGGACGCAGCAGATCTCAGTCGGCTGAAAATCATGTCCACGAGCCCCAATCCCGAGGTCTTCACCGACATTACAGTCGATCCCTTTGTGCGCGGGCGACTGCATCGTCCAGCCAAGGGGAACGGCAACGCTCTGGTCCTCACTCATGGCTCTGGCGGGAATTGCAACGCGCCGCTGCTGGTCGCTCTGGCCGAGACTTTTGCCGGCGCCGGATTCACGGCGTTACGCTGCGATCTGCCCTTTCGCCAGGATCGTCCCTACGGCCCGCCGCGTCCGGGCGACGCCAAGCGTGACCGCGCCGGATTGAAAAACGCCGTCGACGCCCTCAATAACCTGGGCGCTGCGCACGTGTTTCTTGGCGGCCATTCTTACGGCGGAAGGCAATGCAGCATGCTTTGCGCGGAAGAGCCCGGCCTGGTGGCGGGCTTGCTGCTGACTTCCTATCCTCTTCACCTGCCCGGCAAGACGGAGCAACTCCGAACCCAGCACCTGCCTACTCTGCGGACGCCAACCCTCTTCGTGCACGGCACGCGCGATCCCTTTGGCTCGATTCCAGAGCTTGAGCAGGCCCTGAAACTCATCCCTGCAAAAACCAAATTGTTCGTGGTCGATGGCACAGGTCACGACTTGGGCTTCAAAGGCAAGGCGAAGCGGGAAGAGTTACCTCGAGAAGTGCTTTTGGAATTCGAGAAGTTCTTTTGCCAACCGTAGCACTTCCGCTTTGGCTCGGCCCCCGAAGGAATATTGAAGATGCCCGCAGTCGCGAGCATGCGCGGAGTCACGAAGATGCCCGCAGTCACGTGGACGAGCGGCGCTTTAGCGCCGCGTAAGTCAGGGTCGATGTTGGGCTTTAGCCCCTGCGGCGGCGCAGGCCTTCCAGGCCTGCGTTAGAGGCCCAGAAGATCCAAGGGCTTTAGCCCCTGAGGTACCTGGCAACCACTCAATTCACCCACCCCGACTTCGACCCGCCGTTCCCCTTGCGCGATTCATCCTCCGGCGGGATGTAGTTCCCGTGCTCATCGAAATGCACATCCCGATCGTGCTTGCGCATGTACACTTCAAACTTCCGTGCCGCACGTCGCCGCCTCCAGCGGTAGTAGGCATTGTTCAGCGCGTAGTAGCGCTCTGCCAATCCCAGGTTCACGCCCTTGCGCGGTCCGCGCCGCACGTACAGATAGCCAAAGAACAACCCGCCGAGATGGGCCACGTACGCCACGTTTCCGCCTCCGGCCATGGCCAGCGCCAGCGTAACTACGATCAGGATCGCCACAAAATATTTGGCTTTGATCAGAAAGGGAAACGGAATCATCATGATTTCGTTTTCCCCGAACACCATGCCAAAGGCGATCAGAATCGCGAACACTCCGCCGGATGCCCCTACGGTTGGGATGAACGGACTGCCCAGCACATGCGTGTAGGAAAGCGCGATGGTAGTGATGGCCGCTCCGACTACCCCGACGAAATACAACTCCAGGAAACGCCGCGTGCCCCACGAGCCCTCGAACGCCGAACCGAACATCCACAAGCCAATCATGTTACCGAACCAGTGCAGGAAGCCCACATGGAGGAAACTATAGGTGATGATTTGCCACACTTCTCCATGCTGAATGACCGCATTCGGCATCAGCTCAAAATAGTCAAACACGAAGCGGACCGAGTCCGCCAGCCGGGCCAGCCCCAGCAACTCCATCAGCAGAAAAATGCCCGTGTTGATCGCCAGCAGCCACGTCACCGCCCGAGTAAACGGCGGCAGGCTCAGCGTCATTGCTTCCCCAGTTCGGCGCACGACTGTTTCCCCCAAATATGAATTCTACTCGCTGCCGCGCAACATTCTCCACCGTGGCACCAATCCGTGGAAGAGCGGCGCTTCAGCGCCGCGTAACGCGCTCAATAAATGCGGGCTTCAGCCCCGGTGGGCCTATCTCGCCGCTAGCTGCGTTTCTGCGCAGCCTCTTAGCCCTGCGGGACCCCCTGTCACCGTTCCGGCACGGGCACAACCGGCAGACTCCTGTGCCCCTCCGCATCCACCGCCCTCACCGCAAAAATCACATTATCCTTCGAAACCGGCAGCGTCACCCGCGTCCCCGAGCCGATCTTTTGGACGTGTTCCCATTCCGAACTCGTGGTCCCGCGCCACACCACCTCATATCCCATCGCCAGCCCGCCTGGCGGGGCCTCCCAGCTCAGCGTGGAATCGTTCTCCAGATCCTTAGTCAGCAAATGCACATTCGCCGGAGGCGGAGGCGCCGACGCCAGTGTCGCCAGCGTCGCGGCATTTAGCCGCGCCACGCGCGCCACATATTCGAAATCCACGAACTTCGCCAGATCCCCATATTCGATGCCATTTTCCGTGCGCACGTTCTGGTGCTGGTGATGGAAATCCTCGCGAAATTCGGTGAAGCGTACCGCGGAAAACCCCTGCTGATTGAACGAATAGTGGTCGCCTCCGCGCAGGTAGCGATCGAGACGGAAGATTAGCATCGGCTTCACTCCAGCGTCATAAGTGCGGCCCACCTCGGCGACATACCGCGCCAGTTGCCGCGAGCCAGAATCGCTCTCGCCGCCCAAACCACGAATTCGCCGGATGTCCTGTTCCGCCGCCGCCGCCGGCAGGCCCTCGGAAAACACGCGCACCACGCGGTGGTCCTGCTCCGCGCTCTTGTCTCCGCCCACAATATCGTTATTCAGCACAGCCTCGATGTTCCAGCCCTGATCCTTCGCCATCTTGGCGAAGTGGCGGCTGCCGTTGAGTCCCTGCTCTTCTCCCGCCACGGCCAGAAAAATAATCGTCGCCGGAAATTTCATCTTGCTCAGCACACGCGCGCACTCCAGGCTGACCGCCGTGCCGCTGCCGTCGTCATTGGCCCCGGGAGCGTCCGTTTTCGCGTCGAGTGCTTCGCTGTTGCGCGAATCGTAGTGCCCGGTCACCAGCACGATGTGCTTTGCGTTTTCCGCGTCACTTCCCTTCAGCACCGCATAAACATTGGTGATCTCGGTAGGTTGAGGAATGCGGTCGGCGGGTTGCTCAGTAAACCTGTCGGTCTTCACTTCCAGACACCCGCCGCAATCTCTTGAATAGCGCTCGAATTCCGTCTTGATCCACTCCCGCGCCGCGCCAATTCCGCGGCCTGCCACAATGGACCCCGGGTCCTGTGCCGACAGCGTTGCCCGCGTCCCGAAACTTACCAACTTCTCGATGTTCGCCCGGATATGCTCGGCGGAAACCTGCTGCAGTGCTGCTGCAATCCGCGCATCTGCGGGCATCGGTTCGATCGCCTCGGGCTTACTTTGCGCCCGCGCCGCGGCATTCGCGGCCACAACCAGCACCATGGCGAGAAGCGACCCTTGTGTCAACCCTGTAGGCACCTTGGATTCTCCCGTGTGCGAAATGTCAATGCAGTATCAAGGCGGAATGTCAATACCGTGGCCTCATTCCCGCCGGGAAAACAACATCCGGTTTCGCCGCCCCCACTTGACCTGCGGGCGGCAAGAATCTAAATATTATCAAGAGCGTCTAATTGGCTCGGAGGCGATTGATCATGGTTCTGTGTCCGGAATGCGAAACCGACCTCGACGTTGAGGAAGATGAAGTCGACGAGGGCGAGATTATTTCCTGCCCCGAGTGTGGGACCGACTTCGAGGTGGTCACCACCAATCCGCTCGAGCTCAAAACGGTGGAAGCCGGCTATGAAGAAGACGACGATGAAGAAGCCCCGGGAAGCGAAGACGGTGACGATTCCTAGCCTCCGCCGCCCCTTTCCCACTCTTCCGCGTTGGCCCGCGTTTTTCTTCCTGCTTCTTCTCCTGCTTCCCTTGCCGCTCTCCACCTGCCTGCCCCCGGCAACCGCCGCGCCCATTCCGCAGAAGCTGAAGCCGCGCGACCCCTACGCTCTGATTTTCGGCACCGTATGGGGACCGGACGATCACCCCGTCTACGGCATCCGCGTCAAGATTCGCCGCGCCCGGGACAAGCATGCCAGGTGGGAGCTCGTCTCCAACCATACCGGAGAGTTCGCCCAGCGCGTTCCGGCGGGCCAGGCCGACTATGTGGTGTGGGCCGACCTGAAGGGTGTGAAAACCGCCGAGGGCCAGCCTTTGCACCTGGTCCAGCAGGTTGACATCCACGTCGAGTATGACGAGCGCGTCGACATTGGTTTGCATCTGTCCCGCTAGAAGAACGATACTCGTATGCAGATGAACGCCACTCACATTTCCAGGTGGTCCCTGAGGAGCGCCTCTGTCCTCGCCGCTACGCTGCTGCTTTTGTTGGCTGTTACCGCTGCCGCCGACAAGAAAGACAAGAACCAGGGCCGCCTGCTGTTGGGCAAGGTGCTCGATCAGCAGGACAGTCCGCTCCCCAACTCCGTTGTCTACCTGACCAACACTCGTACCCACGCCGTGAAGACTTACATCATCGGTCAGGACGGGACGTATCGCTTTCCCGGCCTCTCCCCTACCGTGGATTACGAGGTCTACGCCCAGTACAAAAACCGCAAAAGCGACACCAAGTCCGTCAGCCAGTTCGACGATCGCTCCCAGGTCTACATCGATCTCAAGATCGATACGCGCTAGGCCGTCTGGGCTGGGGGCTTTTTCGTACAACTTTTTGCGCTCCGGAGGGTTCAATTAAGGTTAGGAAGTTGTTGTGTGGGAGGAGATCGTGAAAGCACTGCAATTCTTTCATACAGGAAACCGTCGGGCATCAGCCACGAAGGCCTTTTTTTCAGGGCTGGTCCTGCTTTGCGCAGCGGCCGTCTCGGCCAGCGCCCAGAGCGGCGCCATGAGCCCTTACCAGGACGAAAGTGACGGCGTCAGTGCCGGCGGCAAGTGGATGGAATTCCACTCCGAAGACAAAATGACCGGCGCCAAGAAGGTCCGGTTTGAACTTCTGGCGGACAACTACCTGGCCGAAGACCCGGACTACAAGCCCCGCATCGAGCTCATGTGCACCAACAGCAAGTACACCTACGCCGACTTCAATCCCGGTATCCGGCTGGGGCCGCCCAACCGTCCTGGCTTTTGGGGACAGCCTCAGATGGAAGTCATGGTCCGCGTCGACGACGCGCACAGCCGCCACGGCTGGAACTGGATTCGCGACCGCTTCTTATCCATGGATAAAGGAACCACGCGCGAACTGATCGGAGCTCAGATCTTCAAGGTGGAAATTCGCGGCCGAAACGGCGCCGAAATCGCCGAATTCACCCCCGCCGGCCTCGATCTCGCCCGCGTGAAGCAGGCTTGCGACCTGACTCCCAGAAAGCCTAGCAAGGATTGAAGGCATTAGAGGGGACTCCCACTGAAACCTCGTGGGGCTTTGAAAGGGCGCGGCATCCAGCCGCGCCTCAAGGCATAAGGGTAGAGCAGGTCTACAGGTCTGCAATGCGGAACGCGTACAGTAAAGTGCAACGCGTACAGTAAAGTGCAACGCGTACAGTAACGTGGAAGAGCGGCCCTTCAGGAGCTTGCCCCGAGCGAAGTCGAACGGGCCGCGTAAGCGGGCAGAAACCCTCGGGCTTTAGCCCCTGAGGGACCTGGACGTTGCCTCCCCTCTTCCGTTCGAGTAGCATCTGCCGAACGTGAAATCGGCCTATGCGCGGCAATAATGATCCCACCGCTGCTCTTCTTCTCGGCTCCGCCGCCGGCCTGTGGGCCTTCTTCAAGGGCTTCCGGGTTCTCCGCGAATACAAACTCCTCGAAGATACCCCACGCATCCCTATTCGCAGCATTCCCATGGGATTCATTCATATTCGCGGAAAGGCGGAGAGCGAACAGGCTCTCTCCAGTCCGCTCACCCGCACCCCGTGCTGCTTCTACAAGGTTGAGATCGACGAGTGGAAGAGCTCCGGCGACTCTCACTCGTGGCAGCACTGCTGTACCGACATGGACGGCTACCGCTTCTATCTCGCCGATGACACCGGCAAGGTTTTGATCGACGCGCACGCCGCCGAGTACGACTTGCCCCTAACGGTCACGCGCGAGGTAAACTCGCATGCCGCTTTGTCGAGCGCGGGTCCAGCCGTGAGCGACAACGACCTGCTGCAATATGTGAGTTACGCCCAGATGCATCGCATGACCGAGAGGGTCGGGCAGTGGATCGACAAGCGCATCGACAAGGCCACTCCCGCGGCGAACCCGCAGGCCGAGGCCAAGCGCGAAGCGCTTCGGGAATTCTTCGCCGCGATCCCCGATGCCGCGAAGAGCGGCCGCCCCCCGATCGAGGTGCTGCAAAAATTGGCCAGCGTAACCGGCCCGCTGAAAGATCCGGCCCTGGAGCAAAAGAGGCAGATGATGCTCGAGCACTTGCAGCAAATGGAAGCCGCAGGCGAGAGCATCCCGCTGCCTGTCCACGCGCCATCCGCGGCCAGCGGCCGCTTTCGCTTGCGCGAGTACCTCGTCGTGCCCGGGCAGGAGTATTGCATTGACGGCACGTGCGTGGAGAACTCCGCGGCCGGCGGCAAGGATCCCACTATGATCGCGAAAGGGACAAACGAGCCCACGTTCTTGATCTCCGCCAAGAGCGACGCCGAAGTGCATCGCAGCCTACGGAAGCGCGCCGCGCTGATGATTCTGGGCGGAGCCGCGCTGGCACTTGTCTGCATCGCCGGTCTGCTGTTTCACTTGAAGTTGTTCTAACGCAACGCGACGTAACGATCTCGAGGTGACGATGGGCAGCAGCATCATTAGCGGGCTGGCGATCTTTCTGTTTGTGGCGGGCGTTCTGATCTACACCGTCATCCTTTACAACGAGCTGGTGCGGCTGCGCAACGACAACGACCGCGCCTGGGCCAACATCGACGTGCTGCTCAAGCAGCGCCACGACGAGATCCCCAACCTGGTGGAGACCGTCAAGGGATACATGCAACACGAGCAGCAGACGCTGCTGGCGGTGACGCAGGCGCGGGCCGCATCGATGAACGCGGCCAGCATCGGCCAGAAGGCGACCGCCGACCTGATGATGACGGGCGCGCTGCGCGGCCTGTTCGCCGTGGCGGAAAACTATCCGCAGCTCAAGGCCAACGAAAACTTTCTCAAGCTGCAGAACCGCATCACGGAGCTGGAAGAGCGTATCGCCGACCGGCGCGAGTTCTTCAACGACGACGTCAACACCTACAACACCCGCATCGGCCAGATCCCCGAGGTATTTGTGGCCAGCTTCATGAGCCTGCAGCCGCGCCAGTTCTTCAAAGTCTCCGACGAGGACCGCCGCCAGGTGGAGGTGAAGTTCCAGGGCGCCGCGGAAGCGTAGCTGCCTCGTGTGGGTCGGGCACTCTTGCCCGCGTCTTGTTCCCTCTGAATTTCCCGTTTTGGACCTGAGTTTACTATTTGGTACCCCTACCCCCCTCCCCCTTAGTTCCTCTAAGGTCTTGAAAACATTCAACTTCGCAAAAACAGGTTGCGCAAAATCTTGATAACAAGAAACTTAGATATCAAAATCTTCAAAACAAAGGAGTTAAGCCCGTTGTGATCGGTGTGCCAACTCCTGTTGGCTGGGGCTATGATCGGACACTGCGGCTGTGGAAGGCAAGGTCAGGTGTCACACATCGAGCCGGGTCTGCTGTGGAGAATGCAACGCCGCCAAGTCGCCAAGATTACGTGGCTGCAAGACTTCAAACCCTTTCTGCGGAACTTTGCGGTAGCGCCACGACGTTCCGGTGAGGGCAGAGGCATTCTCGCACCAATTTCCCGCGGCTGCATCTTTCTGCGAAACCTCTGCTGATTCCATGCCCTTGGTCTCGATCAGCCAGTGCTGACCACCTGAATCCAGTGCGACGAAATCTGGGTAGTAAGAGCGCAGGTTCATGCCGGCGTCTACATAGTCGATGGAGAAGCCGAAGGGCTGCGGAAGCTTCGCGAAGGCAGTTACGTCTTCCGCGTTTTCAAGGAAGCGAGCGAAGTCGCGCTCGAAGTCATTATCGCAAGGCGTCATGTTGAAGACAGATTTGTTGGCTTCAAGCACTTTGCGTGACCAGGGGAAGGGCTGACAGCTGGACAGCATTCGGGCTGGTCCGACAAGTTGAGGCTCCTGCTCGGTGATGCTTAATTGTTTCAGCACCTTCTTGAATTCTTCTGTGCAAACATACGACGCCACGGGCGTGGCCATCGCTCTTACGGTTTCGTGCTTTTCCAAATCCACCCAACGGCCGAATGCTTTGTTCTCGAAGAAGTCGCGTACTTTCGGCGCGAGCACAGAGAATTGCGACGGCAGTTTCACGGCTTCCGCAATCCGGCGCGCGTAGTAACCGATCAGCTCCTGCGCCGTCTGCGGCTCGGGAACCTTGTAATCGCGCTCGACGATTTTCTGCAATGTGATGATGTCGTGACCTTCATAGCGGAAGGTCTTCGTGTTCGGATCGTCCACCGTGAGAGGAAGCAGGATGGTCTGGAACAACATCACATCGATCGCAGCGATTTCGTCCACCAAACTCTTCTTGCGCACCAGCGTCGGGGTGAGCACGGGTAGCCCGATGTCGAACTGCTTACGATTCTCAAGAGGCATGATGGTGAGAATGCGCAGCTTGTCTTTACCGAGTTCAAAGGTATCGAATTGAAGTTCTTCAAGTTTTTCCAGGTCGCTGACAAAATCGAGGAATCTCTGGTTGCCGATGATATCCACGCGCTCTGTGTAATCGGTTGTGAGGCCGCGAAACATTAGCCGCAAGCCACGGCCAATCGCCTGCTCGGGCAAAATGTTGGCCTTGGCGGTGAAAGGCCGAAGCCCGACAACGACCGTAACGTTCTGCACGTCCCAGCCCTCGCGGAGCATGACGACGCTAACGATGGCGTGAATTGGGTTCTGCGGATCGTCAACATCGCGAACAGCCTTGCGGGCCTCGTCCAACATCTTCTTGCTGACATTCCCTTGTTTGTCAGTGTGGATGATCTGTGTTTTTCCCCCGCCAAACTCGACGGGGTAGGCCTTTGCGATCCATTCGGCCACGTCATCCGCTTCTTCCGTGCTGTTCATCATGACGAACAGCACGGGTTTCTTGTTTAAAGGCTTGAGCTGATCGCGGTATTCCTTCCAGCGCTCGACTGCGGCCGTCAGGTAGCCCCTGTACTTAACGCTGGCATACTCCGACTTGGCTTCGACAATCCTCGCGACACCTTTCACAGGACGTTTCACGATGCCATCGAGGATGGCCTGCTTGAGCGGGTAATCGGAGATTGTCCAGGGGAAAATCGCACCTTTTTGGAAGCGCGGCGTCGCAGAAAAATCGAGCTGTGCGGCAATGGGTGTTTTCTCGTGTAGCGCGCGGATGATCTCATTCCAGTTCAAATCTTCGTCGTGCGTGTGATGGGCTTCGTCATTGATGACCAGCAGCTTGCCTGCACGGCGGGCGATGCGCTCGGTGAAGTCCGTCTGTTCCAGCTTTTGGGCCGGAGGTTTCGGTCCCAACACCGCCGTCATCGCGTCCGGTTCGTCATCTTTGCCGCGGTCGGGGCGTTCGTAAAATTGCTGGATATTGGTGAGAAAGAGGACGCCTTCCGAGTGCGCCCGCTCGCCCTCGCCGCGCATGACGCAATCGAAGTCCCAGAAGATGCCGAATTCTTTCGGGCGGATCGGGTCTTCGCGGAAGATGTTGCCGTTGGCGAAATCGGACTTGAGGCGTTCCAGCACGATGACGTTGGGTGCGATCAACAGAAAAGTCTTGGCGTAATCTTTGCTGATGTCGTCCTGCTCGCGGCGGGCGTTGAAGTATTGCCAGGCGATGGCCAGGGCCATCACTTTCGTCTTTCCGCTCCCCGTTGCCATCTTGGTGCAGTAGCGGGCAAAGCCGTCGTCTGGCGGCAGGCGCAGGTCATGGATATTCTGGGCGTAACGCTCGAGTAGGTCTTTGCGCGTGCGTATCTTCTCGACCTCCCAGACATAGATGAGGGTTTCGATGGCTTCCTGCTGGGACTCGTGATATTTGAATGGCCTGCCGGTCTTCAGCTTGTGGTCGGTTCTGAACCAGTAGTTGAGCAGGACGCGAGTTGTGTCGGTGATGCCTTTGTAGTCGCTGCCTTTCCATGATTTGACCGCCTCGCGCAACGGCGGGACGCAGGGACCGGAGCGCAGCTTCGATGTGATGTCCAGCAGGCTGGGAGTATCGTCGGCGGTTTTCTTGCGGCGCGGCATGAGTCCTCTTGTGTCGCAGTCACAGTTTTGGTTTGTGTCGGGGCACGCCTTCAAGGCGTGCCGAAAGTCAGCGCCGTGATTCCGCCTTTAGGCGCTGGGGGTGCACCCCCAGCGCCTAAAGGCGAATCCATAGCCGGGCTTTTGCGGCACCGCTGAAGCGGTACCCTGATACGAACCCTATTTACTTCACCTCTACGGTTAGCGTCTTGGTCGTGTCGTTTCCCAGGATGTCTATTACTTTCACTACTACCGTATATTCGCCGGGCTCGGCATACTCATGCTTCACGGTTAATTCCAGCTTCGGATTCTTGCGGGTGCGGTAGGACTGCCACTGGTTGTGGAAGGTGTCGTCTTTGAAATCCCAGTCCACGGCCCAATAGTCGACCATCTGGCTCCAGTGCTTGATGGCGCCGCGCACTTCGGCGGGCACGTCGTCGAGGGGGATGATGAACTTGGAGAGTTCCAGCGTAAGCTCACGCTTCTTGACTTTGGTGTCTACCGAGAGTGCGCCCAGTTCGAAAAATTGGACGTCGCCTTGCTCGACCGCTTTCTTTTCCAGCACTTCGCGGGGGATTTTCTTGAATGCGGAATCCACTCGGGCCTGGGCGGCGATCTCTTTGGCGGTTTCATTGAGTTCGAGGGCGAATTCCCATCCCAGCACATCGACGGCGGGCTTTTGTGGAGAGTTGGGCCCTTTGCCGCTGGCCTTCCACACTTCGGCGGCGATGGCGTTCACGTCGGCGCGGGTTACCGGGGCGTCTACAGCGCCTACGTGCACCATGCGTCCGGCTTTGACGCCGTGCAGCCAGACGTGGCCGCTTACCGGCGTGGCGTGGTAAAGCTCAAGGATGAACTTGCGGTAGGCGGCCTCGCGTTCTTTCTGTTCTTCGAGTCGGTCTTTGCCATTGGAGGGAAACTCGGCGACTTGCCACTGCTGGCGCTCGTACTTGCCGAGGTTCTGGACGACGAACGGTTTTACGCCGGGGATGCCGAGCAGGCGCTTGCGCGTGGTGTGGATAGCGAAGCGTCCGAGGTCGCAAGCGATCCAGCGGCGGTTGAGTTTCTCGGCGACGGCGGCGGTGGTGCCGGAGCCGCAGAAGCAGTCGAGGACAAGACATTCGGTGTTTGAGGACGTTTCGATGACCCGTTCCAGCAGCGACTCCGGTTTCTGCGTCGGGTATCCGGTTTTTTGTGGGTTCGCTCCGATTGGAAGCGGGATGTTCCAGGTATCCGGCATGACCGCGCCCAAAGACTCTTCCTCGGTTGCATACCGTACGTTTGGGTCCTTGCCCCCCGCGTTTGCGGTCGCCCCATCGCTTCAGCGTTGACTCAGATAACTCTACAAACTGCACGTTGAATACATTAGCCGATGTTTTCGTATAGAAGAAAAGTGTGTCGTGGCTCTTGGGGAATTGACTCGCCGTTCTCGCGAGCTTTCTATACATCCAGATGATCTCGTTGCGAAAGTTTTCGGCGCCGAACACCTCATCCATCACGGCTTTCACATAGTGGCCGACGTGCCAATCGACATGGACGTAGATACTACCTGTGTCGCACAACAACTCTCTTAGCAGAAGTATCGACTCTTGGAACCATTGAAGATAGGATTCCATGCCTCTGCCCCATGTATCGCGGTAGGCTTTTTGCTCTAGGACGGACGCCTGCTTCTCGAGGAGTTCTTCAGTTTCCGGGATGGTAGTGCTGAACGAAAAATCCGCGCCCGTATCGAATGGCGGATCAATGTAAATCAAGTGCACCTTGCCGGCGAACTCGGGCAGGAGTGAGGGGAGGACGTATTTTTTGTCGCCCCAGATGAGGCGGTTGCGCCACTCCGGATCGTGACCGGAAGAGGACAGCTCCAACGTGCGCTGCCGCTGCTGCACGCTCTCGTTGACAGTCTCGACGGTTTGAAAAGGCAGCTCGATACGAACCGGAGCGCGCTTATTGCCGTGCTCGTCGTACTTGCCGTCCCAAATGAGTTCGGCCATGCGTAAGAGTGGAGGAAGATGGACATCTTACAACAAGGAACCGCGGGCGTTGAGGGTTTGTTTCTCCTGTTACGAAAGTCAAAAGCCGCGGGCGGAGCGCCCGCGCCACACAGGATCTTAGCCCAGCATCTTAGCCGCGTCTTTAGCGTAGTAAGTCAGGATGATGCTGGCGCCCGCCCTGCGGATGCTGACCAGCGACTCCATCATGACGCGGTCGCGGTCGATCCAGTTGTTGCGGGCGGCGGCTTCGATCATGGAGTATTCGCCGGAAACCTGGTAGGCGGCGAGAGGCAGGTCGAAGCGGGCGCGGGCGGCGGCGATTACGTCCAGGTAGGGCATGGCCGGCTTCACCATGATCATGTCGGCGCCTTCTTCGATGTCGAGTTCGATCTCGCGCATGGCCTCGCGCAGGTTGGCTCCGTCCATCTGGTAGGAGCGCCGATCGCCGAATTGCGGGGCAGAGTCGGCGGCTTCGCGGAATGGTCCGTAGAAGCCGGAGGCGAATTTGGCGGCGTAGGAAAGAATGGGCGTGTTAATGAAGCCGGCGTCGTCGAGGGCGCGGCGGATGGCCGCCACGCGCCCGTCCATCATGTCGGAGGGCGCGATGATGTCGATGCCGGCGCGGGTCAGCGAGACCGAGGTGCGGGCCAGGAGTTCGAGGCTGGAATCGTTGTCGATCTCGTACTCGTTGGCCGAGCGCGCTGCGGAAGAGCTACGCGCAAGATCCCTCACCCCGCTGGCGAAGGCGCGGGGCTTCGGGATGGCGCCAGCTTTGGGCGTGGCATTTTTTCTGGAGGGAGGTGTCGCGACCGCTGCGCCGAGCGACTTCGGCGTTGATGCCGCTTTCACGATTCCGCAATGTCCGTGCGACATGTATTCGCAGAGGCAGACGTCCCCCATCAGGATCAGGCCGGGTACTTCACGCTTGATCGCGCGGGCGGCTTGCTGCACGATGCCGTCATCGGCCCAGGCTCCAGTGGCAACTTCATCTTTCTTGTCGGGCAGGCCAAAAAGGATGACCGAGGGTACACCGAGCGACTGAATCTCCTGGGCTTCCTTCACCGCCTCGTCGACCGAGAGATTGAAGACGCCGGGCATGGACCGAACTTCCTTGCGCACTCCTTCGCCCGGACAGACAAACATGGGGTAGACGAAGGAATCGGGAGTCAAGCGGGTTTCGCTCACCAGGTTGCGAAGCTCCCCGGTACGGCGGAGACGGCGGAGGCGGGTGATGGGAAAGGCCATGCGGCACCAGGAGTTTCTGAGCGCGGGGGCAAAATCAAAGTTGCTCTAAGGTCAAAAACAGCGGGCGGGAGCCTGCCCCGAACTTGCCGAAGGGGGCGCCCGCTCACAAAATCAGCTCCAGAAAGCCCACTCCACGCTCCACCTGATTCTAACAGGAGCGCTGATTCCCTTGGGTTTGTGGCGACGCGGAAGGGCCACAGCGAGTAAGGTGACGAAAGTAATCTCCGGCTGCCGAAGCGGGCTGAGAATCCGCGTACGCCTCCATAAAATGAGGACGGATGAGTCTGTTCGGACGCCATCGTTGGTTTGTGCTGGCCAGCGGAATCACGCT
>Ga0209517_10001900_pt1 | contig 30589 bp, 20 predicted proteins | sample PeaSoiMetSII2010_FD_187695 | JGI IMG/M metagenome (GOLD analysis project Ga0209517, IMG submission 187695) | Peat soil microbial communities from Weissenstadt, Germany - SII-2010 (SPAdes) (version 2) | ecosystem: Environmental > Terrestrial > Soil > Wetlands > Peat | place: Germany...
CCTTGCGCAGGTTGGCGTAACTTGCGTTCTTGTGGGGAATCGCCATTGCCTCGACGAAATGGTGCTGAAAGCGCGGCTCGATCGCGGTCTCCACTTTCTCGATGTGCCTGACCAACGTTTCGATGATGCCGCGTGACGTTGCATCCAGCAGCGCAATACGCGCACCGGTGCCGGCGGCATTGCCGGCGGAACGCACTTGTGCAAGGTCACAGTCGGGAACCATGCCGAGAATCATCGCGTACTTGACGTCGATGTGGCTGCCGAATGCGCCGGCAAGGCGGATGCGATCCACGTGCGGGGTGCCGAGACGCTCCATCAGCAGGGCGACGCCGGCGTACAAGGCGGCCTTCGCCAGTTGAATCGCGCGCACGTCGTTCTGGGTGATCTTCATCTCGACCTCGCCTCGATGCAGCAGGTAGGCGAAGGTTCTGCCATTCTCGACGATCCGCGGCGAGCGTGCGGCCAATCTGCCGTCGAGCACGCCGTCTTGGTTGATGATGCCGGCGAGATACATCTCCGCAATGACCTCGATGATGCCCGAACCGCAAACGCCCGTGATGGCGGCGCCCGCCGTCGCTTCGCTGAAGCCGGGTTCATCGGACCAGAGATCGGAGCCGATGACCTTGAAGCGCGGCTCGAGCGTTTCCCGATCGATGCGGACGCGTTCGATGGCGCCCGGGGCCGCGCGTTGACCGCAACTGATCTGGGCGCCTTCGAATGCCGGACCGGTGGGGCTGGAACAGGCGACGAGACGTTGGCTATTTCCCAATACGATCTCGGCATTCGTGCCGACATCCACGAGCAAGGTCATCTGTTCGTCGAGATCCGGACGTTCTGCGAGGACCATTCCCGCGGCATCGGCACCGACGTGTCCGGCGATGCAGGGGAGTATGTAGATGCGCGCATTGCGATTCAGTTTGAGATCGATGACATTGGCCCGAAGCGTCAGCGAGTGATCGATGGCAAGCGCAAACGGCGCACCGCCGAGTTCCACCGGATCGATGCCGAGCAGCAGGTGATGCATGATGGGATTGCCGACCAACGTCGCTTCGAGGATGTCTTCATGCGAAACGCCGGCCTGATTCGCCACGTCGGCCGCGAGGCCGCACAGGGCTTCACGGACGGCCGCCGTCATGAGCGCGGCGCCGCCGGGGTTCATCATCGAATAGGAGACGCGGCTCATCAGGTCCTCGCCGAAGCGGATCTGCGGATTCATGACTCCCGCGGAGGCAACGACCTCGCCGCTCTCCAAATCACACAGGTGAGCAGCGATCGTCGTCGACCCGATATCGACTGCGAGGCCATAGGCACGATCATGCAGGCCGGGCCACACGCCGATGATTTGCTTGGCCGCATGCACCGCCACGGTGACCTGCCACGAAGCGGCACGCAAGGTCGGCTGCAGAGTTTGCAGCACCGATAAATCGCAGGTAAGGTCCGTCAGTTTCCATTCCGCTTCGAGCGCCTCGAACAGTCGGCGCAGGTCCCCGGACGGATCATGCATATCCGGTTGCTCTACCTGTACGTAATGCAGGCGCACGACCGGATTCAGTTCGATCGCGCGCGCGTCGGCTTCCTTGCGCACCACCTGCCGGTGGACCTGGCTGCTTGCCGGCACATCGATGACGACGTCGGCCTCGACCCGTGCCGAACAGGACAAGCGCCGCCCCGGCGCCAATGGGGCGCGCCGCGCGAAACGCATCTCAGGTTCACTGAACGGCGACAGGCTCGCGCTCGACGAGGTCACGCCAAGCTTGGCGAACTCGCCATCCGCGACCAATACCTGGCAGCGCCCGCACAGCCCACGACCGCCGCACACCGAGTCGATATCCACACCAAGACTGCGTGCGGCCTGCAGCAGCGGTGTGCCGACCGGAAAATTACCCCGTTTGCCGGAGGGCATGAAGACCACGAGCGGGAGCCGGGACGGCATTCGAACCGCCGATGCTTCAGGCCGGCCGCCGGCGGTGGCCGCCCTCGCGGCGGCCGCGCGGCGCATCCGCACCCGGTGCGCCGGGCGCCGGGGCCTCGCGGAAACGGCGAATCCATCGCGCGCAGTCCGGATCGTGTCCGAGCATGACATCGCCGCCCATGACGGCTTTGATGACTTCCTCATGCAGCGGATTGGTGATGGCGGAGGTCATGCCGGCGGCCATCGCCATCGTCAAAAACGCACTGTTGATGCCGTGGCGGTTCGGCAACCCGAAGCTGATATTCGAGGCGCCGCAGGACGTGTTGACCTTCAGTTCGGTGCGCAGCCGATGCACCAGGCGCATGACCTGCACACCGGCCTGATTGATCGCGCCTATCGGCATGACCAGCGGATCGACGACGACGTCGGACGCCGGAATGCCGTAATCCATCGCGCGCTCGACGATCTTTTTCGCGACGGCAAAGCGCACGTCCGGATCTTCGGAAATGCCCGTCTCGTCGTTCGAGATGGCGATCACCGCCGCTCCATATTTTTTGACCAGCGGCAGCACGGCTTCCAATCGTTCATCTTCGCCGGTCACCGAATTGACCAGTGCCTTGCCTTTGTATACCGCGAGCCCGGCTTCGAGCGCCGCAACTATCGACGAATCGATGGACAGCGGCACGTCCGTGATGGATTGCACGAGTTGCACCGCGCGCGCGAGGATCGCGGGTTCGTCGGCGAGCGGAATGCCCGCATTGACGTCGAGCATGTGGGCGCCGGCCTCGACTTGGGCACGTGCATCCGCCTCGACACGGCTAAAATCGCCGGCCGCCATTTCCGCGGCGAGAATCTTGCGCCCGGTCGGATTGATGCGCTCGCCGATAATGACGAAGGGTCGACCGAAGCCGATGACCACTTCTTTGGTGGCGGAGCTGACGATAGTGTCGGTCATGATGCAGTCCTTTGAGACGGTGGGGAGGTGTCGCGCCCGGGATACCACGGAGCGCGACCTTGCAGTACGCCGGATCGATCGACGATCTCAGCCACCGATTCCTCCTGGCGATAGGCCATGATGTGCACGCCGCTGATGCCGCGAATCTCGCGCATCGCTTGGATCAGCTCGATGCAAATATTGCGTCCCTCGCGTGCCTGATCCTCGGCTCCTTTGAGCCGAGCGATGGTGCTGTCGGGCACATGCATGCCGGGCACGTTGTTGCGCATCCACTCGGCCGTCTTTGCCGACCGCAAGGGACCGACGCCCGCGAGGATATAGATCTTGCCGATCAGGCCGAGCGCCGCTACCTGCTCCATGAACGCGCGCAGCAACGGCAGGTCGTAGCAGTATTGGGTCTGGATGAATTGCGCGCCGGCGGCGATCTTCTTGGCCAAACGCTGCGCCCGCCAAGCGTGCGGCAGAGCCGACGGATTTTCCGCGGCACCCAAGAATACGCGCGGCGCAAAAGTGATCTTGCGCCCGCTTTGAAAGCGGTGTTCATCACGCAGGTTGCGAGCAATATCGAGGAGCGACACGCAGTCTAAGTCGAAGACCGGCTTCGCCTGAGGATGATCGCCCGCCTGCACGCCGTCGCCGGTCAGACAGAGGATGTTGCAGACTCCCATGGCCGCGCCGCCCAGAATGTCGCCCTGGATCGCGATTCGGTTCTTGTCCCGGCAGGAGATCTGCATGATCGGCGCATAGCCGACGCGCGTCAGCAATGCGCAAACGGCGAGACTCGACATGTGACAGTTTGCGCCGCTGCCGTCGGTCGCATTGATGGCATCGACGTAGCCGTCGAAAACTCGAGCGCGTTTAAACACGTCTTGCGGATCGGCCGAATCGGGCGGTGCAAGTTCCGTGGTGACGGCAAATCCGCCCGCCCGCAGCACTCGTTCGAACCGGCCCGGCGACGTGTGCCCCGGTAAAATCGGCAGCGGATAACCCGGGACGATCGGTTCGTCGTCGAATTTCATGCCGGACCCGGCGATGCAGCGGTCTTTTCGCGCACCACCCGCAGCCAGGATGAGCGCCCTTGGCAACGTTGATCCACTGCGAATTGCACCTTGCTCATCGCTTCCAGGCCGCCGGGGATGTGCTCGCTGCCGCGGAAAGCCTCAACCCAAACGCAGCGCATGTCCGGCTTGACTTCGCAATTGCCGTTGGCGCGGACACCGCCGCAGGGGCCGTTACGCAAAGTCTTCGGGCAGTTCATCGGGCAGGACATGCCGGTCGAACTCAAGATGCATTGTCCGCACATGCGGCAGTCGAACAAGAGACCTTTGACGGCCTTTTCGACGGCCGCTACGGGCTGCTCCACGCGCTCAAACCCCAGCGCCCGGACCACGGGATGCAGGCGTACCAGCAAGCGCTCGAAGCCGCGATAGAACGCGTTCATGCCGCGCGCGTGGCGCACCGACCATAGCCGGACCGCGTACATCAGGCGTGTCCAGGCGGCGGCGCGCCCGGAAGGGGAGCGCGGGCAGACTCGTCGAGGCCTTTGGCGCGAATCAGGCGCTCCAGATCCTCGTCGGTGAATTTGGCTTCGAGACGGGCCGCCTCGGCGGCCGCCTCGGCGTGCAGATCATCGCCACACGGACGCGGCGCGCTGCGTTGCCAGTCGGCAAGGTAAGCCTCGGAACTGCCTTTTCCGGCACGCATTGCCGCACGGTCGACCGCTTCTTGGAAGCGGTGCGAGAGCTGCACCTTCGCCGCTTCGCGGCCGCGTTTGACGATGACCTGCGCCGGAATGTCCCGCCACGAAATGATGATTAGCGAGGCCATGCCACAACTGCTTCGTCGCGGCGGTCGCCCGCACGTCGCACCGCTTGGTGCAGGCTGGCCTCGAGCGCCCCATAACCGGTAGCGCGATATTCGAACACCAGTCCCATGCGCACCGCAATCACGCGCGCTTGGCCTTCCGACTCGGGCGAAGGCGACTGCGCCAAATAAACGAGCTTGCGATAATTGCCGAAGTAGGTCGGGAACAATTCCGGGTGACGATCCAGCCCCAGACCGCGAATCACCAGGCGCTCGAAATGCCGCAGCAAGAAATCCGTAAGGTAGAACGTGCCCGGCTCGGCCTCCGCCAGTTCGGCGAACACCGGACCGGTGGCAAAGAACTCGTAGCAATGCGCTCCCGGGATGCGTTCCACCGCTTCCTCACGCAACACTGCATCGAGCAGCCCGCCGGTACCGCAGTCGCCGTACGCCACGAATATCGATCGATAGCGGCCGCGCGACGCATGGATGAGGGCGCGCACCGCCGCCGGGATTTGCGCCGGTCGATTATGCAGTTCGGCGGGCAAACAGCGCACGTCCAGATGCTCCCAGCGGTTGGCCTGCCGTAGTGCGGTGATCTCGTGCGCCAGGGCGCCGCACGCGATGATCAACATCCCTTGGCCGTTCGCCGATTCCTTTTGCGCCATCGCGCGCAACGCTCAGTGCGCCGCCGCGCCGGCCCGCCGGGCTGCGATCAGGCCTTTGGCGGTTTCGACCGCGACCGCTGCATCGCGGCAATAGGCGTCGGCGCCGACGGCTTTGCCGAATTCTTCATTGAGCGGCGCGCCGCCGACGAGCACGATGTAATCCTTGCGGATGCCGCGCTCCTTCAGCGTATCGATGACGACCTTCATATACGGCATCGTCGTCGTCAGCAACGCCGACATGCCGAGGATGTCGGGCTTATGTTTCTCGAGCGCGGCGAGATATTTCTCGACCGGGTTGTTGATGCCGAGGTCGATGACCTCGAACCCGGCGCCCTCGAGCATCATTGAAACCAAATTCTTGCCGATGTCGTGGATATCGCCTTTGACCGTGCCGATGACGATTTTGCCGATCGGTTCGACGCCGGTTTCCGCCAGCAGCGGCCGGAGGATTTCCATGCCGCCCTTCATCGAGTTCGCGGCCAACAACACTTCGGGCACGAACAAAATGCCGTCGCGAAAATCGATGCCGACGATGCGCATGCCTTCCACCAAGGCGTCATTCAGCACGCGCTCGGCCGACCAGCCGCGCGTCAGGAATATTCGCGTGGCTTCCTCGACCTCGGTTTTCAGGCCGTTGTATAGGTCATCGTGGACCTGCTCGACGAGTTCCTCGTCATTGAGGGAGGCGAGGTCGAAATCGCCTTCGGTCGGCTCTGACATCTTCTTCTCCAACGGTTATTTTCGAGCCGCTACCGTACGTTACGCGGCCGGCGTACGCTGCATGGTAAGGCGCAACTCTCTTCGAAAGTTGTGATATTGCGACGATAGCGTGCTTGGATGCGACACGATCAGCTCACCGGCGGCGCGCCGCCCTCTGCCACTCGCCGCGCGGTGTAGTCATCGAGGGCCTCGATGACGGCCGGATCGCGCTTCGGCGCGACATAACGTTCCAAGGTATCTTTCCAGATGCCGCTGGCTCGTTCGGTGGCGGTCTTGGAGCCGTCGTCGGCCCAGCTCCCGGAATTGCGCCAATCGGACACCAGGGGCGCGTAGAACGCGCTTCGGTATCGCTCCATCGTATGGGCGCAGCCAAAAAAATGACCTCCGGCGCCGACTTCGGCGACCGCCTCGAGCGCGAGATCCGATGGCGCTGCTCCGACCGGCTGAAACACCTCGGCAAACATCTGCAGCATCTCGATATCGAGTATGAACTTCTCGTAGGAAGTCGTCAGGCCGCTTTCGAGCCAGCCAGCCGCGTGCAAGACGAAGTTGCAGCCGCCGAACAACGCTCCCCACAAGCTCATCTGCGATTCATAGGCCGATTGCGCATCGGGGATGTTGGACGCCGTCGCGTTCGAGGAACGCCACGGCAGGCCGAGAAAGCGCGCCATCTGGCCGGCGCCGAACGCCGCCTTGACGTATTCGGGTGTGCCGAACGCCGGCGATCCGGATTTCATATCGACGTTCGACGTGAAGCTGCCGTAAACGATCGGTGCGCCCGGTTTCACGATCTGGGCAAGGGTCAGGCCCGCGAGCGCTTCGGCGTGCGCGAGCGTCAACGCGCCGGCGATCGTCACCGGCGCCATCGCCCCGGCCAGCGTGAATGGCGTGATGACCAGCACTTGTCCGGCGGCCGCAAAGTCAATGATGCCGTCGGCCATCGGTATGTCGAGCTGCAGCGGCGAATTCGTATTGATGATGGTGTACGTGTAGGGGCGGGAGCGGAACTCTTCGGGCGTGATGCCGTGGGCGAGGCGTATGAGTTCGAAGTTGTCGGCAACTTGGGCGTGGCCGCGCGAAAAAATGAAGGGGATCTTGTCGCAGAGCATCAACTGAGCGCGCGTTACGTGTAGATGCCGAACGTTGACCGGAATGTCCTGAGGTTCGGTTGCACCGCCGAGGATGTGGATGACCTCGAAGCTCTGGCACAACTTGACCAGATTGCAGAAATCCTCGAAGGTACCTGCGCGCCGGCCGCGCGCCGTGTCCATGATGTTGGGCGGCCCCGAAGTCGGGGCAAACCCGACGCGTCTGTCCGACAGCGGAATATGGCGCTCCGGATCGACGGCGTGCAGGGTGATGTCGCGCGGCGCGGTGGCGAGCGAGGCGCCGACCAGTTCCCGATCGAGCCGCACGGTTTGTGTCGACTCGTCGACCTCGGCGCCGGCATTGCGATAGAGGTTACGGGCGACGGGTGACAGCACCTTCATGCCCTGCGTTTCGAGCATGAGGAGCGCGGCCTCGTGGATGGCAGCGACCTGATCGTCTGAAAATATCTTCGCCGGTTCGAACGGGTTTCGTAAGTGCCGGTAGGAGCGCGTGCGGTCGAAGACGGCGTGGCTGACCTCGGCGCCTGCGGAGCGGCGTCGGTTGCGTCGGCCAGGCGGTTCATCGGGTTGCTTCATGCAGATGCGGCTCCGGGATCGCGGCGCCGGGTCGACGCCGTGGTGATGATAAGACAGATTTGGGCGCACCGACGCATAACAAATTTAGGTGCAGCTATGCATAATCGGTGACGCCATGGCCTGCGAGCGGGCGGCCCGTGGCGATCGACCGCACCACCGCCTCGGCGAGATAATCGGTCCCCGGACCTACCTGCGCGAGCCTTTCCGTAACGCTGGTGTCGACGTGCGGATCCGCGGCACCGGCGCGCCGCGCCGCGGCGAGCGCCAGGTCGCGCGATACGTGCCGTGCATGCTCGAGTGCGGGCTGCGGCTCCGGATAATCGGCAATTCCCGCCGGATCGTGCACCCGAAATACCTTGAACGTGGGCTGATTGACGAGGATCTCGACTGCCTGCGACACGACCCCGGCGACAGCACCCACGGCATTGCAAACCGCGGCATGCACAGGGATGTGGAGCGCCGCACCGAGCCGCAGCGCCACTTCGGGATAATAGGCGCCGACCGGGGCTCCGATCGCAATCAGCGGCCGTGCCAAGCCAATCGTTGCCTGCAGCAGATTGGAAAACCGTTCGCCGGCAACGATGCTTTCGACCAGTCGATCACCGAGCACGCCCCATCGGTCGTCACGTGCCTCGATACCCGGGTCATGCGCCAGAGAGGCGGCAAGTACGAGACGGGCGCTGCCGCGTACGACGTATTCGTACGTGCGCTCGCAAATCGTCTCGGGCGTGGCTGCCGCGCGCAGGGCGCGCGCATTGCGTTCTTCGGTCGCGAGAATGCGCGCGCCGCAATCCGCGGCTTCGCGGCACCATCCAGTCTGTCGATCGAGCACATGCATCGCATCGCTGGGCGTGAAGGCAGCAACGGTCGCGAGGCCGGCGTCAGCAAGCCGGCGTAGAGCCTCTTGCCCCAAGCCATTGCGTACGACCGATGACACGTGGCGCGGCTCTAGATCCAGTCCTTCCCACACACGGCGCTCGAGTGCCGCGAGGTGCGCAGGCGGCGCACGCTCCGGGTTGCGGAACGCGAATTGCGTTGGGTAATCGGGAAGGCGTTCGAGTTCCGCAATGTTGCGCAACTGCGACAGAGTCCCGGGGAAGCTCTGGGCCATTAAACTCAGCGGCATGGCCTTGCGCGGACCGACCCGCAACCGGAGTTGCCGGTCGAAGTACACTTCGCTGTCGCCTCCGAGACCGCTGGTGCGCACATCCACCGCCTCGACCATCGTTCTCCAAGCACCGACGAGCGCGCCCTCGGCGCGGATGACCGGTCGGCCGCCCGACACGACCGCGATGTCCGTGGTGGTACCGCCCATGTCCGAAACCACGAAGTCCGTAAGCCCGGTCAGAAACCCGGCACCAACGACACTCGCTGCGGGCCCGGACAGAATGGTCTCGACCGGACACTCGAGCGCAATCGCAGCCTTCATCAACGAGCCGTCGCCCTTGACGATCATCAGCGGGGCGTCGATCGATTCGTCCGTAAGCACGCGTTTCAAAGCCTCGATCAGATGCCGAATCTGGGGTGTGAGCCGTGCGTTCAATGCGGCGGTCAGGGCGCGTCGCGGGGCGTCGAGTTTCGACGTCAATTCGTGCGCGCAAGTGACCGGTTTGTGGGACTGCGCACGGATAATCTGGCGCGCACGCAATTCGTGCGCCGGGTTACGGACCGAAAAATTTGCGGCGACGGCGAATGCTTCCACGCATGCTTCGTGTTCCCGGACGGCGCGCTCGACGGCGGCATCATCGAGCAACGCCGACTCTTCGCCGGTGGCGCTGTGGCCGCCATCGACCCGAACCACTACGCCATCGTGTCGCTGCAATCCGGTACGCTCGGCCATCGCATCATCGAATCCGATCAGGAAGGTGCAGACCGGGCTGAAGCGGCTTTCGACCACGGCATTCGTGGCCAGGGTGGTCGACACGGAGACGAGGCTGACGTCTTTGCGACTTGCGCCGGCCGGCAGGTTCTCGAGAACTGCCCGAATCGCGCGGCCGATCCCGATCGCAAGATTCCAAGGAGTCGTCAGCGCTTTGGCGCTCGCGACGACGCGGCGGCCGTCTGCAAGCAATACCGCGTCGGTGAATGTGCCCCCCGTGTCGAGGCCGAGCCACAGACCCTGGGCCGATGACTCCTCGGCCCCGAACTCCGCCGCCGGTGAATCGCTCATGGCGCCGGACATTGCGCCACCACATTGGCGCCCCCAACGGCGCCCTTGATTCGTACCCTTGCGCCGTCGGCGCCGTTGGGCCATGTCAGAGTGAGCCGGCCACCTTTGCCGTCGACCGGCGATACCTTCAGCGTGGCTTGCACCGCGCCGTTGCGGCGGCTCACTGCGTCGATCGTGCCGCTGACCGCCACGTCGTTCACCCATCGCACGCGGTCGAGGCTCACGCGAATCCGCGCATCGCGCCGAATCAAACGGAAGGCGCCGCCGCGTAATCCGGCGCCGTGTCCTGAAGAATTGCTGTGCACGCGCGCGAGCACATCGCCGACCGTGAGCACCGCGGCCGTCACCAACTGCAAATCCTGAGGTGCCGCCGCATTGCCCGGCAAGCCGTGAGCGGGTTCAAGCTCCGCCGACTGAACTGCAAATCGCTGCACCAAGCGCACCGGCGGCACGCGCGAGGCACAGGCAGTGCTCCCGGTCGCCAGGGTCCTGACGAAGCGGCGCACGATGTCCGCGGCACAGGGACTGCGCGCGCGGGGCAGGGCATTGACGTGAAAGCTATTGAAAATTCGAACTTGGACACCCCGGCGGAAGGCGGCGGCAACGGCCGCCCCGTCAGCCAGCGTCGTGATGTTATCGAGTTCACCGGATATGACGAGCGCGGGAACATCGGGGTACGCCGCGTTCACACCCACTTGGAACGCCGGTGCCCCGAGTGGCGAGACGGGCCATGCCACGCATTGATCGATGAAGCTGTAATCGAGCGGCATGGCGCGATACTCATCGATGGTGAAGGGTGCGTACGTATCGGGGAACGATCGCGCGCGCTCAACCAGTGCGCGATCGCGGTCCCGTGCGCGTTCTGCAGGCGGCAAGCGCATGTCGAATATTTGCGGCGGGTCCTGACACATCACGGCGGCGGCCAACCCCGCACTCCATTTCGCGGCATCCGCCGTGGGATCGCGCGAATCGACCGCCGCTACGGTCTCCGCCATCAGACGCAGCAGCGGCAGTCGGTCGCCCTGCGCAAACGCTCGCGCAGCGGCATCGGTCTCTCTCACCGTCGTGAAAGCGGGAGCGCTGGCGAACATGACGATGGCCAGTTGCGATGCATCGGCCTGGAAATCACGTTCCCGGCCGTCGACGTCGTACCCGCGAGCGGGGAACGGGCTGGCGCGCAGTTGTTCCAGTGCCGGCATGATGTGATCGATCGAGTTGCCGGGTAGCGACGCGCAGCCCGCCGAGCGCGCGCAGGCGACCTTGAACTTCTCGCGCATGGCGGGCGCGTAGGTTGGATACCATGCGTAGTCCGGACCGCTCAAAGGATACGCGCCGTCGAGCACGATCGAACGCAGGAGGCCGGGATGCCTTATGGCGAAGGTCTGTTCGAAATACGTGCCGTACGAATCACCGTACAAATCGATCAAGCGCACGCGCAGTGCTTCCAGGACAGCGGACAAATCGTCGGCGGCATACGCAGTGCTGTAGAGCGACGCTCGATCGCCCAACGAGGCCCCACATCCGGCGACTGATTCCACGGTCCACCTCTCGGCGGTCTGCAGATCGTGGCAATCGATTGCGGCTGATTGCCCGGTGCCGCGGTTATCCATAATCAACACGTCGTGATCCGACATCAGCGGCCGGAACAATGCCAGGTAGTCGTCCCGCGACTCGGTGGCCGGGTAGCCTGGGCCGCCCTCGGTTGCGACAAGAGTTCCCGTGGAATCGCCGGGACCCGAATGCGGGTAAAACTCGAAATGAATGGATATCCGGCCGGGGACGATTCCGCTTGGGTCCAGCGGACGCTCGAGATGGCCGCAGTAGGCGGCGCGGCCGCAGGCTTGCAAGAGCAGGGAGCCAACCTGCTTGTGCGACTGCGCACGGTCGGGTCTCACGGATGCGGGCCAGCGAGCGACGCGGCCGATGGCCGCTGCGGGCCATCCTGCGGCGCTTGCGGCAACCAGCGCAAGCACCAGCGTCCGCGCCGGCGATCTAAGAAATCTATACAGTCGCTTGGCCGGCATGGGCGCGATTCTAGCGTGGGCCGTGCGCCCTGTCGTTTATATCGTCGAATACGTCGCTTTGGGGGCAATGCAACCGGAACGATTTTGCTATTCTTTGGACCTTTAGAAGATTCGGTGAAAACCTCAGGACATCCTTAATGAACGCTCGCTTAAGTCCGGACGCTCCTTCCGTGTTGACCGCGCGCGAAGATATGTTGGCGCGATTACGCCGCCGTAAGCCTGCGACTGCGCTGGAGCGGGACTTCTACACCAAACCCGAAGACTTTCAAATCGATCTCGACTTGATTTGGTACCGGGATTGGCTGTTCGTCGGTCACGACTGCGAAGTGCTGAATCCCGGTCAGTACCTGACCGTGCAGGTCGGAGAGTATCCGGTCGTCGTCGTGCGCGACCGCGGCGGCGGACTACGGGCCTTCCACAATTCCTGCCGGCATCGCGGCTCGAGAATCTGCTCCGAAGAGCATGGAACGTCGGCGCGACTCATGTGCCCGTATCATCAATGGACCTACAGTCTCGATGGCCGGTTGCTGGCCGCGCGCGACATGGGCAGCTCATTCGACAAAACTCAGTATGGTTTGAAATCCATTCACTGCACCAGCGTGGGCGGCTATATCTGGATATGCCTGGCGAAATCGGCGCCTGATTTCGAACCCGTCCGCCGGCAGCTCGAGCCGTATTTTCTGCCGCACAAGTTGCATCAGGCCAAGGTCGCGTACGAGTACACCATCATCGAGAACGCGAACTGGAAGCTCGTATGGGAGAACAACCGCGAGTGCTATCACTGTTTTGCGAATCACCCGGAATTGCTCCGTACCTTTCCTGAAGACCCGACCATCAGCGGCGTCGACGATGCGACCAGCAACCCGCGGATTACGACCAAATGGAACCACTGGGAATCCATTGGTTTGCCGAGCCAATTCAAAATTTCGGCGGATGGCCAGTACCGCACCACGCGGTATCCGTTGATCGAGGGCAAGACGAGCTACACGATGGACGGGCAGGCAGCGGTGAAGCGACCGTTGAGCGACGCGGTCACCGAACGTGATATCGGCACGTTGTTGCTGTTCCACTTTCCGACCACGTGGAATCACGTCATGGCCGACCATGCGACGACCTTTCGACTCTTGCCCCTGTCTCCGACGACCACACAGTTGACCACCAAATGGCTGGTGAACAAGGACGCCGTCGAAGGGGTGGACTACGACTTGAAGCGCCTCACCGAAGTCTGGGTGGCAACCAATGACTCGGACCGGCGCGTCTGTCAGGAAAATCAAATCGGTGTGAATTCGCCGGCATATGTTCCCGGGCCTTATTCGCCCGTGCACGAGGCCGGCGTGACGCAGTTCGTCGATTGGTACTGCACGCATATCGAGGAACGGCTCACCGAAGATGCCAAGTAGCATCGCCTGATGAGCGACGCAGCGTTGTTGCGAAACCCTGGCCGATCTCTAGAGCGTCGGATGCACCGGGCTGAACACCGGAACGAACAGGTAACGCTTCGCCAATTCCCCATAGCCGGTGTATACGAAGTGCCCGTTGGTTCGCAAAAGCTCATCGCGGTTCGCGCGGTAAAAGCCTGGAATGTCGTACCACGCCATGGTCGGCTTCAAATGATGCACGACGTGCAAGTTGTTGTACAAGTACAGCACGCCGAACAAGGGATTCGACTCGACCGCCGCCGTGCGCTCCTGCGAGTTCTCCGCGGCTCGGTGCTCGGTGAACGCCCGCAGCAGGCTGAGGCTCAAGCCCGGATATGCCACCAGCAGGCAGTACTGCCACCAGGGGAAGCCGCAGACGCCGGTAATGAACCCGAACAACAACGCCACCGCCAGCGCGTGCACTGCCCAGTGCGGCAAGTGACTGTAGTTCCCCTGCCGTGCACGACCAGTTTCTCTCATGAGCAATATCCATAGGCGCAGCGCCGGACCGATGAGCAAGCGCCCCGCCATGGTTTGATTGAACGTCAGCAGCGCTCGCCTGACGGGTCCCATCCGATCCCAGTCCGCCCGCAACACGTAGTAGGACTCCGTGTCCACGCCGGGCACGGTGAGATGGGCATCGCGATGATGCGTGCTATGGCTCTTGCGGTACAGGGGATACGGAAACCACAATCCGAGCGGCGGAAAGACCACGGCGAACCGCAGCCACGCGGGGACTCCACGGAAGGCATGGATGGCCTCGTGCTGCAACGAGAAGTGCCACGCGAGGAGGTACGCACCCGCGGGCATGATCACCCACCAGGGCAGGATGGCGTTGAACCAGACCAGCGCAAACCACAGGGAATAGAGGACGATCGCCACCATCCACGTGGGACCATCGAATTGCCGGAATTGCCGTCGAAGCAAACCCATGCGGCTAATTTTAATCCTTCAACGATGATTCGTCACGAACGCCGGCGGGATCGTCGTGGCGAATCGATGCCTGCTCCAATAGCGCGTCGCGGCTTCGAAGCGGTCTCGCAAGACGGCGTAAGACGCCGGATCGGGCACCGTGAAGCGTTGCAACAACAACTGGTCCATCAGACTTCTCACGGTGGCGTCTTGATGCGCCTCGAGAAACGCCGATCGCAGCGTATCTACGCCCGTGGTGGAAGCCACCAATGCCGGGATGGGGGTGGGCAAGGTCTGCCCCACGGTGCGCACCTGGGACGTCAACTCCGGCTTGTACTTCCGGAGAAGGCGCAGCGCGTACGAATCGATGGGCGCGACTTCGGCGGCGCTGTGGACGACTGCGGTCAGGGCACCCAACGGCGTGACCGTCGGAGCGGTGATTTCTGCATACAGCGGCGCGTCGCCATTCCTCGCTGCGACGCGCGCGGCCGGCGTGAAGCCTTTGGTCGGCATGAAGTAGGTCAGTGCCGCGACGCAGCCGGATTGCGAATCCGGCACGGTGAAGGCGATTCGCTTGCCGAAGGTGTCTTCGACCGTGTGAAAGTCGCTGTCCGCGCGGACCACGAAATCGCTCCAGTACCGCGCCTGGCCTTCGAACTCCGGAGGCGAGGGAACGGGCGCCGCCACCAGTACTGGCTGCGGTTCTGCCCGTGAAAAGGGTAACCCGCACATGAATACGGCGCCCATGTCGGTCCGGCGCCACAGCGCCTTCATCGGCTTAGGCTCGGGATGGTCGATCAAACTCACGCGCACACCGGCCTTTTCGATGATGGCGGCCAGCAGCCGGCCCCACAGAGCGGCAACTTCTGGGCTCACGGAATACATCCGCGCGTTGGCGATCATCACTCGATGTGCCGGCGGTTCACCGAGTCGGGGTGGCACTCAGAATTTGTACGCGAACGTGACTCCGAGTATCCGCGGCCGAAGCGGCGTCTGTGCGACGATGAATTGATCGGTACTGACGAACGTGCTCGCGTTCGAATTCGCGAGGTTCTCACCGTACGCGGTCACGAGCCAGGCATCCTTCGCAACGCCTATTGACGCGTCGACGGTCGAGTAAGCGGGATTCTCGAACCGCAGCCTGCCGGTACTGACGCTGCCGGCCTGCGCGATCGTCGGATTCGAACCCGCCTGGGTGAAGGAAATGCCGCTGTGGGTGATGCCGACCTGAACGAACGGGCTGTAGCCGGCGACCGTAAAGTCGTAACGCCCGCGCAGACTGAATTGGATCGGCGGCGCATCGGCGCTGGGGGCGCCGATCGGGCCGAACGGGTTGGTGATCGGCGTGCAAGTGGGGTTGCAGTCTTCCGTGAGCGGCTTGCCGAAGTTCACGCTTGCAGGATTGTTGTCGATCAGCGCCGGCGAGTTCGTCTGCCGGCTCTGGTTCCAGGATGCCGCACCCTGCAGCGTCAGCCCGCTGATGACCCGCGCCACCAACGAGGTCTCGATACCCTTGATGAGGAAGTTCTGACCGTTGGCGTTGTAGAAAATGTTGCCGATCAATCCGGGGTCGAAGAAGGCGACCTGAACGTTGTCCCAGTTCTCGCGATAGTAGGCGCCGTTCCACTGCAGGCGATGGTCGAAGAATTCCGTCTTCCAACCGATCTCGTTATTCGTCAACTTGTCGGATGAGTACGAAGCGGGAACCGCGTACTGCGCCACCCCATCCGGGCCGGGGGCATGCAAGGAACCGCCGTTCTGGTTGAAGCCGCCCGGGCGAAAGCCCTGCGAGAACGTGTAATACAGCATGACATCCGGCATGACATGCCAAGTCAGGTTCGCACGGCTCTTGTTGCCGGACTCGGTATCCCTGAGATTCGCCTTGTTCAAGTTGTAACTGGCAGCGGATTGGCAGCCACCGGCCGGCGTGCCCTGCTCGAAGCAATCGAAACTGGCCATCACGCTGCCGGCCGAGGAGTTGTCGAAGCGGAAATGGCGCGCGCCCAGCGTGGCCGTCAACACCTTGGGAATCAGGTCGAAGTCGATGGACGCGAAGACAGCCGTCTGCTTGGTTTCGCGCACCGTGTCCTGGTAGAAGGAGCTGTTGTCGCTCTGAACCCCGGGATTCTGGACGGTCGTGCCGGGGAATGTGCCGGTGTCCGAGAGGCAGCCGCTATTGCCCGGCGTGCCCGCCGCCCCGTTCGAGGTACACGCAGGAATGGTCTTGTACATCCAGTCGGTCTGGTCGTACAGCTTGTTGGCCTCCCAATAGACGCCGGCGATCGCACGCAAACGCCAGTCGTCCGGCGTGCTCAGGCGGAATTCGTGCTGCTGGTGCTCGTTTTTCTCGACCGAGTGCCAGGTGGCGCTCGGCGAGAAGCAGGTTGACTTGAGGGTTGTATCGCCGAGGCCCTTATTCAAGCCCTCCAGCGACCCCGATCCCGGGCCGTAGCATTGATAGTAATCGGCATAGACACCGCGCGAGTAATTCGTGTAGTCGCCGACCTGATCGACGTTCCGCACGAGATAGCCGCCGGTATAGACGGCCTTCAAGTCGCCGAACTTGCCGTTCACCGTCCACGCGGTGCTCTCGAACTTGTCCTTGTCGTAGGCCGGGTTGAACAGCGTGACTTCGAGCGGCTGCAGCGGCGCGCCGTCCGAGGCATTGGGCTGCTGGTAGAACACGCCCTGCGAGTGCATGTCCTGGTAGGACTGCGTGAGCAGCACGTTCCAGTCATCGTTGATTTTGTACAGCGCCTCGACCCGTATTCCCTGGTAGGTGACGGGGTTGATGCCGTTTGCAACCACGCTGGAGTTGGTGATGGACGGGCTGCCGGGCGGCACGCAATAGCCGTTGTTCGGCTGGCCGTCCGGGCATGCTCCGCCCACCGCCGGATAGTTCGCATAGTGGATGCCGATGTCGGTGTTCGCGCGGGTGAACGTCGCCGGCACGTTGTTGATGTAGCCGCCGCGGCTGTCGTCGTAGATCACGCCGCGCACGGCGAGCGTGTCGGCGATCAGCGGGAGATTCAACACCGCCGTCACGTCGGAATTCGGATCGCCGTGAGCGGTCACTCCGTAGCCGGCTTTGACGCTCCCCTCGGTTACGTCGAGCTTCGGTTCGTTCGTAATGTAGCGGATCGCGCCGGCCTCGGCGCCGGCACCGAACAGCGTTCCCTGCGGGCCCTCCAAAACCTCGATGCGATTTAGATCGGCGGCATAGACGTCGAGATTGCGATTCGGCAGCTGCCCGGATTGGTTATCCAGGTAGATGGCGACGTTCGGCCACAAGCCCGTCGAACCGCTGCCCTGGCTGGGCTGCGAACCGGCGGAGAGGCCGCGCATGAAAACCTCGTTCTGGCCCGGCCCGTTGTTCGCCGTGGTAACGTTCGGCAGATACTTGATGTAGTCGTTGAGGGTCTGGACGTTCAACTGCGTCAGGGTTTCCGCGGTCATCGCCTGAATCGAGATCGGCACGTCCTGCATGTTCTCCGTGCGGCGCTGTGCCGTGACGGTGATTTCTTGAATCATGTCGGAAGTATCCGTATCGGTCGCCGGCGCCGCAAAACTCAGACCGGCGGCGCTGCCGCTCAAAATTGCCGCTATGGCATAAGTCAACGTTGGATTGTGATTCATGCTGCATCCCCAATTAGTTATGACGGATCTTCAATACGGACAGGTCAAGATTCATTCAGCCGGCATGATCCGCAGTCGTATCCCTCTGCTTGTTCTAGTTCCCTCGATCGCCGTTCACTACCATCGCGGTTGAACGGACAATCAATACATTCAAGATACTAACTGCAACCGGTCCCTTCGGAAAGCTCTGCATAATCACGTTAATAAAAAAACCCTTATTTCGTTATACATTTCAAGTCCTTATATTGCAATCGTAAAAAGAAATACAGCTCTTTATTGCTGGTCACGACATTATTCGGCCGTTCAATGTCGTACCGGCGCTACGACGCGATGCCTCATCTATCTCTTGTACCGCGGCCCAAAGCGGCCTTCAAGGACTCCAGCCAAGGCTCGAAATGGCGCCACTGGTCGACGCCGTCGCGATTGATGGGTCGCCGTACCTGCTCGGAACTCGCGGTATGCACCCGTCGATCCGTCTTGTGGAATTCCACGCAGGCCGGCTCGAAATCGAGTTCACAGAAGTCGAGGATGCGCCGCACATGCCCTTCGAGATCATCGACGACGTATTCATGTTCGATGCGCAGGATCTTGCCGGGAAGGGCGGCGTCCCAGTGCGCCATGAGTTCCAGGTACATTCGATAATAGCGGGCGATGTCCTCGATGCTATAGGTGAACTGTTGCCCGGAGGCGAAAAGCTGCTTGAAGTTACTGAAGCAGCACGCCAGCGGTTCGCGCCGCGCGTCGATGATTTTCGCATTCGGCAAGATCAGCTGAATGAGACCAAGGTGCCGGAAATTGTTCGGCATTTTATCGATGAAGAAGGGCTTTCCCATGCGGTATGCGCGCGTGTCGGCAAGATATTTCTCGCCGTAGCGGCAGCAATCCTCGGCGCTCAGTTCGCCGAGCACGCGTGGATAGCGCGGATCCGACACGCTGCTCTCGCGGCCTTGAAGGTCCTGTACCAGACGCGGAATATCCGCCAGTTCCATGGTCCCCTCGACCTGAGAATGCGATGCCAGTATCTGTTCGATGAGCGTGGAGCCCGACCTCGGCAACCCGACGATGAAAATGGGCGAGCGATCCGGTGAGCCAAAGCCTTCCCGGGCGGCGAAAAACTCCAGTGTGCAGAGGCACGCCTGCAAGCGGGCATTGCGTTCGACGAGCTCCGGGCGGTAACGGCATTCGGCCTTCTTCAGCGCATTGCCGCGTGCGTAATACGCAAACGATTCCGCATAATTTGCGCGGTCCTCGAGCGCCTTGCCGAGCGCGAAGCACAGGTGATAACGGTCGTTGAGCCGAATTTTCGGCGAGGCCTCCTCGCTTCGCATGCGCGCGATTTCGATATCGGTGAACGGATAGGTCTTCAAATTGGCGAGACTCCAGTACGCCTCGCCGAAGCTGGGACGCGCCGCGGCGGCCGCTCGATAGGACTCGATGGCTTCCTGGGTTCTGCCCAGGGTCTTCAACGAATGCGCGATCGAGAGATGCAATTCTGCGTCGTTCGGCGTCTCCGCCAGGATGTCGCGGTACAGCGGCAGCGCCTGTGCGTAATCGCCGAATCCCGTACAGATCGTCGCATGCGTGGTGCGATAAACCCGGTTGTTCGGATCGATCTTCAATAGCTTTTCCATCTCCTCCCGGGCGCGCACGTGTTTGTGCCGCTGCAGCAGGGCGAGAGCGTACTCGTAGCGGGCGGCATGATAATCAGGGGCCAATATTAGGACGTTCTCGAGCAGCAGTTCGGCATCGTCGACCACATCGAGCTTCATGCCGATTTGCGCCAATAGGCGCATACCCTCGATGTGATTGCCGTGGACCAGCAGGTACTGACGCACCACCCGTTCGGCGTCCTGGATTTCACCATCCGCAAACATGCTGAAGGCGGTCACGATTTCAGGCGGAAGGGCGGCCAGGTTCGCCAAATGGCGGCCGGCGTCCTCGGCATGGGACGGTTGTCCGGTGATTCGATACAGCGCCTGCAGTGATTTCCAACTCGCGGGTAGCGACGGGTTCAGGGTGACGGCACGCGAGAATGCCTCGATGGCCGGTCCGGGCAGGCGCTTTGCGACATAGCAGTGGCCGCGTTCCTGGAATAGCCTGGCGTATCCCGGGTGGTGCTTTTCCAACTCAGCCAGGGTCGCCAAGGCGTCGGGAATGCGGTCCAGATAGCGCTGGCTGACGGCGCGCATATAGAGGACATCGCGATTGTCGGGCGCCTCCGCCAGCAGCGCCTCCGCGGCCGCCAGCGCGGGTGCATACTGGCTTCGTTCCAAGAGTTCGCGAACGCGTCGAACCTCCGTCTCCAGGCGCGTGGGTGGAACGTTGAGAGTCGCTGCTTCCATTTTTCCTTAAAAAGAGGCGGGTACCGGCCCGCCTTTAGAGATCGGAAGCCGGCCGCGGTGCGTCAGCGGCCGGTGAGCCGCGCGCGGCTAGACATCATGGTCCCCTCGCGCCAGTTGACGCGAGGGGACCCTATCAGACTAAAACTTGTAGCCGAACTTGATGCCCGCTATCCGTGGACGCGTCACGGTCTCCGTCTGGACGAACTGAGCACCGTTCGTGAACGTACTCGCATTCACCGAGGTCAGGTTCTGTCCGAAGAACTGCACGTTCCACGCATCCTTCGAGACACCGATGGCGGCATCGTAGGTGGTATAGCCCGGCTGATCGTAGGTGATGACGTTGCCGGTCGCGGACAGCGAGTCGCCGATGTGCGAGGCTCCCACCTGCCAGAATGTCTTGTAGTCGCCCACCGGGATCTCGTCGCGAATGCGCAGATTCCATTGCGATAGCGGCGAGTTCGCGAGGCGCGTGCCGACGGCGCCATACGGATTCAGAATGGACGTGATGGACTGCCCGAACGTGGGGCTGAGCGGATTGTTGTTGATGAGGAACGGCGAGTTGGTCTGCCGACTATCGTTGTACGAGGTCGACGCCTGCACCGTCAGCCCGTCGGTCACCCGTGCGATGGCTTGCAGTTCGGCGCCGCGGACACGATACTTCGGACCGTTCGTGGCGAACGTCAGGTTACCCAGGCCGCCTTGCGGATCGAAAAAATTGACCTGCGTGTTATTCCAGTCCTCTTGATAGACGGCGCCGTTGAGTTCCAAGCGGTGGTTGATCCATAGCGTCTTGAATCCCAGCTCGTTGTTGGTGAGCGAGTCCGGGGCATAGGTGGCCGGCGTGAAATACTGATCCACGCCGCCGGCCGCCAAGTGGCCGGAGACGCCGCGATTGAATCCGCCCGGCCGAAAGCCCTGCGACCAGGTGTAGTACACCAAGACGTCGTCCGTGACCTTGTAGCTCAAATTGGCGCGGCTGCGGAAGCCGGAATATTTCGAACTGTTGGGGTTCTGGGTATTCAGGTCCGAGCCGTACGGCGTCAAGCACGGCCCGAAGTAGGTCGTGGGCGTGAACGCCTTGCAATAGAAGCTGCCGACGTCGCCGCCGATTTCCTTTTCGTTGAAGCGGTAGTAGCGCGTGCCCAGCGTCAGGGTCAGCGCCTTGGGAATGATGTCGATGTCGACCGAACCGAACGCCGCCTTTTGATCGATGGTGCGTTGGAAGTTGTCGAAGAAGCCGACGTTGTCGTTGCGCACGCCCGGATTGCTCGCAAAGGCGCCCGGCCACGGCTGCACGTTGTTGAAGCAGTTGACGTCGAGCGCCGCCGAACAGGTCGGAACGGTCTTGTACAGCCATTCCGTATCATCGGTAATGATGAACTGTTCGTAGTACAGGCCACCGATCGCCCGGACCCGCCAGTCGTCCGGGGTGCTCAAGCGGATCTCGTGGCTCTGGTGGGTATTCTTCTCCGTATCTTGCCAGGTCGCACTCGGCGTGTAGCAGGTGCCCGCGGCTGCCGACTTGGCCGAATAGCCGGCGCACTGATAATAGTAGCCGTAGACGCCGCGCGCGTAGTTGGTGTAGTCCTGGATCTGTTCGACGTTGCGCACCAGGTAGCCGCCGCTGTACACCAGCTTCAGGTCGCCGACCTTGCCGTTGACGGTCAGTGCCGTGTTCTCGAATTTGTCCTTATCGTACGAGGGATTGAACAAGCTCACCGACAGCGGCGGCAGCGGTTCGCTGCCGATGGGCTTGCCGGTCGGGCCGAACGTGGTGCCCTGCGACGCGTAGGGCATCTCGTAGAACACGCCCTGCGCATTCATGGTCTGGTAGCTCTGCGAGAGCAGTGCGTTCCAATCGTCGTTGATCTTGTAGAGCGCCGACAGACGCAAGCCCTGGTAGGTGACCGGGTTGATCGCGCTGCCGACGATGTTGCTGTTGTTGATGACCGCACTGTCGGTGGGCACTACCCCGCCGTTGCCGGCCGCTATGCCCAAATCCGTGCTCGAACGCGCGAACGTGCCGGGGACGTTGTTGATGTAGCCGCCGCGGCTGTCGGTGTACGCCACGCCGCGTACCGCCAAGGTGTCCGGGATCAGCGGCAGGTTCAACATTGCATCGGCATTGCTGTTCGGATCGCCATGCGCGGTGTAGCTATAGCCTGCGTTGACGTTCGCTTCCGTCACGTCGAGCTTCGGCTTGTTGGTGATGTAGCGCAGCACCCCCGCTTCGGCGCCCGAGCCGAACAGCGTGCCCTGCGGGCCTTCCAGCACTTCGATGCGCTCGAGATCTGCTGCGTACACGTCGAGGTTGCGGCCCGGCAGCGATGCCGATTGGTCGTCCAGATACACGGCGACGTTCGGGATCTGGCCGGTGGTGCCGCTGCCCTGGTTGCCGGTGGCGCCGATGGAGAGGCCGCGCATGAAGATGTCGCTCTGACCAGGACCACCGCTGGCCTGAGTCACATTCGGCAAGTACTTGATGAAGTCATCCAGCGTCGTGACGCTGAGTTCTTTAAGGGTATCTGCGGTCAGTGCCTGGATCGTGATGGGCACGTCCTGCATGTTCTCCGTGCGGCGCTGCGCGGTCACCGTGATTTCTTGAATCCCTTCAGAATCGCTCGTATCGATCGCCGCGGCGGCATGGGCGACCCCTATGGCAGAGCCGCTCAAGATCGCGGCAATCGCATACGACAACGTCTGATTTGAATTCATTAGTTACATCCCTTCGCTGAATTTGGAGCCAGTGTCGGATAGGCAAATGCGCTGAAGCATTTGTTTCTTATTTATTTCACTATCAGTTCCGAGAATAGCATCGCGCTCGCAAAGCGCTAGCTGAATTCTGTTGTATCGACGCATCGGCGTATGCTGAATTTCGATCCGGCCATGCGAAAATGGCATGCCCCTATCGTCGGCTAGCCATCGTCGGCACCCAACCGCGCAGGGAATCCAGGCGCTCGCAGCGCCGTGCCCACCGAGTCCTCAAGCAACTTGACGATCATCGATGACCAGGCGCCGCCACCGTATTTTGCGCGCCCTTCGATGAACGTCTGTTCCATCATGCCGGCGAGGCGCAACGGCACACCGAATCGGCGCCCGAATTCCACGGCAAATCCCGCATCTTTACAGGCTAAATCCATGGTGAAACCAATATCGTAACTGCCGTTCAAAATGACCTGGCTCTCGGTCTCGTGAACGAAGCTGTTGCCCGAACTGGCGGCGATCGCGTCGTAGGCCGCCCGCAAATCGATACCCGCCTTCGCACACAGCATCAGCGCTTCGCCTGCAGCGATCAGATGGATGAACGCCAGCATGTTGGTCACGACTTTGGTGACGGCGGCCTGTTCGATTCCCCCCAAGTGAATGACCCGGCCGCCCATGGCGTGCAGCGCGGGCGCGTGAGCCGCAAAAACGTGTTGTGCACCCCCCACAAGCACCGTGATGTCGCCGGCCGCGGCGCGATGCACACCGCCGGTAACGGGGCAAACCAAGGTGGTGACTCCGCGTGCATCGGCTCGCACGGCAAGCTTCTCGACTTCCACGAAGTCATTGGTGCTCATCTCGATCCAGGTACTTCCGGGAGCCATCGCCGGCAGCGCCAAGTTCAGAACCGCGGCGCTGGCGGCCGGAGACGGCAGGCAGGTGATGAGGCCATCGCAGTTTGCCGCTAGCGCCGGTACCGATTCCGCCCAATGCGCACCCGCAGCGAGCGCCAAGTCGGCGGCCGACCGGTGCAAATCATGCACGGCGACCTCGAACCCGCTACGCGCCAGATTGGCCGCCAGATGTTTGCCCAGATGACCCAGTCCGATGAATCCGTAACGCATTAGTTATCCCAACGGGCGATCGATCATTTCCAGATGCAGTGCGCCGTCCGACGGGTAAGGGTTGGCCAGCGCTACCTTTTCGTTCAGTTCCACGCCGAGACCCGGCGCCGTCGGCGGAATCACGAACCCGTCTTCCCAGCGAATGGGCGTCTTCAGGATTTCCGCGTGGAATCCTCCCCATTGCTGAATGCTTTCCAATATCAGGAAATTGGGCGAGCAGGTGGCGAGTTGAATGTTGGCGGCGCCAACTACCGGCCCGCAATACAAATGCGGCGCGATCTGCGCATAGTGAACTTCCGCCAAGGCTGCCACTTTTTTGGCCTCGAGCAATCCGCCGACGCGGCCGAGGTTGAGTTGCAGAATGTTGGCTGCGCCGGCCGCCAATACTCGGGCGAACTCGTACTTGGTCGTGAGTCGTTCGCCGGTCGCAATGGGAATCCGTGTGCCCCGCGCCACGAGCGCCATCTGTTCCGGCATTTCGGGCGGTACCGGTTCTTCGAACCACAGGGGATCGTAGGCCTCGAGGTGTCTGGCCAACCTGATGGCGCCCGAGGTCGTGAATTGACCGTGGGTACCCACCAACAGGTCGGCCTTGCGGCCCACCGCTTCGCGCACCAGCCGCACCAACCGGATGGTGCGCTCCAACGCCTCCTGGGTGGGTTGCCGGGGATCGTAGGCAGAATAACCGCCGGTTGGATCGAATTTGATGCCGGTAAAACCCTGTTCAACATACTCGGCCGCGCGCTCGGCGGAGCGCTCGGGGTCGTGGTAGAACTCGTCGCCCTCGCCGTCGGCGGGGTAGAGGTAGGTGTAACTTCGCAAGCGCTGGTGGACCTTCCCGCCCATCAGGTTGTACACCGGCTGCTCTACCGATTTGCCGATGATGTCCCAGCACGCCATCTCCAGTCCGCTCACCACGCCCATGAGCGATAGATCGGGCCGCAGGCTGAAGCCCGAACCATAGCTCTCGCGCCAGATCGATTCGATCTGAAACGGATCGCGGCCGGCAAAGCGCCGCATGAAGACATCCTCGATCATGGATGCAATCACATGCGGTCCGAAGGTTGCCGCATAGACCTCGCCGAGACCCTCGATTCCGCACGCCGTCTTCAATTTCAAGAAAACGAAGTAGCGCCCGCCGAAACCCGGCGGGGGATTGCCGACCACGAATACCTTGACATTATCGAGTTTCATAACATTCCTTGTTGCGGATTTACCCGCCGCTGATAATAAGGTCGGCGCCTTTTTGCGCCACCATGAGAGTCGGAGCGTTCGTATTGGCCGATGTCACGGTCGGAAACACCGACGCGTCGACCACCCGCAGATGCTCGACGCCATGCACTCGGAGCGAAGAATCGACCACCGCATCGGCGGCATTCTTCCCCATCCTGCAGGTGCCCACCGGGTGATACACGGTGGCCGCACGCGCCCGAAAATCGGCGATGAGCTCAGACTCTCCGAGCGACCCCAAGTCGGGTTCGAGGGGTTCGAGAATCAAGGCGCGCATTGCTTGGGTAGCAGCGATGGTTTGCAGGAGACGCCCGCCGTGCACGACGTCGAGAATGTCCTTGTCCGTGGATAAGTAATTGGGCGCGATCAGCGGGGCTTCGCGAAAATCCGCGCTCGCAATATCGATGCGACCTAAGCTCGTGGGCCGAGTCGGTTGGAAGCACAGATAGAAGCCGGGAAATGAATCGACTGCGATGCGGGTGCGTGCCGCAGTTCCGGTGCCGTAGGTCACCGGATTGAAATAGAGTTGAACGTCGGGGCGCGTCGCAGCGGGATCCGCACGCAGAAACCCCCCGAATTGATTCACGCTGAGTGCCAAGGGCCCGGTTCTCGCCAACAGATAACGCAGACCGGCGCGTAATTTTCCAAGGGTCGAATGCAGTTCATTGTTGAGTGTCGGTTGCGTTGCTTTGAACGAATAGACCACGGCCAGATGGTCCTGCAGATGACCACCGACCGCGGGGTTGTCGACCAGCGCCGTAATGCCGTGCGCGGATAAGGTATCGCCCGGTCCTACGCCCGACAGCTGCAGCAGCTGCGGCGAATTGACGGCGCCGCCGCAGAGGATCACCTCGCCGCCGGCAGCGGAAAAATGCTGCCGACCGTCGCGCGACCATTCGACGCCCGTTGCGCGGCGCCCGTTGAACCGGATTTTACTAACCCACGCATGGAGTTCGAGCTTGACGTTGGCGCGCCTCAGCGCCGGCCTCATGAACGCATCGGCTGCCGACTGCCTCCTGCCGTTGCGAATGGTCAGCTGGTAACAGCCGAGTCCTTCGGGATGACCGCCATTGAAGTCGTCGGTCCAGGCCAAGCCTAGTTCGCGGGCAACGCCCATCCAGCACGCGCGTACCTCGTGCAGGAACGGGGTCACGTCTTTGACGTCCAGCGGGCCGTCGGTCATCGCGCGACCGGCGGGATCCACGCGGCGCTCCGATCTTTCAAAATAGGGGCGCACGTCATCCCATCCCCAGCCGATATGACCCATGGCGCGCCAATCGTCGAAGTCCGCCGGCATGCCGCGGCAATACACCAACGCGTTGATGGAACTCGACCCGCCGAGCACTCGGCCGCGCGGCCAATACATGGTGCGGCCATTGAGTCCTGGACTGCCTGCCGTTTGGTACTTCCAGTTGACCGTTGCGTCGGCGAACGTGCGGCCATACCCGATGGGTGTCTTGATCCAGAACCGAGAGTCCGATCCGCCGGCCTCGAGGACCAGAACCCGATGCCGCCCGCTCGCGGACAAGCGATCGGCAAGAACGCATCCGGCAGACCCGGCGCCGACGATTATGTAGTCAAATTGATCCACTGCCGCGAGCTTAGCCTGATCGCCCGATCGCGCTATGCCATTTCGCGATCCGGCCATGTTATTTTTCGAAAACGCATGGCCGCCTTCCTCCGTCGCGTAACCCTTGCGAACCCTGTATGGTGCGGTAATTCGAGTCCCGCTTGAGGTGCATCGTTTGAGTAGTATCAGTGCGATCGACATCCCGCGGACCAAAGCTCCTTCCTCGGTCGAGCGCTGGTATGTTCTCATCCTGATGTGTTTGATTTATGCGATCAATATTGCAGATCGTTATGTCGTCTCCACCGTACTCGAGCCCATACGACTGGAACTGAAATTGAACGATGCCGGGGTGGCGTTCCTCACCGGTATTCCCCTTGCGCTCTTCTATGTCGCGTTCGGCATACCGATCTCCTGGTTGGCGGACCGTTCGAACCGCCGCAATATTCTCGCCATGGCGCTCATCATTTGGTCCGGATTCACCGCCTTGTGCGGAATGTCGCGGAACTACCTCGAGTTCCTGTTGGGGCGCATCGGCGTAGGCGTCGGCGAAGCCGGCGGCACACCGCCATCCACGGCGATCGTCTCGGACTGCTTTCCGGCTGACCGGCGACCGATGGCAATGACGGTGCTGGCGCTGGGTGCCCCCATCGGAGCCTGGTTGGGGGCGGACATGGCCGGTCATGTCGCGCATGCGTACACCTGGCGTGCCGCGTTCATCGCGCTCGGCGTACCCGGCCTGCTCGTCGGAATTCTGGTGTTGTTGACGGTGCGCGAACCGCCGCGGGGAAGACTGGACGCCATAGTCGATGACGTAAGGCCGTCGTTGTTCGAGTCTTTGCGTTTTCTATGGCGCCAAAAGGCCGCCTTCCACGTGGTGATGGGCGGCGGCGTGTGCGCGCTGTGGGGATGGGGTCTCATATACTGGACGCCTACATTCCTGCAGCGGGCCTACAATCTCGATGTGGGCCAGGCCGGCGCCGTGACCGGGAACATCCATCTTTGGGGCGGATCGCTGGCGACCATCGGCACCGCGTGGCTCCTCTCTCGACCGTCCATGGCGGATCCGCGCCGCGTGGTGTGGCTGCTGGCGGGCGGGGTTGCGTTTACGACCATCCCGTCGATGATCGCGTATGCCACGCAGTCGCTGTGGTTGTGCAAACTCATGTTTTGCCTTTTCATACCGGCGATTTATTTTTATATCGGCCCCTGTTTCGGCCTGCTCAACAATTTATCGCCCTGTCATATGCGAAACATGTTCATCGCCATATCGCTGCTGGTCGCGAATATTTTGAATCTCATCGTCGCGCCGTGGGTGGTTGGCGCGTTGAGTGATTGGTTTGCGGGCGGTCACGCGACCGATGCGTCGTCGCTGCGGTCGGCCTTGTTATGCCTTGCGCCCACCGGCCTCTGGGCGGCGTATCATTTGTTCATGGCGTCGCGAACCATCGTCGAGGATCAAAAACGGGCGATTGGTTACACCAAGGCGTGGTCTCCTTAATGGCAAAGACATCGATCGATCGCCGCTGGCTGCCGTTGAATGCGCTGCGCGCCTTCGAAGGCGTTGCCAAGCACTTGAGCTTCACCGCCGCGGCGAACGCACTGCTGATTTCACAAAGCGCCTTGTCGAGACACGTGATCGCCCTCGAAAAGTTGATCGGCGCGCAGCTCTTCGAGCGCCGCCCTCACGCGTTGGTGTTGACCAAGGCCGGCCAGCTGCTTCTGCCGGCAGTGATGAGGTCGTTCGATCGCTTGGAGTACGCGCTCGACGACATCCGCAACGACAGCGCCAGCAGTGTACGAACCTTGCGGGTACAGATGCCGCCCAGTTTCGCAGTTCACCTGGCCGTGCCGATTCTGCGTGATTTCCGGCGTGCGGCTGCCGAGGTCGAAATCGATTTGGTGAGCCCGTACGGGGTCGGGCCGCCGCCCGGGGATGTGGACGTGGCCGTCGTCTATTCCAAGCCGACCGTAACCGAATTGGTGACCGACTTGCTGTGGCCCGTGCGCCTCCATATGCTCTGTCATCCGAGCGTCGCGGCGCGACACCAGGGCAAGAGCTTGGCCGAATTCATCGCGGCCAACGAATTGGTGCACGTGCGAATTTCCGACATGCCGCGACATCATCTGTGGCTGCAATTCGCCCGTCATGCCGGCTTGAATTCGTTGAACGTGGAACGCGGCCTGGTCTTCGATACCGCGGTGCTTGCCGTGCAGTATGCGTTGAGCGGCGAGGGCATCGCACTGGTCGACAGCTACCTGTTCGGCGACTATATCCGCAGCGGGCGCCTGGTCAGCCCCTACGACGCGAGCCTCGATGACGGCTATGGCTACTATTTGACCACTCACCCCGAGGCCTTGAGCGATACCGCGATTGCCTTGTTCCGCTCCTGGCTCATCGAGCGGTTCGGTACCGGTTCGGGGAAGACTTGTCCGGCTATTCACTTGGCCGTAGCGAATGAGTGACCGCGCCTCGATGCGCGATACCGTACCTGTCCATTTATTCGTCGTCATAACGAACACAATTCGATGAATTGGGAGCATCTATGAAGAGCCACGCAAAAGTGGTGGTGATCGGCGGCGGCGTCGTCGGCGCCAGCGTTTTATTTCACTTGACCAAGGCGGGTTGGAAAGACGTTCTGTTGATCGAGCGTGCCGAACTCACATCGGGTTCGACCTGGCACGCAGCCGGCGGCATGCACACGGTGAACGGCGATCCGAACGTCGCGAAACTGCAGCAATACACAATACAACTCTACAAGGAGATCGAAGCGATATCGGGGCAGTCCTGCGGAGTGCACATCACGGGCGGCATCATGCTCGCCGGTACGCGCGAGCGGCTCGACTGGCTGAAGATGGCCAAAGCACGCGGCCGTTATCTTGGGATGGATCTGGAGATCATCTCGGTGGATGAGGCGGCCAAGCTGTTCCCCCTAATGGACAAGAAGCACTTCACCGGAGCGATGTACGATCCCATCGAGGGCCATGTCGATCCTTACGGCGTCACGCACGCCTATGCCAAATCCGCGCAGATCGGCGGCGCTGAGATCGTGCGCCATACCCGCGTGACCGATTTGCAGCAACGCTCGGACGGTACTTGGGACGTCATCACCGATCACGGCAACGTGCAGGCGGAACATGTCGTCAATGCCGCCGGCCTTTGGGCACGCGAGGTGGGCCGATTGGTCGGCATCGAATTACCGGTGCTGGCCATGGAGCATCAGTATCTCATTACGGGCGACCTGCCCGAGTTGGCGGGCAAGCCGGAACAGCTTCATGCCATCGATTTCGAGGGCGAAATCTACCTTCGTCAGGAACGCGGCGGCATGCTCATGGGCACCTACGAGCGCGCGGGAGTTCCCTGGTCGGAGGTGACGACGCCGTGGGATTTCGGGCAAGACTTGTTGCCGAACGATCTCGAACGCATCGCGCCGAGCCTCGAACTGGGGTTCGAGCATTTTCCGAGCTTGGAAAGCGCGGGCATCAAAAAAGTGGTCAACGGCCCATTCACCTTCGCACCGGACGGCAACCCGTTGATCGGGCCGGTCCGGGGCCTCAAGAATTTCTGGGTGGCGTGCGGCGTCATGGCGGGGTTCAGCCAGGGCGGCGGGGTCGGCTTGGCATTGTCGCACTGGATGGTGGACGGCGATCCCGGCGCCGACGTGTGGGGCATGGACGTCGCGCGTTATGGCGACTGGACGACCCTCGCGTACACCAATG
>Ga0209517_10001901_pt1 | contig 30585 bp, 19 predicted proteins | sample PeaSoiMetSII2010_FD_187695 | JGI IMG/M metagenome (GOLD analysis project Ga0209517, IMG submission 187695) | Peat soil microbial communities from Weissenstadt, Germany - SII-2010 (SPAdes) (version 2) | ecosystem: Environmental > Terrestrial > Soil > Wetlands > Peat | place: Germany...
ACCCGGTAAATTCGCTCCCGTAATTCGTGAGACGAAGTTGCGTGTGCTGACCCAGGGAGTGCTGCCCAAGCCGCAACTGTTTTCCTTCTCCGAACTCGCAAACGGGCAACAGGATAGTCAGTGGGCGCAAGTGCGAGGGATTGTGCGGTCCGCGGCCATCGACCGAGGCTCCTGGCAGGAACCGGTCCTCGCCATGCGCGTCGCATCCGAAGGAGGAGAGTTCAACGTCCGGGTGCCGATTACCCCCGAAAAAGATGCGTCTTCATGGGTCGACAGCGAGGTCCTGATCGAAGGCGTGTGCGGGAGTCTGTACAACGCCAACCGGCAATTGACAGGCATCCTGTTCTACGTGCCCCGCCTGAGTTTCATTAAAGTGGAAGCCCCCGCCAGTGAAGTTCCACTATCAGAGTTGCTGCGGTTTTCACCCGCGCAGGGCGGACACCGGGTGCGAGTGCGTGGCATCGTGGGCTACCAACAGCAGGGCAACGCGTTGTTTCTTCAGAGTCAGGGCAAGGGACTCCGTGTGCTTACCCAGCAAGGCACGCCGCTCCAGGTCGGGGATCTCGTGGACGTGCTGGGGTTCCCAGCAATGGGGGAGTCAGCACCGATCCTGGAGGATGCCGTGTTTCGTCGTTTAGGTCACGAGAAATCGCCGGACCCAATAAAGCTGAACCTCGCTATACCTTGGGAGCAATTCGACGGCGCGGTTGTGACCACCGAGGCGAAGCTACTGAACCGCCAGGCGCAACCGGATGGCCTCCGGCTCATGCTCCAGCATGGCGATTTGTTTTTCGATGCAACTCTTTCTGCGGGCGTGGCTGCGGAGCGCCTGCTGGCCATCCCGCAGAACAGCGACGTGCAAGTCACCGGCATTTGTTTGGTTCGTAGCGGCGGTTTGTGGCAGACGCCACAATCGTTTCGCATAGTGTTGCGCTCAGCCCAGGATGTCGTCGTACGCGCAACTCCATCATGGTGGAATTTGCGTCACACCGTCTGGCTGCTGGGTATCACCGGTTTCGTGCTTATGGCTGTGATGGTGTGGGTCGTAGTGCTGGGCCGGCGGCTACAAGAGCAGATGGCCGTGATTCGCCAGAAGTTGAGAAGCAGCGCCGTGCTCGAAGAGCGCAACCGCATCGCCCGCGAACTTCACGACACACTGGAACAGGAACTGGCCGGGATCACCATGCAACTGGATCTGGCCGTCGATTGCTTTCAGGAAGCGCCGGGGGTGGCCCAGCACGCGCTGGAAACGGCGCGCGACATGAGTCGTCATAGCATGATCGAAGCTCGCCGTTCGGTCTGGGATCTGCGCTGCCAGTTGCTGGAAGAAGGCGATCTCGTTTCTGCTTTGAAGCAGATTGTCGATCCCCTGGTGCCGCGCGAACAAACCAAGGTCGACTTCAGGATCCAGGGCAGCCCAGTGCGACTGCCGGGTCCCATAGAGATGAACCTGCTCCGCATCGGGCAGGAAGCGGTCGCCAACGCCGTGAAACATGGGCATGCGCGGCAGGTCTCCATCGAGTTGCGGTACGCGACCGCCTCGGTCTGCCTCACCGTGAGTGATGACGGCCCTGGTTTTGCTGCTGGCCAGTCCTCCCCCGCCGGGCATTTCGGCCTTCTTGATATGCGGGAACGCGCGCAATCCATGGGCAGCCACTTGAGCGTAGAGAGCGAGCCTGGACGAGGAACTCGAATTGCTGTGGAGATTCCCCTTCATCTCCCAGAACCGATCGATGAAGAACTCAAAGCCAATACGTATTCTGGTCGTTGACGATCACTTCATGGTCCGCATGGGTCTCTCCGCGTCTTTGAACGTGGAACCGGACATGGAGGTGGTGGCCGAAGCGGGCAACGGCAACGCCGCGCTGGAGGCTTACCGCAAACATCGACCCAACCTGGTGATGATGGACCTTCGGCTGCCGGGAATGAGCGGCAGCGAGTGTACGGCCGCGATCCTTCACGAATTCCCGGACGCATGCGTCCTCATGCTCTCTACACACTCCGGTGAAGAAGAGATTTATCGCGCCATGCAGGCCGGCGCCAGGGGATACATCGTCAAGAGCATTATCCGCGAGGAACTTCTGCGCGCCGTGCGTGAAGTTCATCAAGGGCGACAGTATGTGGATCCAATCGTGGCTTCGCACCTGGCCGAGCGCCGATCCCACCGCTCCTTGAGCGCCCGCGAAGTGGAAGTGCTGCGCATGGTGGCCAAGGGACTGGGAAACAAGGAAATCGCAAGTACGCTCAATATCGCGGAAGTCACGGTGAAACTGCACGTGAGTCACGTCCTCGAAAAGCTCAGTGTGAAGGATCGCACTCAGGCGGCGACAGTTGCCGTGCAGCGCGGGATCATCTCGCTGGATTGATGGGGTGAGCACCGCATTAAACTGACTCCAGGACGACCACTGGCGTCCGCACCATCTTGCCCCGATCCACGAAGCAATTCCGAAGCTGTACGAAAGTATAGTTGACAGTCCTGCTGGGTTGTTTTCTATTGAGTGAGCCTAAGAACTTCCGGATGTTTTGAAGGTCAATTTCTGTAACGATTGTTTTTGGAAGGGCACTCAAAACCGGTTTTCGGCCTGGGATCAACATCACAGACCAAGAGGATGAGTTGTTACAAGATCGAACGGCTCCTCGACGAGTCGCGCTACTGCTCCCAAGAAGGAGAAGTCATGTCCCGCTGGTCTGAAACAGTTAATCTCCGAATCGCTGTCATTACAGTGTTTGCCATCATCCTGTGCCTGTCATGCGCTCCCCTGTTGGCGCAGGTGACCTCCGGCACGATCTCCGGCACGGTGAAGGACGCCACTGGCGCCGTGGTCTCCGGCGCCTCCGTGACCATTTCGAACCCGTCGAACGGACTCTCGCGCACGGTTACGACTTCCGACAGCGGGGAGTTCGTCGCTCCCAATCTTCTTCCCGGCACTTACAACATCGCGGTGGACGCAAAGGGGTTCAAGAAGCTGGACTCTAAAGGTTTTGTACTCAGCGCCGCCGACAAGTTGAACGCGGGTGACCTCCTGCTCGCCGTCGGAGCAGCCACCGACGAAGTAACGGTGACCGCCGACGCTGGCCAAGTCCAGTTGCAGTCGGATTCGGGCGAGCGCTCTGACCTGATCACGAGCAAGCAACTAGACCAGGTCGCCATGAACGGGCGCAACGTGCTGGATTATCTGAAACTCGTCCCTGGCATGTCGGGGACCTTCGATGCTCACGCTTCCGGGACGGGCGGAATTGATGCCTACAACATCAACGGCACGCGCGCCAACCAGCACGAGTTCACCATCGACGGCGCCTCCAACGTGGATACCGGCAACAACGGCGGAACCCACGTCACCATCAATACCGACGCGATCGAGGAAGTGAAAATTCTGACGTCGAACTACCAGGCGGAGTTCGGTAAAGCCGCCGGCGGACAAGTCGCCCTGGTTACCAAGAGCGGAACCAACCAGTGGCATGGCAACGGCCGTTTCTTCCATCGCAATGAGGGCCTCAACGCCAACGAGTGGTTCAACAAGCAGAACCAGTTGAACCCGCCACCATCACCTCCACCTCCGCTGCCGCCTTCGCCGCTGCCCTACAATAAGCCAGAGATATATCGCTACAACTACATCGGCTATCAGTTCGGGGGACCAATCAAGAAAGACAAACTCTTCGTTTTCTGGAGCCAGGAGTTCTACCGCCAGCTGATTCCGCTCGCACTGGCGCAGTTCTACACGCCGACCGCGCTCGAGCGTACCGGTGACTTCTCGCAGTCAGTGGACGGCAATAACGAGCCGATTGTGATTGCCGGACCCGGAATCACGAATAACAAGATCGACTCGACCCAACTGCCATCGGCACAACAGGCGGTGTTCCAGCAGATGGAAACCATGTTGAACCTTTTCCCGTTGCCGAATGCCGCCGGCTATAACAACAACGGATACTATAACTATTCGGCATCCCTTTCGGGCCACGCGCCCCGCCGGGAAGACATCCTCCGCGTTGATTTCCAACTGAATAGCAAGAATCGCCTGTACGGGCGCTGGATCCACAATGCGGAGACCGACACCTCACCGTTTACCCCCTTTCCCGGGCCATTCGGCATTTTTGCCTGCTCGTCGGGAACGACGTTCAAGGGCGGCTGTATTCAGAAGCATCCGGGCTGGAATTTTTCTGCAAACTTAGTCAGCACGATCACGCCAACTCTTTTGAATGAGTTTTCCATCGGGCCCAGCCACACACTGTCGTCAGCGGAAGGCACGAATGGGAACATTTCGCGGGGTGCGAACGGCATTACCATGGCGTTGCTTTTTCCACTCACGCAGGATCAGGCAATTCCAGACATGAGCTTTGGCGGTCTCAATAATATCGGCTTCCAGGGTCCATATCTGGGCGCGACCCCCTGGAAACAAGCGAACACCACTATCAACGTTAACGATAACCTGACGTGGGTGCGGCACAACCACACCTTAAAGACTGGCATGTTCTATCAGCGCAATCGCAAGGACCAGATTGCCTGGGGCAACATCAACGGCCAGTTCAGCTTCGGCGACGGTCCCACAAGCGGGGGCACGTGCCCAGTGGCCAGTCCAGGGTGCCAACTTGGCGACCCGCTCGCCAGCGCGCTATTGGGAGGGTTCCAAAGCTTCGACCAGTCCACTGCCCGTCCGACTGGCTACTTCCGCTATAACCAACTCGAGTTCTACGTTCAGGACACATGGAAAGCTACCTCGCGCCTGACCCTCGATTACGGCATGAGGTTCGCCTGGATTCCGCCGCAATACGACGCGAAGAACCAGGTGGCGCTCTTCAATCCTGCGGCTTATAACCCCGCCAACGCTGTGACCATCAATCCTGGCGATGGCAACATCATCACGGCCGATGGTGGGAATGTGCTGAACGGCATGCAGTACACCAATAACCATGAGATTCCGGCGGGAGGTTGGAATAGTCGCGGCATAATGCCGGAGCCGCGCCTTGGTTTTGCCTATGACCTGCTTGGTACCCACAAGACCATCCTCCGTGGTGGCGGGGGCATGATGCACGACCGCACCCAAGGGAATCTGATCTTCAACACCGTCTTCAACAACCCTGCAGTGGTGCAGACACCGTCAGTAGCCGCCGGCAACATCGTCAATCTTCCGAGCCTGCTAACGTCTTCCGCCGAACTCCCCGTGCAAGGCGACGGCAACATCCTGGCTGCCGCTCGGAACGGCAAGGTGCCAACCGTGTACAGCTTCAGCCTGGGTATACAGCAAGAGCTGGACCGAGGCACCACTCTCGATCTCGCCTATGTGGGCACGCTCTCCCGCCACCTCGTGACTTCGCGAAATATCAACGCGGTACCCTATGGCGCGGGCTTCCTCGCCGCCAACCAGGATCCAAACTGCTCGCTGTGGAACGGTGGAGGAGTCCCTGCGGTTCAGCCGAACTTGGATCCGCAGTATCAAGCGGCGGGCTATAACTTCAATGGATGGTGCGCCTATGGGCATCCCTCGTACACGAACGCCTACCTCGTGCCTTTCAAAGGCTACGGTCAGATTCCCGGTCTGCAGTGGGACGGCACATCCAATTACAACTCGCTGCAAGCCTCCTTGCAGCGCCGTTTCAGCAAAGGGTTGACCTTCGGAGCGGTGTACACCTGGTCCAAGTCGCTGGCCACCGCCAGTTCCGACCAGGACGAACAGAACCCCGTCAACGCCTTGCTCGACTACCGGGCGGCGTCATGGGACCGCACCCATGTGTTTGCTGCCAATTACGTCTACGATCTCCCCAACTTGACGAAGCGCTATAAGGGACCGAAATGGCTTGGCTATGTCACCGACAACTACCATCTGAGCGGGGTGACGCAGTTCATGACCGGAACACCGGTGGACCTGAACAACGGTTATTCGTTCCCGTCGGGAAGCCTGGATGGCTCCAACATGTGGGGAAATATTCCTTTCTACTACAGCGCCGACAGGCAAGGGAACCCAGTTCTCCCGAAGGTTGGGCCTCCGGTTCGCGGAACGCGTGACATTCTCCGCTACGGCGGAATGCAGAATTGGGATATGTCCCTGTTGAAGAACATCCCGATCGGCAGCAACGAGGCTCGCTATCTGGAGCTTCGCTTGGAAGCGTTCAACACCTTCAATCACCCGAACTTCACCGGCCAAAACTACGGGTACAGCGTGAACGGACCGTGGGAGTATGCAGACCCGGCCAGCCTGATCTCCATCTCGAAAAGCAGCAACTTCGGAACCAACGCGAGCACGCCGAATACCGGCCCCGGTGGATTTCGCGTTGTTCAACTCGGCGCCAAACTCTATTTCTAAGGCGGTCGCTTCCCTCGAGCCCGCGGCGTCGGCCGCGGGCTTTGTTGTTTCGGTCCTGCTTGAAGCGCTGGACGATCTAGCGATTGTCCAGATTCCCTGGAATTTTCCACAGAGGGGTGAGCCGTTCCGGCCTGGTTTCTCGCGATGAATAGATGAGAGCGCAAATCGGCCCACCCCGAAAATCTGGCGCTGCTCATCAACGAGGAGGAACTATGAAAAAGCACATGCTAGTGTTGATCGCCGCGCTGGGCTTGATCGCCGCCCTGACGCCTAACCATGCCGCTGCTCAGATGCCGAATATGGATATGAGCTGGGCCATCCGCTCCCAAGTGCAACTGCAACGCCAGGGTGATGCCACCGCCCGCGCCACCGCGATGGCTTACTACCGCTACATGTTGCGCCTGCGCATGCAGGGATACCGGGGACCGTCGCTTCCGACCGGGGTTACTCCCGACACGCTGCGCGCTTCCATGCAGCGGCTGCAGCGGTCCATGGATGCCTACCACGCGTCGTCCGCGGCGAACTCGGACGCTACCCAACGCGCCGTCAACAACTGGGATTACCGCGCAGTCCGCGGATGCCAGTGGGTGGTCGATGCCTATGGGAACGGAGGATGGGTCTGCCCGTAAACAGCGCGACGGTCACACCGGGAAAATCGAATGGGCAGGATCCGGCGATCCTGCCCATTCGTTCGTTGGCGTTCAATCTTCTTACTCAACCCACTAGCTCGGAGAGTTTTGCCCCGCCAGGAAGCCGCCGTCGAGAACCAGGGACTGGCCCGTCATGAAAGACGCGCGATCCGAGCACATCCATACCACTGCTTCGGCGATTTCCGCCGGCTTTCCAAAACGGCCGATAGGATGGCAACTCAGAACGTATTTGTGAACGGCCGGAGCGCTAAAGAGCCGTTCACCCATCGACGTTTCAACCACGGCCGGACACACTGCGTTGATCCGAATCTTACTTCGAGCGGTCTCCAGCGCGGCGGACTTCGTCAGCCCAATCACTCCGTGTTTGCTCGCACTGTACGCTGCAGCCCCAGCGCCACCGACCAGACCCGTAATCGACGCCATATTTACAATCGCTCCGCCACCGCCCTGCTTGAGCATCTGCCGAATCTCGTACTTCAGGCACAGCCAGACGCCCTTGAGATTGATGCCGATGGTCCGATCCCAATCCTCTTCGGATTGTTTGAGGATGGGTACCCAAACGCCCTCGATCCCAGCGTTGTTGAAGGCGATGTCCAGGCGGCCAAATTTCTCTACTGCCTTCTCGACGAGCACCTCAACTTCGGCTGCCTTCGAAACGTCGGTTTTCACGAACAGGCCATCGCCGCCGGCGGCGCGGATCAGTTCAACGGCTTCGTTGCCTTCCGGTTCTCGCCTGCCCGCAACCACGACTTTAGCTCCCGCCTTGGCGAAAAGTACCGCAGTCTCACGGCCAATACCCGACGTCCCGCCCGTCACCAGCGCAACTTTGCCTTCCAATTCCTTTGTCATCGTTTTTCCAGGCGAATCAGACAACTCAAAATAGAACGCAAACTCATCTATTCAAACATATCAGGAGTGCGAGTCAGAAGTCGGGGTATGATTTGTCGTGACCCGCGCGGGCACAGAATCAAGAAGAGAATCAGGATGGGGACTGCAATTCCATCGAGGGCTGAATTTATCCTCTTTTCAGCTGGTGTATCGCGCCCATGAACGACAAACTTGTTGGCACTTGGAAACTCGTGTCTGCCTCGAGCACAACATCGACCGGGGAGCGAAGCGAGACTCCCTATGGTCCCAGCCCTGTGGGCCTGCTGACCTATACCGGAGATGGCAGAGTAACTGCCCTGATCAGCTATGGCGGGCGAAAATCACTATCTTTCGGCGGTGGGGCTCCGGAAGAACAGGCCGAGGCGTTCAAAACCTTTCTGGCCTATGCCGGACGCTATACGCTCAGTGGTGACAAAGTAATCCATCACATCGAAATTTCATCGATTCAGAACTACGTGGATAAAGATCTGGTTCGCAGCGTCAAATTCCAGGGTGAGCAAATCATCCTGGTTACACCGCCGACGCCAGTGAACGGAAAAATCCAAACCGTAGAATTGATTTGGCAACGCCTGCCGGCAAGCTTCTGACGGGCCAGGCTCCAGATAAGCCATGCTCCGGATAAGCCATGCTAAACTCAACGGCGTTACGTTCTCGGCTTCGGCGTGATTGAAATTCTGACTTAGCGAGCAGGTGCAGGTTGTCCAAGGTTATCGCTCCGGGGAAAAAAACTGTTTTCAGCGACGAAATTCTGCAGGACCCGTATCCCGCATACGCCCGCATGCACGAGGAAGGTCCGTTGCATTATGTGGACGTCGGCAGCAAATGGGCGGTGTGGTCGATTTTCAGCCACGCCGAGTGCTCCTCGATCGCGAAAGACCCGCGGCTTTCCGCAAAACGCGCGAAGCAGATGTTATTACCGCTACCGCTCAGCCGCCAGGCCGAGTTCAGCGAACTCGCTCGCATGCTTGGTCTGTGGCTGATTTTCATGGACCCGCCGGAGCACACCCGGCTGCGCAAACTTCTGAACAAGGGATTTTCCCCCGCGGCCGTCGAAGGGTTGCGTCCGCAAGTCGAGGCCATCGTCGATCAAATGCTCAAGCCGCTGCAGCATGGCTCGGAAGTCGACCTCATGCGCGAGTTCGCCAATCCCATGCCGGTGCGCATTATTTTGGAAATGCTTGGAATACCGCAGGAATTGCGGGACACATTCGTCGATTGGTCGCGAGCCATCGCGGTGTTCCGAGGCAATCCCAATCGCACGGTGGAAGAGGCACGCGCGGCGCAAGATGCGCTCGTTGACCTGACCGAATTCTTCCGAAAGACGGTGGCGGAACGAAGACGCAAAAAAGGGAACGATCTGATTAGCCTTCTCATCGACATTGAGGAAGAAGGAGAAGTGCTGACTGAAGAAGAGCTCTACGCGCAGTGCATCGCGCTGCTTTTCGCCGGGCACGAGACGACGCGAAATCTGATCGGCAATGGCATGTACACGCTGTTGCGAAACCCGCAACAGACGGCGGAACTGCGGGAGAAACCGGAGATGATCCGCTCAGCGGTGGAAGAGCTTCTGCGCTATGAAAGCCCCGTGCAATTCACGGCTCGCGTGCTCAAGGAAGATATCGAGGTTTGCGGCCAGCAGATACGAAAAGGATGGACGGTCCTATGCATGCTGGGTGCCGCGAACCGGGATCCAAAACAATTTAAGGAACCGGATCAGTTAGACCTGAAGCGGCTCAACAACCAGCATCTGGCGTTCAGTGCGGGCCTGCATTTTTGTATTGGAGCCCAACTCGCGCGGTTAGAGGGGCAGATCGCGATTCTGAATCTGGTGCAGCGCTTTCCGCAGATGAAACTCACCGGCCCGCGGCCGGAGTGGGCTTCCACATTTGGATTCCGGGGCCTGAAAAGTCTTCCAGTCATTCTGTGAAACTCTTTCGGGTTGCTGAGTCGCGGCCGTGATAACTCGCGGGCTCCAGCAGGCAAGCACACGCGAAGAGCGGCCGGATCGCTGCCAACTTTCACTCGCGTGGAAAAGCCGTAGGCCATTCAACGCCATGGATCGTCCCATCGGGTTCGCGCTCGATCGTCGGAGCATACAGTCCGATGAATTGACGGCGCCACCATAAACCCTGCGTCTGCTTTTCGGACATGGTTGTAAACCAATATTGCCAAACGACAGCGCGCACCTGGCGTGGCGGCCCATTCGGAAAGGGATTCTTCGCAAAGAGATCGAGAACATCACGGTCATTGGAGAGTAGCAGTACCTCGGTTCGGGGCACGATTGAATATTCTCGCCATGATCCTAATGAAGCGAACCAGAGATTCCAGTCGAACCGCGGTTGATAGGGCGCGTAAATGCCGGGCGGTTCTCCCAGGTTTTGCGGTTTATAGCGGTACGCGTATGCCACCCAGTTCTTTCCATCTTCGGAGCCCTGGAACTCGATCTCGTATCGGCCGCGTGTCATCATGCCAAAAAGTCCGTATCGATTGGCGATGCGAAACGGCTCAAGCACCGCTACGGGAGCGGTTGGCAGTGTGAGCGAAAACATCCACATCAACTCCGCCATAGTTGCATAGAAAATCCAGACGAGGACAGTAGTGCTAAGACATAGTTTCAGAGTCTTGCCGAGCCGGCGGATGCCTCCCAAAGTGCGCCCCTCGTTTTGCCTGGTCCGTTCTGGTTCAGTCGACGATTCTGGCGACGGATGGGGTTCGCCGGTTTGAGAAGCTCCGGGCTCGACCTGTGCCGACAGCGTCGCAGCCGTGACGAAAGATTCCTTCCATGGTTGCGGCAGAAAGCGCCGCAGAAAGCCATCATCCAGTAAGAGGAATCCCAGCGCCACGACCAGGTAATTCAGGAATGTGTAGTTCGCGGTGAGAATGACGCCGAGTTCCCACGGAGTCACGATCAGGAAGCACAGAATGCGCCAACGGCGCGGCAGAAACATCATCCAAACCAATCCCAGTTCGAGTGCCAGAGTTGCGAAGACCGTAGAAGCGTGGAACCAGTGCGGCAGATGCTGTACGTACCAGCCGATCCAGGTGGGTAGTGGACCGTTCTGGTAGTACTCGTCCATCGCCGCAAAATTACGCCACTGCGGATCTCCGCCGGCAATCTTGGCGACGCCGGATTCGAAGTAGATGCGAAACCATTCCCACTGCAGCAGGAATAGACTGGCGCGCGAGGGCGGCGACGCCTTCCCAAAGCCGGGACGGAATCCGGCTGGAGCAAAGAAGAGTGCGATGAACCCAGCTTCGAGCAGCATCCCATCCGACTGGTAGCCGGAGAAATCTTGCGCCGCGCTCACGAACGAAAGAAAGCACACGAAACAAATCGCCAGCATTCCGCGCGGCCAAATATTTAGAACCAACAGCAGCGACGCGACCATGCCCACCCAGCACAGGGCGGTCAGCATGTGAGGGCCACTCGACAGCCACAACAATGTGGGAGCAAACCATACACCGCGACTGTAGCCAAACGACTGCGCCACGGTTCGAAGATATTCGCCCGCCGGCAAAATCCCTTCCGGTCCAATGAGCCCACGAATCTGAAAGACGAGCGAGAGGAAGGCCGAAAAATAGATGCAGCCGAGAGCTCGCAGAAAGAGCCATCGTGGACCGAGGCGATCCTTGGCGCCATGCTCCGAGTCAAACAGCACGCGGATGGCCCGAACCCAGTTCATGAGCGTCGGGCCATTATAGCGATGAAGAACGAGGCCGGCGGCGCTCGGTCGGAGGAAATCTCGAAGAAGGCGCTACAGTGGAACCTCGATCAGAGTCGGCCCCGCGCTTTCAAACCCCGCCCGCAGTGCCCTGGCAAACCCCGCCAGCGAAGTCACTCGCGTGCCGGGCACGCCCATACCCTTCGCCAAATGCACCCAGTCAAGATCCGGACGCCCGATCTCGAACATTCCCAAAGCCCGCGGCCCGGGCTGGCCGACTCCCAGATAAGAGAATTCGCGCTTCAGCACCGCATAGTCACGGTTCGCGAAAACCACGGTCGTGACGTCAAGGCCCTCGCGTGCCATCGTCCACAGCCCTTGCAGCGTGTACATGCCGCTGCCATCGGCAGTCAGGCACAAGACCTTCCGACTGGGGCAGGCCACTGCCGCACCCACAGCGAGCGGCATCGCGATCCCAATCGAGCCCCCGGTGTTCCCCAGCCAGTCGTGCGGCGGTGCTCCCTTCGTGGCCGCCATCATGCCTCGACCTGAGGTCATCGATTCATCCACCACGATTGTATTTTCAGGAAGCAGAGCTCCCACAACAGCAGCGAGGCCGGGCAACGTAATATCGCCGTCCGGCAGAGCGGGCCGCTCTGTCTTCTCCCCGACCAGATGCGTTCTAGGCGGAGACAACTCTGCCTCCAGCCCTTCGAGCGCGCCGACATAGTCCTCGCCCGGACTCGCCAGCGTGTGGATAGCGCATTCCGGCGACGTAAAAGCACTATCTTTTCCGGGATATGCAAAATACGCGATGGGAGCCTTTGCGCCGACCAGGATAAGCTGACGAAATTCCTTGAGTTGCTCGACCGCCTGTTCGAGCACGTAGCCGATTCGCTCCACAGCCGGCAAGTTAGCGCCTCGCTCCAGACGCGTAACGGGATAAGGCGCGAGGAGCTTGGCACCGGACACCGAGGCGACGCGCCCCGCCACCTCCAGTCCTTTGCCGTACAGCGCGTTTCCAGTCATCAGAATGGCGGTTCGCACCCCCGAGCGGAGCATGGCTGCGGCATGCTCGACCGCATCAGCGGCGGGCATCGGTGCTCTTGGTACAGCTGGGACGGCAGGAACTGAGCCGCCTTCGCTCCACGCCACATCGGCGGGCACAATCAGAGTTGCAATCTGGCCGGGTGCGGTTCGGGCCAAGACGACCGCTTCGCTGGCATCGCGGCCCACTTCGGCCGAAGCACGGGACGTCCGCAGCCATTTCGAATACGGCCGCGCGATCGCTTCAATATCGGAAGTGAGTGGAGTGTCGTGCCGCAGGTGGTAAGTGGCATGCTGGCCAATCACATTGATGATCGGCACCTGGGCCCGGCTCGCATTGTGCAGATTGGCGAGCCCATTGCCAAAGCCGGGGCCGAGATGCAGCAGAGTCCAGGCCGGCTTCTCCGTCATGCGTGCATAGCCGTCTGCCGCTCCGGTGACGACTCCCTCAAATAGGCCCAATACGCAACGCACTTCCGTGATCCGGTCCAGAGCGGCCACCAGATGAATCTCCGACGTTCCAGGGTTGGTAAAGCAGGTGTCAACCCCACCGCCAAGCAACGCGCGAATCAAACTTTCAGCGCCATTCATCGGTCTACCGCGTTATCCTTATCATGGGTTCGCCGGAGTTTCACACCGAAACGCACGCCATTCGTTCGTTTGCCAGCAGGAGCGCGCGCACGTGCAGTCTAGCATGAGACAAATACGTCTCTTGCCAGGAGGGCTCGCGGCCGTCTGTCTCTCTGTCCCTCCATCGCAATCCATCGTCGAATGCCGGACACTCTATGCGTGATGCAGCCACGGCTTACGCCGTGCTGGCATTGCGTGGGAATTAGAAGCGTAGTCTCAAGGTTCTTGCGGACTCAGGCTGAGAAACATCTGCGATAACAATCCTCGTGTAATCTGTGACTGAACGCTGATTCGTCGGAAGGTTGCGCCTGCTCGTCAGCGGTCACAGTACTATCGAAAACTCCGGTTGGGTGACTCACCGCTTGTGAGGCCTTTTGGGAATCAGGTTGCATTCGCGGGTCATTTTCGGTGTGCTGGTATTGGTATTGACGATCGCGACTCTTCTCGTAGCAACCATCGCCATCCTGCGTGACCAACCGGCTTCACATAGGGTATCGCTGTCGGCGGCTGCCATTGCAAATGCGAAGCGTCCGGCCTCTGGCGTTCCAAGCCTTCCTGCTTGTCCTCCCGGGGGCATGCCCGTGTTGCAACCGTCAGCAAAAACTGGCCACCACAGGGTGACTCTCACCTGGCATGCGAGTGCTCCCGCTGCGAACTCCGATAGCGCGGCCGTCGGCTACTGCCTGTACCGAAGCAAGACGCAGAACGCCGCAAAGCAAAACCCCAGGTGCAGTGCCTGCGAGCAAATTAACTCGGTACCCATCGTCGGCACCGGTTGCGTGGACCATCTCGTGGAAGACGCCGCAGCATACTACTACGTGGTGACCGCCATCAATGCGAAGGGAGAAATCAGTTCTTCCTCAAACGAGACCGCTGCTCCTGTCCCGGCTAACCAGGGCGCTGGTAGCTCCATTCCCGATTCCTATCCCCTGTGCCGCACGACGCCGGCCTCGCAACCAACAGGCCCAGTTCGTCCCTGATTTTACGATTGCCAGTGTGAGAGTCCGGTTTATTCGTTCCGGGGAAATGGTCGGCTACCTTACTGACGTCACTGGCCCACGCTTGACCGGTTCGCCCAACCTGAAGCGGCTTCAAGATGCGCGTTCTGAAGGCGCTCCGTCCAGATCTAAAGTTGCCCCTTCAGTTGCCTTCAACACAATAAGGCTGGCGTCATCCTGAAAATGTTCGCCACTGTGTCGCGCTGCCGCGCGCATCAATAAGCCCATCAATCCCTCGGCACTGGAGCCCGGATTTTCGCGCGCGACGCCGATCAGGTTGTGTTCCCCGAACGATTCTTCATCCGCATTGCAGGCCTCCACCAACCCGTCGGTGAAAAGCAGCAATCGGTCGCCACTTTTCATCTGCAGCTGGCTTTCTGCGTAGGGCCACTGGGGGAACTGTCCCAAGACCGCTCCTGCCGCCTCGAGCTCCGTAGATGTGCCGTCCGCCCGGATTAACAGTGGCGGGTTATGCCCAGCGTTGCAATAGGTCAGCCGGTTGTCGACACTGTCCAGCACAGCATAGAAAAACGAAATGAATTTTCCCACCGGCGTTATTTCACACAGGATTCGGTTGAGCCGGTGACACAGTTCACGCGGCGCCAGCCTCTGCCCCACCAGCGGTTTTAGCGCGGCCTGCAAGCTGGACATCAATAGGGCTGCTGGCATGCCCTTGCCGGCTACATCGGCAATGCAAAGCGCAGTGTGTCGTTCCCCGATATGCACGATGCTGTAGTAGTCTCCGCCCACGAAACGCAGTGGCTGTGTCATGGCGGCCACTTCATAGCCGTGCACCTTGGGCAATTTCTTGGGTAGCAGACGGTCCTGAATTTCGCGGGCCTCCTGCAGTTCTTCCTCGCGCAGCCGTTGCGCCCGCCGCTGTGCCCGTACCAACGAAATCTGGCTCTGCAACTTTTGCAGAAGGTCCTGATTGTCCCAGGGCTTCTGGATGAAATCCGAAGCGCCCCGCCGCATCGCTTCGACCGCCAGACCTACGCTGCTCCAACCTGTCATCACCACCACGGGAAGCAGACTATCCATAGAACGAATTTCTGACACCAGATCCAGCCCTTCTCCACCCGCGGTAGTATCGCGAGTGTAGTTGAGGTCCATGAGGACAGCGTCGAACTGTCCCGTCTCCAATGCGCTCAGCACACGGGCGGGATGCTTGACGGCTTCCGTCGAGAAACCGTAGCCCCTTAGCAGCATTTGCAGGGCATCCAGAACGTGCATCTGATCGTCGGCAATGAGTACGTGGCCTGACTCGGATGGCGTTATGAGAACGGGTTCTCGCATCTCCAGGGCTTCCATATGTCAATTGATTGCATGCTGAACGCCAAACTCCCACTTCACACAACCCGTTCATTTCAAGAAGGAAACGGGAGCTACGTCACAAACCGGCAGGCTGCGGCTGTGCGCTGATGGAATCAGCTGTCCGGAAACGGACAAAAAGAGGGCCGGCCTAAGGAACCAGTCTCCCCCGTAGAACGGTCAAAGAGGCGGCGGGCAGGTTGTATAACGTGCTCTCGCTGCCAGTGAGGGTTGAGGTCGAGGGTGGACCGTCGGGGTCGGCGTGTCCTTTCTTTCTCGCGGCGTGCCACTGGTATTGCTCTTTGCCGAACGTAATCATCGTGACTGGTCCGTGAAAAGATTGGTCGCGGTTGGCCTCAACATCATGAAACGTGATTCGGACTTGGTGTGCATGGTCGCGGTCCTTGTTGATTAACATCAGAGACCACTGACCATCAGGGCGCTCCAGAGCATACGAAGTCACAAGCAGGTGCCCGGCGGAATCCCTGACGTCGCTGGAAGCCGCGTAGAGTCTGTGTTCGGCGTCTTTGGGTTCGGCCCACTCTTGCGTAAGAAGCTGCGCTGCGAAAAATTGGGCAGTCTTCTGCTGGATCTGGTAGTGGTCGTCCACCATGAACATATGGTAGGTGCCCCAACTGTTGGCGCAAGCCGGGTGGGGAGGTGAATAGGAAAGCGCGTGATAGTAATGGGTGGATTTTCCGCCGGCGGTCAGAAAGCCTCCGAAAGAGTCGGCCAGCCACAGAGCGCCGAAGATGTCGACGGCCGCCTCCCCGCCGTGATCGTTGGTCTCGGTATCGAGCAGCGGAATGCCGGATGGCAAGCCGTCGTCGCGCCAGACCTTCATGATGTGAGTGATCAACTCCGGTTCCTGATAAAGGTTCTCCCATGGCGTCTCGCACCCGTCGTAGGGATAGTGCTCGAACGACATGAAGGCGAGATCTTGAAGACGTCCATGACTTTTCAAATAGTCCAGAAAACGCCGCAGCCAGGAAGTCCCCCCTTGTGAATCGGGCCAGACCTTGATGTCCTCGGTGACCCCTTCAAAAACAGGTCCTCCCAGCTTGAAATCCGGATCGACACGATGAAGAGCACTAGCGAATTGCAAATACAGAGTGGCATAGTCCTCAGGCTGCATGTATTGGCCGTCGGGCTCTTCGCCCATCTCGATGTACGACACCGGGTAGCTCCGCTTTTTGATGTACGCCATTTGCGCGGCCGCGTCCTCGGGCGTGGCGTACAACATCGCTACAGGGACAATGGCGGGCAGGCCGCGCGTGATTCCGCTGGTGAAGAACAGGTCAAAACCGGGCTGATCTCCCGATTCCATGCGGTCTGGTGCAACATAGAGATCGGAAGGCTCGTGCCACGGATCGACCGAAGAGCACAGGGTTAGCGTCTGTTTTTGATCGGGTGAGTGGTGGAGCAGGTCTTTGAATTCTCCCTTGTCGTTGATGCCTTTGTCGTCGATGCCTTTGTCATCGACGCTTCCGAGGTAAAGCTCGCGAATGGCGTAGCCAACGCAATTTCGGCGGTCGCCGGAACCGTGGGTATCGCAGGTATTCGAGGATCGGGTCATCCACACCCGCACGAATTTTGTGGATACCGGAGCGGACTCCAGCCGCAGCGTGGCGGTGCCGCCCGTTCCATCCGTCACCGTTCCTGATGCGAAGGTCTTCCACGCTCCCTTGTCTTGCTCGTCCATGGCGTCGCCGTCTCCCAGCCAGTACTGCACCTGGTAGGCCTGAGCGTAGGGGTCCGCCCACACTATGCGGATTGCGTTGATGTTTTCTTTCTTGTCGAGGGCGATCACGACCCATTGCGGATGGAGCGAATCGTCCTCTCCGGTGAAGTCCTTGCTTAGATACGGATTGCTTTTCCAGTAAGACTGGAGATCACCATCATCGAGACGTGAGAAGCCGTCAAACTCCGTTCCGCCGTTCCGGGTAAAGCCCCGGTGGCGCAGTGAGTAGCCATAGGAGTGGCGAATCATTTCTTTCGTGGGAGTGGAGTCACCGGTGAAGTATCCCTTGCCCGCCGGATCGCTCCATGTGCCCTTGGGATTCCAATGCCAGGCTTGCACAAATAAGTCGGTATTCTGGCGGTAACTGATCACTCCCCAACCCGCCGACAGCACCTGCTTGATCTGGTCGGGCCGGAAGAACATATCGGTGGCGTTGCTGGGCACGCGGTCCACCGTCGAACCGAGCGCGTAGAAAGGACTGAAAGTGTTTACGATATGGCTGGGAGTTGCATCGACCACGACGGTTTGGGCCATCCCATTGGTTGGCCATAGGAGGGCTGCCCCCAGGAAAACGACGGTGTTTAGCGTTTTGCGCAGAATCAATGCCGAAAGCGAGAACAGGTTGCGATGCATGCCGTAGCCCCTCGGAGGAATAGAGTCGGTTTGACAGTCCTCTTTTGTATAATTTACCGACTCTGCGGCGCAACTCCTGCGCACCGAGGGAATGTCTCTATCATGCGGCTGAAAGTATTCACAGATCGGGCATCGCTAGGCAAGGCGGCTGCCGACCAGGCGGCTGTTGCCATCCGTCGCGCCCTCGCAGAGCGTGGCCATGCCCGCATCATTGCTGCGACGGCAGCGTCGCAACTCGAGTTTCTAGAAGCGTTGACCAAGGCGCCAGACATCGACTGGCCTAAGGTAGAAGCTTTTCATCTCGACGAATACATCGGCTTGCCGGTCTCGCATCCGGGAAGTTTCCGTAAGATGCTGCTCGAGCAATTGGTGCAGAAAACCGGAATCGCCAATTACCATTTACTCGACGGTGACGCCGCCGATCCGCTGCAGGTGGTGCGACGCGTCGGCAAAGACCTGGCATCGAAGCCCGTGGATATCGCGTTTCTCGGCATTGGCGAGAATGGACACATCGCATTCAACGACCCGCCCGCCGATTTCCAGACTGAGGATCCCTACATCATCGTGAACCTGGATGAAGCCTGCCGCCAGCAGCAGGTGGGAGAGGCGTGGTTCGCCGACATCTCACAAGTGCCCAAGCAAGCCATCTCGATGTCGGCTCGCCAGATTCTCAAAGCCAAAGAGATTCTGGCAGTGGTGCCCGGCAGCCAAAAAGCCCACGCGGTGAAGGCCTGCTTTGAGAGCCCGATCAGCCCCATGGCGCCGGCATCCATTCTGCGTAAGCACCCGAATGCCACCGTCTACCTCGACAAAAACTCCGCCTCGCTGCTAGGTCCGGCCCTTACAGAATTTTGCTAGAGAACGAATTGAGGACAAATGAGGACAAGTGGGATCCCTCATGGGACGCGGCTCTCGGACGACTGACGGACTCCGAGCCAATCCAATCAAGCAGAACTCTGAATCCTTTTTCCAGTTAGCGAAATCTATTCCAGAACAACTGTGGCTTGCGTCTGACCGCCACCCAGACATCACCTAATTGTTTTTGTTGCTTTTGGAGAATATATGGCGAAACGAATGATCTTGACGTTAGTCGTTCTGGCCGCTCTTTTAGGGGGCCTCGGATTTGCAAAATTCCGGCAGGTTGAGACTGCGATTGCCAAGGGTGCAAGCTTCCAGCTTCCGCCAACTGCGGTCACAACCGTGGTTGCTGAGAGAGAGACTTGGCCCTCGACGTTGTCAGTGATCGGCACTGCCGCCGCGATTGAGGGCGTCACCTTAAGCGCCGACTTGCCGGGAACGATCGACAAGATTCATTTTGAATCGGGCCAATGGGCGAACCAGGGTGACATTCTGGTCGAACTCGATACCCGCCAGGAACGGGCGCAGCTAGCCAGTCTTGAGGCACAGCGCGATCTGGCCCATATCAACTACGATCGTGCGCAGGAGCTGGTGAAGGCGGGGGTTATTTCCCGTTCGGAATACGACAACGCCACCGCCCAGCAGAAGGCGACTGAGGCGCAGGTCGGCGACATTCGTGCCGCCATCGCTCGCAAGACCATTCACGCTCCGTTTTCGGGATCACTGGGAATTCGTCAGGTTAGCCTGGGGCAATATCTGGCGGCGGGGCAGGCCATTGTCTCTCTGCAATCTGTGAGCCCCATCTATGTGAATTTTGGAGTACCCCAGCAAGAGACGCCCAAGGTAATACCCGGTCATGTTCTGCGCGTCACGAACGGCGATCTGCCCGGCATGGCGTTTACCGGCCGGATTACAGCCCTCGATTCGGTCGTCAGCGAGCAGACGCGAAACATCCAGGTGCAAGCCACAGTTACGAATAAAGACAACAAGCTGCGTCCCGGAATGTTCGTACAAGTCGAGCTTCCGCTGGGGCAGCCGCGCCAGGTTGTTCCCGTGCCGGCTTCGGCCATCAACTATGCACCCTACGGTGACTCGGTATTTGTGGTCGTTGAAATGAAAGATCCGAAAGGGAATACCTATCGCGGAGTGCGCCAGCAGGTGGTCAAAGTCGAGGGCTCTCGCGGCGATCAGGTCGCGATCATTTCCGGCATCAATCCGGGAGACGAAGTTGTGAGCTCGGGAGTGTTCCGGCTGCGCAACGGCGCTCCCGTTCAGGTGAACAACACGGTTAAGCCCGAAAACAATGCCAGTCCCAAGCCTGAGGATAGTTAACGAAGATAGCTAAAGAGGATAGCTAGATAGCGAGACACCCGCTGATCCTGCCTTGCCCCTGGAGGAGCGTTCATGAAGTTCACGGATTTATTCGTTAAGCGTCCGGTTCTGGCGATCGTCGTAAACCTGGTTATCCTGATCGCCGGCTTGCAGGCCATTCGCTCGCTGAGTGTTCGGCAGTACCCGCGCAGCGACATCGCGGTCGTGCAGGTTACGACCGTGTATGTAGGCGCCAACGCCGACCTGGTTCGCGGTTTCATCACGACCCCGATCGAGCGCGTCATTGCCAGCGCTGACGGCATCGACTACATGGAGTCGACCAGCGCACAGGGATTGAGCACGATCCAGGTGCACCTGAAAATCAATTACGACACCACGACTGCTCTCACGCAGATTCAGGCGAAGGTGGCTCAAGTCCGCAACGATCTTCCTCCGGACGCCCAAGTCCCGGTGATCGATCTGCAAACTGCCGACACTCAGTTCGCGGCGATGTACCTTGGGTTTTCTTCTGCCGACCTCGATCAGAACCAGATCACCGACTACTTGACCCGTGTGGTGCAGCCCAAGCTCAGCGCGATCACCGGGGTGCAGCGCGCCGACATCCTGGGAAATCGCACCTTTGCGATGCGCATCTGGCTCAAGCCTGGGGAAATGGCCGCGCGCGGCGTGTCTCCTTCTGACGTGCACGACGCCCTGTCACGCAACAATTATCTTTCGGCGCTGGGAAGCACCAAGGGTTCCATGGTGTCGGTGAACCTGGTGGCTAACACTGATCTGCGGACCCCTGATGACTTTCGCCAGATGGTCGTCAAGCAGCAAAACGGCGTGGTGGTGCGACTCGGGGAAATCGCGGATGTGGCTCTGGGCGCCGAGAACTACGATCAGGACGTACGCTTCAATGGCGAAACCGCCACCTTTATGGGCGTCTGGGTTCTTCCCACGGCGAACTCGCTGGACGTGATTCGCAACGTGCGCAAGGCCTTGCCGGCGATTCAACAGCAATTGCCCACCGGCATGAAGCTCGGCGTTCCCTATGACTCGACGGCATACATCCAGGACGCGATCAACGAAGTGTTGCACACTCTGGTGGAGACGCTACTGATCGTGGTGGTTGTGATCTTCCTGTTCCTGGGATCGTTTCGTTCCGTGCTGATTCCGGTGATCGCGATTCCGATCTCGCTGATCGGGGCCGTGTTCCTCATGCTCCTGGCTGGTTTCACCATCAATCTGCTGACGCTTCTGGCGATTGTGCTCTCGGTAGGTCTGGTAGTTGACGATGCCATCGTTATGGTGGAGAACGTCGAGCGTCACTTGCATCTGGGCAAGTCACCATTCCAGGCGGCCAAGGAGGCCGCTCGCGAATTGGTGGGACCGATCATCGCCATGACGATCACGCTCGCGGCCGTTTACGCGCCGATCGGAATTCAGGGGGGCTTGACGGGCGCGCTGTTCCGCGAATTCGCATTCACCCTGGCCGGCGCAGTCGTTGTGTCGGGTGTGGTGGCGCTCACCTTGTCGCCGATGATGGGTTCGAAGCTGCTCCGTTCTGGGGACACGGAGCGGGGCTTCGCCGGAATCGTCAACCGGCGCTTCGAGAACGTTCGAAATCTCTACGGCCGGCTGCTGTCGGGAACGTTAAAGTATCGTCCGGTCGTGCTCACGCTGTGGGCGATCGTGGCGCTGCTGATGATTCCGTTCTATATGTTCTCGCAACGCGAACTGGCGCCGGCCGAGGATCAAGGGGTAGTGTTCGGCGTGATTCAATCGGCCCCCAACGCCACCCTGGACCAGACGAATCTGTTTACTCAGCAGGTCTACGATGTTTACCACTCGTTCCCGGAGAGCGAGAGTATCTTTCAAATCACAAATCCGAACGGCGGCTTCGGGGGCATGGTCACCAAACCGTGGAGCCAGCGCAAAAAGACCGCACAACAGCTGCTGGTCGAATCGGCTGGCCCACTGTCAAAGATCTCCGGCGTGCGGGTCATTCCTCTGACGCCGCCGCCTCTTCCCGGAGGAGGAAACTTTCCAGTCGATTTTGTGATTGCATCCGCGGCTGAGCCGCAGCAGGTCAGTCAACTTGCCGAGCAGATCGTCCAGAAGGCGATGGCCAGCGGCATGTTCATTTTCGCGGACACCGATGTGAAGTTCGACCAGCCCCAGACGGAAGTGGTTTTTGATCGCGACAAGCTACGTTCCCAAGGCGTGGACTTGAGCCAGGCTGGTCAGGATCTCTCCACTATGCTGGGCGGAAACTATGTCAACCGGTTCAGCATCCAGGGACGCAGCTACAAGGTGATCCCGCAGGTAAAGCGGGTCGAGCGCCTGACTCCAGATCAGCTGTCTCAGATTTACGTCAAGGGTTCTTCCGACAAACTCGTACCGCTCTCAACCTTTGCCACTCTGCGCACCACGACGGAGCCCAGATCCCTCAACAAGTTTCAGCAACTGAATGCAGTTCGAATTCAGGGTGTCATTCCGCCGAACGTGCCTCTCGATCAGGCTCTCACCTTTCTGGAAAATGAAGCCAAGCAGGTGCTGCCGCAGGGATTCACCGTGGATTACGCGGGTGAGTCTCGTCAGTTGCGGGTGGAGGGCAGCAAATTTCTTGGTACGTTTTTGCTTTCGGCGATCCTGATCTATCTCGTGCTCGCGGCACAATTCGAAAGCTTCCGCGATCCCTTCATCATTCTTGCAGGTTCTGTCCCGTTGGCTATCTCGGGTGCTCTGGTGTTCTCGTTCCTGGGTTTCACGACTCTGAACATTTACAGCGAGGTGGGATTGATTACTCTCGTCGGTCTCATCGCAAAGAATGGGATTCTGATCGTGGAATTTGCGAACCACCTGCAGGAGACCGGCCTGAGTAAGCTTGAAGCGATTGCCGGAGCGGCAAGCACGCGGCTCCGTCCAATCCTTATGACCACGGCCGCTACCGTTTGTGGACATTTCCCTCTCGTGCTAGCGAACGGCCCCGGAGCGGGAGCGAGAAACAGCATCGGCATCATGCTCGTAAGCGGCATGATTATCGGCACGGCATTCACGTTATTTGTGGTGCCGTCCATTTACATGCTGGTTGCGAAGACTCACGTTCGGATCGAGAGCGAGGACGAGATCGCGCTGGTTCAGCCCGTGGGAAGCGCAGCCTGATTGATCGTTCCCCAAAAGATGGCTGGCCTCATTCTTGTCCGGGTGCTCCTCGAAGATAACCTGTAAGCGCAGCGGCGAGGTTTTCGAACTCTGCCGTTACCATGTCCAGATGGTCTCCGGGCACCGTCTCGATTTCGAATTCATCCGCCAGCTTGCTCCAAATTGCGGTCGGATTATCCGGAAAATAAGAGGTGGACAGGGCCTTCACGAAGCTTATCTTGCCTGGATAGAACCGGGGACGATAGCGTCCATAGGCTACGTAGGCGCTTTCGCGAACGCGCGAGGTCGTCCCCGCGTACGATAGACGTGGCGCTTCTGCAGGAAGACTGTCGGGCTTGCGAACGCCAGCCATTTGTAGTCGATGTTTAAGTCCTCGAAAGAAGTAGGAAACTGCGTCACGGGCGGAGCGCTTAGTCATTTCGGAAATGTGCCGCTTTAGGCGCCGGACCATGAGCCGCAAACGCGGGCCCGGTGACAGATAGCGTGGATGCGGGTACGCGTCGATCAAGACCAGCAGTGCCACATGTTTCCCGTGCTCGACCAGTCGCTGTGCCATTTCCAGAGTGATCAGGCCCCCGAACGAGTACCCGATCAGTATGTATGGGCCCTGGGGTTGGAGTTCTCCGAGCGCTTCGAGATAGTACGCAGCCATCTCCTCGATGCTTTCAAACGGCTCCTCCAGTCCGTCAACCCCTTTGGCCTGAAATCCATAAACCGAGTGCTCGGTGCGAATCTGTTTGGCTAGCTCCCGGAATCTCGCCCGGCCATCCAGTCCATGTGCAATGAAGACCGGCGTTCTCTCGCTGCCAGCTTTCAGTTTTACGATGGGAGGAAAGCGGGGAAGGGCGGGCTGCTCTAACAGCTCTGCCAGCGCTGCGACTGTCGGCGCGTGACAGATAGTCGCCGTCGGCAGTTGCCGGTTGAACGCTTGAGCGATCTCGGCGAACAGTTTGTCGGCGAGCGGATCATTGCCGCCGAGATCATGAAACTCATCTTCGGGACCGATGTTTGTCCGTTGCAGCACGCGCTGCCAAATCTCAGTCAGTGCCTCGATGGTCGCGGCGCACGGCGTATGAGATTCCAGGTTAGGCAAGGTTTCGTCCGTTATGAATGCGCAAACTCCCAGTAAAGTTCACGAGCCTTGGTGTAGAGGGGGCCAATCTGCAGCGCACGGTCTCCGATCCGAGTCACCGGGACCACCTTGGAGTAATTTCCAGTCGCGAAAATCTCGTCCGCTTTTTCGAAGTCCTGATAAGTGAGAGTCTTTTCGACTACCGTGACGCTCGCCTGGCGTAATAGTCCAATCACCCGGTGCCGCGTGATCCCCGCCAGAAATGTTCCGTTCGCAATCGGACTCAGCACCACCCCATCCTTCGCCATGAACGTACACTGCTCGTACGCTACGACATCGGACTTGGGCCGTCAACATTACGTGCGGGTCATAGGCCCACTCTCACTTCACTCGAGGCGTATAACCAAAAATGGCTTTCAGTTCGAGGAATTCTGCCAGCCCCGCCTCGCCCCATTCCCGTCCATTGCCGGATTGTTTGTACCCTCCGAAGCACCCTCCGAAATCAACTCTCGCATTGTTGATGTGCACGTTGCCCGAGCGAATCTGCTTCGCAACCCGGCGGGCGCGTTCGATATCCCCCGCGGTCACAAAGCCCGACAGACCGTAGGGCGTGTCATTCGCGATTCGCACCGCGTCCTCTTCGTCCTCGTAAGGGATCATGCACAGAACCGGCCCGAAGATTTCTTCGCGCGCAATCGTCATGTCGTTTCGAACCTCCGCGAATATGGTCGGCTTCACGTAGTAACCTTGGCTCATCCCCTCGGGGCGCTCCGGACCACCCGTGATCAACTGCGCGCCTTCTGCAATGCCCACATGAATCAACCGCTGCACCTTGTCGAATTGCGCCTGGCTTGCGAGCGGACCCATGTGATGGCCTTCGGAAAGAGGGTCGCCAACTTTGGTGGCCTCGGCGGTTGTTTTCGCCGCCGCAATCGCTGGCGCCATCCTGGAGCGGGGAACCAGCATCCGCGTGGGCGCGTTACAGGACTGTCCGGTATTGCGAAAGCACGCTTGCACCCCCTCTTTGACGGCAGTTTCGAGATCGGCGTCATCCAGAATAATGTGGGCGGATTTTCCGCCGAGTTCCTGCGTGACCCGCTTCACTGTCGGTGCCGCCGCCAGAGCCACGGCTACGCCCGCCCGCGTGGACCCTGTGAACGACACCATCGCCACGTCACGATGCGCCGCAATCGCGGCCCCCACGGTGGGACCGTCGCCATTCACCAGATTGAAGACTCCCGCCGGAACCCCGGCCTGATCAAGGATCTGCGCAAACAGATATGCGGACAGCGGCGCCATCTCGCTCGGTTTCAGAACCACGGTGCACCCCGCCGCAAGAGCGGGCGCAACTTTCGCGGCAATCTGATTCATCGGCCAATTCCAGGGGGTGATCAAACCGCAGACCCCGATCGGCTCTTTTCGCATGAGGGTCGAGCCCTTGACGGTCTCGAATTGGAACTGTTCCAGCACCCTGACGATCTCGAGCAGATGTCCCAGCCCGGCCGCAACTTGCGCCGCTCGAGACAGCGAGAGCGGACATCCCATTTCCAGCGAAATGGTCTGCGCCATCTCCTCAGATTTTGCCTTGTAGACGTCAATCACTCGTTGCAACAGCGCCAGGCGCTCAGCGTCCGCTGTCTGTGAGTACGACTCGAACGCTTTCTTGGCCGCGGCTACGGCCTTATCGACGTCTGCTGCACTCCCCAGCGAGATGAGTGCGATAGTCTCCTCATTGCTGGGGTTGATAACCTCCCAATCGCGGGCTTCGGTCGGATTGACCCACTTCCCCCCCATATAAAACTGCCGGCAATCCCGCATGTTTACTCTCCAATCAGCGCTTAGCAGCCTGCTGAAAAACTCGTCTCGGGCAGATCTTGGGAAGGGCACGACTTTCAGTCGTGCCGTTAAGTCCTTTAAAACCAGCCGCGCTTTAGCGCCTGTGAGGTTCGCTTTCCGCAGCACCTATGGGTTTTTCAGCAGCCTGCTAGAAGCAAGACGGTCCTCTTGTTTCATGTTACCGCGACTTGCCCGGAACTTCCCAAGGCACGAACCCACACTGATCGTGGAGGTAGAGTAGTGGTACCGTGTACGGAGTGCCCTGACAACCAGAACGGGCGAGAGACCACATTTTGACCACCACCTCGAATCCAGATTCGATTTCCAAGTCACATCCGCTGCTCATTTTCGCTGCACTCGGCGCACTATCCGTTGCCCTGTGGTGGAGTCCTCTTGCGTCTCTATTCGCGCTGGCCCTGAGCGACGAACAATATACCCACATCCTGCTCATTCTTCCCATGAGTGCGGCCTTGACCGCCATAGACTTGACCGCCATAGAGTGGAAGTCACCCGCGGCCCCGTCTCGCTTGAGTGCCGCGCTCGGCTCTGCATTGCTGCTCGTCGCGGTGGGGATGAGGGCCGTGGTCCGATGGAGCGGCCATTTCTCCACCGATGTGCAGCTTTCTCTGAACATCCTGGCACTCGTCTCATGGTGGGTTGGAGCCTTTATTTTGTCTTTTGGCATTCACACTTCCCGGCGTGCGCTCTTTCCTCTTGGTTTCCTGCTGTGGATGGTGCCGCTTCCTCAGTCCGTTCTGAACCCGATCGTGACCTTGCTGCAGCAAGGTTCTGCTGCATCGGCGCATTTGCTCTTCGCCGCCGCCGGTATTGCAGTGGAGCAAACTGGCATGTTGTTGCACCTTCCAGGCTTGACCCTGGAGGTCGCTCCCGAGTGCAGCAGCATCCGTTCGAGCATGATGTTGCTGGTCACAACCATGGTTCTCGCGCAGTTACTGCTGCGTTCTTTTTGGCGAAAGGCGTTGGTTTTTGCCCTGGCAATCCCCCTTTCCATTGGAAAGAATGGACTCCGGATATTTGTGCTCGGCGTGCTGACCACGAAAGTCGATCCCAGTTTTATGACCGGCAGGCTCCACCGGCAAGGTGGAATCATTTACTTCCTCATCGCACTGCTCGGGATATTTGCGCTCCTCTGGATTTTGCGCCGTGCTGAAAACAAGAAACCCCAGGTCCCCGCGGCCGGTTCACTGGAAGGCAGGTCGATTGGTTGAAAGATCGCGACTTCTATCGATGGGCCAACCCAAATGTCACGGCAGCTGCCGAGCCGCCGATATTCAACATGGAGACGGCTCGCTCCATTTTGTGATGCCCCGTCTTGTGGAAGAAGTAGCTAAGCCCTACCATCCCCGCAGTCTCGCCTGCGAAATTCAGTGCCAGCCCAGCGGAACTGCGGCCGAACACACCGACCACAGGGTTCAGTTCCTGGCCGCCTGCGCGAAGGTTGTTCCGGGTTACGACAAAATCAGCAGTGCTGAAGGCAGCAGAAGTTGCGAAGAGAAAGCTGTTCTCGCGATCCCAGAATCGATGGTCGCCATGCCCTTCCGGTAGAGTCGTCGTTTGCACCGGCGTCGGCGTCATCATTGGGGCAGGCTCAATCGTCCGGGGTGGAAGAAGCGCGAATGACACCTGTTGCGCCATCCCGGGGCGGCACAACCCAAGGACCGCCAGCAGAAGGGCCGTCCGCGGCTTGAGAATCGAGCTGAGCCACTGCATACCCATGACTTTAGTGAGGCCTGAACAGTGGCCACCTGTACTAGTACTACCGCATCACCAAGCCCGGGAGAATAGCCCGTATGTGCTAGTAACGTGTGTGGAATGATTACTTTGTGGGCGACACGAAATTACGGAAGTCACCTGGTATCGTGTCCCGCAAGTTCGTTGAATTTGTTTTGAAAGGGTGCAGCTTTAGCTGCGCCGAAAGATGTCATAGATTCAGCGGCTTTAGCCGCTGAGGTTGAGACGGAGTTGAGCACGAATTTACGGGACGCCACACTTAGAAGGGAAGGAGGGGCGGCGGAACTCAAAACCAATTCGCGGTCGGCAGATGCCGGCAGGCTCGTTCGATTTCAGAATGCATTGCGCGCGCGGCAGGGAAGTGCGGATCAAGCAGGAGAAATAACTACCGTCTTCACGTCAGATGCTGCAGGCGGATGCAGGCGTGGCGCCCGCGCCCAGACCAAAGGCATGGCAGTCGCCAACACCAGACATCCGCCCCTTCCATCAATCCGCTACGGGACCGCGACCTGCACGGGCGTCGACAGGGCGCTCTCCTGTCCGCTGGAGTTTACCGATGTCGCCGCGTAATAGTACGTGCTGCCCGCGACCACCGAGCTGTCAGTGAAGGCCGTGTTCGCGTCCACGGTGGAATTGATCCTGGAATATGAGCCGTTCGCGCTGGTCCCGCGATAAACGTTATAGCCAACGACGTTCGTACTCGAATTCCACGAGAGATTAACGGTGTACACGGGCTGCGTGCCCACACCGGTCAGGGACTCCGTCGCCTGCGAGTTGGATGCGTTGCTGGCAAAGGAAAGAGATCCCGACAAGGTCCCGCTGCTTCCCGGGGTGAACGCTACGTTGAAAGACATGTTCTGGCCCGGCGCGATGGTGAACGGGAGTGAAGCCCCTTCCAGCACAAATTGAGAACTGCTGCTGGTCGCGGACGAAACCGTCACATTCCCACCTGAGGCACTCATGGTGATGGGCAGAATGTCGGTTGTTCCAACCGTCACATTGCCATAGTTCAACGGAGCCGGCGAAACGGATAATGTCCCCACCGTGCTTGCGATCCCGCTACCGGTGAGTGGGATGCTCAGCGCCGGGCCGGAAACAAACACGCTGCCTCCCGCGATCCCGGCTGATTGTGGGGTGTAGGTTACGGCCAATGTTACGCTCTGCCCACTTTTCAAACTCAAAGGAAATGTTCCACTTATCGAGAACCCATTGCCCAGAACCTGTATCGCCGAGATATCCATCTTCCAGGATCGCGCATTCGTAAGAACCAGCGGCAGGCTGGAGCTACTTCCCAGCGACACTTGGCCGAACGAAAGACTCGAGGGGGTAGCCGAAAGAGACTCGCTGGTCACGCCTGCGCCACCCACCTCAATCTGCAGCGCCGAGTTGGATGCGTTACTCGAGAAGCTGATCCACGCGCCCGTCCATCCCGTTGTCGTGGGAGTGAAACTGATACTCGCATCAACACTCTGACCCGCGGATAAGACCAGCGGCAAGCTCACTCCTGACACGGAAAACGCGGAGTTGTTCACTCTGATGCTCGATATTGTCTCGGTCGTTAGCCCACCGTTCGTGACTGTGACCATCAAAGTCTCGGTTTGACCAATATCGACGTGGCCAAATCGAACACTCGAGGGTGAACTCACCAGTTGTGCAGTGGTTGCGAAGGCGCCGGCTGGTACTAGGCCGAACAGCACCAGCATCACGCCAATGATTTGTAAGTGGAGGGTTGACGAGTAGACGGAGAGAGACCGGGTAAAGGACTGGGGGAGTCGCATGCCATCCAGTTTGAAAGATCTCCCGCCAGCCGGATAGATTCCAGAAGGTCAGCAACCCATCGGCCGATCGGCCAATCGTTCCACATTGGAAATCCATGAGGATGCACAAAAGAAAACACAAACGCCCGTCGTGTTTGTCCGGCACTCCGTCAGGCGCGAAGAACATCCCGGCGACTCAGCCCCAGTCATGCGAAGTCCACTACGAACCGCGACCCGATAAATCTTGCTTGACTTAGTGATCCGTTCGGATCGGTCGCGGCCTTGATGAAAAAGAAATCATGATGAAAAAGAAATAAGGATTGGAGTGGGACACGGTAGTGAGGGTTGGCATGGGGTCAAAAGCCGCAATGGGACAGGCCTCCAGCGCTCCCGGATCATGAACTTTCGGAACCTTACATAGTCTGCTCCTAACGGGCACACTGGTCTCGTAGCGTTAGGTATCGTTTGCAGCACAACTTTTATGGGCCACTTCCCCCGTCGTCCGAAAGCGCTGATCGTCGTGCTTGCCCTGGCTACCATGGTGGGCTGCCAGGGATTCAGTACCAAGTCGAACACGCAGCCCCCACCCCCAGGCACTCTGACTGCCGCCCCGCCGAACGTCGCGTTCGGCAATGTGCAGATTGGCACCAGCCAATCTCAGTCCGACACCCTGAGCAATACCGGAACAGGCAGTCTTACCATTACGCAGGCCGCGGTTACCGGAACGGGATATAGCACCACCGGACTCACTCTGCCCTTGACCTTGGCCGCTGGGCAGACCACCACTTTCAGCGTTGCTTTCAAGCCCACGTCCGGCGGCAGCACAACCGGAAATCTGGCGCTCTCCAACAACTCCTCAAGCGCTCCATTGAATATCGCCCTTGCCGCAACCGCGGTCGCAGGTGGAACCCTCACCGGGAGCCCGACCAGCATGAGTTTTGGCAACGTGCAGGTAGGCCTTAATCAGAGCCA
>Ga0209517_10001902_pt1 | contig 30576 bp, 27 predicted proteins | sample PeaSoiMetSII2010_FD_187695 | JGI IMG/M metagenome (GOLD analysis project Ga0209517, IMG submission 187695) | Peat soil microbial communities from Weissenstadt, Germany - SII-2010 (SPAdes) (version 2) | ecosystem: Environmental > Terrestrial > Soil > Wetlands > Peat | place: Germany...
CCGGGACCATCCTCATCATCGTCTCGGCAACGTCCCGCGGGGACGGATGAAAATAGCCCGCCAGTTTACTGGCGGGTCACGCCGGATCAGAACTTCAACCTCGTGCCGGAGGCACGATTGAAAGCGCGACAACATTTCAGGCGTCCCTCCGGGACGCGTTCAATCTTGCCCTGCGCTTACCCGGCGTTGAAACGCCGGGCTATTGTCGGCGGTCCCTCCGGGACCATCCTCATCATCGTCTCGGCAACGTCCCGCGGGGACGGATGAAAATAGCCCGCCAGTTTACTGGCGGGTCGGGCCGAGCGTTGATCGCTACCTACAGGTTCTTCTTCGTCCACTGATCGATGCGGTCAAGCGCCTGTTGCAGGTTCTCCAGCGAATTGGCCACGCTGAAGCGCAGGTAGCCTTCGCCAAACGCGCCGAACGCGGTACCGGAAAGCCCGGCTACGCCGGCCTGCTCCAGCAGCGCTTCCTCCAGCGGCTTCGAGCGCCATCCCGTCTTCGTAATGTTGGGGAAGACGTAGAACGCGCCTTTGGGCATGCGGCAGGAGAAGCCCTTGATCTTGTTCAATCCCGCGACGAAGACATCGCGGCGGCGCTGGAATTCGTCGCGCATGACGTCTACCGAACTCTGATCGCCGCGAATGGCCTCGATCCCCGCTCTCTGCGTGAAGCTGGCGGTGCAGGAATTCGAGTTGGTCATCAGCCGAGTCATGTGCGCCGCCAGATCGGCGCGCATCACGCCCCAGCCCATGCGCCAACCGGTCATGGCATAGGTTTTCGAGAAGCCGTCGAGCAGGATGGTGCGCTCCTGCATCCCGGGCAGCGACATGATGGAGAAATGCTGGGCGCCGTCAAACAGCAGGCGGCTGTAGATTTCATCCGACAGCACCATGATGTTGCGGTCGCCGATGGCCCTGGCAATCTGCTCGATATCGCGCCGCTCAAGAATGCCGCCTGTCGGGTTTTGGGGTGAGTTGATGATGATCAGCTTGGTGCGGTCGGTGATGAGCGCGGCCAGCTCGTTCACGTCGAGCGAGAAGTCGCGTTCCTCGCGCAGTTGAATGGGCACGGCGTGCCCGCCCACGTAGTCGATCATGGACTCGTAGATGGGGAAGCCAGGATTGGGATAAATGACCTCGTCACCTTCGTCAATGAATGCCAGGATGGTGAAAAACATGATCGGCTTGCCGCCGGGCACAACCACGACTTGATCGCTCGAGACTTTCACGTTGCGGGTGCGGCTGACGTAGTCGGCGATCGTCTCGCGCAACTCGGGCAGGCCGGCCGATGGCCCGTAGTGCGTCCATCCTTTGCGCAGCGCCTCAACGCCGGCCTCGACTACGTTGGCGGGTGTGTTGAAATCGGGCTCGCCGATCTCCAGGTGAATGATGCTCTTGCCCTGGCGCTCGAGCGCGCGGGCTTTGTTGAGAACTTCAAAAGCGGTTTCGGTGCCCAGCCGCGACATGCGGCGGGCTAGCAGTAGTTCGTATTGGGTGGCTCGTTCCATGGGGGAAACTCCTCGAGGACGCAAGCGGAAGATGGCAAACCGCACATTATACGCCCGCAGAGGTTCGAATCTCTTCCAGGCTGCGTCATCCCGAAGCCCGACGTTCTTCAGTCGGGCGAGGGATCTTGCGCGCAAACGGTCTGTGCTAAGGGAGATCCCTCGCTCCGTCTGAAGAACGGCTTCGCTCGGGATGACGCACGCAAGGGGTACACTGATTCGACTCCGGAGGATTCTATGGCTTCCTATCTCGATGAACTTTATGCGCACCAGGAGTGGGCCGACGCCGAGTACTGGCGGGCATTCGAAGCGCACGCGACGGCGCTGGCCGACAAAGCGATCCGGGCGCGGCTGTTGCATATTCATCAGGTGCAGTGCGCCTATGTGTGGATCGCGGGCACCCGAGCTGCACAGTTTGAGTTCAAGAAGGTCGAGGACTTCCCGACAATGGCGGACCTGAAGCAATATGCGCGGCAAGGCCATGCGCAGATGATCGCCATCGTGAAGGCGGCGACCGAAAAGCAGTTGGACGAAACGCTGGAAATTCCCTGGTTCAAGCCGCCTCTGAAAGTCAGCGTGCGCCATGCGCTGATGCAGGCGGCCATGCACAGCCACTACCATCGTGGGCAGAACGCGACGCGGCTGCGCGAACTGGGAGGCGAGCCTCCGATGACGGACTTCATCCTTTGGGTGCGGGACGGAAAGCCAGCCGCGAAGTGGGAGTGATTTGAAAAGCAGGTTCCTCCCCTTCGACTCCGCTCGGGGCAGGCTGTGGGGCACCCCACATCCCAGGGCTGAAGCCCTGATTCCTGACTAAAGGTCCAGACGGGGCGGCTCGAAGCCGCGCCCTTTCAAAGCATTCGAAATCGGCAATCGAAAATCGCAAATCGGAAATTATTCCGAGACGGTGTGCTCTTCGTTCTGCGAGCGCAGCACCCGATCGACCGAATAGGGCGCGCGGCGGCTGGGCTCGTGGTAGTGGCGGACCTGCATTTCTCCCAGCAGTCCAATCGCCAGCAGGTTCAATCCGCCGAGCAGCAGACCGAGAGCGGCCATCATGAGAGGGCCGTGCGAGGCCATGACCGGCACGTGGCGCAGGAATTTCTCCACGCCCAGCCAGACCACGATGCCGCTGCCGGTGAAAATACTCATCATCCCGAAGCCGCCGAAAAAGTGCAGCGGACGCGACAAATAGCGCAGCAGGAAACGAATGGTCAGCAGATCGAAAAACACGCGGAAGGTGCGGGTGATGCCGTAGTGCGAAACGCCCCGCTCCCGGTTCACGTTGCGGATGGGCACTTCACAGATGGTCGCGCCATGCCAGGAGGCCAGAGCAGGAATGAAGCGGTGCAACTCGCCGTAGAGCGGCACCTGCTCCAGGATGTCGCGGCGGTATGCCTTGAACGTGGTGCCGAAGTCGTGGATGTCGACACCCGAGATTTTGGCCATCATCCAGTTGGCCACGCGCGAGGGAATGCGGCGCAACCAGAAATTATCCACCCGCGTCTTGCGCCATCCGCTCACGATCTCGTAGCCGGCAGCGATCTTTTCGAGGAACAGCGGAATGTCGTTGGGATCGTGCTGCAGATCGCCGTCCATGGCGATGATGTATTCGCCGCGGGCATGGTCGAACCCGGCGGCCAGTCCGGCGGTTTGCCCGAAGTTGCGGCGCAGCTTGACCACGGCGACGCGGCTGTCCACGGCCGCGATTTCACGCAGCATGGGGAAGGTGTGGTCGGTCGAACCGTCATCCACAAACACGATCTCAAAGCTCTCGCCACTGGCCTCCATCACCGCTTTCAGTTGGTCGTAGAGGTCGGTGACGTTATCCTGCTCGTTGTGCAGGGGGACGACGATGGAGTATTTGGGCACGATTTCCAGATTATAAACCGAATGGCAGATCTGCGCCCGTAACCTTCGCCAAAAGAGCCCCTGCAGTAACCTGATTCCCGGGGATGAAACCCGAAATTAAGTGGTCCATGAGTACCTGGCAGTATCACGCTGACAACGAAGCGGCTCCAGCAACTCGATCGCATTCCAGGGCGTAGCGGTCGTACCACTTCCGCGTGAATTCGAGCAGCACGTCCTTTGTCCTGCGGCCGGCGATCAACGGCATCAGCCCGGTGAATTCCGCCCAGGTGCGGACACAGGTGCCACCCTCTGGATCAGGTTTGAAGAACACCCATTGCTCCATGGTGGTGCCCAGCGCGTGATCAATCCACGCGACCTTCTCTCCCGGGACGCACACGGTGATCACATGATCGAGAGTGACTCCGATCGGCTTAGCTACCCTGATGGAGAGGCGGCTCCCCTTCTGCCATGGCTCGCCCCTCGTCCAGCGGATCTCCGCGTACAATTCGGAGAATTGCAGCCACAGCTTCCAGTCGGCGAAAACTTTCCACGCCACATCGGGCGCAGCCCTGGTGGTGACGGAATACTCGAACTTTTCGAATTTCGCCATTGTTACCGCCATCCTGCCGAGCAACCGGGGCGCCACACCTGGGTTTCAGGATAGGTACCGTCTGCCTCTCGGTATGTGACGGAAATCACTTAATATCGCAAGGCACACCTGGAGTATACTGTTAGCCATTTTTGGGGACCCCTGGGGACAAGCACGGGCAAGAGTGAGGATTCCGGCTGACATTTCAGGAGTGTGGGCCTGTGACGGCACCTTCGCTGCCGCTCGATTCTGCCAATCAACGGATTTCACGGGAACCGGCGCATCTGCCACGCGAGCGCCGCATCACGATGGCGGCCCTCGCCTGCCTGGTTTTCTTCACCACCTGCGGTGGCGCCTTCGGTCTGGAGCCCCTGATTGGGGCGGTGGGGCCGGGTTTGGCGGTCATACTCATCCTCATCACGCCACTGGTCTGGAGCCTGCCGACAGCAATGATGGTTGCTGAGCTTACCACTCTGATGCCGGAAGAGGGCGGCTACTACGTCTGGATTCGCGAAACTTTCGGGCCGTTTTGGGCGGTGCAACAGGCATGCTGGACGATGGCCAGTTCGGTAGTCTGGCTGGCCATGTTTCCGGTTCTTTTCGTCAGTTACCTCATGTTTCTGCTCCCGGCAATTTCTATCTATGGCGCAGGGCACCCGGGCACGGGCCCGGTTATTCGCTGGCTGATCGCGGTTCTCGTCATAGTTGCCGGGATGTGGTTAAACTTGCGCGGATCTCGAGATGTTGGCGGCTTGGCGAAGGTCAGTACTTTCCTTGTGCTGGGCGCGTTCGCGCTCATGCTGCTCGTCTGGCTGACGCGCGGCGGAGCGCCGGGAGCGGCGGTTGAAGTCATCAGCCGTGATCTGGCTGCCAATCACAAAGGCGTTCTGCTCCTGGGATTGTCTTACGTCATCTTCAACTACTCGGGTTGGGACAACGTCTCGACGTATGCCGGTGAAGTGGACCGGCCTCAACGCAACTACCCGCGGGCGATCGGCATTGCGCTTCTGCTGCTGGTCCTCGCCTATCTGCTTCCAGTCCTGGCCGGAATCACCGTCACGACCCAGCCGGCCATCTGGAGTTCCGACGCTGGCTGGCCGGTGATCTCCCAGATGCTGGGCGGGCACTGGCTGCGGAACGTGATAGCAGCGGCAGGACTGGTCTCGACGTGGAATCTGTTTAGTGCGCAACTGCTCTATGTTTCACGCCTGCCTTACGTTATGGCTTGCGATGGCTGGCTGCCCAGGTGCTTCGCCAAAGTGTCTCAGGAGACGGCCGTCCCGAAAGTGGCAATCTTCTGTTTCTGCGCGATTGCGGCTGTGTTTGCCGCTTTGTCTTTCGGGAGTCTGGCCATCATCTCGTGCCTGCTCTACGCGGGAGCGCTGACGCTGGAGTTTCTGAGTCTGATTGCCCTGCGAATACGGCGGCCGCATGCCCATCGCGTTTTTCGGGTGCCCGGCGGATGGCTGGGTATGGCGTACGTGTGCGTGACGCCGTTTGCCTTTTGCGCGCTCGTGCTCTACGCCACGTTGCGCGACTGGCTGGCCTTTCCCGGGCAGCTTCTGGTCGTCGGCGCGGTGGTGGCCAGCGGAGTAAGTCTGTACTTTTCCCGCCGGATTGCGGCTTCGCCTGGGGTAACTGGCGGAGTTCGTCAGCCCTGATCCTTCAGCTTCAGCTTCGACTTGTTCTCTTCCAGGAACTTCTTGATATCCTCGGCGGCGCCCAGCAGGCGGTTCCATTGCTCGTAATAGAGCGTGACCGGAAACCGTCCCAGGCCATAGACACTCACTCCGCCCTTTTCTCCTACTTTGAAGATCAGGTCGCCACTGCGCTTCTTGGTCTCGACTTCTTTTTCTAACTGACTCAGTCGAGCCTTGAGTTCTTCATAAGTCGGTTCTGCCATGACGTCCCTCGCGTTTGAGATTCTCCACCGCAGCCGGGCCCTTGACCGGCCGGCCATGAATGCAGGTCTTTCGCCTACCTATAGTAACCTGCGCCGCATTGCTTTACGGCAGATAACCGTTATAAGCTAGAAAGAGTCCAATCTCTGAGTGGGTGTTCATGCGTTGGTTGCAGCGATGGTCGGCGTGGGTGTGCCTCTCCCTGTTGCTATGGACAGTGGCGGCGGAGTCTACCCACCATCACCCCAACCAGACTGAAAATGCATCCTGTACGATTTGCCTGGCGGCGCACACCGCCAGCCCCGCCATCCGTAACAGCCAGGCTGCCCCAGTTTTTGCTACGGTTGGCCTGCTGCGCGAAGAAGCCGCCGTCGCCAAGGCTCGCTTCGATTTCTCTGACTTAGGCATTCGCGGTCCTCCAACCCTGTAGGGATCAACCAAATTGAAAGTCCGGCCTGACGTTCGAGCTTGACGCTCCTGCGCCGGCCCGGCCGATTCCCTATTGATTTTGGAGGTTTATGCCTGCTTCTTACATATTGCGTTTGGCCGTGCTGGCAGCGACGCTGTTTTCGCTGGCCGCCAACAGTTTTGGCGGTCAATCCCTCGGCAATTCCACGGCACTCTACGGAACCGTGCTGGACGCGACCGGCGCTGTAGTCGTGGGCGCCACGGTCAAGATTCATAATCCGGTCAGCGGCCTGGACCGCAGCGCGCAGACGAATACGACCGGGGGATTCGTGTTCCAAAACGTTCCCTTTAATCCCTATCATCTGACGATAACGGCCAAGGGTTTCGCGCCCTATGTCCAGGATGTTGAGCTGCGCTCGATCGTGCCGGTCACGCTGAGCATCACGCTGCAAGCGGTGGTGGCGGCGACAACGGTTACGGTTCACGAGGAAGCGGGCGATCTGGTCGAGACCGATTCGACCGACCACTCGGACGTCGACCGGAGCAAGCTCGATCGTCTGCCCATGCCGACGGAATCGGCGGGCCTGAGCTACGCCGTGACGGCGTTGACGCCGGGCGTCTCGGCCGACTCGAACAATCAGATGCACGGCCTCGGCGATCACGCCGAGAACACGATCGCGGTCGACGATCAGTCAAATTCCGACCAGAGCAGCAAGACGTTCTCCAACCAGATTCCATCGAGTTCGATTCAGGCGATGGAAGTGATTGAGGGGGCGCCGCCGGCGGAGTTTGGCGGCAAGACCAGCCTGGTGGTGAAGGTCAGCACGCGCTCAGGACAGGGTGTGACCACGCCCACCGGGTCGCTCACCACTTCTTACGGCTCTTTTGGTACCGCGAACGCGTCGTTTGATCTGGCTTACGGCGGTCAGAACTGGGGCAACTTCGTTGCGATTGACGGAACCGATGGCGGCCGATTTCTGGACGCTCCGGAATTTGCCGTCATGCACGACAAGGGCAACGTGGAGAACTTCTTCGACCGGGTCGACTACCAGGTGGCCGGCGGCAACACGCTTCACCTGGACCTGGCGTGGACGCGCTCCTGGTTCCAGACGCCCCAGACCTACGACAATCTGAATCTGGGCGGGCTCGATCCGCTTGGCAATCCTGTCCCCGCCATGGATCAGCGTTCTCAGATCAAAACCTTCAATATCGCTCCGGCGTGGACGCGCCTGCTCAGTCCGACCAAGGTTTTCACCATCGGCGCCATCGTGCGGCAGGACGATTACCACTACTACCCGAGCGCCGATCCCTTCGCTGATCTCGGCCCAGCCAATCTGCAGAGCGAAACCATCGGCCAGCACCGCACTCTGACCAATGCGGGGCTGCGCTCTGACTTCTCGTACGTTCGCGGCATCCATAACATGAAGATGGGGGTCAACTACCAGCACACCTTCCTCGACGAGAATGACAGCCTGGGCATCGTGGACCCGACCCTGCTGCCGTCGCTCGTGGGCGCAAATGGAATACCCTGCTACAACACGACAACGCAGCAAGCCATTGCTGCGCCATGCACAACCCTGCTGCCTTATGACCTGACGCGCGGCGGCGGCTTATATCCCTTCAACGGCCACACCGACGTAAAGGAACTCGCGCTTTATGCCCAGGACACGATCAGCGCGGGAAACTGGAATTTCAGCCTGGGCCTGCGCGGAGATTTCTACAACGGGCTAAGCAGCGCGCGGCAACTGGAACCGCGGCTAGGGATCGCCTACAACATCAAGCCGAGCAGCACGGTTCTGCGCATCTCCTATGCCCGAACGCTGGAGACACCCTTCAACGAAAACCTGGTTCTCTCCAATAACGGCTGCGATTTTGCCGTGATCGCGGCGCTCGTGCCCTGCATCCCGGCCGCCTTGAATCCGGGCTTTCGCAATGAATTCCATGCCGGCGTGCAGCAGGCTTTCGGCCGTTACCTGGTCTTCGACGGGGAGTACATCTGGAAATACACCCACAACGGATACGACTTCAGCGTGCTGGGCAACACGCCGATTACGTTCCCCATCGAATGGCACAACTCGAAGATTCCCGGACTCGCGGCCAGCGTGCGCATGCCCAACCTGCACGGACTGAGCGCCTCGGTGGTGTTTTCCAGCGTTGCCGCCCGCTTCTTCCCGCCGCAGGCTGGAGGATTAGGAGTGACCGTGGGCCAGAACGGACTTCCCTTCCGCATCGACCACGACGAGACATTCAACCAGTCCAGCCACCTGCAGTACCAACTGGGGAAGCGCGGGCCGTGGTTCGGGTTCAGCTGGCGTTATGACAGCGGACAGGTGGCCGGCGCCACGCCGTGCTACGGCGTGAATCCGGGGAACGATTGTCCGGCCTCGACCATGCTGAACGGCCAGCCTGCGGTCAAAATGATTGGCAATGGCGGTCCGCTGACCGCGGATCAACAGTTCGAAGCCGGCTTCTATTGCGGGAGCGTTCGGGCTACGCCCACCGTGGCGCTGCCCTCCGTCTGCCTGGCTTCACAATTCGGCTCGTCGCTGATAAGAGTCCCCGCGCCGGGCACGGAAAATGACGATCACAACCCGCCGCGCATCGCCCCGCGGCATCTGTTCGACGCTTCCATCGGACACGACAATCTGTTCCACGGCGATAAGTACAAGATCAGCCTGCAACTCACCGCCATCAACTTTACGAACAACTATGTGCTTTACAACTTCCTGTCGACTTTCAGCGGCACGCACTACGTCTCGCCGCGGTCGCTGACGGCAGAGATCGGGTTTCATTTTTGAGCGGCGACAAGAAAGACAGAGTAAGCGGCCCGTTCTTTCGCCCCATTGTGTAAATAAATGTAAAAGTCGCGGCCCCAACCCAGTCTGGTCAGCCGGGATTGGTAGAATAAAACGAGAAGAGGTTTCGTTGGTGGAACGTCAAATTCGCACTGGGGGAGTGATTGTTTACTAAACTCGCCGTAAGAGCCGTGGCTTGGTTTGCGCTGGCAACCGCTTTTTCATTGCACTCCCCCGCACAGCAGACCGGGCAGGCGCCGAATCCTGATCGCGCTGGGCAAAATCAGCAGCAGGACCAGCCCCAGAGTCAGCCGCCGTCTTCGACTCAGCAATCTCCATCGGACAAGGATAAAGATAAGGATAAAGATAAGGCTAAGGACGAAAAGGACAAGGATAAGAGCGCGCAGGATACCAGCGGCCAAGGCAAGGTGGCTGGGACCTCGAACGACCGGCTCTTCTATACTCTGCCGAATTTCCTGACGCTGCAGAACAAAGGCCTGCTTCCTCCGCTGAGCACCAAGGACAAATATAAGGTGGTGGCCCTTGGCACGTTCGACTATATCCAATATCCCTGGTGGGGTCTGTTGGCCGCCGTTAGCCAGGCGGATAACAGCGAGCCCGCCTACGGGCAAGGATGGGTGAGCTATGCCAAGCGCTACGGCACCCAGGCGGCCGACAGCACGATCGAAAACTTCATGGTAGGAGCAGTCTTTCCCTCCATCCTTCACCAGGATCCGCGCTTCTACTATTCGGGACAGGGCAGTTTCGGGCGGCGGACGGGCTACGCCGTCAGCCGAATTTTTGTGACTCGCAGCGATTCCGGGAAGAAGCAGTTCAATTACTCTGAGATCTTTGGCTCCGCCGCGGCGGCGGCGATCTCAACCTACACCTACCATCCCAGGAGCACCTACCTCAGCACCCCGACCAACCCGCACTTGTTTGTTCCTTCCGACCGAACCTTAGTCAACACCATCAGCGTTTGGGGAACCCAGGTAAGCCTCGACACGATCACGCTGGTGGTGAAGGAATTCTGGCCTGATGTTCACCGCAAGTTGTCTCACAAGCAGAGGCCAGACCAAGGTGCCGTTGGCAGGTCGGGACCGTAGTTCGCCTACCGCATGCGCTTCGGTTCCGGTTTCCGGTCCACGACCAGATCGGGATGCGTGCGCCGGAAAGTTTCGGCGACGTGGCAGTTCCAGCAAACCGGTTGGTGGCTGGAAAAGATCTCAGTCAGCTGCTCCGGCCGGAACTGGTTCCACTCGACAGTCTTGAAATCGGGTCCCAACAGCGCAGGCGCATGATCCAGATGGTGAAGCGGGCCGATCTGCTTATGGCAGAACACGCAACTCTTCCCTGCATACCACTTGGCAACGATGTTCCAGACCAGGCAGTTCTCCGGATCGGCCTCGACCTGCTGCAGGCATTCCTGGCCGCAGTCCTGGCGCTCAGGCCAGCGGGAACAGTCTTCGAGGCGGAGGGTAGGTTCGGTGAGGAATGCTCCCAGCGCGGCTTCTCCGGCAGCGACGTTTACCGCTGCTGTGGTCTGCGTCTCCGGGCAGGTGATCAGACGTTTGCCGCGGTAGCCAAAATACGCGCGCACTCCGGGAATGGCGCGAAACACGAACAGCCCGACAGCCAGCACGAGGACAACGATCACAATCAGCAGGGTGGCTGGCATAGAACACCTCCTGGCCCGGCGGGCCTTCTCGTCGCGGCCTTGCCCCGAGGTCGCAGGCGATGACTATGGAAAGTGTGATGAAGGACAGCGGAAATGACGGTGCCCTATATCACCGCGAAATGTGATTGGGATCACAGGAAGAGACCAGCGTTGACGAGAGCACCTCGATCGACGTGGAAGAGCGGCCCTTCAGGGCCGCGACCGGGGACGAGAGAATGTGGCCTTTAGGCCCTGAGGTCCACAGGGGCTGAAGCCCGCGTCGTCAGCGGCATTTCGCGGCGCTAAAGCGCCGCTCTTCCACGGTCATTCCCCCGCCTCACCACGCTCCGGGCAGCAGCCGGTAACAAGTGTGGGAGGAATACTCTTCGTATCCGGGAAGTTCCCGGCGAAGCGTCTGATCTTCCTGGGCGGTGCGCCAGAGGAATAGCAGAATCATGACCGCGGACATTACGAGAGCCCAGACCGATCCCCAGATGAGCGGGTTGGCCAGGCTCATCAGGATGATGCCGGCGTACATGGGGTGGCGAACGAAGCGGTACGGGCCGGAAGTGACGACCGTCTGGCCGCGGTCGTTCTGAATGCGAACGCTGGTCTCGGCGTAGGGATTCACCCTCATCGCCCAGGTGAGCAGCACTAACGACGCGACGAACAGGACGGCTCCGACGTAGACAAATGCGAACGGAATGGACGACCAGCGGAAGCGCACGGCATCAAGGCCGGCGACGGCCGGCTGAAGCAACACCAGCGGCAGATAGACCGCCATGAATATCTTGTCGAAGCGCTTGGTGTCTTTGCGGCGCCAGCGCGCACGCTGCGCCATCAGCTCAGGGTTATAGCGCTGGACGACCAGGCCCATGGCGGTCAGGCCAGTGACCGACAAGGCGACGGAGATCCAGCCGCGCGCCCAGTCGAAGCGGCCGGCGGCGAGGAAAAGCGCGCCGGTGAACCAGATATAGTTGCCGACGACCTGAAGCAGTCTTCTGGCGGCGCTCGGTTTGGCCTGCGGCGACGCTGCTGTTAGAGCGGCCTGCTGTTCAGAAGATGGTTCAGACATGGGTTCCTCCGCTGTCCGGCGTGCCAGAGGACGGATGCGGCTTCGTTCAGGAAAACCTCACGGATGGCTGGCGATCGAAGGCTGATGGCTGCGCAACTGCGTCTTCACCGCCAGCGACAGCCGCCGGATGCCCTCGTGAATCTGCTCCGGCTCGGAGTACGAGAAGTTCAACCGCATGTGGCGGCTGCCCTCGTGATCATCGTTGGCATAGAAGCAGTCTCCGGGAACGAAGGCAACGTTTTCCGCCAGCGCGGCCTGAAACAAGGCGTGGGAGTCGGTGCCTTCCGGCATGCTCACCCAGAGGAACAACCCTCCCTTGGGATGGGTCCAGGTCACTTCATGCGGGAAGTACTCCTCGAGCGCGTGGAGCATGGCGTCCCGGCGCTCGCGATACACCTGGCGAATCAGCCGGACGTGCTGGTCGAGGAAGCCGTCACGCGCCACCTCATAGGCCACGTACTGATTGAATGTGGAGGTATGCAGGTCCGCGCCCTGCTTCAACTGCACCAGCTTGCTGATGACGTCTTCCGGGGCCACCATCCACGCCAGTCGAATTCCCGGCGCCAGCGTCTTCGAGAACGTGCTCAGGTAAATCACGTTCCCCAGCGTGAAGCCATCGTCGCGCCGCAGGTTATCGCGGTCGAGCACGACCAGGGGCGCAATATGTTCGCCTTCAAAGCGCAATTGGCCGTAAGGATCGTCCTCCACGATCGGGATGCCGTAGCGGTCGGCCAGCAATATGAGCTGATGACGGCGGCCCTCCGACAACGTGACTCCCGCAGGGTTCTGAAAGTTCGGCAGCACATACATGAACTTCGGTCCGGAACGGAGGGAGGAGTCGAGCCGGTCCGTGATGAGTCCGTCCTGGTCAACCGGAACGGGGACGTACTGCGCGCCGTAGACGTTGAACGCCTGCAGGGCTCCCAGGTAAGTTGGAGCCTCGACCAGAATGCGGTCGCCGCGATTGATAAGCAGTTTGCCGATCAGGTCCAGGGCCTGCTGTGAGCCGGATGTGATCAAAACATTCGCGGCCTTGGCGAAGATGCCATACCGGGAGATGTTGCGCGCAATCATCTCGCGCAGCGGTTCATAGCCTTCGGTGGCGCTGTACTGCAGGGCCTCGGCGCCATGCTCGACGAGAACCTTATGGCAGGCATCGTCGAAACGCTTCACCGGAAACACGTCGGGCGCGGGCAGGCCGCCGCCAAACGAGATCATGCCCGGCTTCTGGGTTAACTTCAGAAGCTCGCGGATGGTGGAACTCTTGATCCCCAGCGTACGCTGGGCATAGCGGGACCTCCAAAGCGTGGACATGGGTCAGGTCCTCCTCGCCATAGCAAGGTTTCAACGTAGCAAGGTTTCAAAGTAGCAAAAGTTTCAAAGTTTCAAGGTTTCAAAGTTTCAAAGAAAAGCCCTGAGACACCCTGAAACATTGAAACTCTGAAACCTTGAAACCTGCTCCAGATCAGTCTTCGCCTACCAGTTCCGGCTCGACCGGCACGTGACCGTGCGGGCGCGTGTAGGTGTCGCTTTCTTGCGCGTCGACCACGGCGATGGCCGCCACGCTGACGATTTGTTCGACCGTCGCGGTACGCTGCAGCACGTGCACCGGCCGGCTCATGCCCATAAGAATGGGGCCGATGGTTTCGCATGGTCCGATTTTGGCCAGCAACTTGGTAGCAATGTTGGCTGAGGCCAGGTCGGGGAAGATGAGCACGTTGGCGCCGCCTTTCAGCGCACTAAACGGATACTGCTGCTCGATCACATCGGAAGAAAGGGCGTCGTCGGCGGCGATTTCGCCGTCCACGATGAGGGTGGGATCGGCGTACTTCAGCAGTTCCACCGCTTTGCGCACCTTGGTGCAGATGGGGTGGTCAACCGCCCCGAAGCTGGAGAACGACAGCATGGCCACGCGCGGACTGATGTCGAAACGGCGCGCCATGTGCGCGGTGCAGAGCGCGATCTCAACCAGGTCTTCCGCGGTGGGCTCAATGTTGACGCTGGCGTCGGCGAGGAAGAAAACCTCCCCTTTGCGCGTGATCACGACGTAGCAGCCCGAAACCCGGTGCAATCCTTCGCGCATGCGAATGATCTGCAGTGCCGGGCGGATGGTGTCGGGGAAATGCTGGGTCACGCCGGAAACCAGCGCGTCGGCATCGCCCATGCGCACCATCATCGAACCAAATACGTTGCGGTCGTGGATGAGCGTGTGCGCTTCATTCAGCGTGACGCCCTTGCGCTGACGCAGGCGGAACAGTTCCAGCGCGTAGGGTTCGCGGTGCTCCGCGGTTGTCGGGTCGACAATCTGCACGCCCTCGATATCCACCCCCAGTTCCTGGGCCCGGGAGTGAATCACGGTTGCGTCGCCCAGCAGGATGGGCTTGGCGATTTTTTCCTCGATCAGAGCGTGGCTGGCACGCAGGATCTTTTCATTCTCGCCTTCCGGAAACACCACCTGCTTGGGATTGACCTGAGCCTTGTGAATCATGGTGCGCGAGACTTCGTAGGCCTTGCCCAGCCGACGCTCCAGTTGCTCGCGGTAGGTATTGAGATCCACCGGTTCCTGCGCCACGCCGGTGCGCATGGCCGCTTCTGCCACTGCCGAGGCTTCCCACATCAGCACCCGCGGGTCGAACGGCTTGGGAATCAGGTACTCACGGCCAAACTTCATGCGCTCTACGCCGTAAGCACGGCAAACTGAATCCGGGACGTCTTCCTTGGCCAGGTTCGCCAGAGCGCGCGTGGCGGCCAGCTTCATTTCCTCATTGATGGCGGTGGCGCGCACATCGAGCGCTCCGCGGAAGATGAAGGGGAATCCGAGCACATTGTTGACCTGGTTGGGATAGTCGGAGCGGCCGGTCGCGATGATGACGTCGGGACGCGCGGCCTTGGCTTCTTCGTAAGTAATTTCGGGATCGGGATTAGCCATGGCGAACACGATCGGGTCGGCCGCCATGGAGCGCACCATATCCTGATCGATCGCCCCTTTCACCGACAGTCCCACGAAGATATCGGCGCCGACCATGGCCTGGGCCAGGGTGCGCAATTCGGTATCCTGCGCGAAGCGGTCCTTGTAAGGATTCATGCCGTCTTTTCGGCCCTTGTACACTACGCCCTTGGTGTCGCAGAGAATGATGTTCTCGCGCTTCACCCCCAGGCGCACATAGTGCTCGGCGCAGGCGATGCCGGCCGCTCCCGCTCCGTTGAAAACAACCTTCACCTTGCCTATATCCTTGCCGACGGTTTCCACAGCGTTCAGCAGCGCCGCGCCCGAGATGATTGCCGTGCCGTGCTGATCGTCGTGAAACACGGGGATTTTCATCGTCTTGCGCAGGGTTTCTTCGATGTAGAAGCAGTCCGGGGCCTTGATGTCTTCCAGGTTGATGCCGCCAAAGGTGGGCTCCAGCAACTGGCACACCTTGATGATTTCATCGGGATTGTGGCTGTTGACTTCGATGTCGAAAACATCCACGTCGGCAAAACGTTTGAACAGCACGGCCTTGCCTTCCATGACCGGCTTTCCGGCAAGGGCGCCGATGTCGCCCAGTCCCAGCACCGCGGTTCCGTTGCTCAACACCGCGACCAGATTGCCGCGGCCGGTGTACTTGAAAGCATCGTGGGGATTCTTTTCGATCTCCAGACAAGGCTCGGCTACGCCGGGCGTGTACGCCATACTCAGATCGCGCTGGGTGCGGCAGGGCTTGGTAGGTGTAATCTCAATTTTTCCCGGGCGTGCCCCATAGTGATAATCGAGAGCCTGCTGCTTGGTGACTAACATGATTTCCTCCGTCCCACGGCTTACGCCGTGGGCTGTATTCCTTCGCCGCTTCGCGGCTGATAATCGGTGGTTCGGCTCCGTCACTTGCCGGACGCGACCGAACTGTAAAATCGACTCTTCGGGGCCCAAGGACCCCCAATCTCAACTTCTCAAACTCTTACCGTGAGCACGGGACAAGGAGCCCGGCTCACGACCTCAGAGGCCACCGGCCACGGCAGATGTGACGACAACGCGGTGGCTTTCGCCTTGCGCACGCCCATAACAATCAGGTCAACCTCCCGCTCTGCCGCAGCCAGGAGGACGGCCTCCGCCGGATGCTCCCAGCGCACCAAGCACTGGGGCGTGCACCAGTCCTTCGCCGATTCTGGAATCATCTTCTCCAGGTGCTCGCACATCTGCGCTTCTACGGATGCGCGATGCTGCCAGGGCACCAACGGAACCGCTTGGAGCACGATGAATTGCGCCTGATTCTTCTCCGCCAGAGACAGCGCGTAGTGCAGAAACGGTTCGGGATTTTCCACCACGTCCACCGGGCAGAGGATGCGGTCCAGCCTCCACTCTCCGGCGTGGACCTTCGGACCCACGGTCAGCACCGGGCAGGACGCGGAGCGGTAAATTTTCTCCGCGTCGGACCCCAGCACCAGTTTGCTGACGCCCCTGCGGCCGTGCGTTCCCAAGACAACCAAGTCCACGGTATGCTCGCGAATCATCTCCGGAATTACGGTCGCGAGATCACCACGCTCGAGCAACTGCGTGCAGGGCGTATCGCGGATGGAGCTGTGGCGCGTCCACTCGTCCAATTTGTGCCGCGCATCCCCCCAGACGCGATCATCCTGAGCCGGCAGCCGATCGAAGCGAACCTCCGGGTGCGGCCCGGGCGGAATGATGTGGGTGACCAGCAGGGTTGAGCCATAGACGCTCTCCAGGGCCAAGGCGAAAGGGAGGGCGGCGTTCGACGCGGGAGAGAAATCCGTGGGGAACAGGATTCTCTTCAGGGAGATGCGCGCGACCTCGGGAATAGCGAGCATGGCTGCCTCCTCGCGGTGGAGAAGCCCGACCGCTAGAGAGAATCCATGCTTCTGTCTATACACCGTGCCCTGAGGCCTGGCTGTGATTTCGATCACCAACGGTCGTGAGCGGAGAGCCGTGGGTTTATACCCCCACTCCGGACCGCTCCCGCACGAACCGGACCAGTATTTCGGCCAGTCCGGGATGAGTCAAATCTTCGACTTCATAGGTCACGCGCAGGCTGGGCTTGTTCAGCTTGATGAGATGAGCGAGGTCGATCGGCGTCGCCACCAGCACCAGATCGCAGGGAACACGATTGATGGTCTCTTCCAGTTCGTGCCGCTGAATGGTGTTATAACCCATGGCCGGCAGCAGTCCGGTCAGATGCCGGTAATGCTCGTACGTCCCGCGGATCGAGCCCACGGCGTACGGCCGCGGGTCCACCAGTTCTTTGGCTCCGCACTGCCGCGCGGCCACTACGCCTGCGCCGTAAGGCATTTCCCCATGCGTGAGAGTTGGGCCATCCTCGACCACCAGCACGCTGCGTCCCTTCACCAGTTCAGGCGCGGAAACCGCGACGCGGCAAGCGGTCTCGACAACTTTTGCCTTGCTATTGCTGGCACGAACGTTCTTGCGCACGGTTTCGACGTCCTGTGGGGCAGCCGTATCCACTTTGTTGATCACCACCACATCGGCGCGGCGCAGATTGACTTCGCCCGGATAGTACGAGAGTTCGTGCCCGGGGCGGTGCGGGTCCACGACCACGATCTCCAGGTCCGAGGCATAGAACGAAGTGTCGTTGTTGCCCCCGTCCCAGACGATGATGTCGGCTTCTTTCTCGGCCTGGCGCAGGATTCTGCCGTAGTCCACGCCGGCGTAAACCACCGTGCCTTCGCGCAGATGCGGTTCGTATTCCTCGCGCTCTTCGATGGTGCATTGATGCTTGTCGAGATCTTCCATAACCGCGAAGCGCTGCACCGCCTGCACGGCGAGGTCGCCGTAGGGCATGGGATGACGGACCACGACCGGCTTGCGCCCTTCGCGGCGCAGTTCGGAAGTCACCATTCTTCCGATGGGGCTCTTGCCGCAGCCGGTGCGCACGGCACAGACCGAAATCACGGGCACGGACGCTTTGAGCTGGGTACGTTCCACCCCGAGCAGCCAGAAGTCGGCGCCCGCGGCCACCACGCGCGAAGCCAGATGCATCAGGTTCTGATGGGAAATGTCACTGTAGGAGAAGACAACCGCGTCTACGCCATGCTCTTCCACCAGCCGCTCAAGATCTTTCTCCTCGAAGATCGGGATGCCCGCCGGGTATTGCGGCCCGGCCAGTTCCGGCGGATAGCGCCGGTTGGCAATGCCGGGAATCTGGGTCGCCGTGAAGCCAACCACGTTGTACTCAGCGTTACCGCGAAACACCACGTTGAAATTGTGAAAATCTCTTCCTGCTGCACCAAGAATCAGGACCTTTTTCGGTTTCATGAAATGACCTTTCTCAAACTCGTTTCCTTTCGAACCAACGTTGCCGGCTGCGTCTGTCTCCCGCGCCTACCCTGCCCAGGCTCACTCCTTCGGACTTCTCCGCCACATCGGCACACAGGGATTCCACTGGTGAACGTCTTTCTGGAAGTCGCGCCCGGCCTGGGTCGCGCCGACCGAACTCAAGTCCTCCAAGGGGGACTTCAAAAGCTCGGCCACATAGTGCTCGATCTGTTCGCGGATCTGAGGATTCTTCAGCGCCGCCAGCAGATCGGGTTTTTCGATGTGGGTGAATCCACCGCACAGCGGGCACTTCACAACGTCGTCATTTATCATCGCTGCCCTCTTGTTCGGGAAATCTCGTAATCTGGCAAATCTCGCGGTTCCGGGTGGCCCTGCACCCTTCTTCTCCGTGCTCTATTAGAGGATGGGCCGGTTTTTTCAACAGTGACAAGGGTCGCTGGGGATTGTGACCGGAGTCACAGACGGGCGCCTGCACGGGTGAAACCCCAGTCAATCCTGCGTGTTAAAAGGAGGGCCAATCCGTGCCAGCCCGGTTTGTGATCTTGCGCACTGAGTTCCGTGATCGGAACCAGAACCGGGCAAAAAGCCGCCCGCGACGTTTACGTCGCTTCCCTTTCCCTGCTAACATCTTTGGTTTAGGTCGCAACCCTGAACTAAACCTGATTACGCCTTCATAACCCCACGGAGGAACCATGGCAATCAAAGTTGGTATTAACGGCTTCGGAAGAATCGGCCGCAACGTGTTGCGGGCCTCGCTGAAAGACCCGAACCTGGAGTTCGTGGCGGTCAATGACCTGACCGACCCCAAAACTCTGGCCCACCTTCTGAAGTACGACTCGATTCTCGGCAACCTGCCCAACCAGATTTCCGCCGGCGCCGACAGCATTACGGTGGACGGCAAGACCATCAAGGTTTTCAAAGAGAAAGATCCGGCAGCGCTGCCCTGGGAGTCGCTGGGGGCGCAAGTGGTGATCGAGTCGACCGGCAAGTTTACCGACGCCAATGAAGCCAAGAAGCATCTGCGCGGGCAGGTGAAGAAAGTGCTCATCTCGGCGCCGGCGAAGAACGAGGACCTGACGATCGTGCTGGGCGTGAACGAAAGCAAATACGATCCCGCCAAGCACCACATCATTTCCAATGCCTCGTGCACGACGAACTGCCTGGCACCCGTGGCCAAGGTGATTCACGACGAATTCAAGATCGTCAGCGGGACCATGACGACGATTCACTCCTACACCAACGACCAGGTGATTCTGGACTTTCCGCACCGGGATCTGCGCCGCGCCCGCGCTGCCGCACTGTCGATGATTCCGACCACGACCGGCGCGGCCAAGGCGTTGAAGCTGGTGATTCCCGATCTGGCCGGCAAGCTCGACGGATTCTCCATGCGCGTGCCCACCCCGAACGTTTCCGTCGTTGACCTGGTGGTGTGGGTGGAGAAGAAGACGACGAAGGAAGAAGTCAATGCCGCGTTTAAGAAAGCGTCCCAGTCCGGGCCGCTGAAAGGCTATCTGGGCTACGAAGAGAATGAACTGGTGTCGGTCGATTTCCGCGGCGACGCCCGCTCTTCGATTGTGGATGCGCCCTGCACCATGGTGGTCGGCGGCAACTGCATCAAGGTGATCTCCTGGTATGACAACGAGTGGGGATACTCCTGCCGCCTGCGCGACCTGATCGATTACATCGCCAAGAAGGGTCTGTAAAGAAAACTGTATGTGGCGCGGGCACTCTTGCCCGCGCTGCTGACAGCATCCAGACGGACTGCGCGGGCGAGAGCGCCCGCGCCACACAAGCCTTCATAAAAGGACGACCAGCCATGCCTAAGCTTTCGATTCGTGATCTTCCGCTCAGTGGCAATCGTATTTTCATGCGCGTGGACTTCAACGTGCCGCTCGAAGACGGGCGCGTCATGGACGACACCCGCATCCGCGAGACTCTGCCCACCATCGAATACGCGCTGCGGCACGGTGCGCGCCTGATCCTGGCCTCGCACCTGGGCCGGCCCAAGGGCAAACCGAATCCCAAGATGAGCCTGAAGCCAGTGGCGGAGCGGCTGCGCATGCTGCTCGACAAAGAACTGGCCCGCGGCGAAAACGTCGGTTTCTGCCCGGAGTGTGTGGGCCCCGAAGCCGAAGAAGTCGCCAACCAACTGGAAAAAGGCCAGACGCTGCTCCTCGAAAACCTGCGCTTCCATGCCGAAGAGGAGGCCAACGACGAGAAATTCGCCCGCCAGCTGGCGAATCTCTGCGACTACTACGTCAATGACGCCTTCGGCTCGGCGCATCGTGCCCACGCCTCGACCGAGGGCATTACGCATTTCGTGAAGTTGTCGGCTGCCGGACTGTTGATGGAAAAAGAACTTAAATACCTGGGCAAGGCGCTGGAAAACCCGGAGCAGCCGTTTGTGGCCATTCTGGGCGGCGCCAAGGTGAGCGACAAGATCGGCGTGATCGAGAACCTGATGAAAAAGGTGAACTCGCTGATCATTGGTGGAGGCATGGCCTATACCTTCCTGAAGGCGCAGGGCCAGGAAATCGGCAAGTCGCTGCTGGAAGCGGACAAGATCGAACTCGCCAGGCAGTTGCTCGCCGAAGCGAAAAAACGGAATCTGAAGTTCCTGCTGCCGGTCGATCACGTTGTCGCCACCAAGCCGGAAGCCAACGCCGTGATTCAGCAGATCGGCGAGGGCCAGCCCATCCCGGCCGACAAGATGGCGCTCGATATCGGGCCCAAGACCATCGAACTTTTCTGCGAGGAAATTTCCCGCGCCCGCACCATTGTCTGGAACGGGCCGATGGGCGTGTTCGAAGTGCCCGGATTCTCCAAGGGAACGTTCAAGGTCGCGCACGCGGTGGCCGACAATGCCGGGGCAACTTCCATTGTGGGCGGAGGCGATTCGGTAGCCGCGGTGAAGGCGGCGAATGTGGCCGACAAGATCACCCACATCTCCACCGGAGGCGGCGCATCGCTGGAATTTCTGGAAGGAAAGAAGCTGCCGGGAGTCGAGGCGCTGACCGACAAGAAGTGACGCGACACAGTGTCGGTTTCTTTTCTGTCGCGCCGAACGCTTTTGGATTGCCATCCTGAGCGAAGCGAAGGACCTCTGCAGTCCCAAACGAGTTGCATAGGTCCCTTCGACAGGCTCAGGGCAGGCTCTTCGCGGCAAAGAACGCCGCTCAGGATGACAGAGCGATGGATGTGGATATTCTGACAACCACCGTGCCAACCTTTACCATGCGTCTTCAGTTCGACCACGGAAAAGCGATCGAGATCAGTGGACCGGCCGACATCACCGACGAAACTACCGACGCAATCGTGAATGCCGCGAACTCGTCGCTTCTAGGCGGAGGTGGTGTGGATGGCGCGATTCATCGCGCCGGGGGCCCGGCCATCCTCGCCGAATGCCGCGAGATTGTCAGCAAGATCGGAAGGCTGCCCGCGGGAAAGGCGGTCATCACCACCGGCGGGCGCATGGCGGCGAAACACGTCATTCACACGGTGGGTCCGATTTATCACGGCGGCAACCACGGCGAGGCCGAGACACTGGCTAGCTGCCACCGCGAGTCCATTCGCCTGGCCGACGAGCATTCGCTCCGCTCCTTGGCCTTCCCTGCGATTTCGACCGGCGCCTACGGATATCCCGTGAGCGAAGCCGCCCCGATCGCGATTTCCTCCGCCGCCGAGGCGCTCGGTTCGGCCAAGCATGTGTCGAAGTGCCGGTTTGTCCTTTTTGACGTTGCCACGCTGCGAGCCTATGAGCGCGCGGCCGAGAAATTGAGCACCGCTACTTCCCTATTCAAGATGGAAAAGGCAAATTCATGAGAATCAAACTGATGGCCGCCAACTGGAAGATGTACAAGACTCCCGACCAGACTCGCGACTTTTTCCGCGATTTCCTGCCGCTCGTTTCTGGACACACCCGCGACGAAATCGTGGTCTGCCCGCCGTTTCTCGATCTGTCCGCGGCGCTCGAGGCGGCCCAGGGATCGAAGGTCGCCATCGGCGCACAGAATGTTCACTGGAAGGAGGAAGGCGCGTTCACGGGTGAGACCTCGACGATTATGCTGCTCGCCTATGGCGTGACCCATGTGATCATCGGCCATTCCGAGCGTCGGCAATACTTTGGCGAGACCGACGACACGGTGAACCTGCGCCTGAAAACCGCGCTGGAAGCCGGGCTCACGCCGATCTGCTGCGTCGGCGAGGTGCTCGAAGAACGCGAAGCCGGGTCCACCGACGACGTGCTGCGCCGCCAGTGCACCCGGGCGTTCCATGCCATTTCCGCCAAGAAGGCGGCCAGGCTGGTGATCGCCTACGAGCCGGTGTGGGCGATCGGCACGGGCAAGACGGCGACGCCGGAAATTGCCGCCGAAGCGCATGCCGTCATTCGCAACGAGGCCGGTAGAGCGTTCGGTGAGGATTTCGCCGAGAAGTTGCGCATTCTCTATGGGGGATCCGTGAAGCCGGATAACTCTTCCGCATTGATGGCGCAGGAGGAGATCGACGGCGCGCTGGTGGGCGGAGCCTCGCTCGATCCCAAGTCGTTTGCGGCGATTGTGAAGTATTAGGAACTTAAGAACACAATTTCTGGGTGCCCCATGTCTCGCTGCTTTTGCGAGACGTGGGGATTTTGTCTTTTCAGTGAATTGTCCATCGCGCATATCCCAGGTCTCGCAAAGACCGCGAGACCTGGGGCACCCCACCTGTGGCGGGAGTACAATGCTCTCAGCAGACAACGCTGCATAAGCAGGCCCCTCAAATTCCGTCCCGTCGCCTTCCGTTTGACCCAGCGAGGAGGTTCTATGCCGCTGACCAAGCTTCGTGAGTTTCTCGATTCGCACAACGTCAAATACTTGGTGGTTTCTCATTCCGTCGCCTACACCGCTCAGGGTATTGCCGCCCTGGTGCACCTTTCGGGCAAGAAACTGGCCAAGACGGTCATGGTAAGAATTGACGGCAAATTAGCCATGGCAGTGGTGCCGGCGTCGTTCCACGTCGATCTTGATCTGCTCCGGACCGCGGCCGGCGCGCAGACGGTGGAGATTGCCACCGAGAAGGAATTTAGAAACGCTTTTCCTGACTGCGAAACCGGCGCCATGCCGCCGTTCGGCAATCTCTACGGCATGGCCGTGTACGCCGATGCGAGCCTCGGCGAAAACGAGGAGATTACTTTCAACGCGGGCACACATCGCGAACTGGTTCGCATGGCCTGGGCTGATGTGGTGAGGCTGGTGAATCCGAAAGTCGTGAACCTGACCCATCGGTCCCTTGCGGCAGCGTGAATGGCTCTTCGTGGCTGAAGCAGAGTTGCGGGGATTTGGTGTGTCTACTTCCGTCCGATGGCCATGATGTGTGAGCTCGCCCCCAAGACGGAAGGCTCTTTCTCCACTTTACGCACAACCGCGAGCAGGCGCTCGCGCTGTGCCGGATCATTCCACAGGCGGTCGAAGTCGCGCGCGATCCAACCGGGGCCTTCAATGGCGGCCAGTTCCACGATTTGAAATCCAGCGGCCAGAAACTCCCGCGACAATTCGCCGGGACGATGCAGGTAGGCGTCCGTGAAGTAAAGCGGATTGCCGGTGGGATTGCGGTGCTGCCCGTCTTCCAGATCGCGCGCCACGACGGGCGCGAAGGCGGGATCGTCAAAAAATCCATGCGACAGCGAATCGAGTAACGAGGCGAAGCGGCTGATCGCTGCGCCCCAGGCGAAGCCTTCCGGACGCAGCACGCGGCGGGCCTCGCGCAGACACGCCAGCCGGTCTTCTTTTTCCACTAAGTGATAAAGCGGGCCGAGGAGCAACACCGCGTCGGCGCTGGCATCGCCGCGGGGCAGATGACGCGCGTCGCCGACTTCGGCCGAAGCCAGCGGATGTTCCGGCTGTTGGTTGGACGCGGCGCGCGCTTGCTCCACATGCTTGGGCACCGGATCAATCAGGTGCACCTGATATCCGCGCGTGGCCAGCCAGCAGGCATAGGCTCCGGCACCCCCGCCGGCATCCACGATCGTGGCCGGGGGTGGCGGCAGGTGGCGCAAAATCAGCTCCTCGGTGCGCGCCTGCTCCAGTTGAAACCATCCGGTGCGCAGGCGCGAGGCTTCGTCGGCAGCGGTGTAGAAGCCAAGAATTTCGCGGGTGGAATTTTCGTTGCTCATGCGACAGGCTCCGCTTCCGCCAGAGAGACGAATCCGGGCACCAGTGGTTCCCAGCCCATCACCTCCCAATTTACACGACGGCCAAGGGGGCTTGATCAACTACATGCCGTGGGGCTCTGGGCGGGTCAGTCTCTGTGAGCGTGGCGACCGCGCGAGGCAGAATCTCGAGGAAGCGGTCGATTTCAGCCTGCGTGTTGAAGCGGCCCAAACTGAGGCGCAGCAGGCCGCGAGCGCGCTCGGCATCGTATCCCATGGCGAGCAATACAGCGGAGGGTTCACCGGAATGATGGGCGCTGCAGGCGCTGCCGGCGGAAACCGCGACGCCGACACGGTCAAGCGCGGCGAGAAGCTTGCCCAATTCCCTTTCCCGGCCGCGGAACCCGAAACTCAAGTGGCCGGGCAGGCGCTGGACAGGATGTCCGAACAAATACGAATCAGGAAACCGCTGGCTGAGATCGCGGGCAATGCGCTCGCGGAATTGCGCCAGGCGGGCAGCCTCGGCGGCTAACTCTTCCTGAGCGATTGCCGCCGCCGCGCCGAAGCCGACGATTGCGGCGACGTTTTCCGTGGCAGAACGCAAGCCGCGCTCCTGGCCGCCTCCGAAGACGATGGGAGAAAGCGCCACGCCTTTGCGCACGTAGAGGGCCCCCACTCCCTTGGGGCCATGCAGTTTGTGCGCCGACAGAGAGAGCAGATCCACGCGCAGGCGATTCACGTCGAGCGGAATCTTGCCTCCAGCCTGCACTGCATCGGTGTGAAATAAAACGCCGTGCAATTTCGTGAGATGCGCCAGTTCCTCGATGGGCTGAATCGTTCCCACCACGTTGTTGGCGGCCATGACGGAGACGATGGTCACGTCTGACTGCAGCGCGCGCAGCAGGCTCGCGGTGCTGACGAGTCCCTCGGGGTCGACGGGAAGATGAGTGATCTTTGTTCCCGTGGTGGCGAGAAACCGGCAGGTTTCGAGGATGGCGGCATGTTCGATGGCACTGGTCACGACATGGCCCGGCTTGCCGCTGGCGCGCACCGCGCCGATGAGCGCCAGGTTGTCGGCCTCGGTGCCGCTGCCGGTGAAAATGATTTCTTCCGGCGCGGCACCAATCAGAGACGCGACTTGCGCGCGCGCCGTCTGGATCGCCTCGCGGGCCAGGCGGCCCTCCTGATGCAGGCTCGAAGGATTGCCGAAGGCTCCGCTCAGAAATGGCCCCATTGCCGCGAGCACCCGTGGATCGAGCGGCGTAGTGGCGGAATGATCAAAGTAAATTCGCGAATGCATGATGTTTCTCCCGCTGGCTCCGCTGGGCTTATTTAAGCAGCTTATTTAAGCAACCCAGGCGCGCCTAAAAACACGAATGCCTCATCCGGGATTGAGGGGATGAGGCAAATGCTCACCGGAATCTCATGTCCCCCGCAAACCGGGCGGGAATTGGCACCAGGCGATCAGGCTTTCCTGATCCGGTTGTCGTGGCTTCTACGGGCCCGTTACCCTCAGCCACTCTGCATGAGATACGGCTTTCGTCAGGCACGAATGCCCGACTAATTGAACTTAGGCGACCGGTTAAGGGATGTCAAGGAGAATGTGGGCCGGTGGTGGAGTTTGCGAGCAAGATTCGTATCAGGGGATGCCTTCAGGCATGCCGCACCAGCCTAACTTTCTATCTTCCTGATGTACAGCCTAAGCCCAACTAACACTATCCCGATCGCGATGAGGGACATACCTAACCCGACACGGCGGTGGTTGCGCTCAACCATGGCTTCCCTTCCAGCTTTCAGGTTCGCGGCAGTGATTTTCAGACCGGCTTGAATGTCCTGATCGATCAAGTCCGTCCGGAAACTATGGACCGTGACTCGAGCCTTGGTCAGCGAATCCCGCGCCTGATCCTGTCCCAGCCGGGGCTCGCTCACCTCCATGCCAGAAGACTCGGCGACACCGAGAACCTGGTCCGCGCTCTTGATGGCCTCTTCCAATTGAGTCAGGCTACTCAGTAATCCTGCCCTTGCTTGATCACAGACGTCCCCTGGAGTATGACACCGCATGCAGAGGGCGTCAGGACCCGTGCCCAGCCTCGCGTCATCGGGATGTCTGATGCCATGATTGCTGTGGCACACGACGCATCCCGGAAGAGAAGCCGCTTCAAAGGCCTTTTTGTGCGAACTTCTTTCGTACATCTGGGCTTGGAACGTGTGACAGTTCGAGCACACATTCTGAACCTTGTCGACTCCGGGCGGCGCTGCGCCATGGTTTCCATGACAGGTTGAACAGGTTGGCGCGCTCAGATCGCCTCGTACAGCCAGCGCTTCGTGGTGCACGCTCATGCTGTACTTCGCGAACTGATCCGTGGGAATGGAATATCCCTTCATGTATGCCGCGTCAGAATGGCAGTGAGCGCAGGTGTTCGCCACGTTGACCGGGTTCACCGTGGAGCGGGAATCTCTGGGCGCCCTTATATCGTGGACACTATGACAGTCGGTGCACACTGCGACCTTCATGTCTCCAGCCGCAAAGCGCTTGCCGTGCACACTGGTGCGGTATTGGCCCAACTGGTCGGTGCGCAAGCTGGGGTTGAACTGGCGAATATAGGCCGGATCCGAATGGCAAGTTCCGCACAACTGCGGGATCTGCCGGCGATCAATCTTGCCCTTCCACCCAGCCCTCCGGCTCATGGCTTTATCTGGATCGTCGCTGGTGGGGTCGCCCCCGTGGCAGCTGGTGCATGTCAGACCCTCTTGGGCGTGTATGTCCTGACTGAATTTCTCCTGGCTCACTCCTAGGGGATCAGGCAAAGCGGCATGACAATCCACGCATGAGTTCGTAGTTTGCCCAAATCCCAGGCACGCTGCCAGCACGACGAAGCCGGCCAGCCCGAGGTTGCGGGCGGCGCGAAAGGGTCGGAGCTTATTTCGCAAGATGGCCATAAACACTCATCCCTGCCACGTACGCAAGAGCAAGAACTGAAAGGCCTGTGATCCACCCTTTCATGCGTGAGGGCTGGTCGCTCTCAAAAAACGGCAGCAGAACCCACAACCAACCGACCAGGCCGAAAGCAAGCACACCCAGCACCTCTCCGTCGATGAACCAGACTCTGGACGGGATGAGCTTGAGCGTCTGGAACATGAAGAGGAAGTACCACTCGGGCTTGATTCCCGCTGGGGCGGAGACAAAAGGATCGGCCTTGACGCCAAGGTTCCACGGGAAGACTGCCGCCAGCGCGCCCAGCACTCCCAACGCCACGTACCAGGCCATCATTTCCCGCAGCAGGAAGTTGGGAAAGAATCTCATTTCCCGCTTTGCCGACGGATTCGCGGTCCACTGTACTTCTAGTTTCGGTGGAACGCTGATGCCGAGGCGTTGAACCAGCAACAGGTGCAGCAGGAGCAGCACGGTTGCCAATCCTGGCAGAACGGCGACATGGAATCCGAAGAACCTGGTCAGCGTGGCTCCGGTCACTTCTTCACCGCCGCGGAGAAAAATCATCATCGGCTTGCCGAGAATCGGGACCTGTCCAGTAATCTCGGTGCCGACCTTGGTGGCAAAGAAAGCCAGGGTGTTCCAGGGCAGCAAGTAGCCGCTGAAACCAAACCCCATGACCAGGAACAGCAAGATCACTCCGCTGACCCATGTAAGCTCGCGCGGTTTGCGGTACGCCTTCAGGAGCAACACGCTGAACATGTGGGCAAAGGCGGTAAAGATCATCAAGTTGGCAGACCAGGAGTGGATGGACCGAATCAACCAGCCAAAGCGTACGCGGGTCATGATGTACTGCACGCTCTCGAAAGCTTCGTTGGCTCCGGGCCGGTAGTAGAGAAGCAGCAGGATCCCAGTCACCACCTGAATCCCAAAAAGAAAGAGGGTGATGCCTCCGAGGAAATACCAGTAGGACAGGCGATGGCTGGGGACGGTCTTGTGGCGGAGCGGAGCCATGAGGCCGTCCCAATCAAAGCGCTCATCAAGCCAGTGGCGGATGGTAGAGAACAAGGTCACGCCTCCCGCTTCCGGCTGACCACAATCTCATCGCCGCGCAAGTGGACATCAAACACGTCGAGCGGCCTTGGCGGAGGACCGGAGACGTTGCGGCCGTTGAGATCGTAAATTCCGTTATGGCAGGCACACCAGACTTCGCGCAGATCGTTGCGATACTGCACCGTGCAGCCGAGGTGAGTGCAAGTCGCGGAGAGAGCGCGATACGTGCCGTCGCCATTCATGATCAACAAGCCAGGTCGGCTGCCAAAACGGAAGATCTTTCCGCTGTTCGGTTTCAACTCCGAGAGCTTGGCGGCGACGACCTCGTCTCCGCCCAGATCTGCCACCGCTGGAGGAACAAGATAGCGCAGCACGGGATAGATGAAGGAAGCAAAAGAGGCAAGCAGGCCGCTGCCGAGGAAGACTCCAATCACCCGGCGGCGCATGAGTTCGGGTTGGGAAAGCTGGCGACGGTTCATTTCACCGCGCTCCTTTGCGCAGGAACCACTGGGGATCGGATCGTCGATCCCACGGCCGCCTCCCCAGTCAAGCAGAACGCACCTCCACGGTACGCTGCATCTCGCGCAGCCACATCGTCTGAAAAAGTTGCAGGCGATGCCCAATGACGACTGCCAGATTCAGTGTGATTTTGCAGCCGGCCGCCGGATTGGCGGCAAAATAGTGGAGCAGCGCCTCCCGCGGCAAAGCGATCACTTCCGCCTCAAACAGCGCCGCGGCGGCGGTGAGGGTGAACCGGTACGGCGGGATCAAGGCCGACCAGCCCACGGTCTGACCGGGAGACCTTTCTTCCACGAAAACATCCTCCTCCCGGCCCCGGACCTGCATCGGCAGGGTCAGCTTGATTCGGCCGCGTTCGGTGAGGAACAGACGATCCGCTGGATCTCCCAGCCGGAACAGGGAGACTCCGCTGGGAATGATCAGCCGGGTGCCGAGTTTTAGAATCTGCTCGATCTCGGCCGACGAGAGACCATTCAGCAGTTCATGCGTCATGAGCGTCTCTCTCAGTTCACGAGCGGCGAAGTCGTCTTGCTGTGCAACAGCGCTTGCGAGGGAAATGCCAGGAAAGACTCCGCGGCAGCCTGCTCCAGGCGGACGTGGTTTTCAATCTGCAGCAACAGGACCTCTATAGGCACCTGCACGGACGGGACAACGGTCGGTACAGGCGCACGGTCCGAGAAGAAGCGAGCCGGGGCGACCGCTTTGACCAACGGAAGCTGGGGCGGCGGCGCAGTTGAATTCCATGGCTCCGAGCGCATCGCCGCTCCAAACGCGAGAGCCACGAACGCTACCGCGGATACCCCAACGCACAAGCCCATCAAGAGCATATCCATGGCGGAAACCCTCCTTCAGCAATCTATTCCGCACGTGGTGTGCCAGCGTTGGCAGAGGCCTAACCCCTTTCCTTTCAGACGGGGTCGGCAAGTCCGAAGCACCGGGCTGCCAGAATGTCATGTCGAGCCTGACTATTCGTCAGTCGTTGACGACTGCCCGCACCTGTGCCATCATCCCGCCATCTCTTTGCTATCCCCATGAAGTTGCGATTTGCCAGCATGACCGTAGGTCTCGCGCTGGGTGTAACCGCGGCGGTGGTGGTGGCTTGCACGGTCGCTGCCTACGTCTATTCGGTCTATCACTTTAAGACCGTTCTCGATACCGTGCACAGCAGTGCGCTCGCCGAAGGCGAATTGATCCGCACCGCGCTTGAGCACCAGATGATGGGGAATGACCGCACCTTGATCGCGCAAATGATCGAGAGCTTCGGCAAACAGGCGCGCGTCGAACAACTCGTGGTGCTGGACCGCAACGGCGTGCAACGCTACTCGAGCAAGCCAGTAAGTGCGGGGAATGATTTCCGGATCGACTCTCCTACTTGCCAGGCCTGCCATCGCGATCCGCCGGAACGCCGGGGACAAAGTCGCGTGATCGAGACGCGAGGTGGAACAATTCTGAGAACCGTCGTGCCGATTCGTAACCGCGACGACTGCCACCGGTGCCACGACGCCGGCCAAAAGATCAATGGCATCCTGATTCTGGACTACAACGCGGGAGAGGTCCGCGCAGCGATGACGCGTGATTTGCGCTGGATGGTAGCCGGCACCGGCGTCTTGACTTTCGTCATCGTGGGGGCTATCGCCCTGGTGATCCGGGTGTCGGTCCTGCGACGCTTGCAGCGTTTTGAGACCACGGCGCGCTTGATTTCCCAGGGCGATCTCGAACGGCGTGTGCCAGCGGAGGGCTCGGATACGCTGGCGTGGCTGGCTAAGGAGTTCAATGCCATGGCCGACTCGGTTTCAGGCCTGGTCGGGGAAGTCCGCAGCCAGCGGGAGCAACTGGAAACGGTGATCAATAGTATTGATGACGGGATCGTAGT
>Ga0209517_10001903_pt1 | contig 30573 bp, 23 predicted proteins | sample PeaSoiMetSII2010_FD_187695 | JGI IMG/M metagenome (GOLD analysis project Ga0209517, IMG submission 187695) | Peat soil microbial communities from Weissenstadt, Germany - SII-2010 (SPAdes) (version 2) | ecosystem: Environmental > Terrestrial > Soil > Wetlands > Peat | place: Germany...
CGGGGTGCTGTGGAAGGGCGGGGCTTCAGCCCCGCCGTCTTCGCGAGCGTGACGGGTTGGGCCTTTAGGCCCTGAAGCCACGTGGCCTCAGGGGCTAAAGCCCTGGGTGCCCGTCAGCCGATCAGCATGAGCGACTGTTTCTGGAATGCCACTGCTTGGGCCGGTGTATACTACTCCCCTCCAAGGAGGGGACTTATGATGGATGCTGGACGCTTGGAATTGGGCTGGATCTGGCGAAGGCTGGGGATGACGGCTTTGTGGCTGGCCGTGGCAGGTGCTTGTTTCAGCCTCGGTGCGGCGCAGTTTCGCGCCTCGGTGGTTAAGATTGACATCACTCCGGATCAACCGCAGTGGCTGCTCGGCTACGGTCCTAGGCAATCGACGGGCGTGCACGACCACATTTACCATCGGATTGTGGCGATGGATGACGGCGAGACGCAGTTCTTCCTGGTTTCCACCGACATTTGTCTGTTCTCTCCTTCGGTCTACGACGAAGTCATGAGCACGCTCCAGGCGGAGACGGGAATCAAGCCGGTCCAGGTGTGGTGGACCGTAACCCACACCCACTCGGCCCCGGAGGTCGGTCCGCCGGGACTGGGGGAAGCGTTCATGGGCGAGCGGTACAAGCACGATCACAACACGGAATACACGGCGCGGGTTAAGAAAAGCCTTCTCGACGGAATCAAGGAGGCGCGCACGAAACTCGAACCGGCGCGTCTGGGCGTCGGATGGGGAATGGCCATGGCCAATATTAACCGCCGGGGCCGGGACCTCGAGGGGCCTACATATCTTGGATTGAATCCGGATGGCCCAACCGACCGACAGATCGGGCTGATCCGGCTGGAAAGAGCGGATGGAAGGCTGCTGGCACTGATAGCCAATTACGCCATGCATGGGACGGCTCTAGGAGGGGAGAACAAAATGATCACCGGCGACGCGCCGGGGATTGTGGCCGACTACGTGGAAGAGAAACTAGGCGCGCCCATGCTTTACATCAATGGGGCCGCCGGCAATCTCGCACCCATCTACACCGTATGCCAGGACTTCGAAGAGGCCCACTTGGGCCAGTTCCGGGCCATGTTGGGAGACAAGATCATCGCCGCGAACGCCCGGATCGGCGGCACGACTTCTGAGGTGCACCTTGCCGCGAGTGAGCAAATCATCGAGACGCCTCGCAAGGCCAACATGGGATGGGCGCCTGATATCGAGAAATACCTTCGCAAAACGGATTCGGGTGAAACCGTCATCCGCCTTCCCATCCGTTTCCTGCGAGTGAATGACGACGTGGCCATCTGGGCCCTGCCGGTCGAGCTATTCTGCGAGGTCGCCATGCGCGTGCGCAGCCTCTCCCCATATCCTTACACTTTTTACTTCGGATATTCGAACGGCTGGCTGGGTTATATGCCGAGCGCAGCCGAGTTCCCGTATGGCGGCTATGAGCCGGCCACATCGCCTTACACTCCCAAGGCGGAGGACGACGTGGTGCGCACGGTGGTCGGCTTTCTGCTGGGAAGCACGCGGTAAAGCAGAAGGCAAAAGGGTAAAGGCAAAAGGGTAAAGGCAAAAGGGTAAAGGCAAAAGGGTAAAGGATGAAAGATAAAGGCATGCTCGAAGCAGGGGCAAGGTCACAGCTTGCAATGGACGTCAATTGACTTGGGTGTGTTGACCGTGTTCTGGGCTGGTGACTCGGTCTGCGTCGCTTCCGGCAGTTACTGTTTCTTAAATCTGTAATTTTAAATCTGAAATATTCGTTCTGGTAAACAGCTGCTGATAGTGGGCCCCCCGCCGACCTGCCGATCTGCCCATCTGCCGACCTACCTGCCTACTGCCCCACATAGGCCGGGTTCACGTGGCGCGCGCCGGTGGCCATTAGCTTTTCCGCCTCGGCTTGAGTCTTGATTCCTCCGCGTGCGCCGAGAGCAGTGCAATTCAGTGCGGCCATGGCGTTTGAAAAATCGAGCATTCGCTCGATCGGCCAGCCCTGTACCAACCCGTAAATGAACGCACCGTGAAATACGTCTCCCGCGCCCGTCGTATCCACCGTCTCGACTACGAATCCCGGCGAATAATAGAAACGCCCCGCGTGGTAAACCAAGGCGCCGTCGCGTCCCAGCGTCATGCCCGGGGCTTTCATCTTGTGCTCGGAGGCTGTGTTGGCAAGGACCTGGAAGGGATCGGCCCTGCCCGTCAGGGTGGGAAGGAATTTGGTGGAGGCGATCAGGTAATCGATGTAAGGGAAGAGCCGTTCGACTTTCTTATAAACCGTGTCGAGGTCGGCGACCACGCTCGCGTGGGCGCGCCTGGCCCAACGCGCGGCCTTAATCGAAGCCTCGACGTCGCATCCGTCCAGAAGCAGGACGCCGGCGGAGGTGATGGCGCTCTCGGCTAGCTCCTCCGGCGTGACGGTCAGGCGCGCGTCCCGGTCCCAGAAAACCGTGCGCTCGCCCGTCGCCTGATCCACCAGGATAATGCCGAATTGATTCGCGGTGTGTGGAACGACGCGCGTGTATTGTACGTCCACTCCCTCTCGCTGCAGGCTGGCAAGTTGGACCTTGCCGCCTTCGTCATCTCCCACTTTGCCGATGTAACGGGTGCGCAGCCCCAGCCTCTGGCAAGTCACCAGGGCCGTGGCCACTTGTCCGCCCGCATGAGTGGATGACGACAACACGCGCTCCTTGCCACCCAGGGCAGGGAAGTCGCGCACCCTCAGCACCGTGTCAGTGGCATTCAATCCAAGCCCGACGACATCGAATGTGTTCTTTCGCAAAGGCTCCCTCCGGCAGGCTAAAAGGGAATACTTTACCACGAACCGACAATGCGTTTTCACGCAAAGCCGCAAAGTACGCAAAGGTCGCAAAGGAAAACCGCTGCTTCGACTTTGCGTTTCTTTGCGGCTTGGCGTCTTGGCGTGAGCTGTTTTGAAGTTTTCACACCTTCTGAGCTCGGCCCAATTCCTACGTAGGCCGCTAGTCCCGGATTTGGGCCTTGATGGCCAGGCCTTGATCGGGGGTTTTACAGATATAATTGTAGAGCAGGCGAGCAACATCGCCTGGAGTCGTTCTCCCGGAAGGAGAAAGTATGCCGGCGAATCCAATGGAATATCTCTGGCCGGGCATTGTGGCAGCCCAGGCTATCTACGTGGTGGCGAAGCTGCGCATTCCGGATTTGCTTGCGTCCGGCCCGAAGACTGCGGCGGAGCTTGCGGCGGATTGCGGCGCTCACCCGGCCTCGCTCGAGCGTCTATTGCGCGCCGTCAGCACGCTCGAATTGTTCGAACCCACAGCCGACGGCCGTTTCCGCAACACGCCGCTCACGGACCTGCTGCGGGCGTCTCATCCCCAATCGCAGCGGGATAACGCCCTCTTCCTGCCGGCGGCATTCCTCTGGCGCCCGCTGGGCGAGCTTGAGCGGTCGGTGCGCACGGGGGAGCCGGCCTTCGAGCGAATCTTCGGGCAGCGTTTTTTCGACTACCTCGAGGGGCATGCGGAGGACGGCGCGCTCTTCCATGCCGTCATGACTCAGGGTGTAGCCTGGACCAGCCTGGCGCTCGTGGCGGCTTACGATTTCTCGCGCTTCGAGCGGCTCGTGGACGTGGGCGGCGGGGAGGGCGCGCTGCTGCACGACATCCTTTCGGCCACGCACGGGCTGCGCGGTGTGCTGTTCGATTTGCCTCAGGCCGTCGCGCGCGCTCCTGAAATCCTGACTGGCGAGATTGCCGCTCGCTGCGAGATCCTGGCAGGGAACTTCTTCGTCTCCGTGCCTGAGGGCGCCGACGCCTACCTGCTGAAAGGCGTCATTCACGATTGGCCCGACGAAGACGCCGCCAAAATCCTTCGCAATACCCGTCGCGCCATTCGCCCCGGTGGAACTCTCCTGCTGATCGATAACATCGTGGATTCGACTGCCCGGCCGCCCGGCTTGATGGAATTGCTGATGCTCGTGCTCGGCGGGCGAGAACGCACAGAGGCTGATTTCCGCGCACTGCTTGCGGCAAGCGGCTTCGCAATCAGTCGCATCATCCCTACCGAGGCGTCCTCGGTAATCGAGTGCCATCCGGCTTGAAGAGCAGCATAGTCGGCACCCAATTTTTCGCAGTGCCCTAATTTGACTGGTAGCGCCGACCTTTAGAGCCTGCGCTGAGCAACGCGAAGGGTCGGCAGATGCTGCCTAAGGGCCAGCGCTACGCCGAAACCAGGACACCACCCATTTTTTGACCCCCTTGCGCAATTCCGCTAATATTAACAATTTGGAGACGAGTAACTGGAACCTTCAGGGGCGGCGATGTTACGTTTTCAGACGGCCGGTGAGTCGCACGGCCAAGCTTTGGTTGCGATCCTCTCAGGAATACCCGCGGGCTTGTGCATCGATTTCGAGTATGTCAACCGAGAGTTGAAGCGGCGCCAAGGCGGCTATGGGCGCGGAGGCCGGATGAAAATCGAGTCCGACGCCGCCCAGTTTCTGTCCGGCGTTCGCCATGGCCACACCATCGGTTCGCCGATCAGTTTACTGATTTCAAATCACGACTGGGAAAACTGGAAAGAGGCTTTGGCCGTCGAGGACAGCCCCGAAACGCGGGCCAAGCACAAGGCTCTGACGCGACCGCGTCCGGGACACGCCGACCTGGCGGGATGTCTTAAGCATAATTTCCCGGAGGCCCGCTATGTTCTCGAACGAGCCAGCGCTCGCGAGACTGCGGCGCGGGTGGCCGCCGGGGCTGTGGCTAAGCTGTTTCTGAAAGAATTCGACATCGAGGTCGCGAGCCATGTGGTGGCCGTAGGAAGCGCGGCTCTTAAGGATGCGCAAGTTCCGTTTGAGAAGGTGCTGGCGCTGCGCGCGACTGAGGACGTCGTTCTAAGCTGCGTGGATGCGGCGACGGAAGCGCGCATGAAGGAAGAAGTGGACAAGGCTCTCGAAGCGCGCGACACGGTGGGAGGGACTTTCGAGGTTATTGCCCACGGCGTGCCTCCGGGCCTTGGCTCGTGCGCGCAATGGGACGAGCGGCTGGACGGGCAATTGGCGCAGGCGGTGATGTCGATTCAGGCGGTTAAGGCCGTCGAAATCGGCAGCGGGATTGAAGCGGCGGGCCGCCCCGGCTCCCAGGTTCACGACGAAATCGGGTACGACCAGGAGAGTTCGCGGTTCACTCGTAAATCGAACCGGGCTGGGGGCCTCGAAGGCGGAATCTCGAATGGCGAAGACATCCTCGTGCGCGGTTACGTAAAACCCATATCGACGTTGCGGCGTCCTCTCGAGTCGATCAACCTTGAAACCAAGGAGACTGCCACGGCCGCTTATGAGCGTTCCGATGTCTGCGTGGTGCCTGCCGCAGGTGTGGTCGGCGAAGCCATGGTGGCGCTCACGATCGGGCGGTCGTTCCTGGAAAAATTCGGCGGAGACTCGATGCTCGAAACGAAGCGGAATTATTCGGCCTACATGGAGCAGGTGAGACAGTTCTAGTGTAGTGCGTCACAGATGCCTTTACTCAAGAAAATTGGCTGGCGCAGAGCGAAGCTCTGCGGTTTCCATTGTTTCGAATGTCGCCAAAACGCAGAGCTTCGCTCTGCGCCAGCCCGAAGCGGAATTATTCCGCATATATGGAGCAAGTGAGACAGTTCTGATGATCTATCCAATTGTGAAGTACGGTCAGGAGGTCCTGGAGAAGCCCGGCGCGCCAGTGACCCTGTTTGATGGAAACCTCGAAAAGCTGGTGGCGGATATGGTTGAGACGATGTACGCCGCCAACGGCGTAGGGCTTGCCGCGCCTCAGATCGGTATTTCCCTCAAGCTCTGCGTGATTGACGTTTCCTGCGGCAAGGATGCGAATTCAAAATTGGTGCTTGCCAACCCCGAGGTCATTGCCACGGAGGGCGAGCAGGCGGAAGAAGAGGGCTGCCTGAGCCTTCCGGATTTCCGGGCCAAAACCACTCGCCCCTTGCGCGCCACGGTTCGCGCCCAGGACGCGAGCGGTAAGGAAATCACGCTGTCGGGCGAAGGCCTGCTGGCACGGGCCTTTTGCCACGAGTTCGACCACCTGGGCGGAAAGCTCTTTATCTCGCATCTTAGCCGGCTGAAGCGCGACTCGATTAAACGGCAAATACGCAGAATGATCAAGGCGGGAGAGTGGTGAGGAGTTCGTCCGTTGTCACTTGTCCGTGGTCCGTTGTTCGAATCGCCTTTCGAGCCGCGAGGCCCGCGAACGCCTTCCGCGCCGTAAGACGTCCCCCGCGAAACTGCGAGAGCGAGAAGCCAGGCAAATCTCGACACGCGATGGGCCACGGACAACTGACAACGGACCACGGACGTCATTTCCATGAAACTCATCTTCTGTGGCACACCCCAATTCGCGGTTCCCGCGCTTGAAAGGCTCATCGCGGATAAACATGAGATTGACCTGGTAATGACCAACCCCGACGAACCGAGCGGCCGAGGTTACGAGACGAGACCGTCGCCGGTGAAGCAAGCGGCCGTGCGTGCAGGTCTCGAGGTATTCCAACCAACGAAGCTTAAAGACGAGCTAACTGTCGTGTTTCTTTCAAAGTTCCAACCCGATTTCATCGTGGTGGTTGCTTACGGTCATATTATCCCGCCATGGATGATCGATCTTCCTAAGCAGGGATGCATCAACCTGCACGCGTCGCTATTGCCCAAGTATCGCGGCGCGGCGCCGATTCAGTGGGCGATTATGCGCGGCGAATCCGTAACCGGCGTCACCACCATGAAAATCGACGAGGGGCTCGACACCGGGGATATTCTCTTGCGACGCGAAGTGCCGATTGAAGCCTCCGAAACCACCGAAACCCTTTCCGAGCGATTGAGGGGTGTCGGGGCAGAGTTGATGGCGGAGACTCTGGGGAAGTTAGGTCGAGGCGAGATTCAGCCCCAGCCGCAGGATCATTCGCGGGCTACGCTTGCCCCAATCCTGAAAAAGGAAGATGGCCGAGTCACCTGGACACTCCCAGCGGAAGAAATCGCTTGGCGCGTGCGGGGATTAAGGCCCTGGCCGGGAGCTTATACGAGTTTTCGCGCGAAGAACCTCCACATCTGGCTGGCCACTCCCGTGTCAGGCCAAGTCGGAGCCGGCGATCAGCCTGGCACACTTATTCCCGAACATGGACGTTTGCGCGTGGTGTGCGGTCAGGGAACTCTTCTGGAACTCCTCGAACTTCAACTTGAAGGGCGGAAGCGTTTGCCGGCCCGGGACTTCCTGAACGGTATGCGGCCTGCCGCAGGAGAAAGGTTGGGCGGGTAAACGTCCCGTTGCGGCGGCCCTCGTGGCCGCGGTGGGCGAGCACCCCTAAGCGTTAACCTAAGGCCGCGAGGGCCGCGAGAGCCGCGGAGCGGCGCCAGAAAGTAGCCCACGGCGTAAGCCGTGGGTCCCCGTACGGCGTTAACACCGGCAGCCCCGGAGGGGCGACAGAGACGGTGCCGAAGGGTTTGTCGCCCCTCCGGGGCTGAGACAACCCGAGGCTGCTCCTCGATCCCACGGCTTACGCCATGGGCTACTCGCTGTCGGCCCTCCGGGCCTCCGGAAGCGGCCAGCGAATGCTACGTTGCGCGAACTGAGCCATTAGGTTAACGCCTATGGGGCAACCACCAGGATTGCCCCTACAAATTAGTCGAGGCCCTCCTTGTCAATCTCACCGGCTCGGTCAATTGCTTATCGAGTGCTGCGGCACGTGGAATCGGGGCAAGCGTTCGCGGTCGACCTGCTGCAAACTCAGGAAGTTTCGGCGCTAAAGGAGGCCGACCGGCGATTGGCGACTGAGATCGTGATGGGCGTTTTGCGGTGGCGCGGCGAACTGGACTTTCGAATTGCCGAGGCATCCGGAAAGCCCCTGGAGCGTCTGGACCCCGAGGTAGTGACGATATTGCGTCTCGGGATCTACCAGCTTCAGTTCCTTTCACGGATTCCGAAGGCAGCAGTTGTCAACGAAGCCGTGGAGATGACGAAAGCGGCGCGCAAACGGTCAGCGGCAGGATTCGTCAACGCCCTGTTGCGCAAAATCTCTCCCGGCAGGGGGGCGGCCCTGGGCGTGCGGTTTGAAGATCTCGACCAAGCGGGGCACGCGAGTGTGCGGCGCGCGATGCCCGCTTGGTTGCTCAAGCGCTGGGAGGAAATCGACCCCGGGGTCATTCCCGTAAAAGCGGAGATCCATTCCGGCGGAGAGGACGTGGCCTTGCGGCTGGCTTGGGCGAGTACCCAGATTCCACCCACCGTGCTGCGCGTGGTCAAGTCCGGCGAAGACATCTCGCAGTTGCGCGAAGAACTGGCGACGGACGGGGTGAAGACGACGCCGGGGCAATTCGCAGCACGCGCACTTGTGGTCACCTCGGGGAATGTGCAGGTGTCCGCCGCGTTGCGGCAAGGTCGAGTGGCGATTCAGGATGAGGCCTCGCAGCTTGTTGTGGAACTCCTGATGCCGCGAGAGTGGCAGCGAGTTCTTGATCTGTGCGCCGCGCCCGGCGTGAAAGCGGGGCAAATCGCGCAGATGTTGGGGCGGGGGTCACTCGTAGCCTGCGATCGGAGCGCCTCACGCCTTCGCACCATGGCGCGTCTGCTGCCTCAGTGGGTTCCCAACGAGGTGCAGTGCCTCGCGGTTCGCCTCGATGCGGCTCAGGCACTGCCTTTTGGCTGCCGGTTCGAGCGCATTCTGCTTGACGCGCCTTGTTCGGGCACGGGAACCCTGGCGCGCAATCCGGAAATCAAATGGCGGCTGCGCGAGGCGGACGTGGAGCGCCTGGCGGAGGCTCAGGCGAAGATGCTCAAAGGTGCGCTAGGCTATCTCGATCCGGGAGGTCGTCTCGTTTACGCCACCTGCTCGCTGGAGCGCGAGGAAAACGAGGGCGTCGTGGAACGTGTGCTTCGAGAATCGCCGGATTATCAAATCGTATTGCGGGCAGTGCTTGAGTCTCGATGTCCCGCGTTCAGCCCGCTGTTCGACCCTCACGGTTACTTGCGCACTCGCCCTGATTTGCATAACATGGACGGCTTTTTTGCGGCTGTGATCGAGAGAAAGAGTTGACGACGGACGCGATGGCGGAATTCCCGTTCCTTCTGTCACGAAGCTTCGTTGCACTGGCCTTCCCAGGTTGCGTAAAAATCTCATCGCGTGTCATTCCGAGGAGTTGCAGGCGACGAGGAATTTCGCAGTGCCTTGGGAACAAACCAGAGCGGGATTCCTTCACTTCGTTCAGGACAGGCACTTCGCGGAGTCTACCCTGAGCGGCAGAGCGAGATTCTTCGCTCCGCTCAGAATGACAAGCGAAGGGCTCAGGATGACAGGCGGCTGGTTTTATCACGACTTCTGGTAAAATGGGGCAGAAATGCCGCTCAGTCCCACAATCATCTTTAACCGAGGAGTAACAATGCTGAAACATAAACTGCTACTTGCCATGCTAGTTTTGATTGGCTTGGCGGCGTCTATGCCGCGGGCTGGCCACTCGCGGCCCGCCAAGAAAGGCAAATTGCTCTACATGACCCTGACCAAGGGTTTCCACCACGAAAGCGTGGAGCTATCTAAGCAGATTGTGAAGGAGATGGGAGAAAAGTCCGGGGCATACGACACTACCGTGACGGAAGACGTAGGCGCTTTCACCAAAGAGAATCTGAAAAACTATGACGCCGTGATGTTCAATACCACCGGTGAGTTGCCCATGACGGACGAGGAAAAGAGCGCCTTCGTAGATTTCATCCGCACCGGGCACGGCTTCGTGGGCGTTCACAGCGCCACGGACACCTTCTACATGTGGAGCACTTACGGGGACATCATCGGGGGCTGGTTCAATCATCATCCCTGGCATCAAATGGTGACGATTGACGTAGCGGACCCGAAGAGCCCGCTGGTGAGTTTTCTCGGGAATTCGTTCCAGATTAACGACGAGATTTATCAGATCAGCGACTTCAAGGCCGAGACCTCGCATGTTCTCTTGAAGCTTGATCCGAAGTCCGTCGACATGCAGAAAGAGGGCGTGCGCATCAGGTATTACGGCTGGCCGGTGGCCTGGACGCGCATGTTTGGAAAGGGCCGGGTTTATTACAACAGCCTGGGCCACCCGGACGAGGTGTGGAAGGACCAACGGTATCAGGAGATGCTACTGAACGGCATCCGCTGGGTCATGCGACAAACCAATTAGAGCGGAAAAGCGAAATTGGAAACTCCAAAACCGAGATTTGTACCGGCGCCCGGATTGGTGCGCACTGGCACGTGTGCCGCGGTACCCTGGCCGGCTGCGGAAGAACAACTACATTAACTGTCATCCTGAGGAGTTTCCATGGGCCTGTGGCCCGCCCGAAGGAATGAAAAGCGGCGGCGTCGTCCCCGCGAAAGCGGGGGCCCATGGTAGGCCGGGAGAAAGATGGATTCCCGCATTCGCGGGAATGACGTAATTTTCGGGGGGGCGCCGCAGGCGGTCCTGAGTGAAACGAAAGACGAATGTCCGTAGTTGGTTGACACTACAACTGCCGGGATTCTTCGCTTCGCTCAGAACGACAGCCTTAAAAGGTCTTTCCGCACGCGCTGGAGCGTCCCTCAGACGTCTGGTACGAGTTTCCAGTTTCCAATTTCAATTTTCCAGAATTGTGGCTGCGCTTTTTTCTTGACATCAGGAATGGGGGCCTTTTATAAGGGGAATAGAGGGCCTCGGGCGCAGCATGTACTCTGCCGGGGCCCTGGGAAAAGGATTCAACCTCGTTAGGCGAGGTTACCACACAAACAAAAGCCACTGCCCAGAAACTCGGAGACGAGCCAACGGGTGGAGCAGGCATGGCCGGCGTAAGGCTCTGCCTAAGGTGGCTGTCGCAGATCGCAAGATACTTCGTTGTGTGGAGCCAAAGCTCTCACCAGGAGGTTTGAGGGACCGGGTTGCGAAACCTGGATCCCTCGTATCGCCCCTGCGGAGTTTCTGCTCCCAGGGGCGTTTTGGTTTAGGGCCGTCGGGCTTGTGAATGGGATGCGTTCGTGATGGCACGGAAGAGGCTAAAACTCGGGCGTGCGGGGCGCTTGCTCTCGGCCTTGGGGGGTGGCGCGATACTGCTTCTGTTCCTCACAATCGCCGAAGAGGTTCGGGGCCAAGAAGGTCCCGCGCCGAACCAGGCCCAGAACTCAACTGACCCAGCAGCCCAAAACTGGAATTGGCACCTCCAATCGACGGTCGTTGGTCAAGGCCACCCGTCCTTTCCTGCGGATTACAGCGGCACGAATAGCATGACGACCGGGGCCTCGATTCGAGACACGATTTCTGTGGACGCGCTGGGTGGCGTGCGCCTATGGCGGGGCGGAGAGTTCTTTGTGGACCTCCTGATGTGGCAGGGATATGGACTCAGCAACACGCTGGGTCTCGCCGCGTTTCCAAACGCTGAGGCCTTCCGGGTGGGGAAGACATACCCCGACGTGAGCGTGTGTCGGGCTTATCTTCGCGAGACGGTGGGGTTGGGAGGGGAAAAGGAGTCAACCGAGGACGCAGCTGACGACTTGAGAGGCACAAGGGCCGTTCGGAGGCTGACGTTCACGGTCGGCCATTTCAACGCCAAAGACATCTTCGACAACAACGCCTACGCCAACGATCCGCGAACCCAATTTATGAGTTGGTCCCTTTATGCCAACGACGCGTGGGACTACCCTGCAAACACGCTGGGATTTACGAACGGAGCTACGGCGGAATTTAATACCCGCGCCTGGAGCGCGCGGTTGGGAATCTTTCAGGTGTCGAAATTCGCCAACGCTTTGCGAATGGACTGGAACTTGTCCAAGGCCTGGTCCACCGCGCTGGAATTTGAAAGACGGTATTCGCCGCGTGGGCACCCGGGAGCCATACGCGTAATGGGCTATGACACACGAGCCCACATGGGAAGCTACCAAGCTACCATCGACGATCCCGCGATCAGCGAGGATATATTCCTGACCGCGGCGTACCGGTACAAATACGGCTTCGGCCTCAATATGGACCAGGAAATCCGCAAGGACCTGGGGGCGTTCCTTCGCTTAGGATGGAGCGATGGCAAGAATCAGACCTATGAGTTTACCGACGTGGACCGCACGGCCACGACGGGCATCAGCCTGAAGGGAGCGTCGTGGCGACGCCCGCAGGACACCGTGGGCCTTGCGGTCGTGGTTAACGGCATTAGCGAGGTCCACCGCCAATACCTTGCGGCCGGCGGCCTCGGAATCACGGTTGGCGACGGGGCTCTGGACTACCGATCCGAGCGTGTTGCCGAGACGTACTACAACTGGCAGATTGCAAAACGCTTCCAGTTGACCTTTGATTACCAGTTCGCGCAGAACCCGGCGTACAACCACGTTCGTGGGCCGGTTGATCTTTTGGCGCTGCGGTTCCATACCGAACTATAAGAAAGCAGGAGGCAGTAGGCGGAAGGCAGAAGGCCGAGAGCTGAAGGCAGAGCAGCGAATTCACCATTTACAATTCACTGTTTACCATTCACTATTGCCTTGCCATGATTTACTTTACTGAACTCGATCACCTTCCTGTTTACGCAGTGAAGGGAGAATACTTGGGACGGCTGGAGGACCTTTGCGTCGCGCCCGCCCAGAATTCCCTTCGTGTGGCTTCTTATCTTGTCAAGAGCCCTAAAAAGGCCCTCATTTGCATCACGCACGATCAGATGCAATCGCTTTCAGTACGAGCCGGGCAGACCAGCGTGCCGCGCGATGAAGTGCGTTGCTATGCTCCCGATGAGGGGCTGCTGAAAGTCAAGAAGGACATCCTGGATCAGCAGATCATCGATGTAAACAACCGCAAGGTGGTGCGCGTGAATGATGTGGACTTTGATATTCGGCCCACCGATCATCACGCGGAACTGCGTATCGTAGCGGTCAATGTGGGGATGGCGGCGGCCATACGCAGGCTGTTGCAAGGCCTTCTGGCCAAGCATACCATTCGCATGCTCACAAGCTCTATCCCGACCAAGACCATTCCTTGGGAGTTCGTCAATCTAATCGAGTCAGACCCGCAGCGGCGCGTCAAGCTGCGTCTTTCGTACGATCGTGTGGCGCAACTCCACCCTGCCGACATCGCCGATATTCTCGAGGAACTGAGTCGCGATGAGCAGAAAGCCGTCATCGAGGGCCTTGATGATGAGACGGCTGCCCAGGCGCTCTCCGAAATCCCCACCCGCATGCAGGCCGACTTGCTGGAGAGCATTCCGGCCCAAAAGGCGGCGGATATCGTCGAGGAAATGCCTCCTGACGAGGCGGCGGACGTGTTGCACGAGTTGTCGCCCGAAACCTCGGCCGAAGTGCTCTCGGATATGGCGAAGGATGAGGCCAATGAGGTTCGCGAACTGCTAGGGTTCGAAGAGAATACGGCCGGCGCGCTCATGACCACGGAGTATGTGTTCGTACATGAAAGCGCCGCAGTGGAAGGAGCCATCGCGGCACTGAGGAATTTTGAGGGCGCGATCGAGTCAATTCACGTGATCTACCTTGTGGACAACGACGCCGTGCTCACTGGGGCCGTCCCCGTGGGACGCATAATTCTTTCCCAAGCTTCGCTGCCGCTCAGCGACATTGCGATGGACTCGCTGATTTCCGTCCCCTCGCACGCCTCTCTGGCCTCCGTGGTGGATCTTTTTCACAAGTACAACCTGATCTCTCTGCCCGTCGTGGACGACAAACGCCATTTAATCGGAGTCGTCACCGCGGACGATGTTTTGGAACTCGTCATTACCAGAAGGCAATTCCGAAGCAGAGGATAATCTTCCGTGAATCGCGAACGGCTTCGCCGGTATCGTACAAGCTTGCTGATTTTCCTGGCCGTCCTTGGGCCGGGAATCATCACCGCGAATGTCGACAACGACGCAGGCGGCATTTACACCTACTCCCTCGCTGGAGCGAAATTCGGGTTTACGTTGCTTTGGACGCTGATTCCCATCACCGTGGCGCTGGTGGTGGTTCAGGAAATCGTGGCGCGGATGGGCGTAGTCACAGGGAAGGGTCTGGCGGACCTGATTCGCGAGGAGTACGGCTTTCGCACCACTTTTATCCTGATGATGATGTTGCTGGCCGCCGACCTTGGTAACACCGTAGCGGAATTTGCGGGCCTCGCCTCCGGCATGTCCGTGTTTGGCGTGACGCGCTACATTGCAGTTCCTCTGGGCGCCGTGCTGGTTTGGGCGCTGGTGGTCAAGGGCACTTACCGACTTGTCGAGAAGGTCTTTCTGGCAGCTTGTGTTTTCTACGTTGCCTATCCGGTCTCTTGTTTCCTTGCCCACCCCAAGTGGCCGGACGCGGTGATTAACACCCTGAAGCCCTCGTTCGCGTTTAGTGGCAGCTACCTGTACATGCTCATCGGCGTGGTCGGCACGACCATCGCGCCCTGGATGCAGTTCTACCTCCAGGCGGCCGTGGTGGAAAAAGGGATCAAAGTGAAGGAATACATCTATTCGCGATGGGATGTGATTGTGGGCTGCATAGTTACAGACGTGGTGGCGTTTTTCATCATCGTCGCCTGCGCCGCCACCATTTATCTTAGCGGTCACCGCCAGATCAATGACGCAGGGGATGCGGCGATGGCATTGCGCCCGCTCGCGGGGCATGCCGCCAGCGCGCTGTTTGCGTTCGGACTTTGTAACGCATCTCTTTTCTCGGCATGTATTCTGCCGCTGGCTACCGCCTATTACGTCTGCGAAGGGCTTGGTTTGGAAGCGGGCATCGATAAGCGTTTCCACGAGGCCCCGACTTTCTACTGGCTCTATACTTCGTTGATTGCGGTCGGTGCACTGGCCGTGATGGTATTAAGTGAATCGAAACAGATTCCCATCATCCTATTCTCACAAGTGGCCAACGGCGTTCTCCTGCCTTTCGTACTAATCTTCATGCTCCACTTGGTGAACCGCGAAGACCTGATGGGGAAGCACAAAAATTCCCGCCTGTTCAATTACATCGCCTGGGTAACATGCGCGGTTATGATCGCGCTGACCCTTTTGCTGGTGGTGAGTACGTTTTTCCCCGATAAACTGCCGGCTTGACGACAGTCTCCGAAACTCGTACCGGGCGCCGGCCGCTGTCATCCTGAGCGAAGCGAAGGATCTGTGCAGTTGTCTGTAGCCTGTGAACCAACACCAACTACTGTGATCCTTCGCTTTGCTCAGGATGACACTGTTTTGCGTTCGGGCTACAGTGAGGGCGGTGCGACGAAGGTTTCCAGCGTCGCCAGCCTGACACGCATCTCCCGTAGTTCCAACTCTCCAAGCTTCTGGGCGCAGCCTGAGACAATTCTCCTGCCCCGTTCGGACAGTGTGCGACGGTACTGCTCGTCCGGCGTACTGACGGCGATGTCACCGAGGGCGCGCAGCAAGCGCAGGCTGACCGCCATGTCCGTTTGCGCGTAGAGGCGGATTTGCTCGAAAGCCGCGTCTACCATCCGGTCGAAATCAGTCCACTGAATGCTGACGCGAAGCACTCCGGGCGGATCGTAGAGCGTAAATTCCGGCAGCTCCCTGGAGGCGAAACGGATCAGGATGCGGCTTAGTTGGTCGACGCAGCTTATCGCCGTGCTCGGATCGTTGACGGCAGGAGAGATGGCTTTCAAGGCGATGTCGACGATCTGGAGTACTCCGAACTCGAGGTCCTGTTGCAGGGTCCGGGAGGGGCCGAAATCAAACGCCCCGCGAAGGTCCCTGACGCCCTCGGAAGAGAGGCGCTCACCCTTGTACACCATCAGAAGTGGGATGCTCGCGGGCACGAACTGCCCCACCCGGCGGAGGATTTTGACCTTGACGCGGTAAGCCTTCGCGCGAGCCACAAGCTGTTCCGTATCGATGAAGCGGATGTAGCCGGAGGTATCGCTGAAGACCGGCGTTACCCAGTTCTCAGGCTTAACCGGATCGTTGTCTGACATGCGGGTGGGCCGGCGTGGGTGCGGCATCATCTCGTCGATCATGGCTTCGGTCTCGGAGGCGATCCGATCGACGATATGGTTGACGCTGATTGCCTGCGAAATGTGATGAATGAAGTAAAGCAGCCAAGCGACGCAAGCCAGGGCGAGCAGCATCGCGCCCAGAACTGTCGCCACGGGCGCAAAGGGGCGCGGCAGTGAGCGCGCCGTGGGAAGCGCTGCCATGCAATAAGTGAAAGTACCCAGGAATATGCCCAGGGTCCATTGCGTCACGCGGTCCCGGGCAAAGCTCACGATAATGCGCGGCGAGAACTGCATCGAGGCGAGCGTGAGCGTCATGAGCAGAATGGCGAAAACGATCGACACCACGGTCATGATTGAGGCCGCAATGGCGGCAAGAATCACCTGCGCCACCTGCGGATCAGCATGGGAAGGGAAAAGCGCCTTCGGCACCCAGGCGCTGACCGCCGGAACGGCCTCTTCCCACCACGAGAGGAATGCGCCCGCGCAACCCAACGTCAGCGCAATGGTCAGTGGGCGAACCAGGAAGCCGCCACGCAGGTTGTACGTGACATGACGGAAGAGTAGGGGCAACCTTCTGGTTTTGTTCATGACGGCGATGATTAAAGTCTAAAGGCTAAAGGGTGAAGGGTAAAGGATAAACAGCACTGTCCCAGTTTGAAAGTGGCGCCGGCCATTAGAGCCTGCCCTGAGCAAAGCGAAGGGTCGGCAAATGCTGGCCTGACGGCCAGCGCCACGCCAAAACCGGGGCACTACCGGATAAGAGCCGGCCGTCAGGGGTACGAAGGTACGGGTACTTCACCCTTTATCCTTTACCGTTCAGCCTTTACCCTCTTATAATCCCTAGCCATGAAGAGCAGACGTCGAGGCATCCACCTGTTCCGCTTCGCAGGTGTCGATGTGTGGTTGCACTGGTATTGGTTTTTGTTTGCAGCGTTCGAAATAAGCAACCGGGCGAACAGTTACTCGTCCCTGGCTTGGAACGCGGCGGAGTATCTGGCGCTTTTTTTCTTCGTGCTGCTGCACGAGTACGGCCATGCGCTGGCCTGCCGGCAGGTTGGTGGAACGGCCAACGAGATCATGCTCTGGCCTTTGGGAGGGATGGCGTACGTGGCTCCGCCGTTACGGCCCGGCGCCACGCTGTGGAGTAACGTGGCCGGACCGCTTGTGAACGTAGCGGTGCTGGTCGTTCTTGGACCAATTGGATACATGCTTGACCGGTCCTTCAACTTGGACCGAACGGCGCCCAATGTACACTCGTTCCTGCTGGCACTGGCGTTCGTCAACATACTTTTGCTGGCGTTCAATTTGTTGCCCATATATCCGCTGGACGGCGGCCAGATTATTCGCTCCTTACTCTGGTATGCGGTAGGGCGCGCCCGCAGCCTGATGGCGGCGGTCGCGATCGGATTTGTGGGTGTGGCGGGATTGTTTTATGTGGCCTTGCGGTTTCGTCTGGCAGGCCAATGGGAATATGCCTTCTGGATGGCCGTCCTGGCAGTATTTATCCTCGCGAGTTGCTGGGGGGGATGGCGTGAAGTGCGGATTCTGACTCATTTGAGTGAGTTGCCACGCCGCGAGGGATTCGCCTGCCCCTCGTGCAATGCCACTCCGCCGGTGGGGAGTTTTTGGAAATGCAGTCGCTGTGCGAAGCCTTTTGACACTTTTCAAAGCCGAGCGACGTGCCCAAACTGTGGGGTGGAGTACCCCCTAACAATGTGTCTTGATTGCCGCAGGCAGCATCCCATGGGCGACTGGGTCGTCCGCACACCTGTGCCCATAGATGCTTAAAGTCTGACTAGGCCGATGATGACAAGTCGATGACCTGTCATCCTGAGGATCCGCGGGCGACGAAGGATCTCAGCAGTTGCTTGATTGGGCAGGCCAAAGAGAACTGCAGAGCTCCTTCGCTGCTCTCAGGATGACAGCCCCTGACCGGCTAGCTTTAAGCTAACGTCTTACGTTCTGCCTTTTAGGGGAAACGCCTCGTCGAGCTTCAGATTGAGTTCGAGGACATTCACCCGGGGTTCACCCAGGAAACCCAAATCCGCACCCTTGGCATTCTGGTTGATAAGAGCTTCGACCTGTTCAAGGCCGGTGCCTCTTGCTTTGGCCACTCGCGGCGCCTGCGCTTCGGCGGAGGCAGGGCTGATCTCCGGATCGAGGCCGCTGGCTGACGCGGTCAGCAGATCGGCTGGGATGGGCCCCGTGAAATCTGGGTTTTCTTTGCGGAACTGCTCTACGGAGCTTTTTACGCGATCGATGAGCTTCTGATTGGTCGGGCCGTAATCGGACCCGGTTGAAGCCGTCGCATCGTAGCCGTCGTTGCCTGCCGCCGAAGGCCTCGGATGGAAATACTCCGGCTTCGTGAAATTCTGGCCGATCAGGGCCGACCCGACCTCTTTTCCTGAGGCGCTTAACATGCTCCCATTGGCCTGCCAACGAAACAGGACCTGGCAGAAGCCCGTGACGATGCCGGGATAAACCAATCCGGTCAGCACCGTCAGGACGAGCATCAATCGAAACGCGGGCGCAATTTGGTTACGCATACATCTCCTTCTATCTGCCTACCTGCCCACTGCCCCTCTGCCTGCGCACTACGCCAGGTGCAACAAACCCAGCAACCTGTCGATCAGAAAGATGCAGGGAAAAGGTGCAATGAAACCACCCACTCCGTAGATCCAAAGGTTCCGTCGCAGCATGGCGGCGGCGCTCTGCGGCCGGTACTTCACGCCTCGCAGCGCCAGGGGCACTAGCGCCACAATAATGAGGGCGTTGAAAATCACCGCCGCCAACACCGCGCTGTGCGGGGTGCGGAGGTGCATGATGTTCAACTTCGCCAGCGCCGGATATGTGGTCATGAACATAGCCGGGATAATTGCGAAGTATTTCGAAACATCATTGAGAATGGAAAAGGTCGTCAAAGCGCCGCGCGTGATGAGCAACTGTTTGCCGATCGCCACCACCTCGATGAGCTTGGTGGGATTGCTGTCCAGGTCGACCATGTTGCCGGCCTCTTTGGCTGCCATGGTGCCCGTATTCATGGCCACCCCGACGTCTGCCTGCGCCAGCGCCGGCGCGTCATTCGTCCCGTCGCCGGTCATGGCCACCATGCGCCCGCCGGCCTGTTCATTGCGGATATACTTCAGCTTGTCTTCTGGAGTGGCTTGGGCAAGGAAATCATCCACACCGGCCTCTGCGGCAATGGCCGCGGCGGTCAGCGGATTGTCACCGGTAATCATCACAGACCGAATGCCCATAGCGCGAAGTTGTGCGAGCCGGCTTTTCATCCCGCCCTTCACGATGTCCTTCAGGTGCACAACGCCGAGCATTCGCGACCCATCGGCTACGGCCAGGGGCGTGCCTCCGGCGCGAGAGATCCGGTCTGAAATCCCGATGAAGTCGCCCGGTATTTGCCCTCCCTGCTCTTTGACGAAGTTGACGATGGCGTCCGTTGCGCCCTTTCGCAGGAAGCGTCCATCCAGATTCACGCCGCTCATGCGCGTGTAAGCGGAGAAGGGAATGAAGTGCGCCCCCGGTTCGGCAACTTCCCGGCCGCGCAATTGGAACCGCTGCTTGGCCAAAACAGCGATCGAGCGGCCTTCCGGTGTTTCGTCGGCCAGGCTGGACAATTGCGCGGCGTCTGCAAGCTCCGCTTCGCTCACCCCTTTCACCGGAATGAACTCTACCGCCTGCCGGTTGCCGAGCGTGATGGTGCCGGTCTTGTCCAGCAGGAGCGTGTCGACGTCGCCCGAAGCTTCCACCGCTTTGCCGCTCATGGCCAGGACGTTGTGCTGCATCACGCGATCCATGCCGGCGATCCCGATGGCGGAAAGCAGTCCGCCGATGGTGGTCGGAATCAGGCAGACCAAAAGCGAAACCAGCACTGCAACCGTCGGCACGGTTCCTGCCCCGGCGGAAGCGATGCTGTAAATTGCAAACGGCTGAAGTGTCGCCACGGCGAAGAGGAAGATCAGCGTCATGCCGGCAATCAGAATATTCAAGGCGATCTCGTTGGGGGTTTTTTGCCGCTCCGCGCCCTCCACCAGAGCGATCATCCTATCCAGAAAAGTCTCGCCCGGATTGGAGGTAATCTTGATGTGGATCTGGTCCGAAAGAACTTTGGTTCCGCCGGTGACCGCGCTTCGGTCGCCGCCTGACTCGCGAATCACAGGGGCGCTTTCGCCGGTGATGACGGATTCGTCCACGGTCGCGATGCCTTCGATGACTTCTCCGTCCCCGGGGATAATGTCTCCCACCTCGCACAAGACGGTGTCTCCAGCGCGCAGCTTCGAGGCCGGCAGAGTTTCGATCTTGCCTTTGCCCACCAGTCGCTTGGCGATGGATTCGGACCTGGTCTTTCGCAACGTGTCAGCCTGCGCTTTGCCGCGCGCTTCCGCCATGGCCTCGGCGAAATTCGCAAAGAGCACGGTGAACCAAAGCCACAAATCGATCTGGATCTCAAACCCCAGGCTGGGCGCGCCGATGAAGGCGTCGCGAAACAGAAACACTCCAGTCAGCGCCGCGCCCACTTCTACAACAAATATCACCGGGTTCTTGAACAGCGTGGCGGGATTCAACTTGACGAACGAATCCTTCAGGGCGCGCCCCACGAGTTCCCGATCGAAGAGTGGACGCGCCCGCACCAGCCGCTTCGGAATCAGTGTGGTCAGGTCGTCGACTATGGGAGGTGCAGAATTCAAGGTTGTAGCCATCGATTAGCTCCAGATAGATAACATCAGCGAAGAAAACAGTTTGCCCTGGTGCATAAGGTAGTGCTCAACCAGGGGTCCCAGCGAGAGAGCGGGGAAGAACGTCAAAGCGCCGATCACGATCACCGTCCCCACCAGCAGCCCCACGAAAAGTGCGCCGTGCGTCGGGAAAGTGCCGCTGGACGAGGGCACCCGCTTCTTGGAGACCAGGCTTCCCGCGATCGCCAAGGTGGGGATGATAAACGCGAAACGTCCGAGCGCCATCGCCAGGCCGAGGGTGAGGTTGTACCAGGGAGTATCGGCACTGAGACCGGCAAAGGCGCTGCCGTTGTTTTCCGGGGCACTTGAGTAGGCGTAGAGCATTTCGCTGAAACCATGCGGGCCCGAATTGGTGAGGTTGGCGATGCCTGGGCCGGGAGGATTCCAGTAACCATTTTTGGCGAAGGGAGCGACAATGCTGACGGCGGTGAACACCAGAATCACGAAGGCCGTGGCAAGGATGGCCAGCATGGCCATCTTGACTTCCTTCTGCTGGATCTTCTTTCCCAAGTACTCCGGCGTTCTCCCCACCATCAGACCCGCAATAAACACGCCGATAATGGCATACAACAGCATGCCGTAGAGGCCCGACCCGACACCGCCGAAAATCACTTCGTCGCTCTGAATGTTGAACATCGGAATGAGGCCGCCAAGCGGAGTGAGGCTGTCGTGAACGTTGTTGATGGCGCCGCAGCTTGCGTCGGTGGTGACCGTGGCAAACAACGCCGAACTGGCAATGCCGAAGCGTGTCTCCTTACCCTCCATGTTGCCGCCCGGTTGCGTGGCGGTGTCGCGAGTCTCAATTCCCAGTTTCGCCAGGATGGGGTTACCCTGCTGTTCGTAGTGGTAGCAGATGAAAACACCGGCAAGAAACATCACCGCCATAGCGGCGAACAGCGCCCAACCTTGTCGCGTGTCGCCAACCATGCGGCCAAACGTATAGGTCAGCCCGGCCGGGATCATGAAGATCAAGACCACCTGGAGCAGGTCAGTCCAGGGAGTGGGGTTTTCGAACGGGTGCGAGGAATTGGCGTTAAAGAATCCTCCGCCATTAGTCCCCAGCATTTTGATGGCTTCTTGAGAAGCCACAGGCCCTCCCGGAATGGTCTGGGCAGCCCCCTCCAGTGTCTTCACCGTGGTATAGGCGCGGAAGTTCTGGATGGCCCCCTGCGAGCAGAGGATTAAGGCAGGCACGAAGGCGATGGGCAGCAGGACATAAACAGTGGTTCGGGTGAGGTCCACCCAGAGGTTGCCGATACTATTCGCCTCCTGCCGGGCAAAACCTCGTATCAGTGCGACCGCAACGGAGATGCCTACCGCCGCCGAAACAAAGTTCTGCACAGCCAGGGCCGCCATCTGAACGAAATAGCTGAACGTCATCTCGCCGCCGTAAGCTTGCCAATTGGTGTTGGTCAGGTAGCTTATCGCTGTATTGAAGGCCAGATCGGGGGTAACCGGCGTAGAGCCCTGCGGCGCGGCCTTGGTGCCAAAGTGCATGGGATTAAAGGGTAAATAACCTTGCAGGCGCTGGATGAGATAAACAAAAAGGAAACTTGCCACGCTGAAGGCAATCACCGATGCCGCGTATTGGGTCCAGCGCTGTTCGGTATCCTCGCGCACGCCAATCAGCCGGTAGATGAGGCGCTCCACCGGCCGCAGCAGCGGGTGGAGAAACGTCCGTTGGCCCTGGAATACCTTGGCCATGTAAGCCCCCAGGGGCTTCGCAATCGCCAGGATCAGGACGAAGAAAACGACGATGTGCAGAATTCCAAGCGCGGTCATGTTTGTTCCTCTTTTTTCCTCTTACCCCAAGCAGCGGATTACGACTTCCCTTGTTTTGCTCGTGTCATTCTGAGCCCGTTCGCTTCGCTCAGAATGACAGGCCTGGGCGACCACCCCTGGTCCCTCTCCTCAATGAGCAGGGGACGAAGGGGTGGTGTCAAAAGCGCTCCGGGCGAAGCAACGCGTAAAGCAGGTAAACCAAAAGAAACAGCGCAGTCACTCCTGAAATGATGTAGTCCACCGCATGTCTCCCTCTTAAAGACGGTCGCAGGCCCTGGTAGAAGCCCAGCAGGCTATAAACAACACTAACCCGACGAAAACATAAAACAGATCCAGCATATGAACACCTGCACCCTAAGCAATTATGAAGTGATTCCCATGCTTAGTATGCAAGGCTGGGCATAAAGAAGGCATAAGGATTTACCAAAAATTTTGTTAAAGCATTCAGGCTGTTTCGACACTCTCATTCCGAGCCCCTCACTGTCATCCCGGGCCCTTCACTGTCATCCTGAGCCCTTCGCTTGTCATTCTGAACGTGGCGAAGAATCTCGCTCTGCCGCTCAGGGTAGACTCTGCGAAGAGACTGTCCTGAACGAAGTGAAGGAATCTCGCTCTGGGTGCTCAGGGTAAACTCCGCTAGGAATCTGGCCCTGAAACCAACAACACGGTGAGATTCCTCGCCGCTTACGGCTTCCGCGAAAATCGCGGCATCCGCGCGAACGCGGCTGGTAGGGGCGGTTTGCGAACCGCCCCTACTCGAAAATCACGTCATTCCCGCGCAAGCGGGAATCCATCTTTTTCCCGACGCACGATGGGTTCCCGCTTCCGCGGGGACGACGTTGTAAGTGATTTTCGTTTGCTTGGGTGGGCGGCAAGCCCATGGAAATTTCCTGGATTGACACACAAATAGATTTCAGCCGCAGCCGGTTAAGCCCCAAGCCGCGACCGGCTGTAATTCCTAGTTCCCAGCCCTCATTTCGGGCTATACTGAGTTCGGGTCTATGCCATTGAATGGGAAATGAACTGGTCCAACTCACGGTCTTCGAATCCGCGGGAACGCCGGCGCCTGCGGTGGCGCCGCAACGGGCAAGCCCTGTGTCCGCGCCTGACAGGCTGAGGACCTTCTACATTGAAACCTTTGGCTGCCAGATGAATGTGCACGATTCGGAGAAGGTGCAAGGGGTGTTGCTGGCGCGCGGGCTGACACCTGTCGAAGACCACGCGCAGGCTGACCTCATTCTTTACAACACGTGCAGCATTCGGGAAAAGGCCGCACAGAAGGTCTTTTCGCGCCTGGGCGCCTTCCGGAAGGGCAATGGTGCGGGGGGGAAGGTGATTGGGGTGCTGGGCTGCGTGGCGCAGCAGGAGGGCGAGCGCTTTTTTGAGCGCGCGCCGCAAGTCAGTTTCGTCTGCGGCTCTGCAAGCTATTCCAAGCTTCCCGAGTTGCTTGACCAGTTGGAGGCCGGAAATCGGCGCGTCTCCGGTCTTTCCACCGACACCGACGAATGCTTCGAGACGGAATTGACCCGCCGCGACAATCCTTTCCGCGCCTATCTCACGATCATTGAAGGATGCGACCAGCGCTGCGCGTTCTGTGTTGTGCCCATGACGCGCGGGCCGCAGCGTAGCCGTCCAAGTGAGAAGATTTTGGTTGAGGCGCGGCGCTTGGTGGACGAAGGTTACACAGAAATCCAGCTTCTAGGCCAGATCGTCAACGCCTGGCAGGATCCCTCTCCGGCACACCGGAGTTTTGCGGAGTTGCTTTCGTGCGTGGCCGAAATCCCTGGCATCCGCCGGGTTCGCTTCTCGACCTCGCATCCGAGATTCTTCACCCCAGACATCGTCCGGGCAATCGACACCCACCCCGCCCTGTGCGATCAGGTCCACCTGCCGGTGCAGTCAGGCTCCACGCCGGTCCTGGCGCGGATGCTGAGGGGCTACACCCGCGAAGAATATCTCGAAAGAATTCATTGCATTCGGCGGGCGGGCCGCTCGATCAGCCTTTCCACAGACATCATCGTCGGCTTTTGCGGCGAAACGCGGCAGGACTTTGAACAGACGCTTTCGTTAATGCAGGAAGTGGAGTACGATCAGGTCTTCTCGTTTAAGTACTCCCCACGGCCCAATACGCTCGCGGAGACTCAGGGGGATGCGCTGCCGGAAGATGAGAAGGGACGGCGGCTGGCCGAACTTCAGGAGTTGCAGCGGCAGATCCAGTTGCGGCGTAATCAGGCGCTGCTGGGTGAAACCTTCGAAGTCCTCGTGGAAGCGCACCATCCGCGCCTGGGGCAGGCGGTGGGGCGCAGTACCACGAATCGCGTGATCAACTTTCCGGGGAGCGAGGCGGATGTCGGTCGTTACCACAACGTGAAAGTGACCGGGGCCGGGCCGAATAGCCTGGTCGGAGTGCGCGCGTAAGGGCGCCCTGTTCGGCTGGCCGCGATCGGCTCTCCTGCTTTGAAAACGTGTAGGGGTAGGGCTTGCCCTACCCGTTTAATTAGGGGACGGCAAGCCGTCCCCCTACAAGCAGGGTGGGTGGAGAGGCTCTGGAGGATGGCATGGAAATCGAAATGAGAATCCGCGGATTGGTGATGGATCCAGTCACGAACATGCCCATCGTGATCTTGAAGGACATCAACGGAGCCTCGGTGCTTCCCATCTGGGTGGGCATTTACGAGGCGAACGCAATTGCCCTGGAAATCGAGAAGGTCACCACTCCCCGTCCCATGACCCACGACCTGCTGAAGAATCTGCTGCTTGGGCTCGAGACGCGCGTGCAGAAAGTGGTGGTGAACGAACTGAAGGAAGACACCTTCTATGCCCTGATCTGGCTGGAACGCGACGGACAGGTGATGTCCATCGATTCGCGGCCCAGCGACGCTCTGGCGCTGGCCCTGCGCATGGATTGCCCAATCTACGTCGAAGAGGAAGTTCTGAAGAATTCCAAGGTGGCCAGCGGAGCCAGCGAAAAAACCAGCAATGAAGAACTCCGAAAGTGGCTGGAAGGATTGGGCGACGAAGACATGGGCCGCTATAAGATGTAAGCATCCCCCGCTCCAGGCTGTAATTTGAAATCTGAAATTTGAAATCCCAAATCTTGGGTCGCAGCTTCCGGTAGTGTTCTAGTTTAACTCACAGTGCCGGGCCGGTCGGGGCATTTGCCGATCTGAAGGCCGGCGCGACTTTCAAATCGGGGCACTACCCAGACCTTAGCCCTTGCTCAGATCATCTAAAAGGCTTATCTTAACGGTTACGCAGGGAGCGCTCGCGGTAGGGCGCCCCGGGTGTTCACAAGGCACAACGTGTAGGGCTGCCCGCGTTGGGTGCCCTGGGCGGCGACAGACTGCGCCTATCCTAGCCGGTGGGAGTTCGGAGTGAGCACGGTAATCGCCATCGCTAACCAGAAAGGCGGCGTCGGGAAGACCACGACGGCTATCAATCTAGCTGCCGCACTGGCTCTTAACGACCAGCGCACCCTCCTGATCGACCTCGACCCACAGGCCAATTGCACTCTTTCTTTTTTCAACCCCGACGAAGTCGAGCACTCGACCTATGAGGTGCTGGCGGATCACAGCATGGCCCTTTCCCAAGTGATGCGGCCGACGCGCCTGGCGAATCTGTGTCTCGTGCCGTCGCGCATCTCGCTGGCCAAGCTGGAGACCCAACTCGTCGGCCAGTTCGATGCCCCTTATCGCCTCAAGGACGCCTTGCCGGCCGTGCGCAACGACTTCGACCTGCTGGTAATTGATACTCCGCCGGCGCTCGGCCTCCTCACCGTGAACGCCCTGGTTGCCGCGCAATACCTGCTGGTGCCCATCCAGGCGTCCTATTACGCGCTGGAAGGCACGGACGACCTTCTCGAAACCCTCCAGCGCATTCGCGCCCGCCCCAATCCGGAACTCGAGCTGCTCGGCGTGATCGTCACGCTCTTTGACCGGCGCACCAATCTGGCGCGCGATATTTACAAGCAGGTGCGCGACGTTTTCGGGGATAAGGTTTTCAAGACCGTCATCGGAAAGAACGTGCGCCTTGAGGAAAGCCCGGCTTATAAAGAAACTATCTTCACGTTTGCCCCCGACTCGACGGGAGCGAAGGAATACAGCCAGCTTGCCAAGGAGGTCATGCAACGTGTCAGCTAGACGCGCTGGATTGCCCGTGACCGTCAAGATGCGGCACAACGCCCATTACGTGGAGGAAATCATCTCCCGAACCGGCGCCGCCATCGGCAGAATGATTCCCATCGAGGAAATACAACCCAACGCCGGCCAGCCGCGCAAGGACGTCGGCGACTTGCAGGGGCTCACCGATTCGGTGCGGGAGAAGGGCGTGCTGGAGCCGCTGCTGGTGCGATTTCTACCCGAGTCGGGGAAGTATATGATCATCTCCGGTGAGCGCCGCTACCTGGCCGCGCGCGCCGCCGGGCTCTTTGAGCTTCCCTGCATTGAGAAAGACGTTGATGACGCCGAAACCCTCGAGATGGCGCTCATTGAAAACCTCCAGCGCAAAGACTTGACCCCCTTCGAAGAGGCGGATGGCGTGCAGGCGCTGGCCGGCCGCTTCGGCCTGACCCATGAGGAAATTGCGGGGAAGCTCTCCAAGTCGCGATCTTCAATAACTGAACTGCTCAGCCTGCGGGCGATTCCCGATGAGATAAAGGCCCTGTGCATCGAAAAGGGTGTGCTTTCCAAATCACAATTGCTGCAAGTGGCCCGCCAGCCTAACGAGGCGAGGATGAAGGACCTGGCGCAGCGCTTCGCCCTCGGCCTTGTGAATCGCGAGCAGGCCCGCGCCGAGCGCAACCCCGAGAAGAAAGCACGCCCGGCTGTCTTCCGCTTTGTCCCGCCCGCCAAGGAGTTCAAGCTGGTATTGCAGTTCCGCAAGAACAGCGTCGAACGCAACGAAGTCATCGCCGCCTTGCGCCGAATTCTCGAAACCCTGGAAGCAGAGAAGTAAAGCAGAAAGCAGAAGGCAGATGGCAGAAAGGACGGCTGGCACGGTCCTGCTTTCTATCGGCGCGGCTTCGCGGGCCGTTTCGCGAGGAACTCCGCCATTCGAAACAACTGCCCTCTCCCCTGGGGAGAGGGTGTCCCGCTGCCGGCGTTTTCATCAGCCGGAGCGGGACGGGTGAGGGGTTATTTGCTCGGAGAGTTTCCAGTCGGAAAGAACATGCATGAACCATCGCCCGAACCCGCTCCTGACCTCCTCTTCGTCTACGGTACCCTGCGCCGCGGCTTCCGGCTCCACCATCACTTGAAAAGACTGGGCGCACAATTTGTTGCAAACGCGAAAGTGCACGCGGAACTCTTCGACTTGGGGGAATTTCCGGGCGCGTGCACATCCACTAAGCCGGGAAAAATGGTCGAAGGTGAACTCTACCGCCTGCACAAAGTGGAAAGCACATTGAAAGTCCTGGACCAGATCGAAGGGTTCTCTCCCCGGAATCCGGCGAAAGGCAAGTTCCAGCGCGGCACGACTGAGGTCATATTGCCCAACGGCGAGCGTCGCCTGGCGTGGATCTACTGGTATCGGTAGCGCTGCCCCCGGTCTTGTGTTCTGCGCCTGTTTTGAGCTTTGGAGTGCGGCAGCTTGCTGCCGCTTTGGTCCAGGCCAGCTTGCTGGCCGTGGCCAACCTGCGCCACCTGCCCACCCGCTCAAGTCTCCAGGGGGAACGCGTCCGAAACTACTGTAACCTTGTTGGGGTACTCGTATGTCAGGCTGGAACAGGTTCGGTCAGAGTGCGACACTCCCTTTAATTTGAAAACGTAAGTAAAATCGAAGTCGGACTCAGCTTTCTCCCCCGCCGATTTTCCTGCTGCGAACCTCCAAAGCATGATGTTGGCCTTAGCGCCTTTAACGAGGATGGGATGACCGGAGAGTCCCGTCGCGCTGAGTACCTTTCCGTTGCTGTCAATACGAACTCGAAGCACCGCGTTCCCGGTTATGCATGCCATTGTCGCGAGCCGTGGGTACTCCATAGAAACAACTTTCGTGGCGAAGGGCACATGCTGACCAGACGTGGTCACCGCCATGCCAGCGACCGCTATGACTCCGCAAATGACCATACTCAGTATTCTCACGGAAGGAATCTCCTTTATTGTTCTCCAGCGCGCAACAGGCGCAAGCGTAGCCTCCCGAAACGGGTATAGCAAGAGACATTTTGGCCCGGTTGCAACACTCTCTTACGCGGAGTTGCTGAATTATGGATTGCCATCGAAAACACTTGAAAATCTGTGCCCATTATGATAGCCTACAACCGGGGTTTGCGGTGGCCAGGAACGGACCTGGAGAGGCAAACGGGGAAGCGCCGGGAACGGCGTGACTTGAACTGAAAGCTGGCCGCTGAGAGATTACTTGGCGAACAAAGCGAGAATGTCTATGAAAGCAAGGGATGAGGTCAGTAAGTCGGAAGTATGTAGTTTACGCAAGGTTATTGAATTGCTTAATCCTTCGTCCCGTAGTGGGTAACTACTTCGGCCAACCATCCACAGGCTTTTTCTTCCCGAGCGACTTCCTCACAGCGTCCTGCCAGTCGCCGTCGATTCTAAGAGTCTCTGGTTTAGGTCCTGGCGTTTCCCTCTTTTTGGAAGGCTGCTTATCCTCTCTCGTTATTGGATGACGAAACATCGCCCCGTGAGAAGACACCAGAAAAAGGTCGATATATGCCATCACAACCCGAATCTGTTAGTGAGAATCCATCCACTCCAAACGCTAGCGGGGAAACCTATCCACAGGCAGGCTCCACCAATCCAAATATCACGCCAGCTTCTAGCGTGCCGCAAACTCCACCGACCGAACCTCATTATCACATTACTTGCAAGACAGAAAAGGATTGGTGGGATAAAGCTAAACCAGTTGTTGAGCTTTCGGGAATCCTGCTGCTTGGACTCTACACTCTTTATACGATCAAGATGTACTATGCCAACAAGGAAGCTGCCGATGCTGCTCAGGAAGGGTCTGCTGCTGCAAATAACGCCGCCAGGATCGCTGGAAATGGACTTCTTTTGTCGCAGACATCCTTTCAAATAGAACAGCGTCCTTACGTGGTTACCGATATCCCCGAATTCGTCATAGGTCCAACAGCTCCCGGCAAGACTAGCGCCAACATTACTTTTAGAAACATCGGACGAACGCCAGCCATTAGAATTAAATCTCAAATAGCTCTTCTTCGATTCCATCCGAGTAAAACTCCCGCAGGAATACAAAAAATCGTCAACTTTATGGAAGCAAGCTATCGGCGCCTGCTGCACGCACTTGATCTGGCTGCTGCTGAAGAATATGCTGGAAAGGCAAGAGAAGATCTTGCCCCAAATGCTTCCATGTTCAGCACGGCAGAACTTAAAGAACCCCTGTTGGTTACAGAGATGCCATTGCTCCAGACAAGTGACTTGACGCTTTTCTATGTCGGAGTCGTAAGATACAGCGATGGCTACAAGGGGAACTACGAAACTATGTTTTGTTATTTCTATTTTGGAACCGATCCTAGAACGTGGCACATATGCGACAACCACAACATTATCAAGTAGTAAGACAAACAAAAGCGCAGAAAAAACTACTATCGCCTTGCGTAAAGTGCATACTTCCGCAATAAGTCAATGTGGGCTGGCGGGGACATTGCCTTTGAACGTCTGCGATGCGCCGAAGGCGCAGATCGGTCAGATTGTACTGCTTTCGCCGCCCTGTCCCTTCGGGGCATCGCAGACCCTATACTTCAGGGTCTGCGCCAACCGACCTGGCGGGAGCTGGGATCTGCCTTCTGCGGGAACAAAGCGAGAATGTCTATGAAAACAAAAGACCGGCGGAGAAATCAACCACCCCTGGCCCCCCCTTATCCAACAAGGGGAATTCCGGGGTCCCCTCCTCGGATGAGGAGGAGTTGGGGGTGGTGCGACTCTGCGCCTTGGCTCCAAGCCGCCTTTGTGGCATCGAAAGAATCCGGGGAACAAAGCGAGAATGTCTATGAAAACAAAGGGTCGCGATCTCTGGCTGGCGCAGATGTTGCCTTTGAGCGTCTGCGATGTGCCGAAGGCGCAGGTTAGTCAGATTGTACCGCTTACCCTCGCCTGCCCCTTCGGGACATCGCAGGGTCGAAAAACCTGTCTCAGGCCGGCACCCCCGCTGCGAGTTTAAGCAGTTCGACGCGATAACCGAGGTCGCGGAGTTGGCGGAT
>Ga0209517_10001904_pt1 | contig 30572 bp, 19 predicted proteins | sample PeaSoiMetSII2010_FD_187695 | JGI IMG/M metagenome (GOLD analysis project Ga0209517, IMG submission 187695) | Peat soil microbial communities from Weissenstadt, Germany - SII-2010 (SPAdes) (version 2) | ecosystem: Environmental > Terrestrial > Soil > Wetlands > Peat | place: Germany...
CGGGCTGTCTGCGCCCACCTCCGCGAGCAAGCTCGCGGAAACAAAGCGGCGGCAAGCCGCCGCACTCCAAAGCTGCGCTAGGTCGTCCGCTTCAATCGTACTCCCCTGCGACTTTGACGCCACCCTGCGAACCGCCCCGACAGTCTTGAAATCGCAACTGCGCAAAGGATAAGCTACAGCGCGAACGTTCCACCCTCGCCGGCACTGCGAACCGGCCGCGACCCAAAACGAAGGTCGCGGGCGAGACGAGGAATCAACTTGCAGGCACAAATTCTGACCCCAAAGCAGGGAAGGGGATGTAATATGTCGAGTTGGGCAAAAGCGGTAATACTCGGGCTCAGCGTTGCCATTGCCATGGGACTCGCAGCGGACACTTTCGCGCAAGGGCAGACGGCGCACTACGATCTTCTCTTGAAGGGCGGACACGTCATTGACCCGGCGAACGACGTTGATCGCGTGGCGGACGTAGCGATTACGGCGGGGAAAATTGCGGCCGTAGAAGACAGCATCCCGGTCGGCGAAGCAGGGAAGGTGGTTGACGTTTCCGGCCTGTATGTGACGCCGGGCCTTATCGATATCCACTTTCACGTGGGCCACGGCGGAACACCGCTCGATTGGTTTGCTCCGGAAGCGCGTTCCACCGCCGCCCCGCTGGGCGTCCCGGCGGACATCGCATTGAACGCCGGAGTGACGACGGTCGTGGACGCGGGAACCTCCGGAGCGGAGACTTTCCTCCAGGAAAGGATGGAAGTGATCGACCACGCGAAGGTGCGGGTGCTGGCTTTCCTTAACATTGTTGCCAACGGTATGAACGGCGGCCTCGAGCAGACCGTCGACGAGATGGACCCGCAGCTCTGCGCGGCGACCATCAGGAAATACCCAGACGTCATCGTGGGAGTAAAGACGGCACATTATTGGACAGAGAAGCCCTGGGACGCCCTGCACGCGCCCTGGGCGGCCGTAGACCGCGCTGAGGACTGCGGCAAGCTGGCCAATGTGCCGGTGATGTTCGATTTCTGGCCTCGCCCGGACCGGACCTACGAGGAACTTATCCTGAAGAAGATGCGGCCGGGAGATATTCACACCCACGTGTTTGCACAGCAATTTCCCATCCTGCTGGCGGACGGCAAGCTGAATGCCGCTCTGACCGAGGCGAGGGCGCGAGGAGTGATCTTTGATGTTGGACACGGGGCAGGGAGCTTCTGGTTCCGCAATGCCGTGCCCGCCGTCGAGCAGGGGTTCATTCCGGATTCCATGTCCACGGACTTGCACATGGGCGACTTCACCGTGCTCAGCATGACCGAGGTGATGTCGAAGTTCCTCGCCATGGGCGTGCCGATCGAGGACCTCGTTCGAAGGTCCACGGTGAATCCGGCGCGGGAAATCCACCGCACGGAGCTCGGAACTTTATCGGTGGGAAGGGAAGCGGACGTTGCGGTTCTGGAAGTGCTTCACGGCCATTTCGGCTACGTCGATAACGGCGTTGCTAGAATGAATGGCAACGTGAAGCTGATTGCCCGCATGACCGTCCGGGCAGGGAGAATATTGTACGACCCCTCGGGCTTGAGTATGGTCGAATGGGAGAAAGCGCCAAAGCAGTATTTCAGCATACCGGAATTAGGCGGCTCTCAACCGGCGCGGGCCGACAATTACCCGAGGAATTAACCGCCATGGAGTGCGGCAGCGAAGCTGCCGCCTTGGAATGCGCGCGGGAAACGGCAGTAGCTGACGCTACCGCACTCCATGGCGCCTTCGGCGCGAGCATTTTCAAAGCAGCTCGGAATAACCGCACCGCAAAGGAGAACTCGTCACAATGAACAAACTACTACTGAAATTGGCAGTGCTGCTGATGGCTCCTCTGGCAGCAGCGTCGCTCATGGCCGCAGGCAAACCCGCAAGCGCCTCGGCAAAACGCGCAATTAACCCGCCCGGCACCGCGGAAGGATTGCCGTTCAGCAACGGCATCCTGGTGGGCAACACCTTGTACGTCGCGGGCCAGGAAGGCCTCGTAAACGGCAAGCTGGTTGAGGGTGGCATAGCGGCACAAACTGAGGCGGCACTGACGAATATTAAGAAGATCGTTGAGGCGGCCGGCTTCCAAATGGCCGATGTGGTGTCGGTGACTGTCTACATGGCGGACCTTTCCGAATTCGGAGACATGAACAAGGTCTACAAAACGTTTTTCCCGGAGCCGCGCCCGGCCCGCGCCACCGTGCAGGTGGCGGCGTTGGTGAGTAATGCCCGGATCGAAATTTCGGCCATTGCGGTAAAATCGAAGTGAAGGGGAAAGTCGAGAGTCGAAAGTCAAATGTCGAGAGTCCTGAGTTCAGGAGTCAAGGAGTCGGGGAGTTGAAAAGTGAGGAAGTCAAGAACCTGGGGATTCGAGAAGTTGTTGAAGCTGTAACGTCCTGACCTCGGACTTTCGACTCTCGACTTTTGACTCTCGACTTTCGACTAAAAGGAGAAAACCATGACCAACTCCATTAACCGCAGGAAATTCTTTCGCAAGGCCGGCGGCTCGCTCGTGGCGGGCGGGGCAGTGGCTTACGGCAGCGGGGTGGCCGAGGCACGCTCCAAAAAGCGCTCTGCACCCGTGAATGGCGTAGACTATTACGCTAAACTAGGAGTGACTCCCTTCATCAACGCGGCTGGCACCTTCACCTTTCTGTCCGCCTCGATCCTGCCCGAAGAGGTGCAGGCCGCGATGACTCTAGCTGCCCAACAGCCCGTGAACATCGTGGAGCTTCACACGGCGGCCGGCGAGTACCTGGCGAAGCAACTGAAGTGCGAAGCCGCCCTGGTGACGGCCGGCGCCGCCTCCGCCTTGACGCTCGGAACGGCCGCGTGCGTCAGCATGGGCAATGCCCAGTCGATCGCCAATCTGCCGACCGACATGACGGGGCTCAAGAATGAGGTGATCGTTCAGAAGACCCATCGCTACGATTACGACCACGCCCTGAGGAATTGCGGGATCAAATTCGTAAACGTTGAAACGCTGGCCGACTATGAGGCGGCGTTCAATCAGAACACCGTGATGGCCCACTTCTTTAACGCTGCTGAAAGCGGCCAGATCAGCCGCGAAGACTGGGTGCGGGTGGCCCACAAGCACAATGTGCCGTGCTTCAACGATGCCGCCGCCGACGTGCCGCCCATCTCCAATCTCTGGAATTACACCCAGATGGGATTTGATCTCGTGACGTTTTCAGGCGGAAAGGGGATGCGCGGCCCGCAGTGCAGCGGATTGCTGCTGGGGAGGAAGGACCTGATCGAATACGCCGTAAAGAACAACAACCCATACGGAAACACCGTCGGTCGCGGCATGAAGGTCGGGAAGGAAGAGATCGTGGGGATGGTCGCCGCAGTGGATTGGTTCCTGAGCCAGGACGAAACGGCAATGATGGCGGACTTCCAGCGCCGCGCCGAGAATATCGCCGCCCAGGTGAAGAGTATTCCGACCGTGGAAACCAAGATCTTCGTTCCGCCGGTCGCCAACCACGTTCCGCACTTGCAGGTTAATTTCGACCAGAATCGAATCGGCCTGACCGGCCAGCAAATCATGGACAAAATGCGAAAGGGAAGTCCCCGAATCGAGTTGAACCCCGCCGTCGGCCCCAATTTTGTTACGGTGGGAGTCTGGATGCTGAAACCGGACGAGGACGTGATCGTCGCCCGGCGCCTGCGGGAGGTGTTTCAGGGGGCAATCCAGTCCTGATGCGGGCTAGACGTGGCACGGGCGTCCCGCCCGCGGTCGCGGGGCGTCTCGCCCCTGCCGGAACTCGGGGGCAGGATGGCCGCTGCAGTAGCGCTGACGTTTAGGTCAGCGCCCGGCATTCCGACATGAAGGTTGGCGCTACAGATAGGCGACTTCAAGTAATACATGAATATTTGACATGGGACTTCGGCCTATCCTCCAATTGGCTGTGTTGCTGGATTGGCAGCCTACCGGCACTGTGGCGGACATCGGCGCCGGTCACGGCCAGTTAACCGTGGCTGTGGCCAAGCACGTCGGCGAGATCTGTTCCACCGAACTCGACGACAAACTACCTTCAGCAACTCGTCGCCGCCCGAAGGCGCCCCAAAAAACCGCGGCGCACAAGGCATGCCGCAAAAACTTCTAGTCGAGGAATTCACCTCAGTAGGCTTTGGGGCGGTCAAAACGGTCGACGACTGGCCCAACCACGATCATCCCACGAACTGCCGTTACTGCGCCGTGTTCCGTAAGCCGAGCCCTTAGCGGGAATTGAGAGCACGTCAGGATTGGACCTACCTTGTAGTTAACATAACATAACTTATCAGACCCAAGGGCCATTTCGAAACTGCTGCGTTTAACGGGGCAAAAAGACCACGTCTGCTGCAACACTCAGGTGTGCGGTCCATCTAGGTTTTTCGGCTGAGCGTGGACTTTGGAGATCCTTTGGCGTGATTCTCAAAGTAGGCTTTCAAGGCCTCAAGCACCGCTGCCCTACCGGACAAGGCGGAACAAAAAAACTCCGCTTTCGGCCTCGCCTGACACAGATGGCGGGCGCGGCGCACCGCGTTGACCCAAACATGATGGACTGTTCACAACAACTCAGGTATCCAATGAAGATCTGCATGTGGAGCGATTCTGGCTCAGAAAATCGGCAACTATCCAGGCTGCTCCGGTTATCGCCCAATTCTGCGCATTGCCGACCCAATTGATCATTTCGTGGGGATCGGTGAACGGCGCTGGCAGCCACACCAGCAACCCGAAACCGACGAACATTGCCGTGAGCAATCGAGATGCGAGCAGGGCCGAACGACCGGAAAGCAACGCGATGGCGGCAAGCGCCAAAGCAATCGTTGTTGTAATCGCCCAGAACATCTGGCCGGGAGGAATCCACTTTGGAACGAAGGCCGCCGTTGCGGAGATGTAAAGGAGTTGTTCAAGTGTGAACGAAATAACGCAGATTCCAAAGAAGATGTACCCGACCCGCGCCAGACGCGCCGCTCGTCGAGAACCCCCGGCGAACGATGCGTAAACGATCAGCGCCACGGAAACTACAGAAAACTGCTCGAAGAAATTGCCCCAGCGATCGTAGAGCAAAGGCTCCATTGCAATTCGCGGAACCCAAAGCAAAGCCCACGTAAGAAAGACGGCGCCTAGCGCCGCAACCCCTACTCGCGCGGTTTTAGGCCACTGAATCGCGAGACCTCCCAGGAGTTCGACCCCGGCGGCCAGGTAGACGAGAACGGCTCGATGAGGAACATTCCCAAGCGCCTGGATCTGCTGCCAGGGGCCGCCGAAGTCGTGCCAGACCAGAGCGATGACGCCAAAACCAATGGCGGCCAATCCGTACACGTGACGTCCGAGGTGGATTTTCATATGCCTTAAAGATTCGCATTCGAAGTGGTTTCGTTCAATATCCACTTGATGGCCTTCTGATATGACCATTATGATTCCAGGATATGAAAAAAGCGCCTTCTGGAATCACTCCAGTCATCGCGGTCAACAAGAGGTCTCCGAATTCTCTCTACAAGCAAGTCTATGAGGGGTACCGTCGCGCGATTGCCGCAGGCGATTTGCGCAGGGGACAACGGGTTCCCTCGACCCGCGTGTTGGCTGCGGAACTGGGAATCTCGCGCATGCCGGTCCTCGGTGCTTATGCTCAACTCTTGGCGGAAGGGTATTTCGAAAGCCGCGTGGGTTCGGGCACGATTGTGTCCACTTCCCTGCCCCGTCGAGGGGCCATGCCCCAAACCCAGGGCAATCCCATGAAGACTCCAGGCCTGAAACGGCGGGAACTTTCAAAACGCTGCGTCGTTCTACCAAGCGCGGAAGGTTTCTACGGCCGCCGGGACGTCAGGCCATTCGTGGTCAGCCAGATTGCATTTGAGCATTTTCCGCTCCGGATCTGGAACAGTCTGCTGACGCGTCACTCTCGAAGCGCCAGCGCCCAATCGCTGGATTACGGTGACCCGCTGGGATCAAGAGATCTTCGGGAAGTGATCGCCGTTTACCTCCGAACCGCGCGCAGCGTGCGCTGCGAGGCACAACAGATCGTAATAGCGAGCGGCTCGCAACAGGGACTGGAGGTAGCAACGAGAGTGCTGCTCGACCCGGGAGAGCGAGTTTGGATGGAGGAGCCGGGATACAGCTTTGCGCGAAGCATCTTTGCCATGAACGGCTGCCCCATCGTGCCGGTTCCGGTTGACGCGGAGGGCCTGGACGTGGCCTCTGGCGTGAAAATGTGCCCCGACGGGCGCGCGGCATTGGTGACGCCCTCCCATCAGTACCCTCTCGGTGTCACCATGAGCGCCTCGCGGCGCCTCCAACTCTTAGATTGGGCGGAGAGGCATCGGTCTTGGATTATCGAGGATGATTATGACAGCGAGTACCGCTTCGAAGGAATGCCGATTGCTTCCTTGCAGGGGCTTGATCGCAACGGTCGCGTCCTGTACGTCGGCACGTTTAGCAAGGTGTTGTTTCCTTCGTTGCGGCTAGGCTACGTAGTTCTGCCGGCGGACCTGGTCGACCGCTTCCTCGCTGTCCGATTTGCCATGGACATAAGTCCCCCAACCTTGCACCAGTTGGTGCTCGCCGATTTCATTCGGGAAGGTCATTTCTCGCGCCACATTCGCAGGATGCGAGCGGTCTATGCCGAACGTCGAAACGCCTTGATGGAGAGCCTCCGCGAGGAGCTGGGCACCGGAGTGGAGGTATCGGGAGGCGAGACAGGGTTGCATCTTGCCCTCCTTTTGAATACGGCCTGGGATCGTAGGGTCGCTGACCGCGCCGCGCGCCAGAACCTGACTCTAACGCCCCTTTCCCCTCTTTACGCGGGTAAGGCTGGCCGGCAAGGATTCGTCCTGGGTTTTGGCAGCACGCCAGCGAGGGAAATGCCCGCCGCGGCACATAGGCTGCGCATCCTGCTGAGATCAACCTGAGATCAACGCGTTAGGTTCACAGCCATTGGCGGTGGATACTCGTGAGGGCGTCGGTCTGAGAACGTGGCGCAGAATCGCCCTTTTGCGACTTTGCGGCTTTTGAGGTTGCATAATTCAACCCAAATTCCGAAGTTGCGAGTCTCTGTGGGAGGGAACCCCTCACCCGGTTCGCTACTCTCGCCACCCTCTCCCCAGCGGAGAGGGCTGAAATCAATCATCGTTGACCGTCCACTCCCTTGAGATTCCTCGCGGAGTTTGCCCTCAGCATCCAGAGCGAGATTCCTTCACTTCGTTCAGGACAGGCCCTTCGCGGAGTTTACCCTGAGCGGCAGAGCGGGATTCTTCGCTCCGCTCAGAATGACAAGCGAAGGGCCGAGGATGACAGCGAAGGGCTCGGAATGACAGGCCGAGCCTCCAGGGAGGGTGGTCGAGATCGAAGCCCCGATGTCCCGCGAGCATCATACCAGCTCTACTTCCAGCCGCCGCCCAGTGCCTTGTAAAGCTGTACGAGTCCCTGGTATTCGTTGTTGCGCGCCTGCGCCAAGGTGAGTTCAGCGCTGAACAAAGAGCGCTGGCTGTCGAGGACATCGAGATAGCTCGCGGTTCCGCCCCGATAACGCAGTAGCGACACACTCACGGATTCTTGCAGATCCTTCACGGTCTGTTCCTGGCGCTCCCGGACTCCATGTTGTTTTTGATAGCCGATGAGGGCATCAGAAACATCGCCGAAGGCGCGCTGGATGGTCTGCCGGTAGCTAATCAGGGCCTGCCGCTCTTGCGACTTGGCATAGCGCAGGTTATTACGCAGGTAGCCGCCCTCGAAGATAGGCTGCCCCAGGCTGGCCTCATAACTGTAGATGCTTCCGGGTGCCGGAATATTGCTGCCAAAGAAAACGCTGTGTCCCCACGCTCCGCCTCCGGAGCCGGTCAAAGAAACCTGAGGAAAGAACATTGCCTTGGCCACGCCGATGTCGGCGTTAGCGGCGATGAGGTTCTGCTCGGCTTCGCGGATGTCCGGCCTGCGTTCGACCAGCGACGATGGCAGCCCTGCCGGCAATTCCGGGGGCAAAGCCTCGGCCCACACCCAGCCGTTTGGCGTCTCGACGCCAAGGCTCTTCCCCCGCGGCACGCTTTGCGGATCGTTACCCAACAAGATGCTGATGGCATCCTCCGTCTGTCCGATTTGCCGCTCCAGGTCCGGGATCTGGGCGTTGGCGGTATCGAGCACTTGGCGTGACTGAAGGACGTCGAGCCTCGTGCCAACACCGTGACTCAGGCGCATCTCGGTGAGCTGGACGGAATTCTGCTGGGTTTTGACGGTGTCTTGGCTAATCTGAAGTTGGAGATCGAGGTCGCGGAGCAGGAAATAATCGCTCGCTAAATCGCTCACCAGCGTCAGGATTACCGTCTGTTGGGCGTCTTCAGTACCCAGCAGTTGGGCGCGGGCCGCCTCGGTGGCGCGTCGGTAGCGTCCAAAAAAGTCTAATTGAAAAACCACGTCGCCCGTGAGAGAGAAAATGTTGGATTTGATGCCTTGGTCGGTCTTCCCGCCGCTGAAGCTCGGATCCGCGGAAAGCTGGGGCAACGGAGCCGCGTGGGTAATGCCGAGTTGGGCCCGGGCGGCAGTGACACGCTCAACCGCCAGTTGCAGGTCAAAGTTCTGTTTCAACCCTGTACGGATGAGCTCCTGAAGTTGCGGGTCCTTAAACACTTGCCACCAGGGCAGGTCGGCGAACGAGGCGGTCTGCCCTTCCGCTTGCTGGGGCACGTCAGGAGCGCGGAACGACCCCGGAATTTGCACATTGGGCCGGTGGTAGTTCGGCCCAACAGCGCAGGCGGCCGCTAGAGTTGCTGCGGTGAGAATGAAGATCCATAAAGTGTTACGCATGTGACTCCCCCTCCGCCGGCAAGGAGCGATCGGGACCGGATGTCGCGAGTCGCTGGCTGGCCGAGGCGGACCATTTCTCCACCAGATAAAAGATCGCGGGAACGAAGAATCGGCCGATGAAGGTCTCCGCCACCATGCCTCCGATCACCGTCGTCCCCATGATCTGGCGAGCCACGGAGCCGGCGCCGGAGGCCGTCCAGAGCGGGACACACCCGAGAATGAACGCGAACGAGGTCATCAGCAGGGGTCGGAGGCGAACTCTCGCTCCCTCCAGTGCCGAATCCATCAGGGGCTTACCTTGCTCGTAGTATTCCTTGGCAAACGCGACGATCAAGATCGAGTTTTTAGCCGCCAGCCCGATCAGCATCACCAGGCCGATTTGCGTGTAGACGTCGTTCTCGATCTGAACCATGTAGGGAGGCAGGTACAGTCCGAGCACAACCCTGCGCAGCCAGAGTGCGGCGAGCGCCCCGAACACCGCCACGGGCGTGCTCAGGAGCACGCTGAAGGGCAGCGTCCAGCTCTCATACAGCGCCGCCAGAATCAGAAAAACGAAAAGCAAGGAGAAGCCGAAGATGGCAGAGGAGGGCAGCCCTTTCCTCGCCTGCTGCTCTTGATAGGACATGCCTATGTAGTCGTAGCCCATTTCGCGCGGCATCGTCTTCTTGAAAACGTCCTCCAGAGCTGCCGTTGCCTGGTCCGCGCTGTAACCCGGCGCGGCGCTGCCGAAGATCTCTGCGCACCGATACTCGTTGTAACGCATGGTGAACTCAGGGCCGGAGCGGGTCTCGAAGTTAGCGAGGGCGGAAAGTGGCACCATCTCACCCCGGTTGTTGCGCACATAGAACTGCGCGAGGTTTCCGGTGTTCGACCTGTAAGGCGCTTCGGCCTCTAAGTACACTTGCCAGGTGCGGCCGAAATTGTTGAAGTAATTAATAAACAGCCCGCCCATGTAGGCCTGAATGGTTTGGTAAACGTCGTTGATCGCGACTCCCTGCTTTAGAACTTTGTCCCTGTCCACATTCGCGAACTCTTGCGGCACGCTTGGCAGAAACGTGGTCGCGGCCATGGCGATTTCCGGGCGCTTGCGGACAGCGGCCAGGAATTTCGCCAGGTTGCCCGCCAGAAACGGGACGTCTCTGCCGGCACGGTCCTCCAGCATAAACGTGAATCCCCCGGAGGTCCCGACACCTGGTATCGCGGGCGGCGAGAAACTGAAGACCGTCCCTTGGGGCAGCCGGGCAAGTTGCTGGTTCAAACGCATCCGGATTTCTTGATATTGCTCCGCGCGGGTGTGGCGTTCCCCCCAAGGCTTCAGCGTCACAAAGAAAAAGGCGTTGTAGCTGGTCTGGACGAAACTGAGCAGGCTGAAGCCAACGACGCTGGTCGTGTACTCGACGCCCGGCGTGGCCGCCAGAATCTTCTCGACGTCTCCGGCGGCGGCATCCGTACGCTCCAGCGAGGCCGCACTGGGAAGCTGCATGTTGACGAAAATGTAGCCTTGGTCTTCGTCGGGAAGGAAGCTCGAGGGCAGCCGGCTGCCAAAGAACCATCCGGCCACGCCGCAAGCAGCGAGCAGAACAAGCACCAGGGCGCCCTTTCGAATCATCCCGCCTGACAGGCGCACAAAACTATTCGTGGAACGCTGGAAATAGCGATTGAATCCGTCAAAGAACCTGCCGAGCAATCCATGGCGCTCGCCGGCGCCGGGCGCCTGCTTTGGCCGCAACAGCAATCCCGCCAGGGCGGGGCTTAGCGAGAGCGCGTTGAAGGCGGACAGGACCACGGAGATAGCGATCGTCATAGCGAACTGCTGATAAAGTCTTCCGGTGATGCCCGGGATAAAGATGGTTGGCACAAAGACCGCGGAGAGCACCAGCGCAACGCCAATTACAGGGCCGGAGAGCTCCTCCATGGCCTTTCGCGCCGCGTCCTTCGGCGACAGACCCTCCTCGATATGGTGCTGCACGCCTTCGACGACGACGATGGCGTCGTCTACTACTAGTCCGATGGCCAGCACCAGCCCGAACAGCGAAAGCGTGTTGATCGAGAATCCGAACAACGGGAACAGCATAAAGGTGCCCACCAGCGAGACGGGTACGGCCAGCATGGGGATCAAGGTAGCACGCCAGTCTTGCAGGAAGAGGTAGACCACCAGGATGACCAGCACGAGCGCGATCAAGAGGGTCTCAAGGATTTCCTTCATGCCTTCCGTCACGGGCCGTGTCTGGTCTAATGATGTCGCGAAGTCGATGTCTTCGGGAAAGCGCTGCTTCATCTGGGACATGAGCTTCCCGATACCCGCCGACGTTTGTACCGCATTGGAGCCGGGCAACTGGTAAATGGCGATCACGGCTGTGGGCTTGCCATTCAAACGGCTAATCAGGTTGTAATATTGCGCGCCCAAATCGACCCGCGCCACGTCCCGCACTCGAACGGTGCCGCCATTCGGAGCCTCGCGCACGACGATGTTTCCAAACTGCTCCGGCGAGATCAGGCGGCCTTGAGCCCGCACGGCATAGGTGTATTGCTGGTTACCCGGGGCGGGCTCGCCTCCGACCTGGCCCGCCGGGTTCACGGTGTTCTGCGCCTGGATGGCGTTTGCGATGTCGGAGACGGTAATGCCTAGCTTCGCCAGTTGATCGGGCTTTACCCAGAGCCGCATGGCATACTGTCCGGCGCCAAACACCTGAGTCTGCCCGACCCCGTAGGAGCGCGCGATGGGGTCATTGAGGTTGATATAGGCATAGTTGGCCAGAAACTTGGCGTCGCGAGTGCCGTGAGGCGAGTATAAAGCGATCAGCATGAGCGGAGCGGTGGTCGACTTCTTGATGAGGACCCCGTAGTCATTCACCTCGGGCGGCAGTTGAGCGGAGGCCAGTTGCTCGCGCGACTGGGTGAGGATCAGGTCCATGTTGGGGTCAGTCTTGGTATCGAAATCCGCGAACAGGGTCATCTGCGAGTTGCCCGTAGAGTTTATGGAGTACATGTACTCCATGTTGTCCACGCCGTTCAGTTGTTCCTCGATGGGCGTGGCGACCGCCTGCTCCATAGTCTCCGCATCGGCCCCCACATAGTTGGCCTGCAACCTGATCTCAGGCGGGGCGATGTTAGGAAACTGCGCCACCGGCAAGGTTGCGACGGTGATCGCGCCCACAATCACCATAAGGATCGCAATGACCACCGCGACAATAGGCCTTCGTATGAAAAACTTGGACATGGAAACCTCCAGTACTTCGTCCGTCGTCCGTAGTCAGTTGTCCGTGGCCCGCTGCAACCGACAATTAGTGTCCTGGGTCAGAAGTTCGTTAACAAAGTCTCTCTCATGCTCGACCGTTCTTTGGAGCCCCGTTAGGGGCGGCATCGAGTAGCCCAGGGCGTAAGCCCTGGGTTAGATGCCCCTCACCCCGCCTTCGGCACCCCTCTCCCGCTGGGCGGGAGAGGGGACTGGGGTGAGGGTGGGCTCCCGCGACCCACGGCTTGCGCCCTGGGCTACTCGCTGCCGCCCGCTCTGCGGGCTGAGATATCGAACGCACTTCTGACCAGGACACTAGCCGCCGGCCACGCAACTCACAACTAAGCACCACTGACCACTCGTCACTTGTCACTTGTCACTGCTCTTAAACGGCTTGGGTTGGACCGTCGCGCCCGGCCGGAGCATCTGCTGGCCTTCGACAACGACACGCTCACCGGACTTCAAGCCATCCTCGACCACCCACATCGTGCCCACACGCTCTCCGACTTTGACAGGGCGGATGGCCACGTGGTCATCCGGTCCGACCACAGCAACCTCGAAGCTGCCTTGCAGCTCAGTCACCGCGGGTTGAGGGACCAGCAGGGCGCCTTTGCGCACGCTGACCACGGCGCGGACTTTTCCATACTGTCCGGGACGAAGGACGTTTCCGGGGTTCGGAAAGAGCGCCGCCAGTTGAATGGCCCCGGTGCTTTGATCCACAGAGCGGTCGGCGAAGTAGAACTCACCTTCGTACGGATATGTACTCCCGTCAGCAAGAATGAGCTGTAGTTTCCAGCGCCTCGAATCGGAACTTGAAAGCTTCTTCTGGAGCCTGAGGAATTCCTCGGCGCTCACGGTGAAATCAGACGCCGGGCGCCTGAGCTTACTCATAGCTGTCGCGTGCAGCTCGAGATAGGTCTGCTCGCTGACAGTGAAATAGTCGCGAATGGGATCGAGTGTCGAGACGGTGGTCAGCGCGCCGCTGCTGGCGCTGACCAGATCACCTACTTGGGCCTGAGCCACGCCGACGATGCCGTTGATCGGTGAGGCCACTCGGGTAAAACCCAGGTTGATGTTGGCGGTCTCGACGGCGGCCTTGCCGGCCTGAATCTGAGCCTTAGCCGCGGTGATGGCCGCCTTCGCGGCCTGCACCTGGGCCGTGTTGGCGAGGTTCGTTTGTACGGCGTTATCCAGATCTTGCTGGCTGACGGCTTCGGCCTTGGCCAGCGGAGTGTACTTTTCGACGTCCAGTTCGCTCTTGTGTTGGTTCGCCTCCGCCGTAGCGAGCTGCGCTTCAGCTTGAACGAGTTGCGCCTCTGCTTGCGCCAACTGGCCCTTGGCCTGATCGAGCGTCGCCTGGAAAGGACGGGAATCGATCTCAAAGAGCAACTGGCCTTTTTCGACGTAAGATCCTTCCTGATAGTCTCGGCGGAGCAAATATCCTGCGACCTGCGCCTTGATGTCTGCGTTGACCTGTCCGGCGAGTGTTCCGATCCATTCTCCGAAAACGGGAACATCCTTTTCCTCTACCGGGGCGACTTCAACGATCGGCCGAGGGGCGGCCTGCGGTGTGGATTTTGCGCCCACGTGAACGATAGCTCCGAATACGGTAGCCACGAGCGCGGCCGCTGCTGCCCACACGACGTGTTTCAATTTCAGAACGGAATTAGTTTTCATCTCCCCGCCTCTCTCGGTTCTGTAAGTCTCGGCCCGCCCGGATCCTCGGGACACGAGCATCCCGCCGGTTAACCCGACTTCTTGTTTGAACTTGAGTCCGCTATTCCAGCCCCGCAGTGATTGTGCCGGTGCGCGGGCTTGATCCGCGCACGACTTATCAGTTGCCCCACAACGTATCCGCAGTAGAGGCCCTTAACTTCCAGGTGCGCTCCCTCCGCGATCATAGTCTCGAGGGCGGCCTCCCCTTTCAGGTCGATGGCAGTAACCCCCTTGAGATCGATCACAATCCGGTGGCTCCCGCCTGCTTGGCGAGCTTGATTCCAGGCCGATTCGAGTTCTGAAACGCAAGGCCCGGTCAACTTGCCTTCTACCATTACCTTCTGTTCTAAACCGCTATCAAGAACCGTGATCTTTAGCATCGCGCCCTCGTCAATGGCGATCTAAAGAGCACCCTCGCAACCAAACCCGCTCAGCCATTCGGTAGCCGCGACGTGCAGATTCCAATAGACATAGAAACAGGCGAAAAGGCGGGCGCTTGCCAGTGCCGAACGAGGTGTGCCGGTATCTTGGCGGTCTGCTGAAAGGTTGGCACCCAGAAGGCGCCATGGAGTGCGGCAGCGAAGCTGCCGCCCTGGGATTCGAGCGAACGGCGGGAGCTGGCGCTGCCGCACTCCATGGCGCCTTCGGCACGGGCATTTTCTAAGCAGAGATGGCTGCGGGAAACTAAGGAGCAAAAGCTCTAGTCACTGGCTGGGGATTTCGGGAGATCCCGAGCTTACCCATTCGGTATTGTAGCGTGGATCGCTTCATCCCGAGGCGCGCGGCGGCTCCATTGGGTCCGGCCAGAACCCAATTGGTTTCTTCGAGCACGCCGAGAACGTGCTTGCGCTCGGCTTCTTCGAGCGTGTCGGACCTGCTGGGGCTGGCTTTCGAGTTCGCCGCAGGCTGTTTCAATTCGGAGAGAGAGACCCTCAGCACCGGCCCGGGCGACAGGATCACCGCCCGCTCGATCACATTCTGAAGTTCCCGAATGTTGCCGGGCCAGTGATATCGCGTAAGGGCTTGCAAAGTCTCGGAACGAATCGTATCGATCTGTCTGTTCATGCGCCGGGAAAACTCCTGCGCGAAATGCCGAACCAGCAGTGGGATATCTTCCGCGCGTTCCCTTAGCGGGGGCACTTGTAGGGGAAAAACATTCAGGCGGTAGAAAAGGTCAGTGCGGAATTTACCCTCCTCCACCATAGCGGCCAAATCGCGGTTGGTGGCGGCAATCAGGCGCGCGTCGGTCCGGAACGTACGAGCGTTTCCCAGCCGCTCAAACTCCCGCTCTTGGAGCACCCGCAAAAGCTTGGGCTGCAATTCCAGAGGGACTTCCCCAATTTCGTCCAGGAAAATGGTTCCCCCGTTTGCCAGTTCGAAACGGCCGAGACGCTGCGCGACTGCGCCTGTAAAGGCGCCCTTTTCGTGCCCGAAGAGTTCGCTCTCCAAAAGGCCTGTCGGAATGGCGGCGCAATTCAGTTTGACAAACGCCCCGGCACGGCGCGGGCTCCCCTCATGAATTGCGCGCGCGATTAACTCTTTGCCGGTGCCAGTCTCGCCGTACACCAACACTGTGGACTCTGTCGGTGCGACCGTACCTACCTGGTGGAGCGTCCGGCGCAGGGACGGGCTATTGCCCACGATCTGCTCAAAATTCAGTTCGCTCCGAATTTCATCTTCCAGATAGAGTTTCTCTTGTGCCAGCTTGTCTCTCAGATCGGCGATCTGGCGATACGCACAGGCGTTCTCCACCGCAATAGCGATCTGGCCAGCCATTTGTGTTAAGAAGTGAACTTCTTCCTGACTGAACGGCATCTCCCCCCGCCGCGCGAGAGCCAGAACGCCAACAGTTCGATTTCGGCTGACCAGCGGTATGAAGCAGTAAGATCTGATCCCCTCGACCACGGCAATGACTGACTTTTCGGGAGAGGTCTTGGACAAGTCAATGCGGTTCAACACCACAGCCTGACCCGTCCGGAACGCACTACCCAAATGCGATTCACCGATTGGAATCTCGCGCTCTTCCTGGAGCATTCCCTTGCTTTCAGGAAAGTCAAGAGCGTGAATCCGCAGGTGGCGACCATCGCAATCCGCGAGCGCCACTCCGACGGCATCGCACTGCATCACCCGTCTGACACTTGCCGACATGGCCCGCAGGAGGTCGCGAAGATCCAGATTGGAGACCAGTTGATTGGTGACCTCGAGCAGCAATTGCAGGCGGTCGCGATCGTCATGGAGTTCGACGTGCTTCCGTTGCAACTCCTGTTGCGACCGCTCCGACGCCTCGAAGCTCAGCGCGGCGTCCAGGGCCAACGCCACCTGGTTGGCAACGAGCGAAAGAAAGCTGACTTCCTCGCTCCGAAAGGCATCCACGTCTTTGCTGCCTATCCCCAAACTTCCAAGGCGCCGATGTCGAGTCGTCAAGGGGAGTGAACATACCGACCGAATGCCATGCGTCCTCAGCACCTCCACCGACCGCGGAAATCGGTTATCTTCATTCAGGTCGGGAATGATCAAGGGCCGCTGGTGCTGATAAACCCACCAGGTGAAGGTCTCCTCGGGCGCGAGTTTGGGAGCTGTCAGGCTTCCCCCCGACGGGTCGAAACACTTGAGGCGCACTTCGTGGAGCTTCTCATCGTATATGCCTGCACCCAAGAAATCGAAGCTCACTACCCTGCCCAACTCGCGCGCGAGAATATCAAACAGTCCCTCGGAACAGTGGACCGAAATCAGCGCTTGTGAAACCCGCAGAAGCGTTTCGTAGCGGTCGGTCATCGTAGCGAAAGGCGCTGCTTGTGTCCCGGCATTCATCGTTACAAAAGCCCCGTCAATACACGTATAACGCATTAGATGCCTGAAATCCTGGTCGGTTTCAAAGCGGCCGGTGAGGATAAAAGGCGCAGAGGCCATAGGCTCACAATAATAGCCTCTACGGGCTGTCGCGATGTTAGTCCGACAGGGCCACCACAGGCAAGAACTACGGACGCAAACAGAAGAAGACTCTCTGGCATGCAGGAAGAGTCGCAGAGTCCGAAGAGGAGGGGCTCCGCGCTACGAGCTGGCGTGCTAAGTAGGCTACATACGACGCGTTGTCAGCCGGGGATTGGGGTGTCGAGCGCATTCTTGGTCTTGATGCCGACAAAGGTTCCCCTGTGGTGCTTTCGGTAGTAGCCGCGCAACATGCTTTCCGCGATACCTGGTTCCAGATGGTCAAATTGCTCCATGACGACATCAAAGCCAACATCTAGTATCGCTTGCAGCAGATATTCCCGTTGTATCCAAAAAGAGCGACGGTTATCCCAGGAGGCCCATTTGGAGGTTTCTCGCCTGGAAAACGACTTATCATTCTTGTACTCCACGAACCATTGTCCCACAAGGCCCTCATTCTCGGTAACCCGTGAAAGGCCATACCTGTCAATCTCGCTTTTCGTCACCGTTGCAAGTAACCTTTTTAATAGGGTGGGTAAAGGCCAAAACAGTCTTGTGCCGAGGCCATGGGTCGAAAAATGTGTCTGAAGGATGGTGAGTTTCTTTGTCACGGATGAAAGAGTTTCAAGGAATTTCTTGGGTCGATCCATGTGATATAGCAGGCCGCAGCAGAATGCGATATCAAACATTCCATACTTTCGGACGTTCCATGCGTCATCCTTCACGAAGACCAGGTTTGGCAGGTTGGTCTTTGACTTCACGTAGTTGCACGCTGCGATGTTGGCATCACGCACCTCAATGCCCAGAACTTCAAATCCCATGCGTGCGAACTCGACAGCGTAGCCTCCTTCCAAGCACCCCAGGTCGACAAGGCGGAGGTGCTTCTTTTCCCCAGGATAAATGGTTTCCAAAATCCGCCGTGCCGAGACCACCCATGGATAGGCGTCCACCGAACACGGTGCATCCGGTTTCGTGAGAGTTCCATCGTCAAGGCGAATATTATGAGATGTGAATTCGATAGTCACGTCGAGTGCCTTCCCTTCGGCTAGCGCAGCGGTATCCGTCAGCCGACGGATTCCTCTGCGGCCCTTCTAAATCCGCGTGTGTGCATCGGCGGGCAGTAGAACGCGGTCGAAGGAAATGCCGCTGGGGGTCGTGGGTGCACAATTCAGGCTGCCTTGGTAGTCATGGACGCTCGACCACGGCCAGTCTTACAGGGGGCGCCAGCCCGCCCTCACGGGATTCAGATCAATGTACTTTAACTTTTCATTGTACTCCTGCACGGTGCCGAGGGCCCGATCAAAGAAGCGAGCGAGTAGCGCCGACCGCCGGGTTTGCGGTCCGCGGTTCTTCGATTGAAAAAACCGCGGACCACAGAAGCGGTGGTCCGCGCTACCAACTTCCCCACGCGAACGGTTGATTCGCTTCGTCGCTCTATGCCCGACGCCGAACTCCTTCCAGCCGTGTGCCACCCGGGCCCAAGCTGGCAACCGCCGGTATTTATATCGCATCATGATATAGTGGGCAATATTCTTTCAGACTCTCAGGGAGGACTGCGATGAGCAAAGGAAAGATGTTCGCATTAGCGATTGCGCTGATGGTCACGCCGGGACTGGTAGCCATGGCAAGCCAATCAAGCCAGGCGAACAGCGCGAAGCAAGCGTCCCAGACGGATTCCCACAGCAAGGATAAGATGACTCTTCACCACGAGACTGGAAAAGTCGGCTCGCTTGCTGCCGACGAATTGGTTCTCGACTACACATGGAGAGGCAAGGAGAGAAAAACCGCATTTACCCTTAATTCCAACACTAAGAAGGAAGGCAACGTCGAGAAGGGTGATCGTGTCATGGTCTACTACCACTTCGAAAACGGACACCGGATCGCAACTGAACTCAAAACCATGGCGGCCATACCCAAGACAGAAGCAAATAAATCCTAAAACCAAGCTCCGGCGGGGTACCAGCAGGGGGCAAGGCTCCGGCCGAGCATCCAGCGCGATTGTGGAGGGTGGCATGATGCGAGCTGTTATTTTGTTTGTAATCCTGGGGGCTGTTGCCGCCGCCTTTGGCCAGACCGGCGGGGGCACGAAGGCGGAAAACCTCCGCAATTGCCTGGACGGATTTGATAGCTGCAATCGCGTTTTGTTGACACCCACGCAGGCAAAAGAAATAACTCAAGTGCAGCACGATCAAGACCTCTGGGGATGCTTGAGCGGCTACGGCGAGTGCGACCGTTCATTGTTGACGGCCAACGAAGCGAAAGAGGCGACCGGGGCGACGCACCGCCAAAACCTCCTGGCCTGCGAGACCACTCTTGGCATCTGCGATAAGACTTTGCTGACGCCGCCAGAGGCCGAGAGGGTCTCGATGATCGAGAAAACCCAAAACCTCTTAAACTGCGAAACAGGATCCGGGGCGTGCGATCGCTCTCTATTGACCGCCGCGGAGGCCCCGGATGTGGCCGTCCTCGCTCATGATCGCAATCTCCTCTCGTGCGAAACCGGCCAGGGTCTCTGCGATGAATCCACCCTGACCGCGGCGGAGGCCAAGCAGGTGGCAAGCGCTGCGGCTCAAAGGAACGTGGCCGCCTGCCAGAGCGGCGAAGTTTACTGTGACGACTCCCATCTTTCCGCAGCCGATGCGAAGCAAGTGGCGGCGGCCAGAAGTGAGCGCGAGGCTTTGACTTGCGATTCCGACGCCACCGCCTGCGACCACGCCCCACTGAGCGCCGGAAAAGCCAAGCGCGGCGCCCTGAACCCTCCATCGTGAGTCCATACAGGCTGTGTTCACCGTTCCAGACGGCGGCTCTGGCGCGTCGCTCTGCAGAACGGCACCCTCACTCCGCGTGCAGTGCTTCCACGGGGTCGACGGCCGCCGCACGCCGGGATGGCAAGTAGCTCGCGAGTAGTGCCGTCGCAATAAGTGCGAGCGCCGCTCCGGCGTAGGTGATCGGGTCAACCGCGCTCACCGTGAACAGGAACGACGACATCAGGCGCATCAAGCCGATGGCTACGCCCAGTCCGCACGCGACGCCCACGCCCGTCAGCAACAATCCGTGGCGCACAAACATGGCGGTGAGCTGTTGCTGCTGCGCGCCCAGCGCCGTGCGAATGCCGATCTCCCGCGTCCGCTGCGAAACTGAATAAGCGATCACTCCATAGAGGCCCACGATGCCCAGCATCAGCGCCATCGCTCCCGCGACCACCAACATCACCAGCGTGAACGACGTCCGCGCCATCGACTTCTCATAGAAGTGTTCAAGCGTCCGGATATTCGCCAGCGGAAGGTTAGGATTCACTGACCACACCGCCTGCCTCAGTTCTCTCGCGAAGCTCTCCGAGCCGACGCGCGGGCTGCGGACGGCGAACGCCAGGTCGCGGTGCAGCATCGGTGATTGATCAAAGAAATGCTTCATCAGGATAGGCCAATGCACGGAGGTCGGCGCGTCCTGATTCACGCCATCGTCCCGGACGTCCCCCACCACTCCAACGATCTCAAACCAGTCGTCCTTGGGCCCCGTCCGGATGCGCTTGCCCAGCGCGTTGGCCGCGCTTCCCCAGTAATCACGCGCCATGTTTTCGGAGACGAGGACCGTCGGCCTCATGCCGTAGATGTCCGCCCAGGTGAGATCGCGACCGGCAACCAGCGGAACACCAAGGGTCGAGAAGTATCCAGGGGATACGTACCGGAAGCGCCTCAACGGCGCCAGTTTGTCGTCCGCGTAAGTGCGTCCCTCCGCGTAGATCGGATTGAAGCTGTCATCCCCGTCCATCGGAACGCCAGAGGCGAGACCCACGGAGGAAACTCCGGGAATCGCCTCGATTTTCCTCGCAATCTCCTCCTGCATACGGACCACTTGCTCCGGAGCGGGAACCTCCGCCTCGGGAATGGAAAGCCAGAACGTTTGGACTTCGGCAGGATCACGGAAACCGGGCTGAACGTGCGTCAAAGCGCGAAAGGTGCGAATCATCAGGCCGGAAGAAATCAGCAGAACGAGCGCCAGCGCTACCTGAACAACCACCAGCGTGCTGCGGGCGCGATGCCGCTCGCGGCTTTCGCTCAGCGTTCGTCCGCCCTCCCGCAAACCGGTTCCCAGGCCCGCGCCCGCGTATTTGAAGACCGGAACGGAACCGAACAGGAGGCTCGCGATCGCCGCCACACCCAGAGTGAACAACAGCACGCGCGCGTCGATGCCGATCTCCGCCAGACGCGGCAGACCGGCCGGCGCCATCGCGATAAGCACGCGCAATGAGCCGTAAGCAAGGCCCAACCCCAACGCGCTGCCGGCCAGGCTGAGCGTGAAACTCTCGAAAAGCAACTCGGAGGCGATTCGGCCCCGAGTGGCGCCCAGCGCGGCGCGGATGGCGAGTTCCTGCTGGCGCCCTTCAGTCCTCACCAGGAGAAGGTTGGCCACATTGGCGCACGCAATGAGCAATACCAGGCCAATGCTTCCCATCAGGACCCACAGCAACTTGTCCACGTCTCCCACAACATCATGCTTCAAGGGCCGCACGTTCGGCCCGATTCGCGCCTCTTCCAACACCTTGGGGCTGAAGCCTGGCGGCGGCGGAAAGCTGCTGTTGACGATGGGGACCAGGCGCGCCACATCGGCATTCGCTTGCTCGAGGGTTGCCCCCGGTCGAAGCCTGGCCACCGCAGGGTAGCTGAAATTTCCCAGGAACGCCTTGCTGCGATCGATCTTCAGAGGCATGAACAGTGCGGGCTCTCCGCGATCCAGGAAGCGGTAGCCCTCCGGCATCACGCCGATCACCTCGTGAGCCTTTCCGTTCACCCTGATGCTGCGCCCCACCATCGAGCGCTCGCCGCCAAATTTGCGGCGCCAGTATCCGTTCGACAATATCACGGTGTCCGGACTGCCCGGCATCTCGTCCGACTCATTGAACGACCGCCCCAGCGCCGGAGGCACGCCCAAAGCGGGAAGCGTGCCGTATGTGACCAGCAACGAATCCACTTTTTCCGGTTCGCCATTTCCGGTGACGGTTGAGGAGTCGCCGGTGTACACGCCGAAGGTTCCGAAGGTCCGGTTTTGCTCGCGAAATACAAAGTAGTAGGCGGGACCGAGCGGCACATCTTTGATTTTGAGGCCGGGAGCAGTGAGCCACACCCTGGCCAGATCGCCGGGGCGAGGATAGGGCAGAGGCTTCAGGAGAACGCTCTCGAGCACGCTGAAAACCGCCGTGTTCGCTCCTACGCCGACAGCGATTGTGGCCAGCGTGATCAGAGTGAACATCGGGGTGCGCCGCAGCCTGCGCAGTACCTGCTTGAAGTGATTGGCTATGGATTTCATGAAATTACCTCCTGCGGGGCCCGCGTGCTCGAGTACCGCAGGCTGACATGCCCGCTCATTGGCGCATACGTCAGTGCATGGTTAGAAGTTCCGAGTGTAGCCGCCTTCTCAGTTGGCGGGCGGGACTGACGGTGAACAGCGCCTCGGGTGGCGCCATCAGGCGTGCCGTTCTTTGGCCTGTCTGTGCCTGCCTGATGCTGAAGAGGCGCCTATATCCCGCCAGCCAGAGTCGCGCCGCTGGCGCCACCCGCCAGAGTAGCAGGGGCGGTTCGCGAACCGCATCTACATGGCTGGCGCGGCTGGCTGCGTAGGGGCGTCCCTTGCGGTCGGCCAGTGCGGGCGGGCACAAGGCCCATCCCACAACGGCAGCGGTTCGGGCGCAGGAGGTTCGCGGGAGCTGGTTTGACTCATAGGAAACCTCCCTGATGACCGGTTCATCCAATGGGCAGGCGAGTAGTTGCCTTGGTCGGAAGGAGATGCGATGGGAGGTCCCGCTCTGGTCGCTGCCGAATCCTACCTCATCAGACAGGTGTACGAAGACTATACCCCCGAACAGCACGCCGTCTGGTCGGAACTCGTGCGCAGACGGCTCCCGCAAGTCGAGGAATATGCGTGCCAGGAATATCTGGAGGGAATCGATATTATTGGCTTTCGGAGGGATCGCATTCCAAACCTGGCCGTCATAAGCGAAAGGCTCGAACCCCGGACCGGTTGGAACGCCACGCCGGTGAGCGGCTTCCTTCCGGCCGGTGCGTTCTTTGAAATGCTTGCGGCTCGCAAGTTTCCCACCACCACCTGGCTGAGAAGCCGGGAGTCGCTCGACTACATTCCTGAGCCCGACATCTTCCACGATGTCTTCGGTCACGTTCCCATGCATTCGCATCCGGTGTTTGCGGGCTTTCTCCAGCACTACGGCAGCGTGTGCGCGCATATTAAGGACAGGCTGGTGCTGGAACGGTTGGGGCGCCTCTTCTGGTACACGGTTGAATTCGGGGTCATACGGCGGGGAGGCAAGATCAAAGTGTATGGCAGCGGCGTAATCAGCTCACACGAGGAATGCACAAACGTGATCGAGGGCGGCTGCGCAGTGAGGCCCTTCGATCTGGACACGGTTCTTGAAACTCCTGTCAAAGTCGATGAGCTTCAGAAAGTTCTCTTCGCAATCGAGAGCTTCGAGCAAATCTACGAGGCCATGGACGAGGCCGAAAGGCGCGTCAAGGAAGCCGCCTAGATCCCAATCCGTCGATAACCATCCCGCCGTAGGGGGACGGCTTGCCGTCCCCGCGTTTCCGCTGGTCCCGACGAGGGCAGGGCAAGCCCTGCCCCTACACCGTGCGGGGCCCCGAGAGGCTCAGCGCTGGGGGCCCGTTCCACCCACTGTAAAAAGGAGAGCATTCGTCGGGAACGGGGCGATTTGGACGGCCCCCGGGTTCTGCTGCTTGATCCGCAGGACCGTTTTCAATTCCTCGACGGATTTGTCCCTTTCGCCGAGGGCTCGGTAGGCTGCGCTGAGCGTTTCGTGCGCCTCGATCATATCCGGCCAGATTTCGAGCGCGGCGTGAAGATGCTCGATAGCCGCGGAATAGTCCTTCCCTAGATAAGCGATCTTTCCCTCCAAGGACTGAATGAAGGCGTCCTTGGGATTCAGGGCAAGCGCCTCTCCAATGGCTTCCTTCGCCGCCGAAAGGTCCGCGGGGTCTCGGCTGAGCGCTGCCGATGCGAGATGATAGTATGCCATCGCCTGACGCGCGCCCATTGCAATGGCCGTTTCCAGCAAGGGTAGCGCTTCCGCGCCTCGAAGGCCGTAATCAAGAATCACGCCGTGCACGAGGTAGGGCAGATACCATTCGGGCCACCGGGATTCCATCCTGGCGAGCACGCCCGCCGCCTGGTCGGTCTGGTCGAGGATGGCGAAGCCGATGGCCCGAGTCAACCAGAGTTGGGGATTGTTCGGCACTACGCGCTCCGCTTTCGCCAAGAAATCAAGCATCTCTTGCACCTGATTGTGGTCAATCATGAACAAGGCAGCCTGGAAGTAAAGGTCTGGGCGAGTGGGTGTGGATTGAATTCCACGATTCAGGGCCTCCGCAGCCTCCTGGGGTTTCCGGAGAGCGTCCAGCAACTGGGCGCGCAAGAGGAAGTAGTCCCCTTTGCGTTCGTCCGCAGGCATCGTGTCGAGAACCCGCATGGCCGCTTCGGCGCCCTGGGAGCGGTAAACCGCGATGGCCAGGTCAATACGCGCATCATTGTTCGAAGGGTCGCCTGTGACGGCGGGCTCCAAGAATTCGCTCGCCTGCGCATATTGCTCCCGATCGAGCAGCGACTTCCCGCACTGGGCTAAAGTTGCTGGCTCCGCGGTTTCCTGACGCACAGCGCGGAATAGCTTCACCGCCTCCTGGACTTTTCCCTGGTAAAGGAGCGCTTGACCCAGGCGGACTTTCGGCATGGGATCTTGCGGACGAGCGTTGACGGTGCGCTGGAGATTTGCGATGTACCGCGAGAATTGCTCCTCTGGGGGCAAGTCGAGGAACCTAAAAAGGCCGCCCTGCGCTCGCTCTCGCCTTGCTTCCGGCTCGAGAGCTTTGAAGCGAGCGATCACTTTCTCCGCTTCTTCGGAGCGACCCACACGCTCGAGCGCCTGGCTGTAATGCATGAGCAGCTTAGCATCGTTCGGGCCCCGTCCTGCGGCTTGGGCGAGGAACTTGACGGCCTCCTCCGGCTGTTGGAGCCGCATACAGTTCTGACCCGCCAAGTCGAGAGCCAGGGCGTTGCCGGGCTCCGTGCTGAGAATCGCCTTCAGATCATTCAGTGACTCCTCATACTCGCCTTGCTGGTAGCGAAGGACCGCCCGCGCGTAACGCGCTACGGTCATTTTCGGGTCGATTTCGAGAGCGAGAGAGAGGCGTCCCAGGGCCTTGTCCGGATCCTGGGCTGTTTCCGCGATGGCCAATTCGTAGAGTCCGCGTGCATCCTTGGGGTACTTTCGAGTGTACCAGCCGAGATCCGCTAAGCCGAGGTCGGTGTCGCCGCCGAAGGCGCGACAGAAGCCTCGCTCGCGCCGCGCAACGTCATCCTGAGGCTTCAACTTCAAGTATTGATCCAGCGCGGAAGCGGCATCAGCATAGTAGCCGATCTGCTCGGCAGCGTCGGCCAAGGCATGGAGGATCTCCGGGCGCGCGGGAGCGGCGCCGTGCGCCTGAAGAAGCAGGTTCACGGCCTTGTCAGCTTGCGACGCGGCCATAAGCACCAGGGCCAGATTGAACAAGCAGTCGGGATCGTTCGGTCGCTCGTTGAGTGCGGCCTCGAAGACTTCCCTGGCCCGGTCGTGGTGGCCGGCTTTCTGCGCGGCCAATCCCAAGTTATAGAGGACATCGAAGTCGGCTGGGTTATCGTGCAGAGCCCTCGCGAACGCTTGCTCGGCGTCTGCATAACGTCCCCACTCAACCATCAGCAGTCCAACTGAATAGTCAAGACCCGGCGTTCCAGAAGCAGCCTTCTCGAGCTGCGCCACCACCTGCTCTGCAAGCGGACGCTGGCCGGCATAGGCGAGCGCCTTGGCTCGAAGCAGTTGTGCTGCAGGCCCGGCCTGCTCCGAGGCTGGCAAGTGACTGAAATAACGCAAGGCCTGTTCGCCATGCTTCGCATTCACGCTGAGCTCAGCCAATTGAAGGTTTGCATTAGGGTGGTCCGGATCAATCGCGATGACTCGAAGGAAAGCTGCTCGCGCCCGGTCCGGCAGATTGCGTTCGAGATAATGATTACCGAGATTGTTGAGCAGCGGGGCGTCGTGCGGATCGACTTCCAATGCCAGGCTATAACAACGCTCCGCCTCCTCATAACGCTCGTGTGCGTCGAGAATCACTGCCATCAACCCCAGACTGCGCGCGTCACGCGGATGCTCTGCCAGCGCCGGCCGAAGGATCGCTTCAGCCGCCGCATACTTCTGCTGGCCGAAGTCCTCGACCGCGCGATCGTAGACGCTGTCTGGAACTTGCGCAAGACCGATGTGGGCTGCGAGCAGAAGGCTCACGACGAGCGCGCATAGGGCTCGCCCGCACGCGTGCCGAGCTAAGCAGCACAGAATACACTCAGTGCCCTCTCCCCGGGGGAGAGGGTGTCCCGCTGCCGGCGCGTTCATCAGCCGGAGCGGGACGGGTGAGGGGTCAATTCCAAGGTCACAATCAGCAAGCCGTCCGAACAGTTCAAATGGCAAATGGCAAATGGCAAATTTCAAATGGTTCACCATTTGCCCTTTGCCGTTTGCCATTTGAACTTTGAAGTTCCTTTCTTGTGAATCTCACCAGCGCCGAAATGCCACCGGGACCCGCCCTCGGCCCGCCTGGAGCTCACCCTGAGCGAAGGTCGTGTAGGTCGCAAGCTCCTTGGCGGCCTTATCCTTCGCACCCGGAGGTGCATACGCTCGCGACAAGGTCAGATGAACATTTGAATCCTGAGGATCGAGCTTGGCCGCCGTTTCAAGTTCACTCACCGCTGGTCCAATGTGATTGTTCTTCAGCTCAAGCCAGCCCAACAGGAAGTGCGATCGCACAAGGCCATTGTCCAACGAAAGTGCTTTGTGCAAAGCCTCGTAAGCCCGTGTTTCGGCCACTCCGTCACCGCTTTCGGCTCGTCGTGTCTCGAGCGCCGCATACTCCCGGTAATGACGAGCGTCATGCGGAAGCTTCTTGACCCCAACCTCGAGGGTCCCTAGAGCTTGGTTGGCAAAGCCGGAGACAGATTGAACTATAGCCAGGTCGTATTCCCCTTCGGCAGAGCTGGGATTCAACTCCGCCGCAGCCAGGTTTTGCACCTGCAACAGTCGCAAACCGCGCACCGCATGGAGTTCCGCTTCGGACTTAGTTGCCCAAACAAAGGCTAGCCGGAAAGCCAAAAAGAAATCGTAAGCAGGATTGGAAATGCCCTGGCCACTGTCTCCTTGATGCAGAGTCGGCTCCTCCCGACTGCCCAGGGGCAACCACAAGGGTTGCGCCTACGACTGTCTTAATCTAGGGCCGGCGCGTGCGGCCGCACTGCGCAACTCCAGGAGTTGCCCCCGAAACACAACACTCACCAGTAGAACTTCAATGCCGCCTGCACCTCACGCGGGCCATTTGCAGTGCTTGTGATGACCCCAAAGCTGCCGCTGTTGACGGTCGTATTCGGCCCCGAAAACTGTGGATGGTTGAAGGCGTTGTAGGTCTCGAGACGGAATTGCAACTTGGCGCCCTCGCGGAGCCTCGCTAACGGGAATTCTTTGTAAATTGCCAGGTTGGAATTCGCGATGCCCGGTTGCCGGCAGCCCCCATCCGTCCGTGAAGCAGTGCCAACCGTGAAGGGAGGGGGAACAACCGCCACATCGGGGTTGGCGAAATATTGGTTCAGGATATCAGAGTTGGCGCAGCGGAGAGGCCCAATGAGATTTGGCTGCTGCGCGCCGTAGGTCGGCAAGCTCTGACCACCGGAAAGCAAAAGGATCTCGGGACGACCGTCGGTGAATCGCCAGATCCCGGTAGTCTCCCAGCCGCCCAGGACCGCGTTGACAACGGAGTTTGTGTGACCCAGGAAGGCTTTGCCCCGGCCGACCGGCAAATCATAGGTGTAACTGAATTGCAGCACCGATGGAATGTCAAAAGTGGATAAGCCTCGTTCCAGCTTCATATTGTTCGGATCAGCCAAATGGGTAGTCCCACCCAACCAAGTGACGGCGCCGCCGGTCGACGAGGCGTCATCGATTGATTTCGACCAGACGTACGTCACCAGGAATTGCAGCCCGTGGGAGAACCGTTTTTCTGCCTTAATCTGCAAGGCGTTGTATATTGAATTCGCCCAGGGCGGGTCCTCACCGCTGAAGTAGGCGGCAAACTGCGGGAACGGCAACTGGAACTGAGAGGCCGGATACTGCTGGGAAGACAATCCGGTGTTTGGGTCAGTGATAATGCCGTAGAAGGGATTATTCACGTAGGTGTTGAGCGCGGAAATCTGGTCAGAGGTGTAATGCTCGATCTGAGAACCGAGGTAGTCAATATTTCCAGCGCCACCGAAGTACAGGTGAGTGCCCTTCTTTCCAAGATAGCTCACATCCAGCAGCGTGCTACCCGGCAATTCGCGTTGAATGCCGAAACTCCAAGACTGTTCGTAGGGATTGGCCGTGTCAATGCTCACAATCGGACCTTGTGCGCCGTAACCCACGTCGTTCAATAATCCCTTGCTGCTGCCCGGCGGAAAGATGATTCCGCTGGGGAACGGATTGCTCAACCGTCCGTAAGGCGTCGCGCCATCGCTTGGGTTGAGCGCGTAATAGGGTGTGGTCTGGTCGTAACCTTGCCAGCCAAGAGCTCCGGTTCCGGCTGCGCCCGATTTGACGGTCGAAAAGAAGATGCCGTAGCCGCCCCGCAGCACGGTTTTGTTGAAAACCTGATACGCGAAGCCCAGACGCGGCCCCACCGCCCGGTAATCCGTGCCGAAGTTGTTACGATTATTGGAATTCATGAAGATTTCGCCGCCATGCAAGGTCCCCAGCCCTGCCACGCTGAGAGGCGACACTACGTTGGGATCCAGAGCATTCATGCGGTTGTAGCGCTCGCTTCTGGGCGTGTTCACGTCGTAACGAATGCCGATGTTCAGTGTCAGCTTGTGGTTGACTTTCCAGTTGTCCTGGACGAAGCCCCCGTATTGGAAACTCTGTGTGCTGACGTAATTGGGAATCTCGTATTGGCCCCAGGAGCCCGGACCGCCGACGCCGGTCATAAACGTCGCCAGGGCGTCGCCGCCGCCTGAATACGGATACTGGGACGTACCCGTGAAATCGTAATAGAAGTATCCACCTGGGGTGCCGGGCTGTGTGTAATTAGTCCGGTGCATCCTGCCCTCGACACCGAACTTCAGATCATGCGCGCCCTTAATCCAGTTCAGCGCACCCAGGAGCTCGTGCGTCTCTGTGCCCTCCCGTTCGTAGCTCCAGGGCTCGGTTCCCATATTGGTGCCGTTCGGCGAAGTGTAGTTACCCAGAACGATCGCGGGAATAAACGGGATGTGAGAATCGTCCATGTAAGCGGGCATCCCAAGGGTGGCCGTGGGGGACAAGCCCTTGTACTGCGACTCCGCAGCAATTGTTTCCTCGAAGACGTAGGACCGCGCTAAGCCGTAGGACGCAGTAAGCAGCAGGGTGGGGCTGAAGGTGTGTGTGTGGTTGATGGCCACCAGGTTGGCGTCGCCTGGGGCTGGACCACCGTCGCAGGGATCAGCCACGTTGCCGTAGCAGTTGGGTGAATGAGGCCCTGGAGACCAGGCGCGCGAGTACCGGACGGCCAGAAGATCTTTGTCGCTGAAACGCTGGTCGATTTTGATGTCGAACTGGTTGTTGACACCCGGAGCGCTCGCCGACCCTTGCCAATTCGTGTACGGATTATACGCCGAAGTTCCCACGGCGATATTGGGGAGCGGGAAATACTGCATCATCTTGTACGCAATCGGGTCGATGAGGTTGCCGGGGCGCGCGGGAAGCTGTAGGGAGGTGCCGTTCAAATTTGGATTTCCAGGGCTCGTGTAGGTGATGAGGTTGTTAAAGGGGATGAAACCCGAGCGCTGGGGGCCGCCCAGATCGTTGTTGTACACACCTGTGTAAGGATCCCAGAGTTGCCCGTCGGGGTCCGAGCACATGCCAGTGGAATCGAAGGTCCCCCCGACGTAGCCGCAGAGCTCACCGAAATTGCCAGTGCGTTCGAGCGCGGTGGGCACGCCCGCCTGATGAGTGCTCAACGTCGATGAGCGTGTGCCGTCGTAATCGAAGAAGAAAAACGTCTTGTCGTGTTTGATGGGCCCGCCGATGGTCCCGCCAAAATTGTTCAGCTTCAGCGCCGGAATGGGAATGCCGGCGGCATTGTTGAAGAAATTATTGGAATCCATAACGGAATTGCGCAGAAAGTCGTAGCCCACGCCGTGGATATTATTTGTCCCAGAACGAATGACCATGTTGACAATGGTGGAGTCCGTGAAACCATATTCGGCGCTGAAATTCGTCTCCTGCACCACGAATTCCTGAACCGCGTCTACCGATGGCGTGTAAAGCGGGAAGAGGATGCCGCTGTTCTGTTCGAAGTTGGTGGTGGTCACGCCATCCATCAAAATGTCGGCAGTAGCGTTGCGCGTGCCGTTGGAAATGAAATTGTTGGCGGTGCAAAGAGGACAAGTGGTGTCCACTTCCGTCACCCCCGGGGTGAGCATCACCAGGTCCGTTACTGAGCGGTTGACCAGCGGCAGATCGTTGATGAACTTCCGATCCACGGTTTGACCCGTGACAGCGTCCTGGGCCTCCAGCACCGGCGCTTGCCCCGTGACTTCCACGGTTTGGGCGGTGGCGCCCAGTTGCAATTGGAAGTTCACCGTCACATTGTGGTTGACGTCAAGAATGATGCCGCCCCGCGTTTCACTCTTGAAGCCTGCGGCTTGAACGGAAATCCTGTAAGACTTAAATTCGGCGTGAATTTCTGTCACATTGACTGAAAATGCCCGAAAACTTAGGGTTTGCTCTCAAAATCATGCAGCAGTCAGGTCATTTTTACTAAAGTACCTTCAGCCGTTAAGTGGTTTCAG
>Ga0209517_10001906_pt1 | contig 30546 bp, 29 predicted proteins | sample PeaSoiMetSII2010_FD_187695 | JGI IMG/M metagenome (GOLD analysis project Ga0209517, IMG submission 187695) | Peat soil microbial communities from Weissenstadt, Germany - SII-2010 (SPAdes) (version 2) | ecosystem: Environmental > Terrestrial > Soil > Wetlands > Peat | place: Germany...
GAGAAGCGTCGCCCAAGCTGTAAATGTAAGTACGGAAAAGTGTCTCCTGTGCCAATACCGAAAATTCATAAGGATGCGAAAGGACAGGAATTTCTCTTAAGTTAGCGGCATTAGGTCAGACGCTGGATGCTCGATGAAACTCCTATGGCCGATCGGCTCTTTGAAGATGTCGTCGAGCTTTTGTACCGGGAAAATCGTTTCATGCGAGGCAGCTTGGTAGTGGGGGACAGACTTGCCGACCCCAACCGAATAGACGCGCCGGTCCTCAGCGTAGTACAACCTGAATGCAGTATTGCTCCGCCCCGGTCTATTCTTCCGATTCATGCATTGACCCTCAGGACTGACAACCGAGTGCTATGGTACGAAGGTGACACCGGGGTGGCATTACAGCATGTTGGAATGCTGATCGGACATAATGCCCATCAATACTTATGGCCGGAGATTTTTCAATGGATAATCGCCCATGACAGGAACCGTGGCCAATAGCCCATATTAAGATGGACGAGGCGGCCATGAAGTTTTCTTGATTTTCGATAACCTGTTCATTCTCCGGGAGAATGTGCTCATGTGCGTGAATACGACTTCAGCGGTCTTCTGGTTGAGCGCTTTGCCGGTTACCGTCGCCAGTTTATAAAGGTGAACTTCTTCGGATACAGCTCAGTGTCGCCTATATTATTCAGTACAGTGCCGCGCGACTCTAATCTTGTGTTTAACTATAGGAAATTTTTGGCAAACCAATAGTTCCAGCAAATGGTATGCAATTTGCAATAATATACTAGAAGATAAAATCATAAAAGGGTCCGAAAGGTCCGCCTGGCTCTTCTCTTTTAAATCGGCACATGAGGCAAAAGGGGAGACCGCGAGTTTTCAATATTTGACTGCCAAACTATAAGAGTTGATGACTTCTAAGCTCGAACTGTTTTGACCCTCCATTCTGAAAATCCCCGGTTCCTTGGACAAGCCAAGATACGAGGAAGGAACAACAGGCAGCAGGCACGGCAATAACGGCGAACCTCAGAGGCAACTACGGGTGGAGTTATTTTGCCCAGTTTGACACTGTATTTTTTAAATTATACATCCATACGCTTGAGTCGGCAAGGAGGTTCGAGTGAGCGTTAAAGTTTCGATGCCCAAGCTGGGAATGACCATGCGGACCGGGAAATTATCGAAGTGGTTCAAGAACGAGGGTGATCAGGTGGGGGCAGGCGAGGAACTATTCGAGGTGGAGACCGAGAAGATCACCAACAAGGTTGAAGCTCCTGTCGGCGGGATACTTTTTCAGATCGTAGTCCGCGAGGGGGCGGTCGTGCCGATTGGAACCATAGTGGGGGTGATTGCGGAGCCGGGAGAAATACCGGAAAGGATTGAGGGAATAGAGGTTGGAGAAATAGCGGAGCCAACCCCGGCGCCAGTTGCAGCGGCTTCAGGAACAGAGGCTGAAGGGCCGGTGGAGAGGGGCGAGATTCTGGCAACTCCCGCTTCTAAACGCCTGGCAAAAGAACTCGTCGTTGACCTGACGCTCGTGAAGGGTACCGGGCCGGATGGGCGCATCAGAGAAGCTGACGTCACGCGATACCATGAACAAGCCCTGCGAAAACCGAGGATCACCCCTTTGGCCGAAGAGATCGCCAGGAAGGCAAGTCTCGATATATCGGTGATTTCCGGGACCGGAGAAGGCGGTAAGATAACCAGGGAGGATGTGGAACGCGCGCTGCAGGAAAGGAAACCGGCGGCAGTGGAAGAAAAGAAGCCGGCCTTGACAATTCCGATGACGGGCATGCGGAAGGCTATTGCTGATAACATGTTCGCCAGCCTTCACAATACCGCACAGCTCAGCTTAGCCTCCGAGGTGGACGTCACCGAGTCCCTGCGCTTTGTGGCTCTGGTCCAGGAGCAACACAAAAAAGACGAATCGGTGAGGGTTTCTCTGAATGACATCGTGATCATGGCAACGTCTCGAGCCTTGAAACGCTTTCCCATCATGAACTCCACGCAGGTGGGCAGTGAAATCATCCTTCACGACTCCGTGGCAATGGGCATTGCTGTGGCCATACCTGAGGGCCTGATCGTACCGGTGCTTCGTGATGCCGACCGGAAAGGGCTCCTGCAAATCGCCGGCGAAGCGCGAGTACTAATCGGTAAAGCTCGATCAAACTCTTTAAGTATGGACGACGTTACGGGTGGAACGTTCACAATTACCAATCTCAGCGCGTCGAGAGTGGACAACTTCACCCCCATTCTGAGACCTCCTGAGACGGGAATTCTCGGTATTGGCCGCGTGGTGAAAAAGCCGGTCGTCTTTGAGGGTGAGATTGTCATCCGCTCCTTGATGGGATTAAGCCTAACTTTCGATCATCGGGTGGTGGACGGATCTCCGGCAAGCGTATTCTTCGATCTGCTGTGCAGCTACCTTGAACAGCCGACTCTCATTTTGACGTGATCCCTTGGCGTTGGGCTCGAAAACCGTCCTGAGCGAGGAGATTTAGATGCGCGATGTGATTGTGATCGGTGGAGGATCGGGAGGATACGCTGCAGCCATCAGGGCATCCCAACTCGGGGGGAAAGTGGCCCTCGTTGAATGTGCTCAACTAGGTGGCACATGCGTAAATAGAGGCTGCATCCCCAGCAAGATATGGATGCGGGCCGCCACCCTGCTTCACCTGATTCGAGATGGCCGGGAGTTCGGGATCAAAGCGGCCATCGAGCCTGTGGACTTCAAGGCCATCGTTGATAGAAAGAACGGGGTATCGCAAGAGATCCGGATGGGCATGGAAGCGCTTCTTAAGAACAACGGCGTGGAGTTGATCGGTGGCCGCGCGGTCCTGAAAAGCCCACGGGAAATTGAAGTGGAAGACCGTGTTTATGAAGCGAAGGGGATCATCATCGCCACGGGTAGTTCACTTGCATTTCCTGCGATTCAGGGACTTAAAGAGGCGGCAATCACCACTGATCATGTGCTCGGAATGACGCAGATGCCCTCTTCAGTATTGATCTGCGGCTCCGGCTGTATTGATGTTGAAATGGCTTATCTCATGACCACTTTCGGCTGCAAGGTAGTTCTTGTCACAGAGTCAGCACGCATCCTGCCGCGTGAAGATCATGACACGAGCCAGAGGGTTGCTCAGTCCTTGAGAGAAAAGGGCGTGGAGATCCTTACACGCCATGCTCTCAGATCGGTTTCCAGGTCGCAATCAGGGACCGGCTGGTCCTGCGTGCTTTCCGCAGCCAACGAGCGAACCGTTGAAGTGCAGAACGTATTGGTTGCTTCGAGAAAACCTGCCTTAACCGATATGGGGATCCAACAGGTCGGAGTTGAGCTGAACGAAGATGGCGGAATCCGCGTGAATAACCGGTTGGAAACTTCAGTGGAGGGGATCTACGCCATAGGGGATGCGACAGGTGGGTGGATGCTCAGCCATGCTGCATCTTCCATGGCGATCACGGCTGCGGAGAATTGCATGGGCCGGGCCGGCGCGTACCCTTTCCATCTTATCCCGCGTGGTCTGTGGATTTCCCCGGAAGTGGGCGCGGTTGGTATTTCCGAGGAGGAAGCTGAGAAGAAGGGATTGGAGATCGACGTCGGAAGCTTCCCTTATGCCATCAACGGACTGGCTATGTTACGGGGACAGGTGGAAGGCGCCGTGAAGGTAGTTTCGGATGCTCGCCATGGAGAGATCCTTGGCGTACACATAGTCGGGGCAGGTGCGACGGACCTGGTAGGTGAAGCCGTGCTCGCCATGCAACTGGAAGCGACGGTAAAGGAGCTTGCCCGCAGCATCCGAATCCATCCCTCCTATTCAGAGACGGTTGTAGATGCCGCACGGGACGCAGCGAACTGGGCCCTTTATCTGCCAAAACGCTGATAGGCCCCGTGAAGAGCGCTCTGTTTTGATCCGGCCCCTGCCCATCGGAGAGCAGGGGCCCACGGACTCCCCGTCTGGCCCCTCCGGGGGGCCCTGACGGCGGGTGGTGCGAGGCAATATTGAAATGCACGAAGCCTCAATCTCCCATATGCAGGTCCTGGACTGGGGGCTTTTGCCCTACGGTGAAGCTTTGAAGCTCCAGGAAGCCTTGGTTTCCGAGCGCATGGCGGAGCTTTCTCCGGACCGTCTGGTTGTGGTTGAACATCCACCGGTGATAACTATCGGACGGAGCGGCAGTCTAGAGGATTTGCGGGTCCCTGAAGAAATCCTCAATCGGAGCGAGGCCTTGGTATTCCACGTAGACCGCGGTGGTATGGCGACTTTTCATGGTCCGGGCCAGCTTGTGGCTTATCCGATTCTCAAGCTCAAGATCAAAGACCTGCATCTTTACCTGAAGATGCTCCTGGATACCGTGGCGGCAGTGCTCTGGAGTTATGGTCTGAATCCGGAGTTAAAGAGCGGCAGGCAGGGTGTATGGACGGGTTCGGCTAAGATAGCCAGTGTAGGGATTTCCTCACGAAGGTGGGTCACCTATCACGGGATCGCGTTGAACGTGAACACTGACCTCCGCTGGTTCGACACCATCAACCCATGTGGAGACCCGGACGAAAAGGTCACATCCATGGAGCGTGAGTTGGGGCGCCGGTTGGACCTGGCTGATGTGAAAGTCCGTTTCATAGAGACTTTCTGCCGGGTCTTCGGGTATCCCACACCACCGGGAGTGCGGAAATGGCCGAAGGAGCGCCCTCCCTGGCTGGTTCTTCCCGCTCCGGACAACGAAGCCCTTGATCGGATGGGGTCTGTGCTGGCTCCCCTGCATCTTAGCACCGTATGCGAGAACGCTCACTGTCCCAACCTGGGTGAGTGTTTCGGCCGCGGCACCGCCACCTTTTTGATATTGGGAAACACCTGCACCCGAAGTTGCCGGTTTTGTGCGGTGGACAAAGGCGTTCCCGGCAGCGAGGACAAAGGTGAACCCGAACGTGTGGCCAGGGCGGTTCAGGTCCTGCGGCTAAAGCACGCCGTGATAACTTCCGTAACGCGCGATGATCTCTCGGACGGAGGCGCGGGGCATTTCGTCCGAACTATCGAGACGATCAGGAGGCGTTGCCCCGGTGTGAGCATTGAAGTCCTCGTTCCGGATTTCGGAGGTTCCCTGCCCGCTTTGCGGCAAATCTTGGACGTCCGTCCGGACGTATTCGGCCACAACGTGGAGACCGTGGCGCACCTCTATCCTCTCGTTCGACCCCAAGCCAAGTATCAGCGCTCCCTGCAGATTCTGGAATATGCCTTCGGGCGGAGCCTTGTTGTCAAGTCTGGCATCATGCTGGGACTGGGCGAGACGGAGCGCGAGGTACTCGAAACGATTGCGGACCTGCGACGCGCGGGGTGCTCGTTACTCACGATGGGTCAGTATTTGTCCCCGTCGAAAAACCACCTTCCAGTGGTCCGCTATATTTCGCCGCAAGAGTTCGAGAAATGGGCCGAAACCGCCCGGTCTGCAAGATTCAAGGGAGTGGCGGCGGGGCCTTTGGTTCGAAGTTCCTATCACGCAGATGAAATGATCTCACAACTAAGCACCTGAGAGACAGGAGGTAACCAGTGGCAGGTAAGCGATTCATCGTAGAAATTGGTACGGGGATAGATCTTCATGGAGAAGACGCCACAAAGGCGGCATGCCGGGCTGTGAGGGATGCCATTTCCAGGAACTGCCTGTGTGGGATCGTCGAAATCATGGGGATTCAAGATCTTAATGCCCTCGAGGTGCAAATCGTTGTGGCTGTACCCCGGCCGCAGGATGTCGATCTGGATCGGGTGATGGCGGAGGCGCCCATTGGACGGAAGACATGCAGGGCAGTAGAGGGCGGTATGATTGTCAAAGGGCTTTGCGTCGCCCAATTCGGAAGTGATTGTGATCAGATCCTGGTAGCCAATGCGGCAATAACGGTATTTGTCGAAAAGTGACGCCAGCATTTGTGTGGCGGGGAGGAAGAAAGGAGTCTGCGGCACACTTCAAAAAGCCATTAGAGATGCTCAGGGATTTCAATGACAAAGACTTTCGGCGCGGAGGAAAAAAAATGGATATCAGCAAAGAAAAAATGATCGACATGTACACGATCATGAACAGGATCCGGATGTTCGAGATTCGGGTCAGCGAACTTTTCGCCGCCGGCAAGATTGCGGGATTCGTGCACCTTTACGCGGGTGAAGAAGCAGTTGCCACCGGCGTGTGCGCCAATCTACGTGTGTCGGATTACATTACCAGCACCCACCGCGGGCACGGGCATCTGATCGCCAAAGGAGGTGACGTCAAGTTCATGATGGCGGAGCTCTTCGGCAAGAAGACCGGGTACTGCAAAGGCAAGGGCGGCTCGATGCATATTGCGGACGTTGACCTGGGAATTCTTGGAGCCAACGGCATCGTCGGCGCAGGTCCCCCTCTCGCCACAGGCGCCGCTCTGGCCTGCCAGTACCTGGAAAAAGACAACGTGGCCGTGTGCTTTTTCGGGGACGGAGCGTCCAACCAGGGGACGACCCATGAAGCCATGAATCTCGCAACCTGCTGGAAGCTCCCGGTTGTCTTCATTGCCGAAAACAACTTGTATGGCATTTCCAGCTGCACCACGAACTCAATGTGTGTGCCTAATATTGCAGACCGGGCTGGCGCCTATGACATGCCAGGTATCACGGTGGATGGAAACGACGTCATGGCGGTTTGCGAGGCGGCCAGTGAGGCGATCAAACGGGCGAAGCAGGGTCAGGGACCCTCACTGATCGAGTGCAAGACATACCGTCACCGGGGCCACTTTGAGGGCGACGCCTGCGTGTACCGGCGCAAGGAGGAACTGGAAGCGTGGAAAGAAAAGGACCCGATTCCCAGGTTCGAAAAGAAACTCCTCGATCTGGGGGTGCTGACTCCCGAAAAGGTCCAGGAGATCAAGATCTCGATAAAGAAAGAGGTCGAAGAGGCCGAGCTGTTTGCGGAACAGAGCCCTTATCCGGACGCTGATGAGCTGACACTCGATCTATACACCAGCTAAAGGGAAAGCCGGTGAGAGCGGACTTCCAGGAGAGGCTGTCACATAAACTGGAAAGGAGCATGATGAGATGCCCACAATGACATACGCCCAAGCTTTGAATGATGCCCTTAAAATCGAGATGCAGCGGGACCCCAACATATACGTGGCTGGGGAAGACGTTGGCGTCTACGGTGGTATTTTCGGTGTTACGGCTGGATTGCTCGATCAGTTCGGCTCGAAAAGAGTGCGCGATACGCCCATTACCGAGAGCGCTATCATAGGAACGGCGGTTGGGGCCGCGTCCTGCGGGCTGAGGCCGGTGATCGAGCTTATGTTTGTCGACTTTATCGGCGTGTCGATGGATCAGCTTTACAACCAGGCGGCCAAAATGAAGTATATGTTCGGCGGAAAGGCTAAGATTCCCATGGTGCTGAGAACCACCTGCGGAGCGGGTATCGGGGCCGCTGCGCAGCACTCCCAATGCCTGGAAGCCTGGTTCATGCATGTCCCGGGGCTCAAGGTGGTAATGCCGAGCACGCCGGCCGATGCAAAGGGGCTGTTAATCTCCGCCATCCGTGACGACAATCCGGTAGTCTTTCTGGAGCACAAAATCCTTTACGCCCTGGAAGGTGAAGTGCCCGCTGGAGAATACACCATACCGTTGGGGAAGGCGGATATCAAACGTGAAGGCAAAGACGTGACGATCGTAGCCACTGCCCAGGCGGTCCACACTGCGCTAAGCGCCGCCGAAAAGTTGGCCCGGGACGGTATCAGCGTCGAGGTATTGGACCCCCGCACCCTCAGCCCACTGGATGAGGACGCCATTTTGGAATCAGTCCGGAAAACGCACCGCTTGGTCATCGTTCATGAAGCGGTGAAGTTTGCAGGCCCCGGCGCTGAAATTGCCGCCCTCGTCGCCGAAAAAGCCTTCGATCGTCTGGATGCCCCCATCCTCAGGATCGCCGCACCCTTTACGCCTGTTCCTTTCTCCTCGGCACTGGAAAAGGAATATATACCCAGTGAGGAGAAAGTGATCCGGGCGATAAAGAAAGTAATGGAGTCGTAAGCAAGGGGAGTGAACTGGGGATGTCGCTTTTAAGCAGGAGACCGCCTTGTTACTTGTGGGAACTCTTAAAGGGCGACGTTCCCGTCTCCCCACTCGACTTCGATGCCAATGCGGACCGCAGGGATTCAACTCTGAAAAACAATGCAGGGCATCTGCAACCGGATTGAGCAAGGAGGAATACTGATGAGACTCATGGAAGAAAAGGTAACAATAGAAGTGGCTCCTTTACGTATGAATGTCGCCATCAAGGGCTTGGCCCTTATCTATGGGCTGACGATCATAACCAACTACTTACTTAACGTGTGGATGAAGGCGGTGCCAATAGGACCGTGGACCGGAGACGAGGTGTTGAAGTGGTACTGGTTCGACAACGTAGTTTACATGGTGTTATCTCTTTGGTGGTGTTTTCTATTTTTCGCCGTGGGGATGTGGCCGTTCGATAAGATTGAAAATCGCTTCTATCGGGGCTTTGTTGCGACAATAGCATGCTGGGTCCTGGGCTGGTTTTCGTACAAGGCCATATACTTGCTTGGTTTGGGTGCCGGATGGGCCTTTCCCATTGTCGGCAGCCTATACTTTGTGCTGGTTTTTCTTGCATATACCGGGGAAAATTGGCTTGTTGCGGGATTCACCGCTCCACGGCAGTTCGGCATACTTCTCCTCATTTGTCTAGCTCTTACCTGGATCTTCACGATGACTCATGTCCGTTGGATCCCGCCCTGGTGGTTTCCCTTCGCTCAGATGGGTCTGGCCACAGGTTTGTTTGGGTACTGGTTCAGAAAAATGCGCCAACCCACGAAGTCAATCGCGATTTGGCTGCTGATGTTTGTTGCCGTGGCTGTGTGGTTGAAGATTTCAGCTCTACTGGGAATTTGGGATTCCGGCCTGGAAGGCGTGGGCAAATTCTGGAACATCGGTTCTTATACCGCGACCAACGAATGGCTGCTCTTGTTTTTTGTCAGCTGCTCTTTCATCTATGGCGTGCTGGTACCCTTGCACAACTGGCCTTTCACGAAGATACCCATGCCCTGGGGCGGCATTCTTGCGAGCGTATGTACCGGAGCGCTTAGCGTCATTCTAACCCTTGTAATCAAGGGCCTGATAGGTCCGGTGTTCAGCGACATGAACTCGGCCTTAACCTACGGATACATGGGGGTGGCATGGTCCTTTTTCATCCCACTCTTTTTCGGTATCGGCTTCGAAAAACCGTACCTGTGGGTGGGACAGAAAACTCCCGGGACGTGGGAAGACGTTGACTGAAAACAATGCGGGGCATCTGCAACTGGACTGAATAAGGAGGATAATGAATGGACACAGGATTAAAAGGAAAGGTAGCGTTGGTAACCGGCGCCAGCCGGGGCATCGGTCAGGCCTGTGCCCGTGTGTTGGCCGAAGAAGGATGCAACGTAGTCATCTGTGCTCGAGGCAAGGAAGCTTTAGAGAAAACGGCCGAGGAGATCAAGGCCGGGGGGGTACAAGTCCTCGCTATCCAGGCGGATGTTGCTAAGCCGGAGGATATCAGGAACCTGGTGGCCAAGACCGTCGAAAAGTTCGGGCGCATTGATATCCTGGTGAACAATGCCGGTAGAGGCCGGTTGAGCGACATGCTGGAGCTGCCCGATGAAGAGTTTCGTTACAACATGGACCTGATGTTCTTCGGCGTCATTGAGTGCTCCAAGCAGGTTATCCCTTACATGCGGAAATCCAATTGGGGACGGATCATCAATATTTCCTCGATCTTCGGGAAACAACCGGGCGGACTGGTGGATTACGACTCTATCAAAGCGGCCGTGATTATGTTCACCAAGGATCTGGCCAACTATTTGGCCAAGGATAACATCCTTGTAAACGCCGTCTGCCCCGGGCCCATCCACACGCAGCTGTGGGATGCCCCGGGACAACTGGGGGAGCAAATTGGCAAGCTCGTTGGGATGTCAGGGCCGGAAGCCGTTGAGTGGTTCGCCAAGCAGAACATCCCCCTGGGGCATCACGGCGACCCGGAAGATATCGCCTACATGGTGGCCTTCCTGGCCTCGGATAAAGCCAAGTTCATCACCGGGCAGGCGATCAATGTAGATGGAGGAATGGTGAAGACTCCGATCTAACCCCCATTTATGTTGTACCCGGTGTGATCCGGGCGGCGAAGACGGTGATAGGGTTGTAAGCAAAGGGAAAGATCGAAAAATGTAACTTTTAAGGAGGAGGGCGGCTTGTCACTAGTGGGAATCATTGCCAACCCGGCATCAGGAAAGGATATCCGGAGGCTGGTGGCGTACGGGAGCTCCTTTGACAATCAAGAAAAGGTGCGGATGGTCCGCCGTATTCTTCTTGGACTTGAAGCGGTCGGTGTGGACCAGGTCTGTTTTATGCCCGACTACTATGGGATCGTACCACGGGCACTGGACAGCTTGAAGGTCGACGTCGACGTCTTTCCACTCGACTTCGATGCCAGGGCGGACCAGAGAGATTCCACCGAAGCAGCCAGGATCATGGAAGAAAATGGAACAACTTGCATCATTACTCTTGGAGGCGACGGGACCAACAGGGTCGTGGCTAAAGGTACTATCAAGGTCCCGGTCTTGCCGATTTCCACAGGGACGAACAACGTCTTCTCTTTCATGGTTGAGGCCACCATAGCAGGAATGGCTGCCGGGCTGGTGGCGGCAAACCTGACGCCTTTGGAGGAGTGCACTTTTTCCTCTACCAAGCTGGAGGTTAAGGTGGATGGAACGGTGGTTGACCTGGCCCTGGTGGATATAGCCGTCTGCGAAGACTTATTTGTGGCATCGAAGGCCGTCTGGGACATGCGGAAGGTTAGCCAGATCTTCCTCAATCGGGCCGAACCGGGCAATATCGGTCTTTCCTCGATAGGTGGACTCCTTCACCCGATAGGGGCGGAAGAGCCGCAATGTCTCTGCCTGAAACTTGGAGGCAAGGGGCGCTTTGTCAAAGCGCCTATCGCCCCTGGCATAATAGAGAAGGTAATTGTAAACGAACAGAGAATCATGAATGTGGGGGAGGAGGTGGAGATCTCAACTGTGCCGTCCGTTCTGGCACTGGACGGCGAAAGGGAAGTGGAAGTGCGGCGCGGGCAGCAAGCTATGATACGCGTGACAAAAGAAGGGCCCGTTGTCGTGGACGTAAGGCGGACGATGAACAGCGCGATGAAAAGGGGAATTCTTGCATCGGTACCGGACGGCGAAGTTGCCAAATCGATTTGACCCGGGCATTCTCCGAACTCAGTATAAGGGTAAAGAGAAGAGATGAAATCAAAGGGAAGAAGGATATGAAAGCAGCGGTTTGGTATGGCAAGAAGGATGTGAGAGTAGAAAGTTATCCCGAGCCTCCTTCACACCCGAGGTTTAAAAAAGACGGAGGAACAAACCATGGAACTGAAAGGCAAAGTTGCATTGGTGACTGGCGGAGGCCGGGGGATCGGCCAGGGCATTGTCAAACGGCTCGCTCAGGCAGGCTGTGATGTAGCTGTGGCCGACATAATTGAAGAGAATGCGAAAAAGGTTGCAGAGGATGTCAAGGCGATGGGCCGCCAGGCCATTGCCCTCAAGGCGGACGTGACCAAATGGGACCAAGTTCAGAATATGGTCAAAGAGACCATTGACAGGCTCGGCAGCCTTGACATAGCTGTCAACAACGCAGGCGTGATCAGCATTATGCCTGTCGAGGAACTTACGGAAAAAGACTGGGACTTCGTTAACGATGTGAACGCCAAGGGCGTTTTCCTCTGCTGTAAAGCTGTCATCCCTCATATGAAGAAGCAAAACTGGGGCCGGATCATAAACACGGCCTCCATCGCCGGTAAGACAGGGTTCCCCGATCTGGCTCACTATACGGCTTCCAAGTTCGCGGTGGTGGGCTTCACCAACGCCCTCGCCAAAGAATTGGCTAAGACCGGGATAACCGTCAACGCCATCTGTCCAGGGATCGTTGGCACTCAGATGTGGTACGGTCCCACTGGACTTGCCGAGAAGTGGAGAGGACCTGGTGAAACAATGGAGGAGTCGTGGAAACGTCACCAGGAGAGCCTGATCCCTCAGGGAGAGGCCCAGACACCGGAGGACATGGGCGACCTGGCCATTTACTTCGCGACTTCCCCCCATGTAACCGGTCAAGCCATCGCCGTCGATGGTGGCATGACTTTAGGATAATAGAACAGGGAAAGCGGGTTGGTTTGGAACGGACTGGGGGAAGGGATGACATTCAATACAGCCTGCAAAGTTGGCATGACGCGACGTTAGGATTGAGGGCATTCCCGAGCCGCGCCAGAACCAGACGAAGTCAGGATCAAGGCAGACAGACGCTGCATCCGTAGCACCGACCTCCACGAATATAGAGCAAGCCGGATCTTTAAAAGGAGCTTTTTGAAACGTCATGCTTGAGGCTTACTCGAAGAAATATGAGTCAGGGCTGTTCCCGTGGATAGCTATACCTGTGCTGACCGTTGTGCTTGTCCTGCTCATGGGGATCCAGGGTGAAGCCTCATGGTTTATTGATCACGGACGTTTCCATGTCTCCGTCCACGGGCGGATTTCATGTTTTGAATGCCATGGAGATGTCCGCAAAGAAAGTCTTCATCCCGACCCAATGGCTGTTAATAAAGGGCTCAATGACTTCTACAGGCTTGATCAATGTTCAGGCTGCCATCGGGAGGTGGTTGAGAATCTGGACTCTGGAGTTCATGCCGGTGAACGGGTGAAGGCCCCCCAAGAATACAGAGTTTGCACCGCTTGTCATGACCCGCACTATCAGTTAACTGCGAAAAAGCTTCCGCCCGCTTTTGATCAGTCAAAGCCCGTCAGCCTGCAGTGCGGGGTCTGCCATGCAGAGAAGACAGCCTTGCCCGCACTCTCTTCCGATGATGAGGGATGCATGGTTTGTCATCGACTGGTGGAAGAGGAAGACCCTGGCGCAGCGAAGAAGGTTGCCGCGTTTTGCTTCAAATGCCACGGGGATTACCAAGTCGCCGCTGGTTTGGCTTTCCCGGCTGTTGACCTGCAGGCATATGGTTTTTCCACTCATAGCGGACAATCGTGTCTTGTCTGTCATCCGAAGTCCGCGGAATTTGGCCATGGTGGGCAGGAGCGGATCGCCTGCCTGGCTTGCCACAACCGGCACGATGAGAAGGTGAGTCATGCCGCGCACCTGGACGTTAGTTGTGAAGCCTGCCATCTTTCGGGCATTGTCCCGGTCAGAGGACCCGATAAAGTCCTCTGGCAGATCGAACTGAAGCCAGACCAGCCAGGTAACCTTCACAACATGACTCTGAAGCGCGAAGAAGGTTCCTGCGAGCGGTGCCATCACAAGGGAAATCCGGTGGGCGCCGCGGCCATGGTGCTCCCCGCAAAGAGCATTATGTGCATGCCATGCCATGCCGCCACATTTTCTGCCGGAGATATGACGACCATCATCTCGCTGTTCCTGTTCCTGGCTGGAATGACGAGCCTTTGTATCGTCTGGGTCTCAGCGAGGCGTCCGATCCCGGGGGAACCGGCGCCTGGGCCCGAAGCGCATAAAGCTGCCGGCAACAGGAGAGGAATGGATATACTTTCAAAGACGCTTTACGTGCTCAAGATCGTGGCTCTCGACATTTTCTTGCAAAGAAGGCTCTTCAAACAGTCGGTGCTCCGGTGGTTCATTCATTCTTTGATCTTTTGGCCCTTTGTGTTTCGTTTCCTGTGGGGAATGACGGCATTGCTGACGTCGCTATGGACGCCAGGTTCGTCCCTGCCCTGGACAATGCTCGACAAAAATGACCACCTCGTCGCTTTTCTCTTCGATTTCAGCGGCTTGATGATCCTTTCTGGAGTCATCCTTACAACACTTCGGAGGGTCCGGGCGCGGTCTGAAGATATCGGGGGTTTACCGGGACAGGACTGGCCGGTTCTCATTTTACTTGGCGGTATCGTCATCATTGGCTTTACCCTGGAGGGAATGCGCATTGCGATGACAGGACCGTGGCCTGGTTCGGGATACGCTTTTCTCGGATATGCAATCAGTCGTTTGTTTACGGATAACCCGGCCCTGCCGGAAATTTACGGATATGTCTGGTACCTGCATGCGATCGTGACTGGGGCTTTGGTTGCCTATCTTCCATTCAGCAACCTTCTCCACATGATCATGGCGCCGGTCGTCATAGCCATGAATGCCATATCTCGAGCCGGTGAATCGGGATAAGAGCGCGTTTGACCGGCGGTTTGCAACGAACTTTACACCGAACTCAGGAGGAAATCATGTCCAAGGTTAGTATGAGCACTCGTATCGATGCTTCAGCAAACCAGGTGTGGAAGGTTCTCAGTGACTTCAACGGGATCCCCGTTTTCGTTGATGCTTTCGAGAAAAGCACGATGGAAGGGTTGGGCGTAGGGGCTGTGCGTTCGCTCACCCTTAAGAGTGGAGGTCCTCCCATTGTGGAGAAACTGGAGAGAATCGACGAACTGGCAAAGACCCTGAGCTATTCCATTGTTACCTCACCTCTGCCGCTAAAAGACTACTTTTCTACCGTGGAGGTTATAGATCTGGGTTCCGGGCAGTGCGAAGTAAAATGGTATTCCACTTTTGAACCCAAGGACGTTCCTGAAGCCGAAGCGGTCAAAATTGTTGAAGGAGTGTACACCGGGGGTTTTGAAGGGCTGAAGAAATTGTTTGGCGCAAAGCTGCTCAAGTAGGCTGAACACGTTATGAAGTTACCGCAGCGGCTCAGGAGAAATGGATATGCAAATACAAGGCTACGACATGCCTGACGACCTTTACTACGACGAACATCATTTCTGGGTCAGGCCTCAGGGAGACATTCTGGTCATGGGCATGGATGATTTCGCGCAGCAGCTCGCAGGGCAAGTCGTATACGTGCAACTTCCCTTCGATGGGAAAGCCCTTCAGGCCGGGAAGAAATTCGCAAGGGTTGAATCCGGAAAATGGCTGGGTACCGCCTATTCTCCTGTGGATGGTACGGTAGACTCATCCAATCAGGAGCTGGAGGCGGACCCCTCTTTGATCAACCAGGACTGCTACGGGAAGGGGTGGATGTTTAAGCTCCGCCCCAAGGACATGGCGCAGATTCAGAAGCTGACCCACGGGCCGGAAGCCGTGGAGCAGATGCTTATTGCTGATATCAAGAGGTACAAGCAGGAGTGATGTGAGCAATCGAGACTACAGTATAGGACAAATGCTGGAGATGGAGGCCTGTACCCAGTGCCGGTTGTGTGTCGATGTTTGTCCGGCGGTTTCAGCATCTAGAGAGGGGACGATCTCTGCACTTTCCCGCATGAAGGGCCTCAAGGAACTGTTGAAGGGCCGAACTGCGCTCTTTCGGCGGCTCTTTGGGCAAAGAGGCCCAGCACAGGAGGGGAGCAAAGAGTTCAGCGGCAACGTCTTCCGGTGCACTCTTTGCGGCAACTGCCAGGAAGTGTGTCCCGTTGGCATCGGCCTCAAGAACCTCTGGCTGTCTCTTCGCCGGGACATGGTGCATTCGGGTAGTTATCCCGAAAAAATAGAATCGATTCGCGATAACCTCGAAGAAAGCCGCAATGTCTTTGCAGAAGACAACCAGGAGCGGGCTGACTGGGTCGATGATATGCGCAATGCACCGGAAGACCGCTATGTAAGGGACCGGGCCGAGGTGGTCTATTTCACCGGCTGCGTCGCTGCTTACTACCCGATGGCGCAGCGGATTCCCATGGCGCTGGCGCAGATTCTGGATGTGAGCGGCGTGGATTTCACTCTGCTGGGCGAAGATGAGTGGTGTTGCGGCTTCCCGCTGCTTGGAGCCGGCCTCGGGGAAACGCTTAACACGTTTGTTGCCCACAATCTCGATGCAGTGCGCCGGAAGGGGGCGAGCAGGGTGGTGTTCGCGTGCCCATCCTGTTACCAGATGTGGCGTGAATATTATCCCCACCAATTCGAGATCTTCCACGCCTCCGAGTTCCTGAGCCGGCTGATCAAGGAAAACCGGCTTCCTCTGAAGCATCTGCCGGTTACCGTCACGTACCACGACCCGTGTGATCTTGGCAGAGGGGCCGGGGTCTATGATGAACCGAGGGAAGTTATTCGATCCATCCCGGGTGTGAAGCTCGTTGAGTTGTCCAGAAACCGGGAGAAGTGCCAATGCTGCGGCGGAGGCGGCAACCTGGAGATGCTCGATCCGGAGCTCTCGTCAGCCATCGCCGCGCAGAAGATGGACGAAGTTCTTGAAACCGGCGCCAGGGTGGTGGTCAGCGCCTGTCAGCAATGTGTCCGGACCATGACCACCTATGCAAGGAGAAAGGGGGTGCCCATTGAAGTTATGGATCTCGTTCAACTCGTGCACAAATCGATTGTCGCCCAAGATGCTTGAACCACTTTGAGAAAAGGGGAAAAGCCATGGAAAATGTGAGTCCGGCCAAAGTTAAATGCAAGGGGATCAATCAACTCGCTATTGTGGTTGAGAATCTCGAGTTGGTGGCGGAAAACTACTGGAATATATTCGGCATAGGACCATGGGCTGTTTTCAAGTGGGAGGCGCCCCTGGTCTATGACCGCAAATATCACGGCAAAACGGTCTGGGCCAGGGAAAAAAACGCTTTGACCCAGGTCGGAGGAGTCCAGCTCGAACTGGTCCAGCCGGTTGAAGGGCCGTCTATTTATGGAGATTGGCTCAAGGAACGGGGCGAAGGAATCCACCACATGAATTTCCTGGTTGACGATGTTGATGAGACGGTGGAAATCCTCGCGAAGGAGGGGTTCCCCAGTCTTCAGAGCGGAAAGTTCGGCCCCCAGGAGAAGAGAGGCGCTTACAACTACGTTGACATCAAGCCTCTTCGCGCGATCTGGGAACCGGTTCATTATGAGGAGATAGGCGCTGAACCGATCATGTTTCCAGAAACCGGGAAGGAAAGTCCGGCTAAGGTCAAGTGCAAGGGAATCAATCAAATCGCCATTGTGGTTGAGAACCTGGAGTTAGTGGCCCAAAACTACTGGAACATACTGGGCATTGGACCATGGGCGGTTTTCAATTGGGAAGCGCCACTGGTCTATGACCGCAAATATCACGGCAAAACGGTCTGGGCCAGGGAAAAAATCGCTTTGACGCAGGTCGGCGATGTCCAGCTTGAACTGGTGCAACCTGTTGACGGTCCCTCCATCTATGGAGATTGGCTCAAGGAACGGGGCGAAGGAATCCACCACATGAATTTCCTGGTTGACGATGTTGATGAGACGGTGGAAATCCTGGCGAAGGAAGGGTTCCCCAGCCTTCAGAGCGGCAAGTTCGGCCCCCCTGAGAAGAGAGGCGCGTACAACTACGTTGACATCAAGCCCCTTCGTGCGATCTGGGAACCAGTTTATTATGAAGAGATAGGCGCCGAACCGACTATGCTTCCCTAGGATTTCGAGCGCCACATAAAAGAGAGTTGAGGCAGGTTGATGGAAACTTGGCGGCTTTTGGACACACCCCCCATGCGCGCTGCTGAAAATATGGCGCTCGACGATGTCCTCGTGGAATTGAAAGGGCGGGGCGCCATTCCGAATACCATCCACTTCCTGCAGTTCAGACCGAAAGCAGCGCTGGTCGGATTTCATCAGTCGGTTCAGGAAGAGATCCGCACCCAATACTGCCGGGATCATGGGATAGAAGTCAACCGGCGTATCACAGGAGGAGGGGCCATCCTCTTTGACGAGACTCAGCTCGGATGGGAGGTCATATGTGACAAGTCCTTTTTTGGCCTGGAGCTTCCGACCGGAAGGCTCTTTAAATCGCTCTGCGATCCGGTGGTAACGGCGCTTCGCATTCTGGGGGTGGAATCTGGATTTCGGCCGCGAAACGACATCGAGATCAACGGACGCAAGATATCCGGGACCGGCGGAACTGAGAGTGATGGCGCATTCCTTTTTCAGGGAACGATGCTCGTCGACTTCGACGTCGATACGATGCTGAGGAGTTTGAGGATCCCCGTCGAAAAGCTCAGGGCCAAGGAAATCAACTCGGTAAAGGAAAGAGTCACGTGCCTCAACTGGGAGTTGGGGCATACGCCCCCGCTGCGAACTATCAAAAAAGCCATCAGAACCGGGTTTGAAGAGCACTTGGGGATCAGGCTCGAACCGGGAAATCTCACAACTGCCGAGCGGCGGCTCTTTAAAGAAAAGCTGAAATACTATGAGTCTTACGAGTGGGTCCACCTCGTAAAGCCCACCTATGAAAAAAGTGAAGTGGTTCAGGCAGCCCACAAAACGGATGCCGGCCTGGTGCGATTCACCCTGGTGATAAACCTGCCCCGCAAGATACTAAAGGATGTCTTCATCACTGGAGATTTCCTGTCCTTTCCAACTCGAGCGCTTTTCGACCTGGAAGCGGAGCTGAGGGGCGCCCCGCTCGATTACGACCATATCCGTCGTATCATCGCCGATTTCTTTGATACCGGACGGATTATCATCGCCGGCATGTCGTGCGAAGATTTCTGCAGGCCCATCGGCCAGGCACTGCAGAAGATCGCCATCTCCAAGTACGGTATTCCTTTGGAGTATTGCAACCTGATCTCCGTTACGAACGGTTCGTTCGCAGAGATCATGCGTAAAAAGCCGTCCGTCCTGCTCCTGCCCTACTGCGCCAAGTTGCCTGATTGCGAATGGCGGTATCGTAAAGGATGCAGCGTCTGCGGAGAGTGCTCCGTGGGGACCGCGTGGAACATGGGCCTCCAGAAGAGAATGAAAAATATCTGCATCACCGGTTTCGAGGACCTGATAGTTGAACTGAAGTGTCTAAAGGCATCCGGGACGGAAGCCTTCATCGGCTGTTGCTGTCAACCCTTTTTTATCAAGCATGCGGATGATTTTGAAAGGGCAGGAGTGCCTGGAATCCTTTTGGATATTGACAACACGACCTGCTACGAACTGGATCGGGCCAAGGAGGCGTATGCGGGTCAGTTCACGAGCCGCACTGATGTGAATCTGGACCTGCTTCGGGCCGTACTCAATGTCCATCAGGGCTGAAGCTGCATGAAAACACTCACGTGCGACATAGTCGTCGTCGGGGCCGGCCCGGCGGGAACATCGGCTGCACGGGAAGCGGCCTCCAGGGGGGCATGCGTCATTATTATGGAACGCCGCGCAGTGCCCGGCGTTCCGGTCCGGTGCGCCGAGTACATACCCGCGCCTCTCCTCGGAGAGCTTGGCCTCCGCGCCGGCTTTGTGGTCCAGCCTGTCAGGGGAATGAAGACTTTTCTGAACGGGCGGCCCCTTCAGGAAATCACTGCCCCCGGCTACACCATTCGCAGAGATATTTTCGACCAATCATTGGCCGAGGCGGCAAGAAAGGTTGGAGCCAAAATTTTGCTGTCAACCATAGCTCTCTCCAGAGAAGGCGACGAAGTGCTCGCAGGGGGGATGGGACCTTCGCCTTCGAGGATCAGGGCCAAAGTAATCATTGGCGCCGACGGCCCTCAGTCTACGGTCGGCAGATGGATCGGGTCTGAAAACAGGAATTTGATACCGGCGGTCCAGGTAAAAGTGCGATTGGACCACCCCATGGAATTCACCGAGGTTTTCTTCGACGACCGGATCTACGGGGGTTACGGCTGGCTCTTCCCTAAAGGCGGTGAAGCCAATGTTGGTGTTGGGATGAAGAGCCGCTGCAAGGAGAGTCATAAAATCGGCAGAGTGCTCCACGATCTTCTAGCATCGCTTGCCGGAGAGGGAAAAATCAAAGGAAAACCGTTTGATATCGCAGGCGGCCGGATTCCGGCAGAGGCTCCAAGAACGATAAGGGATGGGAACACAGTGCTGGTGGGGGACGCAGCCGGACACACTCATCCGATAACGGGCGCCGGAATCCTTCAGGCTGTAATCGGTGGCCGCATGGCTGGTAAGTGGGCTGCTCGAGCCGTTGAATCGGGAGATTTGAGCGATTTGGCCAATTACGAATCCGAATGGCTGGATCTGTTCGGCGAAACGCTCGAACGAGGCTTTTCCCGTCGCCGGCTGCTTGAGCGTAAATGGGATCAGCTCGAAGAAATCCTCAAGTACTGCTGGGTCACATTCAGAGAATACCATGAAGCATACGAATCAAATAATGGAGCAGGCCAGAGAGACAACATGGAATAGATTCGGTAGGCGGATTACTTTCTATCTTCCAGGTATGTTCTCCTGCAACGGGACTTCTGGAAAGTACCCCGCCATATCGATTACCGGTCCTGAGTGCAGGCTCCAGTGCGAACATTGCCGGGGGAAGATTCTCTCTACCATGATCCATGCCCCGGAACCTGACTTGCTGGTTGAGCACTGCCTGCGGCTTGATAGAAGGGGGAATTTTGGAGTCCTTATTAGCGGCGGTTGCGATGAGGAAGGTTGCCTCCCGTGGGGGAAATTCATTCAAGCCATACGCGAGGTAAAAGCACAAACCGGACTCAGGGTGTCGATACACAGCGGTTTTGTTGACCACACGACCGCGCTGCGGCTTAAAAATGCAGGAGTCGATCAGGTGCTGATCGACGTCATCGGGGACGACGAGACCTACTGGAAGATCTGCCGCCTGGAGTCCGGCGTTGCGCGGCTCCTCGCTTCTTTGGACGCCCTAGAAAAGGCGCGGCTGCCAGTGGTGCCGCATCTGGTCTGTGGGATAGATCACGGAAAGATCAGGGCAGAGAGCAAGGCAATCGAAATCGTTTCAAAGATCAATGTTGGGCTTTTGGTAATAATTTCCCTCATGAGAATCCCGGGTACACCCATGCGGGACGTCACCCCGCCCACTGCTCGAGCGGTGGCCCGATTATTAGCGAAAGCCCGGCTCAAAATGCCTGAAACGGAAATCAGCCTGGGGTGCGCCAGACAGAGAGGAAATACCAGTCTTGAAACCTTGGCGATCGATGCAGGAGTAAACCGCATGGCTCTTCCTTCTGAAGCGGCACTGAACCGGGCCAAATACTATGGGCTGGAGATGAAATATCTGAAGACCTGCTGTTCGGTAACAGTTGGCATTGGTGAGAGTGAGTGGGCAGTTCCTTGATGTCACTATATGATTCCCGCAAGGGCTGCGCCGAACATCGGAACCAGAATGAATCGTGGAGAAATATGGAACCAACGGAGAGTCCTCAATGCATGAGAATGAGCCTGGGTGCGGCAATGACCCTTGGCTTTCAGTCTGGTCAGTTTTACCGGAATGCCAGACTTTATTGCATCAATCTGCTGCTGACGTACAGAACGGGATGCGCCGCCCGATGCGCTTACTGCGGCCTCTCCGGCGGCCACCCTGGTATTACTTCCGGCAAGAGTTTCATCAGGGTAACCTGGCCCGCATACACTCTTGAAAACATCATTCAAAGAATAGCCGAACGGCGGAATGGGGTTAAAAGAATTTGCATCTCAATGCTGACCCACAAACGCGCGGTGCAGGATACTGGGAAGGTCTGCATGCATTTGCGGTCCAGTTTTGACATCCCTGTGTCCCTGCTCGTTTCCCCGACCGTTATGGTCCCTGAAGATCTGGCGGCTTTCAGGTCCGCAGGAGCGGATAAAATCGGCGTCGCTATTGACCTTGCCACACCTGGACTGTTTGATCGCTATCGCGGAAGCGTTGCTGGCGGCCCTCACAGGTGGGAGACGTACTGGAGATGTTTATCCGATGCCGTCGAACTCTTTGGGAAGGGTAATGCAGGGGCACATTTTATGGTGGGGATGGGGGAAACCGAAAAAGAGATGTGCGAAGCGATCCAGAGAGTCAGAGACATGGGAGGGAGAACTCACCTTTTTTCGTTCTTTCCTGAAACCGGCTCTGTAATGTCCCAACATCCTCAACCGCCAATGGACAAGTACCGTCACATTCAGTTGGCTCGATTTTTAATAGACCGGAAAGTGAATCGGGCAGAGAGCTTTGCATTTAATGCGCGGGGACAAATTGTTGACTTTGGGCTCTCCGGGGATTTGCTGGAAGAAATTATTGATTTGGGGGAGCCTTTTCGCACAAGCGGTTGTGCGGGTTACGACGGGGAAGTCGCCTGTAATCGGCCTTATGCGAACTCCCGCCCGGGACCCGGGATCCGAAACTTCCCCTTTCGGCCTGACAAATCGGACATATTGCGAATTCGTAAACAAATGATTCGGTCGGGTCATCAGAGGATAAGAAACTGAGAAGGAGATTGTGATCAGAATGGCAGAGATTTTCGATCAATGGCCGGAGAAATACGATATGTGGTTCGAGACCCCCATCGGCAGGCTGGTCAGGCAGTATGAGAGCCGGCTTCTGCTCGAAATGGCTCGCCCCGGCCATGGGGAAAAGATTCTGGATGTGGGATGCGGAACCGGCGTCTTCACCGCCGATCTGTTGGCGGCCGGTTCGGAGGTCACAGGATTCGAGCTCTCATTGCCGATGCTGCGGCGTGCTGGGGAAAAAGCATCCGGGCGCCCTTTTTACATGGTCCGGGGCGATATGCGCAGGCTACCTTTCGCCACGGGGTCCTTCGACAAAACTATTTCGGTTACTGCCATTGAGTTTCTTGATGAAGATGCGCCGAGTGCTGTCGCCGAGATGTTCCGGGTAACCCGGCCTGGCGGTTTGGTCGTGGTTGCCTCCCTGAACAGTCTTAGCCCCCTGGGCGGCCAGAAGAAAGGCCGCAGCCGATCAGGACCATCCGATCTTCGCCCACGCCCGCTTCAGGTCCCCATCTGAGATGGCGGAACTTGCGCCCCTCCCGGCTACAATCAGGACAGTTGTTCACTTCCATAAGTATGATGATCCCTCACAAGCGGTGGAGATAGAAAGGGACGGAGATGCCCGATGCCTGGACACCGGGGCCTTTATGGCCGCGCGTTGGGAAAAACCGGAAGCCTGATAAATATACACCCTGGCTCCCTGCCGGCATTCCTTATTCCTCATAGCTCATAAAATACCATCTCTGAACTGACGGGCTTCATCTATTGCGGACCTGAGCGCCCTCGCCGCCATCTCGGGATTAGGACTGGCAATAATGGCCGATACGACCGCCGCCCCATCCCCTCCTGCACGGATGACATCACCAGCATTGGTGTAATTTATGCCGCCTATTCCAACCAGGGGAATGCGAACGGCCCGGCGGATGCTTTGCAAAACACCGAGCCCCGTGGGCGGTAGCGCATCGGATTTAGTCGACGTGGCAAACAGGGGCCCCACCCCCAGGTAGTCTGCCCCATCGGCTTCGGCCTCCAGGGCTTCATGGGTAGTACTGACGGAAACCCCGATGATCATATCTTTGCCGACAATCCGGCGCGCGAGGGCGCAATGCATATCTTCCTGTCCCAAGTGAACACCCTCGGCTCGGCAGGCCAGCGCGATGTCCACCCTGTCGTTGATTATGAACGGGATACCCAGCTCCAAAGTCGCTTGCCTGAGCACAAAGGCCTGATCGAGAAACTCTCTTGCCCCAGCATCCTTTTCGCGAAGCTGGACCACGGTCACACCGCCCGCGACGCTCTCGCGAACGACCTGCTCAAGGGTGCGGCCACCTGCCAGGAATCGGTCGGTAACCAAGTACAGTCCAAAGTCAATTCCGGATTTGCAGGCTTTCATGAAAAAGTCACCCGGGTTCGCTCTTCGATGACGGCGGAGTCTATCGCGTCGAGAGCATCGAGCAAGCCCACCTGAAAAGTGCCTGGCCCGGGGTTGGGGCGGGCTGCAAGCTCTCCTGCAATCCCAAAGGTGACGAGCGCCCCGATTGCAGCGGCGAAAGCATCCGTTTCGGCGGCGCAGAAAGCGCCCGTTATTGCGCTTGCCGCACAGCCCGTCCCTGTGATCCGGCCCATGAGTGCATGCCCGTTTGCAATCCTGGCAATCCGTAAGCCGTCGGTCACAAAATCCTCAGCACCAGTGACCGCTACGACAGTCCCGTAGGTTTTAGCCAAATCACCGGCTGCCAGCCAGGCATCCTCTGCGCCGTGAGCGGCATCCACGCCTCTGGTGCTCCCCTTCTTACCGGCAACCGCCAGGATTTCCGAGGCATTCCCGCGCAGGACCGCCACAGGCGCCTCGTCGATGAGCCGTTGGGCAGCCTCGGTCCTGAACCGGGTTGCACCCGCTCCAACCGGATCGAGCACGATCGGAATAGAGCGGCGCCGCGCAGCCCGGGCTGCCTTGGCCATCGAATCGATCCATGGCTGTGACAACGTTCCGATATTGATGACAAGGGCGTTAGCCAGCCCTACCATCTCCTCGACTTCTTCGATCGCATGGGCCATTACCGGCGATGCGCCCAGGGCAAGCAGAACATTGGCGGTAAAGTTCATGACCACATAGTTGGTGATGTTGTGAACGAGTGGATGTTCCCTTCTTATCTTTTCGAGGATATCAGAGGGCTTCTCAACCGTCTTCTTGCCAGGATTATCTTCCAAATGCCACCCCTCAAACACAAAAAATCAGTCGATGTACAGATCCGGTTCGGTTGCTGCCATAAACTTTGGCTACGCCACAAAAAAACTGCCGCTGCGTCAGCACGCGGGAAGGCCTCGCGAATAAGCTCCGAAATGGCCAGACCACCGCGATGCTCTCCAGGTTTTAACAATCCATTTTCGCACGTCGCGCCTTGGCCTTCCTGAGGAGACTTCTCACATACTTCCCGGCCCACATATCACCGTGGGCCCAAAACAGGCCTGCGTGATTTCTTGTACAGCCTTTTCAAGCCGCTGTCCAGGCAAGCCGCCATATTTTCGTTGCTAAATTTAATCTTTTTGCTATAATATACGTGTGTGGATTGTAGCCGGGGGGGTGCTCTCTGAATGAGAGCTGAGATGATACCCTTGGAACCTGACCCAGTTAATGCTGGCGGAGGAATCGGCTAAAGTAGTTTTCCAGAGGCCGTCCTTCTCCAGAGCGGCCTTTGTCATTTTTGGGGCGCAAACTCTGAATCTCAGCTCATCTGCAAGACCTTCCACCCTCCGATCAGGAGGACATTATGACGACTCAGCTTGAAGCTGCCAGAGCAGGCATAATCACTGACGAAATGAAAAGAGCTGTCGAAAACGAACCGATCTCCCCAGAGCAACTGCGGGACCTGATTTCTGCAGGAGTAGCTGTTCTGCCCAAAAATGTAAATCATTCATTTCCCGATCTCAGGGCAATCGGAAAGAATCTAAGGACTAAAGTCAATGCCAACCTTGGGACAAGCGGTGAATGCTGCTCAATCGATCTGGAGAAGGAAAAGCTGGCGGCGGCCCTGCGCGCCAGGACCGATTCCATAATGGACCTTTCCACCGGCGAGGATCTGTCGACCTTCAGGAGTTTCTTCCTCGAGAACTCGCCGGTCATTGTGGGAGCTGTGCCGATTTATGGTATGGCCACCGAGATGGTCCACCGGCATCAGCCGCTCGATACGATGGATGCAGATGAGCTTCTGAGAAGTATCGAGCGTCAATGCGCCGAAGGCATCGACTACATCACGGTGCATTGCGGGGTGACTCTGGATTCGATGAGAAAGCTCGAGACCTACGAACGGATAATGCCGTGCGTGAGCCGGGGCGGTTCCATTCTCATGATGTGGATGCGCAAAAACGGTAAACAAAATCCACTCTATGAGTACTATGATGACCTGTTGAGCATAGCATACAAATATGACGTCACCCTGAGCCTTGGGGATGGCTTTCGGCCCGGCGCGATTCTGGACGCTACCGACGGGCCTCAGTTGGAAGAGTTGATGATTCTGGGTGAACTGGCGAGAAAGGCGCGCAAAAGAAATGTTCAGGTAATGATCGAAGGCCCCGGTCATGTGCCTCTGAACCAGATTACCGCGAACGTCCTGCTCGAGAAGAAACTATGTGACGGGGCTCCCTTTTATCTCCTCGGGCCGCTTCCGACCGACATTGCGGCAGGCTACGATCACATCACCGCATCCATAGGAGGCGCGATTGCCGGGGCTGCCGGAGCGGATTACCTCTGCTATGTGACCCCGGCCGAACATCTTGGGTTGCCCAACGCCGATGACGTTTACCAGGGAGTTATGGCGGCGCGGATCGCCGCTCATATAGCAGATATCGAGAAAGGACTTCCGGGGGCCATTGAGGCCGACAGGCGAATGTCGATCGCCCGGCGGAACCTGGATTGGGACGCCGTGATCCGTGAAGCCATCGATCCGGACCTGGCAAGAAAGCGCCTCCAGGTTACCGAAGACCGCGAGGGCTGCACCATGTGCGGAAAGCTTTGCGCTGTGAAGATCAGCCGGGCCGTTTGACGGGCAAAAAAATTGGAAAGATAAACGAATCCGGGATCAATCCCGCCTCTTGACGGGACGCGACCGCATGAAAAAATTATGCGGTCGCATCCGTTTTCCATGAAAATGGTAAAAAGATTCGTATCACGGGAAAAATCGACGTATCGCCGATTCCGCCATTCCGAACCATTATGGAGCTGCCCATGTAGCGATCTTGGTATTGACGTTTATCTAAAGCGAAAAAGGGCAAAGCATTAAGGTGAGGACCTGGAAGCCACCTAAATAACTGAATAACTTACGCTGGATAGCATCCGACTACCGCTTCTGGGACGAACGCCAATATCCAAAAAAACTCCTATTGTGAAATTAACTACAATTTTCACTATTATCAAGTAACCCGGCCAGTATTGCGCACAGGCTTCAAGCTGTTCTGCCGGTTTGCGGTGTTACTCGCGCTGTTGCTGCCGATCGTGCCCCTGACCCTTCCCCTGGAAAGCGGAGCTGGTGAAGCCATGAAACTCCCCGAGGCTAATCGCGACGGAAAGGAGTCTCTCGAGAAGGCCATACTCAAAAGGCGCTCAGTTAGGGAATTTAGGGATGCTCCTCTGACCTTGGCCGAGGTTACTCAACTCCTCTGGTCCGCCCAGGGGACGACTAGCCCCTCGGGGTACCGAACGGTACCGTCCGCCGGGGCGCTCTACCCGCTTGAGATTTTCGTGCTGGCGGGGAAAGTCGACGGGCTTTCCCCGGGAGTCTACCGGTACGGGCCAATGAACCACGAGCTCACCAAGACAGGCGAGGGCGACAGGCGTACCGATCTCTGTGCAGCGGCCCTCAACCAGGCAAGCATCAGAAGGGCCCCTGCGGTGCTCGTCATTTCTGCCGTCTTCGAGCGGACCACAAGTAAGTACGGGGAAAGGGGCATCCGCTACGTTCACATGGAATCGGGGAATGCCTCCCAGAATATTTCGCTCGAGGCGGTCTCTTTGGACCTCGGGACGGTGGTGATCGGGGCCTTCAACGACAACGCGGTCAAAAGCGTGGTGGGCATGGGTGCGGAAGAGCCTCTCCTCATCATGCCCGTAGGCAGGCGCTCAGGCTGACGTAGTTGAGGGAGGGGCGCGCATCAGCGCACGGGTTAGTATATCTCTCCTAATGGTTGCGAACATGAGGTGCTAAAATCTTTGCCGTTTTCGAATCATTTGTTTGCCGAATCGCCGCAAATGGTCTCTATCGGAATATGGCAAGATGTAAAGCGGGCACACAACTGCTTCGGAATTCGTAATCATTCACGGCATAGAGGATACAGAGGCAGCAGTGCCAAAGTTCACCTGTGCGCTTCGCGAGCGCCCGGTTTTGAGCGTTCTGCGCGCATGGCCGAAAATCTTAACCGTCTTTCTCCGCCTTTCCTCCGTCCTCTCTGTGTCTCTGCGGTGATAAGCTGACAAGCTCCCCTGCTGCCACAAGCCATGCCTCTCTGTCTTTGAGACTCAATTTCCGCTATGTCCGGTTTCATGGCCACCAGTCCGGCATCGACTCTCCCTCCATTTTGAAGGATTATACGCCGGCAGACATTTAGGACCCGAATTCGCCAATGCCATCAGCTACTCACATAAAACGCGCTGATTAATATTCATCCAAGACACCGGATTACGCGTTTTCAGACGTTTAGGACCCGAATTTGCTAAAACTTCAGCTACTCTCGTAAAACTCAGGAGTTAAGTGTCTTGGAATTGTGCCTTTAACTGCCGCTGTTCGCTATCGTTTCTTTCGCTGCTTCCTACCCACCCGCTACGCTGTTCTAACAGCCCTGAATTCAGTCCTCCGCCCTCCGTTCGGAATTATACGGTGTTTTCAAACTGAGTCCTCAGTCCTCGGTACTCAGTCCTGAATTATTGCCGCTTCTGGTTGCCGTTTCTATTGCCGCGTCTGGTTGCCGCTTCTCGTTGCCGTTTTGCAGAACAAAATATCTCATTGTACTCAGTCCACTGCGTCCACTCGGTCCATGAAAGCCGGCCAGCGCGCGGTTGGCTGTTATCAGCTCCCCCGCTCATTGTTCACTGCTCCCCCCCTCACTGTTCATGGGCTTCTTGAACTGAATACGCTTCCCTCTGTTTAGCGCCTTACGTGAAAAAGTCGCTTTTCTCTTTTCTTCGCGTCTTCGCGTCTTCGCGTGAAAAAATCCCCCACAGGAGTTAATCTGAGTTAATCCAAAGGAGTTCGACACGGTCCCCGGGCTTCGAACAGAGAATTGGCAGTGATCTCTAAGCACTTGAAGGATAAAACTATGGAAAACCTGATATGTTATTGCTTCGGTTACACCGCTTCAGACATTGAGCGAGATGTGCTGGCAAATGGCAAATCCACCATCATCGATAGAATAGTGACCGAAAAAAAAGCCGGCGGATGCCAGTGTGCCGCCAAGAACCCCAAAGGCCGCTGATGCCTTGCCGATGTCCGCCAGGTGGTGGATAGCATAGAAAAACAGAAGGGCCGGGAATTGCTTCTCCAGCCCTTCACATTCCTCGATGGGTGAGCACTTAGAGCTTTTTTACTCTGACCGCTGAGGGTCCCTTGGCGCCCTGTTCAATTTCAAAGCTGACAGGTTCACCTTCCGTGAGGCTCTTAAAACCCTCACCCTCGATGGCGCTATGATGAACAAAGACATCCTTGCCGCCATCCTCTACCGTGATGAATCCGAAACCCTTTTTGTCGTTGAACCACTTTACCGTGCCTTGTTGTGCCATGACGCTGAAAATCCTTCCATATTGTTGGTTTGAGCCCTTTCCCGGTCATTGCACATTAATGTCAGATCGCGGCGGAGGCAAGAAATAAATCAATACATGCGCCATCCCGACACAGGAACTGAGCTGAACCGGCTTTCATTCCAGGGGTATTCGAAAGTGAATAAATTGGTCATTGTTTTTTGCAGCAACATTTAGTATTATAACAGTAGTTGGAAATAGATCTGCTCAATCCACTCTCGCAATCATTTGGGCATCTTCCGGGACCGCTTTCCGGTGTTGGCAGTGGGTTGCCGCTATAAAAGGCCGGCTGTTCCGCCCCTCTCTCTAGATGAGTAGAGATTTGGTTGTGCACTGTAAACAGCATAGATGGAGAGATTTTCGATGGCTGACAAACCGAGTGCAGCATTGAAAGACTTGTGTTCGACAGGCTATTTCTACGATGAACTGAAGAAATATACAGCATCAAAAGAAATGGATATTTCAACATATTGCATTAATTTCGCAGTTCCATATCTAGCCGGGCTATCAACGTCATATGACAGGCCAGGCCATGTTGATGAGAGCAATATATTCAGGTTGGCAGTCAATCATCTATCCGAGATTAGCGACGAAGATCTGGTCGAGTCAATTTTTGGGCTAAAGAAAGTATCCTTATCTGAATTGGATAAACTTGGCAAAGCGGCTCATCTAGGGCAGTTGGACAAGTCCGAGGTCCTGTCGCATCGCCGAAAACGGGAATCGGCGGAGAGTCTTATAAAGCTGCTCGTCAATATAATCAAGACGTTCAAACTTGCTGAGGTTACCGCCAAACAAAGGAAATCCGAGGGCATAAGCGACCCGGTCGGTGATGCCATAATGCAAACTTGGGAGATTCAGAACGGCCCGCATATTGATATACCTTCCAAGTCAAACTGAGTGCGTCACGTTGCACAGGAGTTGCGAGGATAGTAAAATATAAGCTATCAAGAGGAATTTTCGTAGATTCTACAAAAGAAAAGGCCGGAGCAAATCTTCGGCTTTTTGTATTTATTTTTCTTGGTTCAGACCCACTGAGGAGTTAAATAATGGCCCCTAGATCAAAAGCCACCTTTCAGAAGCTCGAAAAAGAAAAAGAAAAGCAACGGAAACAAAGAGATAAGGAAGCCCGTCGCCTTGAAGCCAAGAAGGTGAAGGCAGAACGCGAACCGTGCAACAGTAATGAGGATCCGGACATTGCTGGAATTAAGCCCGGGCCGCAGCCTCTCCCGGAGCAATGGCAATATGCTGTGCGGCACAGCGACAGGTAGGGAGGATTTCGTTATGGATCGCGCTATGGAAGCAGGAAGCAGGAACTAAAAGCCCTTTGCTTTTCTTCCCGCTTCACGCTTCTTGCTTCCAGCTAGCTATTTAGTAGGAACGCCTGCCGCCGCCTGAGCGACCGCCCGGACCGCCGGAACCTCGGCTACCGCCCCCTTTGCCTTTTCTGCTGCCGCTTCGACCTGCTTTAGTATCGTAGATATCACTGTCGTTAGTACTGCTGTTGCCACCACCACCAGTCCGATCTTTATTGTAGCCAAAGCTTGCCGGTCTGCTTGCAAAACCACCGTAACCGGACCCGCCTCCTCGGTTGCTGTCTCCGCTGCCGGCTCCGCTGCG
>Ga0209517_10001909_pt1 | contig 30519 bp, 30 predicted proteins | sample PeaSoiMetSII2010_FD_187695 | JGI IMG/M metagenome (GOLD analysis project Ga0209517, IMG submission 187695) | Peat soil microbial communities from Weissenstadt, Germany - SII-2010 (SPAdes) (version 2) | ecosystem: Environmental > Terrestrial > Soil > Wetlands > Peat | place: Germany...
TCGAAATGGCTTCTTTGTGAACGTCCATGCCGATATACTTGATGTCCATAGTGGGTGCTCCTTTCAGTAGAGTTCTGAATCACACTCAAAACCTACTTCAAAGGGGCGCCCTCTTATAATGCGTATACTGGGCTGACAGCACATTCGCGAATTTCTCGGGTATTAGATTCACTCACTTGCGGCTGCTGCGGAAGAACCCTTTTTGACCACCGGGTCGAAATGCTTGGCAGTACCCACGTTCAGAAGGTCTCCGTGCCGGGGCATTCCACTCGCCCCCTGTGGCCAGCCTTATGCTCCGAACTGCCTCAAGTGGTGATCCATGTGGAGGTAGGCATGCCGCATCCGCTCAGTCCTCGACAACTGACCAAGCATTGCATGAGGGGCGAATTCGCCCTTCCAGCCACAGAACCGTCAAACAGCGTGCCAAGCTTCTCGACATCCGATGCAAATTCCACGGGCCGGGTACCGCCCTGCTGCTGATCCATTTCAGGGCGCGTCTTGATGCCGTGTGGCCACTGAAGAGGCACCCATAGAGCCGCCCACTTATAGATCGTGCGTTTGAAGAGCGTGGAGGACAAACTGATTTGCTTTTCGCCTAGTGCCGTCCGAAAAGAATCGCTGAGATGACAAATCATCTGATGAGCGGACATGCTGCCCCAACGCCTCTGGCTGTCCGAACGCACTTTGCTCAGACGATGAAGCACTTCGTTCCGGTCGCGACCATTTAGGAGAGTCTTCATAAGTTGGACGTGCATTCTACACCCCAAATTCAACATCACAGCCGAGTTGGATTTCTGCCCGAATCGCAGTTTTGGTCGCCCCTCGTTGACTTCGCCTTCGCAGCACCCCTAACATTGCAGCCTGAGTCCTGCGCCCCCCATGATTGGGCAAACCATCTCGCACTACCGCATCGTCGAGAAGTTCGGTGGCGGCGGTATGGGCGTGGTGTACAAGGCCGAGGACACCGACCTTGGCCGCTTCGTCGCCCTGAAATTCCTGCCAGACGAACTGGCGCAAGACCCACAAGCATTGGAACGTTTCCGCCGCGAAGCCCGCGCTGCTTCCTCCCTGAACCATCCAAATATCTGCACGATCCATGAGATCGGGCAGCAAGACGATCATCCGTTCCTCGTCATGGAGTTTCTGGACGGAGCGACCCTGACGCATCGCATTCGGGGAAGCCCATCGAGGCGGACGTCCTGCTGGCTTTGGCGATTGAGATTGCCGATGCACTGGATGCGGCCCACTCCAAGGGGATCGTTCATCGCGACATCAAGCCCGCAAACATTTTCGTCACCAAGCGCGGTCACACCAAGATTCTTTGATTTCGGGCTGGGAAAAAGTCGCACTGGTGAGCGGCTCTGCGAGTCGAATTGCGTCGGCGAACGCCGCGACAGTGGACAATCAGCACCTCACCAGCCCCGGTTCTGCGCTCGGCACCGTAGCTTATATGTCTCCCGAGCAGGTCCGCGCCAAGGAATTAGACGCCCGGACGGATTTGTTTTCGTTTGGAGTCGTTTTGTACGAAATGGCAACGGGGATGTTGCCTTTCCGTGGGGAAAGCTCGGGAGTGATTTTCCGAGTCCATCCTGAACCGTGCTCCGGTTCCTCCAGTACGGCTGAATCCCGACCTGCCGCCCGATCTGGAACGGATCATCAACAAGTGTCTGGAAAAAGATCGGAACCTGCGCTACCAGCACGCTTCGGAGATACGAGCCGACCTGCAACGACTGAAACGAGACACGGACTCTTGGCAAGTCGGCGGCTATGACTGAGGCGGCACCCGATTCTCGCAAAAGGCGGCTCCAGTGGATCGCTGCGGGGGCTGTCGGGGTTATCGCCGCAATCGGGATCGCACTCTTTCTCTGGCAGTCTCGGCACCCCCAAGCCTTGCGCCTTGATTCTGTAAGCTCGAAGGCAATCGCGGTTCTGCGCTTCCAGAATGCGGGCTCCGACAAGGACACGGATTTTCTACGGCTCGCCTTGCCAGATGAAATTGCGAATACCCTGAGCTACGTGCAGTCGTTCTCGATCCGCCCATTTGCCACGACAAGCAAGTACAACGGGCCGAACTTGGACTTGCAACAAGCTGGTAGGGAGATGAGGGTGACATTCATCGTGACTTGACACTACCTCACGGAAGATAATCAGTTGGAGGTCACGCTGGAAGCGGTGGATATTGCGAATAACCGCAGTGTTTGGCGAGACACGATCAGTGTAGCCGCGTCGGACAAAATTGCCATGCGGGAGAAAATCACGACGAGGGTTCGGCAAGGACTTGTGCCCGAGTTTGGAGGAACCTCGGCCTCAGTAGACGCGGGGACCCGACCGAAGAGCGAGGAGGCCTACGACCTGTATTTGCGCAGCATCGCGGTTCCGCATGATGTTGCTCCTACCAAGGATGCAATCGCGATGCTGGAACGTGCTGTGAGTATTGACCCCACTTACGCGCCTGCTTGGGAGGCTCTGGGGTTGCGCTATTACTGGGACAGTGCATATGGTGACGGCGGTGAACCAATGCTCAAGCGTTCGGACTCGGCATTCGAACGTATTGTGGTCAAGAGGATGCCGCTGCTCGCTTGCTGAGAAGCGCGATTGAACAAAAAAAGACGAATATATGCTCCTCGGCATGGCCATCAAGTACGCTGGTCTTTGTGGAAAAAAAGTGCATGTGATCCGGAGGAACCGAAGCAGCATCGGCGAAGAAGACAAAATCCAGTGTACGCGATTCGCCCTGAGTGCGGCGTTCGAATTGTCGAAGCCCTACGATGCCCGGCTCATGCGCTGCTATCCCGTAAGTAAGCGGATCAATTCCGTGGCTAACGACGACGAAGCCTGCTCCGCAACCGTGGAACTCGCCCAGATTCAGAATCGTCTCTTCTTTTAGTTGATCGGGTCACCATCGACTGGCGCTTTACACGCAAACGGTGCACGCAGGAAGTTCGGCTACAAAAGAAACCCGATTATGCGGTCACGGTACTAGAAACCGAAATCCAGCCGCGAGACTTAACAGTCGAGCAACAACGAGAGATGAAACAGAGATTGCGGGGATCCTCTGGCCGCGTCCTGAGCCTCAGATCGCACTCGCTTGACACTGAGGGTAAGAGGCTAGGGAAGATAATTAAGTCGGTTATGGAAGGCTCAGGTCTCCAAGTTTCAGACAATCTTGGAAACTTCATGAATCTTGGCGGCAATGTCGTGGAAGGCGTGCAAATAGCCGGACCACATTCCCAAGATGATTTGATTAACGCTCTCCTAGAATCGCCACTCGGAACAGATGAAAAACTCAAAATGTTCAGGAAAGACAATCCGAAAATACCCGACAACGCTGTGGTGGAAATCCTCGTAGGCGTGAAACCGATTGTTATGGTGACGCCTAAATAAAGCAGCAACACAGATTTCAGACAGCCCCTCGGTTCCCGTTCAAGATCGGCCGACTTCAAACATGACAGCTCTGAGTTCATCGGCGGTCATGATCACCGTGGCCACCCACCGGCTTCCCCACCGCTTTAGGCGACAGCCAGCACGTCCGCATCCCGCCCGCCGCTCACACCTTCCAGAGCGATGTCGAAACCGTCCACCGCCTCGTCGAAGATGAGTTCTTCGATCTCGTTCACCAACCGCGGCGACTTCCTCGCCAAACCTTCACCTACCAGCTCTACTTCAACCTCGCCCGCCCCAACTCCCACAAACAAAACCTCAGCCCCTGGCAGATCGTCGAACAGCTCGAACCTCGCTGGCCCCTCCAACTCTGCTTGCTTCCACCTGTCTTCTTGGATTATCACTTGAACGACTCCGGGGGATACGATCTCCCTAGGCTTCCCCTATTCCCAGTAAGCTTTCGTCGTAAGCCTCCGCTCAATGAGCGACCTCTGAGCGCCCCGGAAACGGGGCGTTCGTATATTGGGTCAAACACGCCAGCAAGAATCGCACTTCGGAGATCGGCGGATGACATCTTTCACCAACTCCTTAGTATCAGGCAACTATTAGCGAGTGCACGTTTGGCCCGAGACCAACCCCTTCATCGGGGTTGAGCCTGGGGCATAGGAGGGCAAGTGCTCAATGTGCAGACGGCGATGTTGCCGTAGTAATTGTTGCAGCGGTTCTCCCTAGTGAGCAGAGCCTACAGCAGGCGGCTCTGCCGGGGGATGGTTACATGTCGGTCCTCTGCTCAGCATGCCGGGTGAGAAACCAGCAGGGAGGATCGCCGGAGTGTGGGAAAAGGCTGTGCACACAGATCTCCTGCACCGGTGGATTAAAAATAAGCTCGGTCTTCCCGTCTTTATGCAGCACCGAGTAGTAGTGTTCGACGGTTACGCTGCCAAAGGGCTGGCGCTTGGTCGCCAGACGATATCGAAACACGCAATAGTCCGCAGCATACGCCATTCCCAGCAGGCCCACCCCAGCCAAGAACGATCTCAGAGCGATTCGCCGGAGCCATGGGCCGGTTTTGTTGCCTTGGACCGCAGCCACGGCCTGAATTATACCCGCGCGCGAACCGGCCCGGAGACCGAAGTGTTGACAATTCTTCACAAACAAACTCGGCCCGATTCATTAGAGTTACCAGGAAAGCCTGCAACTCACCGCTCCACCCGCACGTCAAAAGGGTAGCGGGAGATAATGATAAAATGCAGCAGAAGGTCCGGGAGAGAGAACTGTACCTGCCGCTGCGTCTTTCCTCGAAAAGTGGGTCTCAGCTTCGCCCTTGAGGGTGCGCAGCTTCAACTTCCATCGGAGGGCTGTCCCTCGTCGATTTGAGGAGTGCAAGTGACGGAACAAGTAACAGACGCTGCTGTTTCCAAGAAATCCGAGCGTGACACAACCGAGAATTCAAGCACTCACAAGAGCCGCTGGTGGATCTGGCTGATTGTCGCGGTCGTTATAGTTGGCGGCGTGGCGTTGTGGCAACGTGGCGGGGCCACTCCCGAAGCGAAAGCCGGCGGTGACGCGGCCTCCCGGCCCGTTATGGTATCGACGGCCGCAGCGCACCAAGGCGACATCGGGATTTACTTGAACGCATTGGGCACGGTGACGCCCGTTTATACCGTAACGGTGACCAGCCGGGTGCAAGGTGAGATTACGCAGGTCTACTATCGCGAGGGGCAAATGGTTCGCAAGGGCGACCCGCTCATCGAAATCGATCCGCGCCCTTATCAGGCGGCATTAACGCAAGTCGAGGGACAACTGGCGCACGATCAGGCGGTCTTGAATGAAGCCAAGATCGATTTGGAACGCTACCAGCAAGCCTTAAATCGCAACGCCATCGCCAAGCAGCAATTTGACGATCAACAGCAAGTCGTGCTGCAAGATGAAGGCACGGTGAAAAACGACGAGGGCCAGCTCGCGAATGCCAAGGTCAATCTCGTCTACACGCATATCACCGCACCCATAGCCGGGCGCGTGGGACTGCGGCTGGTCGATCCCGGAAATATTGTGCAGGCTAATAGCACCACTGCCCTGGTGGTGATCACGCAGCTTCAGCCCATCACGGTTATCTTCAGCATCGCTGAAGATCAGCTCTCCCAGATTCAACAGCAATTGCGCAAGGGAAAGAAACTGACGGTGGACGCTTTTGACCGTGAAGCAACCACGAAACTTGCATTCGGCACGCTCCTGACCCTCGACAATGTCATTGACCCAACCACGGGAACCTTGAAACTCAAAGCCATCTTTGACAACTCGGATAGCGCTCTCTTTCCCAGCCAGTTCGTCAATGTCAAACTCCTCGTCGACACGCTACACAATGCGACTTTGATTCCCACTCCAGCGATTCAGCGCAACGCCCAAGGCGCTTTTGTCTACGTGATTAAAAGCGACCAGACCGCCTCCATGCGTACGATTACACCCGGCACTACGGATGGATCCGTGACCGCCGTGCAGGGTATTGAACCGCAGGAAGTGGTTGCTGTCAATGGATTCGACAAGCTTCTGGATGGCGCGAAAGTTGCGATCCGCACGCCCGCGAACGGCAGCGGCGGAACCTCGGGACAGAGCCAGGGCCAGCAGCATCAGACGGGCCAGAGTAACGAGAACCAATCCACTCCGTCGGGAACCCGCAATGGAGACGCCTCCGGAGGCAAAAAGAGAGGCGCGTCCCGGTGAGTCCGTCTCGTCCGTTCATTTTACGACCGGTAGCGACGTCGCTCTTGATGGCGGCCATCTTGCTCGCAGGCTTCGTCGCCTATCTCCAGCTGCCCGTATCGGCGCTGCCGGAGGTCGACTACCCGACCATTCAGGTGGTCACGTTTTATCCCGGCGCCAGTCCGGACGTGATGGCCTCGGCCGTAACCGCACCTCTGGAGCGGCAGTTCGGCCAGGTCCCGGGCCTCAATCAGATGACTTCCACGAGTTCCGACGGGAGTTCCATCATTGTTTTGCAGTTTTCCCTCGAGCTGAACATCGACGTCGCCGAACAGGAAGTACAAGCGGCCATCAACGCCGCCCAAACCTATCTGCCTTCCGATCTGCCGGTCCCGCCGATCTATAGCAAAACGAATCCGGCAGACACGCCGATTCTGACCCTGGCTCTTTCTTCCAAATCGATTCCCCTGTCGCAGGTCGAAGATCTGGCCGACACCCGCTTCGCGCAAAAAATCTCTCAACTCCCCGGCGTGGGGCTGGTCAGCATCAGTGGCGGCCAAAAGCCGGCTGTGCGGGTGCGCGTAAATCCCACCGCGCTTTCCTCGTACGGCATAAACCTCGAGGATGTCCGTACCGCCCTGCAGCAAACCAGCCTCGACCAGGCGAAGGGCAACTTCGACGGCCCGCAACAGGACTACCAGATTCAATCGAACGACCAATTGCTCAGCGCCTCCGATTTCGCGCAAGTCATCATTGCCTACCACAACGGGTCGCCGGTAAAACTCTCGGATGTGGCTACGGTCGAAAATGACGTGGAAAACAATCGCCAGGCGGCATGGATGAACGAAACTCCCGCGGTCATCGTCAACATTCAACGCCAGCCCGGCGCGAACATCATTCAAGTAGTCGATCGCATTAAGAAGCTGCTCCCCCTCCTCAAGAGCAATCTCCCCGCCGCCGTTCAAGTGGATGACCTAACGGACCGCACCACTACGATCCGGGCTTCGGTCAAAGACGTCGAGTTCGAACTCATGCTCACCGTGGCGCTGGTGGTCATGGTCATTTTTCTGTTCTTGCGCAATGTTTCCGCCACCACCATCCCCAGCGTTGCCGTTCCTCTCTCCATCGTGGGCACGTTCGGAGTGATGTATCTCGCGGGTTTCAGCTTAAACAACCTCACCCTGATGGCCCTCACGATTTCCACCGGCTTCGTCGTCGATGACGCCATCGTCATGATCGAGAACATCATTCGCTTCATCGAAGAGGGAGATCCGCCGCTCGAAGCGGCCCTCAAAGGCTCGGAACAGATCGGTTTCACGATCGTATCGCTGACGATCTCCTTGATTGCAGTGTTGATTCCTCTGCTCTTCATGGGCGACATCGTCGGCCGGCTTTTCCGCGAGTTTGCCATCACCTTGAGCGTGACCATCCTCGTCTCGGCGGTGGTTTCGCTAACCCTCACGCCCATGATGTGTTCGCGCCTGTTGAAAAGTACGCACGGGCGAAAGCAGAGTCGTTTCTACGTGGCTTCAGAGCACGCCTTCCAAAGCATCATTGCCTTCTATGGGAAAACTTTACAGTGGGTATTGAAACGCCAAACCGCTACTCTTCTTGTGGCCGCTGGCACGCTGGTGCTTACTATCGCTCTCTACATCATCGTCCCGAAGGGTTTCTTCCCGGTTCAAGACACGGGAATCATTCAGGGCATTTCGGAAGCCGGGCAGTCCATATCCTTCCCCGCCATGTCGGAAAAGCAGCAGCAACTCACCCATTTGATCTTGCAGGATCCTGCCGTCGAGAGTCTTTCTTCCTTCATCGGCGTCGACGGCACCAACACGACATTGAACAGCGGGCGTATCCAAATCAATTTGAAGCCCCTCGAAGAGCGCAAAATCAACGCCTCGGATATCATCCGGCGGCTCCAACCAAATCTGGAAAAGATCGATGGCATTACGCTCTACATGCAGCCGGTGCAGGACCTCACCGTCGAAGATCGCGTGAGCCGGACGCAATATCAGTACACCCTGGAAGATCCCGATCAGCGCGAACTGAATTTCTGGACGGCAAAGCTCATGGCCAAACTGCAAGCGATACCGGAGCTTCGCGACCTGGCAACCGACCAGCAAACTTCCGGTCTCGCCGCCTCCCTCGTCATCGACCGGGTCACCGCCTCCCGCATGGGCATCACGCCACAGGCGATCGACCAGATGCTCTACGATGCTTATGGGCAACGGCAAGTTTCCACCCTGTACACGCAGTTGAACCAGTACCACATCGTGCTTGAAACTCAACCCGAATTTCAGAAGAACCCCTCGAAATTGCAGGACATCTACGTTCGTTCTGCTTTGGCTTCAACAGCACTCACTACCGGCTCTTCCAGCACGCAGACTGTCACCGCGACCACGGCTTCCGGCAATTCCGCCTCCTCTGCTCCGCCGAGCCCTTCTGCTTCCCCGAACACCGCTGCCAGTTCGGGTTCTGCCAACCCTAGCGCCGTAACGACGGTGAATGGCGCCGCCATTCCCCTCAGCGCCATCACTCGGTTCGAAATGAAGAGCAGCCCCCTGTCCGTCAATCACCAAGGACAATTTCCCGTCGTCACCGTCTCTTTCAACCTGGCACCCAATGCGTCACTGGGCGAAGCCACCAAGGCCATCGACAAGGCCCAGCGGGAAATTGGCATGCCTCTCAGCGTACAAGGCGCGTTTCAGGGCACCGCCGCTTCGTTTCAAGCCTCCTTGTCGAACGAACCGCTATTGATTCTCGCCGCTCTCGTGACTGTTTATATCGTCCTCGGCGTTCTCTACGAAAGCTACATACACCCCATCACAATTCTGTCGACTCTGCCCTCCGCCGGAGTGGGCGCAATTCTGGCCTTGTTGATTTGCCGCCAGGAACTCAGCGTCGTCGCCCTCATCGGAATCATCCTTCTGATCGGCATCGTCAAGAAGAACGGAATTATGATGATCGACTTCGCGCTGGAGGCGGAGCGCAAAGAGGGCAAGAAGCCGGAAGCCGCTATTTATGAAGCGTGCCTGCTGCGTTTCCGCCCCATCATGATGACCACCATGGCCGCGTTGCTGGCCGGCTTGCCACTTGCCCTCGGCACCGGAATTGGCTCGGAGCTTCGTCGTCCCCTGGGCATCTCCATGGTTGGCGGCTTACTCTTGAGTCAGGTTCTTACGCTCTACACGACTCCGGTCATTTACATCTTCTTCGACCGGCTCGCGCACCGTTTTTCTTCGCGCCGCGCGCCGGAAACCGGAACTGAGACTGTCCCAGCGGATTGATGCGATGAGCCTCTCTTCCCCATTTATTCGGCGGCCCGTGGCCACTACCCTCCTGACCGCAGCCATTGCGCTGGCGGGCGCCGTGGCCTTTCGGGAGTTGCCGGTCTCGCCCCTTCCGCAGGTCGATTTCCCCACCATTTCGGTTGGCGCCGGTTTGCCGGGAGCCAGTCCTGAGATCATGGCCTCCTCCGTCGCGACTCCCTTGGAGCGCCAGTTCGGGAGAATTGCCGGCATCACGGAGATGACCTCGTCCAGTTATCTCGGCACCACGAACGTCACCCTGCAGTTTGATTTGAACCGCAACATTGATGGCGCCGCTCGCGACGTCCAAGCCGCGATCAATGCCGCGCGCAGTTACCTGCCCTCGAATCTCCCCGGCAATCCCACCTATCGCAAGGTCAACCCGGCCGATGCTCCGATCATGATTCTGGCGCTTACCTCCACTGTGTACGACCGCGGCAAACTGTACGATGCAGCCTCCACCATCATGCAGCAGCGCCTTTCTCAGATTCAGGGCGTCGGGCAAGTGAGTGTTGGCGGTAGTTCGCTGCCGGGAGTGCGGGTGGACGTGAATCCGACCCAACTCAACAGCTATGGCCTCGGTTTGCAGGACGTTGCCTCCATGCTGAGCCGGCAAAATGCAAACAGTCCCAAGGGCCAAATCGTTAATGGCACAACCACCGCGGACATCGTAACCAACGACCAGCTTCTCAAGGCGGTGAACTACATGCCGCTAGTGGTCGGCTACCACAATGGCGCCGCCGTCAAGTTGTCCGATGTCGCGAACGTTCAGGACTCCACGGAAAACATACGCGCCGCCGGCTTCGTCAACGGCAAGCCCTCCGTCCTCATCATCATTTTTCGCCAGCCAGGCGCCAACATCATCGATACGGTGGATCGCATCCGAGCCGCGATTCCCGCACTCAAGGCCTCCATCCCTTCCGCCATCGACACGGAAGTTGTGCTCGACCGTACCCTCAACATTCGCGCTTCCGTTCGCGACGTCGAGCGCTCGCTCATGATTTCGATTTCCCTGGTGATTTTGGTGGTTTTTGTCTTCCTCCGAAACCCCCGCGCCACATTGATTCCGAGCGTGGCCGTTCCCGTCTCTCTGATCGGGACGTTTGGCGTGATGTACCTTTGTCACTACAGCATCGACAATCTCTCGCTCATGGCCCTCACCATTTCCACGGGCTTCGTGGTTGACGATGCGATTGTGGTCATCGAAAATATCACGCGCTATCTCGAGCAGGGCATGCCGCCCATGCAAGCGGCACTGAAGGGCGCGAGCGAAATTGGCTTTACGGTCCTGTCCATCAGCATCTCTTTGGTTGCCGTCTTCATCCCGATTCTGATGATGGGCGGCATCGTCGGCCGCCTGTTCCGTGAATTTGCCGTGGTCCTCTCGGTCGCCATTCTGGTGTCCCTGGGCATTTCCCTAACCACGACACCGATGATGTGTTCTCGCCTGCTCCGGCATCTTCGGGATGAGCAGCACGGCAAAGCGTACCGCGCCAGCGAGCGCGCCTTCAATTCGATCCTCGGCCTCTACGAGCGCAGCTTGGGCTGGGTCCTCGAACATTCCCGCCTGACGCTGGTTGTTCTAGGCGCCACCATCGCATTCAACGTCTACCTTTTTTATGTTGCCCCCACAGGATTCTTTCCGCAGCAGGACAATGGCACCGTCTTCGGCGGCATCCAGGGATCGCAGGACATTTCCTTCCAGGCTATGCAGAAGGCTACGGCGCGCATCGTCGATGTCATCAAAACAGATCCGGCCGTGCAGAACGTCATGGCGTTCACGGGCGGCGGGGGCGCGACGAATGGAGGCTTCGTGTACTTGGGCCTGAAACCCCTCGCCGACCGTCGAGTGAATGCCGACCAAATCATTAACCGTCTGCGTCCCAAACTCATGTCCGTCTCTGGGGCAAACACCTTTATGCAAGCCGGACAGGACCTCCGCATCGGCGGTCGGCAAAGCAGCGCCCAATATCAGTACACCATTCAGAGCGACAATTTACAGGACCTCGTGCAGTGGGGTCCGGTGCTTCTGCAACAGATGCGGAAATTGCACATCCTCACCGATGTCAATACCGACCAGCAGAACAGCGGTCTTCAAGCCATGCTGACCTATGACCGTAACACCGCTTCGCGCCTCGGCATTACCCCGCAGATGCTCGACAACTCTCTCTACGAAGCCTTCGGCCAAGCCCAGGTTTCGACCATGTATACCGCCATCAACCAGTACCACGTCGTGCTCGAAGTCGAACCGAAGTTCTGGCAGTCGCCGGTGAACTTAAAAGACGTGTATATCCGGGCCGCGCAAGGGAGGGTCGTCCCGCTCAGTGCCGTGTCGCATTACGAACCCTCCACCGCGCCGCTGGCCGTGAACCACCAGGGCCAATATCCCTCGGTGACCATTTCCTTCAACCTGGCCCCGGGTGTGGCCCTCAGCGACGCTTCCAAAGCCATCCTCGAAATGGAGCAGAAAATCGGCATGCCCAATACCATTCATGGCATGTTCTCCGGCACGCTTCAGGCCTACAAGGCTGCCCTGGCGACGCAACCCCTTCTTATCATCACAGCTCTCCTTGCGGTTTATATCGTGCTGGGCATTCTTTACGAAAGTTACATTCATCCCCTCACGATCATTTCCACCCTTCCGTCGGCGGGAGTCGGCGCCCTCCTTGCCCTCAAGCTTTTTCACAAGGACCTTAGCATCATAGCTTTGATCGGTATTATTCTCTTAATCGGTATCGTCAAGAAGAACGCCATTCTGATGATCGACTTTGCACTGGCCGCTGAACGCATCGACGGCAAGAGCCCTCGGGACGCCATTTTTCAGGCTTGCATCCTGCGCTTTCGGCCCATTCTCATGACCACCATGGCTGCCCTGTTTGGCGCTTTGCCGTTGGCTCTCGGCAGAGGAACGGGTTCGGAAATTCGCAATCCTCTCGGCATCACCATTATTGGCGGCCTGATTCTGAGCCAAATGCTCACGCTTTACACCACGCCGGTCGTTTATCTCTCACTGGACCGCTTGAGAGTCAAATGGCTTCGCGCTCACGGAAAGCTCGAAGGGCAAAGACAAATCGAGTCCTTCGGATGATAAGTTCTTATCAGCCCGTGGTGCGAGTGAGATTCGTATCAGGGCACGCCTTCAGGCGTGACGCAAGTGCATTCGTACGAACGCGCCTTTAGGCGCTGGATTTTGAAATTCGAGTTTCACCAGAGGTTCTTATGCGCCACGCGAACGGACCAGAAACAGCCGAAGCCGACTTAGCAAGGAGTCCGAGACACCGATGAAGGCAACTAACAAAATGCGCGCTGTGGCCGCACTTCTCTGCGGCGCACTCCTCTTCCAGGGTTGCGTTGTCGGTCCGAGATACAATCGCGCCACAGTGCAGACACCGGGGACGTTCAAAGAGGTTACTCCGGACGATCTCAAGAAGATGAACGGCTGGAAAGTCGCGCAACCGCAGGACAGCGCTCTCCATGGCAAATGGTGGGAGATTCTTGGCGATCCCCAACTGAACGCGCTCGAAGAGCAAGTCAACATTTCCAATCAAAACGTCGCCGCTGCGTTCGCCAGCTTCATGGCAGCGCGTGCCTTGGTGCGGGAGGCTCGCGCACAATATTTCCCGACTGCTACCGTCGGCGCAAGCATCGTTCGCCAGCGTCAGCCCAGTTCTTCGAGCGGGACGAGTAGCGGGACGACCTTCAACGACTACTCTCTACCCTTCGACGCTTCCTGGACGCCCGACTTGTGGGGACGCGTGCGCAACACCGTTCGCGCCAACGTTGCGAACGCGCAAGCCAGCGCCGCCGACCTCGAGAATACCCGCCTGACCGCGCAAGCGGAACTGGCGGTCGATTACTTCCAACTGCGCGGGCAGGACGCTCTCAAACAACTGCTGGATTCGACCGTGGTGGCTTATGAGCAGTCCCTGGAGCTGACCAAGGCACTGTATGAAACGGGTATCGACTCCGACGAATCCGTCGCGCAAGCCGAAACTCAGCTGGAAGCCACACGCGCGCTAGACACCGGTCTTGGCATTCTGCGCTCTCAATACGAGCATGCGATTGCGCTCCTCGTCGGTCAGCCTGCTTCTTCCTTCTCGATCGCCGTTGAACCCTTGAAAACTCCGCCGCCAGCGATTCCGTTTGGCGTACCATCGCAACTGCTGGAGCGCCGTCCAGACATCGCCGCATCCGAGCGCCTGATGGCCCAGGCCAATGCCCTGATCGGCGTCCAAAAAGCCGCTTATTATCCAACCCTGACTCTCAGCGCTTCCGCCGGGTTTCAATCCACGTCCGGTTCCAGTTGGCTAACTTGGCCAAGCCGTTTCTGGTCCGTCGGCCCGGCCATATCCGAGTTGATTTACGATGGCGGCCTGCGTCGCGCCACCGTCGAGCAATATCGCGCGCAATATGACCAGACGGTAGCCAACTATCGCAACACGGTCCTCACTGCGTTTCAACAAGTCGAGGATAATCTTGCCGCCCTTCGCATTCTTTCCCAGGAAATCCAGGAACAAGACACGGCGATCCAGTCCGCGCAACGTAGCCTTAGCTTGGCCACAGACCGCTACCGCCTCGGCATCGACCCCTACCTCAACGTCATTACGGCCCAGACCACACTCTTTAGCAATCAGCAGACAGCCGTGAACCTGCGGATTGAGCAAATCGTGGACAGCGTGCAATTGATCGAGGCACTCGGCGGGGGTTGGGATTCCTCCACGCTTCCCACTTCGCAGCAGATTATTTCGCGACATGCTCAGTTCCCGGCGATTACTCCGGTTCAACCCTCCCAGAGCCAGCCACCAGCCTCATCGACTCCCTAATCGGTCGGGCAAATCGTTGCAGGCTGCCCAACTTGGCTGGCTCTTCGCTGTTCAATGGGTTAAAAGCTGGCGGAAGGTTTGTGGCGGACCTTGCACCCTCTTTGCCTGCTCAGAGTTTACCTGTTCAGTTCATGCCACAAATCCGCCGGGCTGCTCGCGTCCGTCGCCTCCGCACCGCCGCTCTCTGTTTTGTGTTCATCGCCCGACTTCAGCACAAACTCCACACCTCCAACAGGTGTGTTGCTCGAACGCTTAATTGGGCCGATTTGACCGCCTTTTCGAGCGCTGGTTACTACTTCACATCAATCACACCAAACGTCCCCGCCAGATTGCCGCTCGGACCGGCGGTGAAGAAGAGTTGGTTGGTGCGGCCATTGTTGGCCGTCCCTCCGCCGAATTCAATTCCCCAGAGCTGGTCGATGACGATTGCCTTGCCGTTCGTGTCTTTGACGGTGCCCACGAACTGGCCGGTTTCGAGATTAAAGGCGCTGATGGTGCCGCTGTTCGTGTTGTTCGAGACGAGCAGAGTGTTGCTCAGCTTTCCAAAATTCCTAGGTGCCACGGCGAAGCCCCAGGGCTGGTTTAACGGCTTGCCCTGCGCGAGTGTCCGCACGAATGTCCCGTCTTCCTGGAAGACATCGATGTAGCCGCCTGGGGCTTCGTCTGCCTGGGCAAACGCTACGTAGACCAATCCCCCGATATCCCGAATGCCGAAGGGAACGTTGCCCGGCGGCAGCGTGCTGTCGGTAAAGGAATTGACCAGGTTGAAGTTTCCGTCGTACACATCGACTTTGTTGTTGGCTAAGTCGGCGGCGTACAGAAAATTCCCTGACGGCTTGCTGGTGATCGCAAGGCCAGTGTAAACCGCACCCGTTGCCGAGTTATTTACCGCAATGATCGCGTCATTGGGATTGGACTGCGGAGCCCAGCCGCAGATGGTCCCGTCCAAAGTCGCGAACAGGAACTTGGATGCCCATCCCTGCACTTGAAAGTCTGACGATCCGTTGAAGACAATTCCAGTCGGCTGACCAGGGCCTGCGCCGGAGGCCGATGGAACTAAGACCTCGAAGCTCTTCTTGACTCCCTTGCCGTCGTAGAGTGTCGACCAGCCGGAGCCTTGATCGCTGACCCAGAAGGGTCCGCCTGGGCCGTAAACCAAGCCCCAGCCGTTTACCTGCAACGGGTCGATGTGTCGTGCCGCTCCTACCTGATTCGAAACCAGATTCGTGAGTTGATACTGCGCCAGGGCCGCGCTCGAAACCAACATTACGGCGAGCCCGAGGCAAATTTTGAAAGCAATCTTGCGACGCTGCATACAGAATCCTCCTTGGATTGTGTGAGCCGGAGCAGAGAGCGAGTCAGTCGCTGAGTACCACGACGCTCGAACTACAATTTCTCAGTCCTGCTGGCAATCGAATGCTAGTTCCGCGGCTGTAGGCAGGTTGTCAACGGAGTGTCACGTGTTTGCACAATTCTTGTCGGCTAAGTAGCAGCGTTCGCAGTGATCGCTACCTTTACTTGCAATGGGACAAATTCGGGCGGCCGCGCGGCCGCCCGATCAGCGTGTTAACTTGTCGAGCTAGTTCGCCTGGGGTGGATCCGCCACAAACCCGGCAAAAAACGCAGGATTGCCGGTGTTGGGGTCTTTGAGGAAGAGACCACGCGTGATCAGCGGCACCGCAGTGGTATCGCCGGACAGCGCGCCGAGGCCGTTCAGGTTAAAAAACAGAGTATCGTTGCCGGTGAAAACGGTCACCGGCCCGCTGGCAGCGTAGCCTATCAGGCCGTTGTTGGAGAGCTGGAAGCTCCCGGCGTTGCCGTCGGCGACGGTGACGCTTCCCGGCACGAATGCGCCATAAACGCCCTGACGCCGCAGCGAAATCATCTGCGGCGTAAACGTGGAGTTCACGTAGCTGCCGCCGATGAAGATTCTCTGGCCAACTTCAATGGATGTGTTGTTGAACAGCGCGCCGGTGAGCGGGCCGTCGAGGAAGCAGATGTCATACTCGGTCACGGCGCTGATGTCGATGGTCTGGATGGTGCGCGAGTCGTTAACGAGGTCTGCGCCCGTCTCACCCACCCACATAGTGACGGACTGTGCCTGACCGGAACCGTTGTTCGTGACCTGTAGAATGCGCCCGGAGAGGAACGATTGGGCAGTGGTGATGACTTCCACGCCGCTGGCCACTAAGCTGCCATCCGCCTGAAATGCGCCCTGGACCCCGACAATCGAGGGAACCGCGAGATCGTTGATGCTCCAGCCGCTGTTGAATTGCGTGCTGTTGTTGACGTAAACCGTCAACTGGCGCCCGTACGGCCCTTGCATAACGAATGAGTTACTGGCTGCACTCACCGAAACCAGCCCGCCGGTCAGATCCGTAACTTTGCCATCAGGATCGCTTGCCTTTGTGGCTTTGATATAGATGACCGGATTCACGGTGCCGGTGACTTGCCCGTTATTGATGACCAGCGATTGCCGGATATCGAATTCCATCTTCAGCCCGGCGAGACCATTACTCCCCACAACCATTGGAGTGGGGAAAGTGACCTTCATTGTGTAAGGAGACTGGGGCAGAGTGCCGTTGATCGTATTCAATGCCGGCGGATTCTGGGTCATGTCGACGTAAGAAATGACTGGGTTCGCCAGCACGAAGGTCGCGCTGCTGTAAGTGTCGGCTGGAACGGAGTTGAACGCGAGCGGAGACCGCAGGCCTAAAAGGCGCGCGAAATCCACCGTTGTCGGGGTCGAGACTACCTGTGGCGAAGTGCTCTGGCCATTCAAGGTGATTGAGTTGATCGTGAGGTCAAACCCCACCACCGAGGGCAAGGGCGCGTCTTCGCCGGTGACGAATACGTTGCCGGATTGCGATTGTCCCGGCGGAGTGGAGTTCGAGGAGTTAGACCCGCAACCAACGAGCATGAAGGTTGCGAGCAGGACTGCCGCAGTCAATACAATGAATTTTTTCATGCCAAGCTCCGAGTAAAGAATTTTTGGGAGCAAACTATTTGTCGTACGGATATGGAAACACGCCCACTTCAGGAATGTCGCGTGAACCATTAGTGTGTTACCTTCGGGGGAATCGGTCTGCGCGCGCCCGCCGCGACGATTGCCTTGCCTTTGAGTAAGTTAGAGAGGTATGCGAGGAGAAAGCCCCGCTCGGACATGTACCACGGAAACTCCCTCTTGGATGCGACTTGTAGCAACGTCCTGAAGTTTTGGAGCGAGAGTGCCGATGGCATAAACAAGCGGGAGTAGGACTAGGGCTCCCAGGCAGGCAGAACTAATGACAACAGGTTCGATTTCCGCCGCAGGGCTCAGTGAGTACGTTCTCGCGTCAAGCAACTCCACTCAACTGCAGCAGGCATTACAAACTCTGCAAAACAGTCTTGCGTCAGGTGACCTGAATGGTGCCAACTCGGCATTCCAGACCGTGCAGAGGATAAGCCAACTCTCGGCGACGCTGAGTGGAGGCAGTCAGTCGAGCAGTTCTCAACTCTCTACCGATCTGGCAGCGCTCGGAGGCGCGCTGAGCTCGGGCGATCTATCCACCGCCCAGTCTGATTTTGCGACGGTTCAGAGCGACTTGAAAAACTTTCCCTCGCCGTCGCAGCCAATCGAGACGAACGTCGCGTCGCAATCAGTGCAGTTGGTCAACGAACTGCTTAGCACGTTGAATTCGAGCAGTTCTTCTTCCAGCACCTCTGACAGCACGACCTTCGTGTTGGAGAAGCTATATGGAAGCCCGAGCCTTAACGTCTCGAGCCTTAACGTCTTCGGATAGAGCCTCTGTGTGGAGCTTGCATCCCGAGATCCAATCCACGCCCTTTCTGCGTTTCAAACAATTTTTGGCGCCCGGCGTATTTGGCGATATCGCCGATGACCAAAAGGCGATGTTTCACAGGCTGCGGAAAAAGTGCGATTCGTATCAGGGCATCGCCTTCACAGGCTGCTGAAAAAGTCTAATCCAGCACAGTCTTCTGCAGCGATGGCAGATCGGTTCGACTGCCCTAACTGACAGGAGTCTCACTCTTCCCAGTGCGCGCCGCCCGCTCCATCCCGCCGACCGGACGCTATCGCAGCGGTCACACGGTTCTGAAACGCCCATCATCGCCACTTACACTTGTCCCGGGAAACAGCCACGGTTCGCCACCCCAAGTGCTACACTGTCTGCCACTTCCGGCCACCCGGGGCAACATCAACAAGTTGCGCCAGGAGGGAATGGGCATTCGCGCGGCCACGCGGGAAGCTTCGCTGCTTCGACTCCGTCTCATCATGATGACGGCCCTGGTTGCTTGCCTCGGATTGTTGCCGGCCGCGCCTTACACCGGCATTGGATCGGATACGCAAAGGCCGTTCGCCATGGTCATCGTGGCTGGCCTGGTCTCCAGAACTCTTTATTGGCTTCTTCGTCAATCCCTTGTTGTACGAGATGGTTGCCCGTGAGGACGACGTTCTCCAGGTATAGAGCGAAAAGGACATTTTTCCACAACTGCCGCGTATAACGATTTCTAGAAGCCCGGCAGAGCGGTGATTCCTTTTGATTCCACGCACTCATATGCGCGACCGGCCGCGAGGTTCTTGTATTCTTCCGTTCTTCCGCTGGGCCATTGGATCACCAGACGATCGATCTTGTCTCTTTTCCCCAGCCCGAAGGTCTCGGGCAGTTCCGACTGCGACAGATAACTGGAGCCGCCCTTGACCAGACGTGATTGGCTCGATGCGCCGTGAAAGATTTTCAGCGAAGCCCCGATGGCATCGCGATTGGACTTCGTCCCGACCAGGCGAATCCGTATGCTTCGGTTCCCGGCAGTCTGCTCTGTGCGATAGAGATAGGCTGGGCCGTTGTTGGTGGTGATTAGCAGATCAAGGTCGCCGTCCCGATCGAAATCGCCGTAGGCGAGCCCTCGTCCGACTTTTGGCTGACTGAAGCCGCCGCCGATTTCAGCGGCCACGTCGAGAAACGTTCCCTTCCCGCTGTTCAGGAAGAGTTGCGGCGGCTGCGCGTAACCGACGCCGCTGACATTGCGCACCGTGTCGTCGATATGCCCGTTCACAACTGCCAGATCGAGTGTGCCATCCAGATCGGCATCGAGAAACACGCATCCGAATCCCAACTTATCTTTCGACGCCAGCCCCACTCCGCTCTGCATTGCCACATCAACATAATTCCCGCCATCGGAAAGCCGGTAGAGCCCGGTCATCTCGTTGTCGAAATTGGTGATGGCCACGCCCGAGTTTCCTGAATTGTCGAAGTCGGCCACGTCCACGCCCATGCCGGCGCGTGCCCTGCCCTCCGCGGAAAAGGCGATGCCAGCTTCCACGGCTACGTCTTTAAATGTACCGTTGCGCTGATTCCGATAAAGTTTATTGGGCTGCGTGTCATTAGTCACCAGCAAATCGGGCCAGCCATCGTGATCGTAGTCGAGCATGGCGACGCCCAGAGACTTTGAGCTGCTGTCGAAAATTCCGCTCGTGGCCGTGACATCCTCAAAGGTTCCATTGCCGCGATTGCGGAACAACCAGCAAGTCTCTCCGCGATAGGCTTCAGGCGTGCAATAAGACTTGTGCTTGCCGTCGAGGCTGCAAAACACATCGTGCTCGGGAGACCACTTGACGTAGTTGCATACAAACAGATCCAACAGCCCGTCGCGGTCGAAATCAAACCATAGAGCGGACGTGCTCATCGCCTGCCGGCCGCCCAGTCCGCTCGACTTGGTGACGTCGACGAACGTCCCCTTGCCGGTGTTCCTGAACAACCGGTTCTGGCCGACGCAAGTAATCAGGATGTCAGGATAGCCGTCGTTGTCACAATCTCCGATGGCAACCCCCATGCCGTACATCTCGACGTCGAGCCCGGCGCTGCGGGTCACGTCGGAGAACGTGCCGTTACGATTGTTGCGATAGAGCTTCAGCGTGCTGGGCTCCGATTTATGCTCCCGTTTGTGTCCGGGCCAATCGACGCCGTTCACCAGAAGAATGTCCTGCCAGCCGTCGCAGTCGTAGTCGAGGAATGCGCAACCGGCTCCGAGTGTTTCCGGCAACAGCTTCCCGCCGTAGGCGCCGCTGTTGTGACGGAACCGAATTCCAGACTGGGCAGTCACGTCCACCAGCCGGAAACCGGGATCAGATCTGCGCGGATCAGCGACCGGCGAGCGAGGATCTGGGAGCGCGTCCAACAGCAAGCCTGATGTCGACGCCAAGCCTGCCATTCCCCAGAGAAACGACCGGCGGTTCACGGCAGATCAACCAACCCGTTGCGAATCGCGTAGACGACCAACTCGGCGGCCTTGTGGATTCCCAAAGCGTCCATCATGTTGGCACGATGGACAGCGACTGTGTTGACGCTGAGGTCGAGCGCGGACGCAATCTCCTTGTTGGACTTACCATCCACGATCATTTGCAGGACTTCGAGTTCGCGCGGGGTGAGTGTCGCGTGGCGCTTGCCTTTGAGCTCAGCCGGGCGCTTCAGTTGGGAATCGAGCACAGTTTCGCCGTTCGCTACTCGCCGGATGGCAGCACCCAACTCCAGGTCCACCGCGTTTTTCAGGACATATCCGCGCGCGCCGGCCTCGAGCGCCTGCCGCACCAGAGTCTCCTCCGGATGCATGCTGAGCATGAGCACCAAAGCCTGCGGATGCTTTCCAAGAATCTGCCGCGTGGCTTCCAACCCGTTCATCCCAGGCATGGCGCAATCCATGACAATCACTTTCGGACGAAGCTGATCGGCGAGTCGGATTGCTTCAGTGCCGTCGCCAGCCTCGCCGGCAACGGTAATGTCCGGCTCATCCTCCAGAATGCGGCGGAATCCTCGGCGCACCAGGGTATGATCGTCAACCAGCAAAACTGAAATCTTATCCGGCATGTGAATCAAGCTTCTCTCTTGGAACTCTCAATCGAACCAGCGTTCCACTTCCACCGTGCGCGGGCTGCAAAAATTCAACTATGCCGCCCAGCAACTCCGCGCGCTCCCGCATCGCCACCAGTCCAATTCCCTGCTTTGCGGCCTGCGCTTCGAAGCCCCTGCCGTGATCTTCCACCTCGATTTCCAAAGCTTGCGGCAGAAATCGCAGACGCACCCAGGATTCCCTGGCTCCCGAATGTCGGGTCAGGTTATTCAAAGCTTCCTGCACCACACGATACACATGAATGGCGGCGTTGCCGTCTACGGGAAAGGACTCGCCCGATTTCTCATAGAATACGTGAATCCCCGCCTGCCTTTCCACCACCGGCAAATACCAGTCGAGCGTACTCTCCAGTCCGGTCTCTTCGAGCATCACCGGATGCAAGGCCTGCGAAAGGCTGCGCACTTTGTCCAGCGTACTTTGCGTAATCTCACAGACTTCACGCAGTTCGGCACGCAGCTCCGATCTCTCCGGAGCCTGATTTCCCGCACGCGTCAGCATCATCCCTACAGCCGTCAGAATCTGTCCGAACTCGTCGTGCAATTCGCGCGAGATGTGGCGCAAGGTGGATTCCTGGGTTGCAATCAGCTTCTGCGCAAGTTCGCTGCGCTGTTCGGAAAGCGTCGCGAGCTGCGCAAACAATCGCCGATTCGAGCGGATCAGGTAAAGGCTGGTAAAGAGAATGGCAATCAAAGTCGCCGTCAGGAACAGATACACCTGCCGCTGAACGCGGTCATAGATCTGCGCAATGCGCAACGCCGCTTGCTCTTCACTCTCATTGTTCTGCACCAGCAGCCGGGACACGGCCGTGCTCAGCGCCTCCTGCCGGGCTCGCAGCGAGATTCGAATCTGCGTCCTAGCTTCCGCCTGGTTGGGGTCACGCGCCAGTGCAAAGGTCCGATCCACAGCGTCCCAGAATTGCGTGACGGAGTTCTCCAGGTATTGCTCTTGTTCGGGAGTGCGATTCACCGGGGCAACCTGCTGCTCGCGGCGCAGCGCGTCGTCCAGATCCGTACGAACACGCTGAAACTGCGCCGACCACGCCGTCAGCGGGTAGGGCTCATCATTGTCCAGCATGTCGCGCATCGCCAGGGCTAGAGAGTTCAAATCGTTCTGGATGCGAAGCAACTGCAGAGAATCTTTCCGGTTGCGGTCCACCAGATTGTTCTGCAATTCGCGCAAGCCGGAGATCTGCCGCGTGATGTATCCCGAATAAGCAACCACGGCCGCGAGAGTAATGATCAGCCCCAAAAACAATCCGGGAGTTGGAGACCGATGTGGAGCAGGCGAACGCGGCACGCCCCGAGAATACAACGGGGGCGGCTCAATTTACCAACCCCGTAGCGCCGCGCGCAATTCTCCGTCTAAGGCCGAACCGACCCGGTTTGTTTTGGGGATGCCCTTTTGTTTTGGAGATTGTGCCCGGCAAAACGTTTGTGTAGAGACGCGGCTTTCCCGCGTCTTCTCCCCGGTGAGCGCTGCCGCGGGCGACTGCAAGGACGTTGCAGTTTCCTGATCGCTCGACGGACAGGAGGATATCTGGTCTACATTGCTCACTTTCGCCGAAAGCGAGGTGTCAGTTCTCAGATCTTAGGAAACCCGTATGCTCTCCCTGAGACCCGAGACCTGATACCTGGGACCTTCTCTAGTGCTCATGCGTTGTCGCCTCTCCCAGGTGTGAGCAATCTTGCTCAGAATAACCAGCTCTTGCATGTCATCGTTAGCTTGGCGAAGATGCGGGATGGGAGAACGTCCTCAAGTGCACTTCGGCCACTTGCCGCATAACGAATCATCCGTTTATGGGGAGAAAGAACGAAGGTGGATCGCTGATGGAAAGCACTTTTCGTCGATTGCGCGATCGTTTTCGTAGGCGGCTTGCCTCCATCAATGCATCCGTCTCCAAGCTGTCGGCGTCAATTACCCCACCGGCCCGCGGTTTCGCCTCGCAAAGGATGTGCCCGTTTTGCGGGTTAATCACATCGCGGTCCAAGACGTCTTGCCTGGAGTGCGGAAAGTCACTCGCTCCGGCCACGACAAGATAATAGATGAGTTTCCGGGGACGCTTGTTTTCAGGACGCTCAAATGCGCGAAGGAGAACAATATGCTTTGGACAATTTTCGTTGTGCTTCTGATTCTGTGGCTTCTTGGTTTCAGCCTGCACATAGCCGGCGGTCTGATTCACTTGCTGCTGGTGGTTGCGTTGGTGGTGCTGATCATTAACCTGGTGAGCGGCCGGAGTGTAGCGTAAGACCGTCGCTTGAGCTTTCGAGGATCCAAATGAAAAAGCAGTACCTGCACCTCTCCGCTTATGCTTGTGACAAGTGTGCGGGCCCGGTTGTAGCTGGCTCGACCGCAGTGCGCGAGAATGAAATATCGAAAGAGACCGACCTCCGGGAAGTGGGGGCGATCTGCCTGTCGTGCGGCCATCGGCCAGGCCAGGCAACCGAGCCGGGTCTGACCCGCCACTTTCCACCCACGCCATGGAACTCACCGAAAGCGATCGACGCGAGCCCTGGTACCGCAGAAATACATTAGCGACTTGCGAACGCGCGTCAGTTTCGCGCGCGCGCACCCGCAAGGCCCAGCGCGATCCCGCCCGCGATCAGCACAATACTGATCATTGGCGAAACCCGCTCACTGCGACTGGTCTGAACGCCGAGGTTCGTATTTCCGATCTTGATGCCCTCCGTCTCGGTGCGGGGAATGGGCACGACCAGGGATGCGATGCCGAGCACAACCAAGAGCAGGCCTGCAAACAGCAAAGTTTTCATATCAAGTCCTCGCTATATTCGGCGCCACGAAAGTCTTCCTCTGCCGTCACGAACAAGGCTTTGGAAAGTATAGGTCGCGGTACCCTCCAATTTTCAACATTCCGAGTCAGGAAGCTGTTCACAATTGCTCAACGTATGTTTCTTGACGACACCGTCTGGGGAAATTGCGCTGCGGATAACAGCTAGTCGTGCAGAACTACACTAAGCAGCGAGCTGTGGACCTGCAACCCGCCGTCCGGGCCGCCGGAGTAATCAACAAAACCCAGTTTCCTGAACCGGTTCATGAAAAAGCTCACCCGCGAACGAGTGGTCCCCACCATGTCGGCCAAAGTCTCCTGACTGATTTTGGGGACCACAGTCTCGGGCACATCTTCCTTGCCAAAATGAGCGAGCAGAAGAAGGACTCGGGCCAGCCGCTTTTCGCTGGAGTTAAACAACTGGTCGACCAGATCCTCTTCATAACGGATATTCCGGGCCAGCAAATACGCCACGAACAGATCGGAAAACGTGTGTTCGCGGTGCAGTGCCTTCATCATCGCTTTTTTGTCGATCCGCAGAATTTCACAATCCGTCATGGCCGCCGCAGATCCCATGCGCAGGGCCTGACCTGCCAGCGCACCTTCGCCAAAGAAATTTCCGTCAGTTAACATGCCGATCGTCGCTTCTCTGCCGGTCTTGGAGACGACGGTGAGCATCACTCTGCCTTTTTGGATGTAGAAGACCGCGTCCGCCATATCCCCCTGCGCGAAGATTCCTTGCTTCTTGGCGAAGGTCAGGCTTTTCCTGCCCTCGCCAATGGTTGCGAGGAAGGTGTCGGGATTGAACGCGCGACCCTTCTTGTTCCGCGGTGCAGGGGTACCCATACGCTGCAATTTTAGTCTAAAAAGTGGCTTTTCCCAAAACACTTGGGACGCCGCACCGCCAAGAGCCTTCTGGCTGGGGTTCGTAAAGTGAGCCATTCTGCACAGTATTTCGAAAGAAAATGGACGAGCATTAAGGCGTCGAGGGGCGTGGGTCTGCCAAACCGGCGGCTTGCATCTCATGCGGAGTCAAGACCCTTGCCATCATTAGGTGGGGCTCGCGGGAGGAGTATTCATGCCACAAGAAGTTCAAGTTGGGACGATCCTGATGTCGGAATGGCCGCAACTCCTTGGGTTGGAGAGTGAGCCCTACTCGGGGAACTGGAGCGTGGTCAAGGCGCTCGATGGCTTTGCTCTTGATCGCAAGATCCGTGCCGCGGGGTGGAATTTCTTTTTTATCGCGTCGGAAGTGAAGGTGATGTTTTTTGGCGCGCTTGAGGCGAAGAAGATCCAGCACGCATTGAATAGGATTCTGGGCAAAGTAAGTCAGCAACACTTCAATGGTCTCGAAGTGACCGGAATCGTGGCAAAGCGTTTTCTGGGCCTGCCCTATGCCATCATTTCGGCACACTCGCGTCATGTCCAACAAAGCTGCTACCTAGATAGCACTGAAGCCCGGCGATCGTCGCCCCGAGATGCTGTATGGGCGAGAGGTTGAGCGCGTTCTCCGGCCCGGAGATTGGAAATTATTGAACGTGGTCGTGAGTTGGGCAGACTTGAGTCATTAGGTCCGCTTTACCGGAGGAGCTTGTCGAGCTAGGCTAACCCGGTATTGGAGACCGGTTGCACTTTCTCAGCCGCCAAACGCCGTTCGGAATGCGGCTCGGTGCGGGGCTGTCCACTGTTAAGCTCGCACTTCTCTCCCGGCTTGGCGCCGCAAGTGGGGCAACGAACAACCAGGGCTCGTTCCTTCTCGGCTTTCATGACTACATAATGCAGGGTTGCCCGGCAAGAAGATGGTCAATTGTGACCAGAAACAATCACATCAACCCAGCATTCTTGGTGGTTTGTAGAACACGTTTCCCGCCAGTGTCCGCGACAAGCGAAGAATCGCCGATATGAAATTGCGCATCCAACCACTTCATGGAAGAGAGGATGTCAATCTTCGACGAGCAATACAGAGTTATCGCCATCGAAGGTGACCGTCTATTCATCCGGGGAATTCTCAGCGGCGATGTGCTGACGATCATCAACCCTGAGCCTGAGACTCCTCTTACACCAGAAGACTATCCCCTTGGAAGATTGATCGCTCTGACCGACCCGTCACAAGCGCCTCTGAATTGAGGGTGTTACCCCCTGCCGTCTTGCGTGTGCTTCGGAGGCTTCCGCTGGGTGTCCCCAGTTGCCATCCGAGGCGGGCCTGGTCAATTTCACGATCAATATTTACTACGGAGCTGCTGATTGCTCAATTGCCCCGGCTCGCGCGAGCGTGCGCTCTCTACTCGATTGGCTGGATACCAATGGAAGTCGCGAGCGCCGGCATCGAGCAGAGGATTTATGAGACCAGTGCTTCGGATTTTTCGGTTTGCCTTTGGATGCCGTCATCGCAAACGGAGTGGTGTGTTCACGATCAAGAAACGGACATATCAGGTCTGCTTGGAGTGTGGACAGGAACTCGACTATTCCTGGGCACTGATGCACTCCGTACGGTCGAGCGTTGCCGATAGTCCCGATGCGCCGCCGAACAGCACCAGACACGCTGAAGTACCGGTGATTGATCCGGTCGCGGCACAGGCATCGCAATCTTAGTCTGCGCAAGTGACGACGCACAGTCCGGACGCAGTTGGCGGCTCTGCTCATAGAGGGACCAAGCCTCTCTGCAGCGCCGCGACCATAGCTTGGTGCGGTCGCTCACATTCAGTCGCATCAGAATCGTGCGTACCTGACACTTGACGGTGGCATTGGTGATTCCCAGTTCGCTGACGGCCCAACTTTCGTAACTCTTCCTACGTTCCTCCGGAGGCTAGAATTCATAGAGGCTGCAGGAGAACAGTCGTACGGCATGAATCAGCAAGCATTCCAACAGGTGAGCCAGAACAGTCCCGAGGCGATTCCGGCGCAGATGCGCCGGATCGAAGGCCGGGAATGGTGGCTGTGGGGGTTCGCCGTTGCGGTAACGCTGGCATTAACCTTGGGGATCATCTCGTTCACTTTTCCCTGGTTTAATCGGGAGACCGACGTCGGCTACTGGTTTGACCTCACGGAATGGGTACGCGGGCTGGCAGCTCTGGTATTGCTCTTCGACTTTTACGCGATCTACCAGCACCTGCAACTCCACCGCATTCGACGCCAACTGGCGGAGCGAGATCAGCTTTTTCAACTCATCAGTGAGAATGCCGCCGATATGATCGCGCTTGTCGACAACGATGGCCGCCGGCTGTACAACAGCCCCGCCTATCTAAAGGTCCTCGGATATTCTTCCGAGGACTTGAAGACCACTTCGGCGTTCGAGCAAATTCATCCCGACGATCGCCCGCGAGTATTGAAAGCAGCAGAAAAAGCGCGCCTGAGCGGCCAGGGAGAACGGATAGAATACCGGGTACGCCACAAAGACGGATCCTGGCGCACTCTGGAATCGACCGCGAGCCCGATCCGAAACGCAAAAGGCCAGACTGACAAACTGGTAATTGTGAACCGCGACATCACCGAGCGCAAGCGGGCCGAAGAGATGTTGGCCCACAATGCATTTCACGACGGACTGACCAACCTGCCCAACCGCGCTCTGTTCCTGGACCGGTTGCAGCACGCTCTCACCCTTTCCAAAAGGCACTCGAACTACAAATTCGCAGTGCTGCTCATTGATATCGATGAGTTCAAAGTCGTCAATGACAGTCTGGGACACTCGGCCGGGGATGAACTGCTGATTCAACTCGCGCAAAGATTGAGGGGTTCTGTGCGGCGAGCCGACATGGTCTCGCGTCCACGCACAAGCGGCGTACCTGACAGGCCTGCCAACGATGACACGTTAGCCAGACTCGGTGGCGATGAATTCACGATCCTTTTGGACGACATCCGAGGCCCCATTGAAGCCGTACGTGTTGCGGAACGGGTGCAAGCGGAACTGGCGGCACCCTTTGTAGTGAACCAACAGGAGATAGTAATTTCAGCGAGCATCGGAATCGCCTCGAGCATTAGCCCTCACACCCAGGCGGAGGATCTGCTACGTGATGCGGACATCGCCATGTACCGTGCCAAGCGGGCCGGAAAAGCCCGTTGTGAAGTGTCGGACACGGCCATGCATGCGAATGCGGTGAAGCGTTTGCGGCTGGAGACGGACCTGCGTAAGGCCCTCGACCAGGGAGAATTCCGCGTTTACTACCAGCCCATTGTGTCGTTGCAGACCGGCAAGATCACGGGCTTTGAGGCCCTGACGCGTTGGCAACGGCCGGAGGGTATACTTTCACCGATGGAGTTCATCGCGGTTGCTGAGGAAATTGGGCTCATCATCCCTATGAATCGGCAACTGCTGCGCGAAGCCTGCCAACATCTCCGATCCTGGCAGTCGGAATTTCCTTCCAGCCTGCCCCTGACCATGAGCGTGAACATTACCTCCAGGGAGTTCGCTCAGCCCGAGCTAGCCAGCGAGATCCGTAAAGCCCTGGAGCAGACCGGCGTTGATCCCGGTTGCTTGCAACTCGAAATCATAGAGACGATCGCCATGGGGGATGCGGAAAAATCCGGTCGCGTGCTCGCGCAATTGAAGGCACTTGGCGTGCGCTTGAGCATCGATGATTTTGGCACCGGGTATTCCTCACTCAGCCGCTTGCGCCGGATTCCAGTGGACACCTTGAAAATCGACCGGGCCTTCATTTCGAACATGGACAGTGACTCGGAAAACCGCGAGATCGTGCGGGCCATCATTATGCTTGCCCACAATCTCGGTTTGAAGGTCGTCGCCGAAGGGGCGGAGACGGAAGAGAACATCAACCTGCTCAAGCAACTTGATTGCGAGATGGCACAGGGATACTTTTTCTCCCGGCCTGCCGACGACCAGGCAATGTTGAAGCTCTTAGCCAGCAACCGCAGTGCTCTCGCCGCGTCCGTCGGTCGTTAGAAACAGGCGGTTATCTTTTTCGAGGCCCCCACGAACGCAGTAACAGCCTGAGACCGGCAGACCTTGATCTACAGGAAAAACAAAAATCCATTTCAACACAGGCAAACGGTTAAAGGGGAGGGCTAGTTGTATTGGGGGCAGATGTCAATTTCATGGAGTTTTGTCACGAATCGAGCAGGTAGCTGATCGTTTGAGGGTAGCTGCCTAACTCGCGCCGGCTCCCCGGGAGCCTGAGTCCTGGGCCTGCTGAGCGGCTTCCAGGAAGGCTTCAATGGCCTCCTGATCCTCGGGGAGAATCCTGATGAACCTGATCCCATTTCCCACCTGGGGATCGCAGGTAACCACGGTGGCGGCGATCAAGACGGTGTTTTCGATGGAAAGCTGCAGATCCAAATTAGTCCCGATTGGTAATGGGAAAATTGTCTCGATGTAGCAACCGCCCACGCTCAGATCGGAAGTAGCGCCACGAATCGGGCTGGCGCCCGCGTCAGTCTGTATCTTGACCGGCACGCTTACTTTTATGCGTGCGTACTCGCGACGGTCATTCGGGTCGCTGTTGCTCATGGTCCGTGGCCCCCTTTGCCGGAGTGCACATCCATTCCTTCGGAGAAGCCTGCCTACTGACTTCCTTCCTGACAGTTTCAAAAACGGCCTTCCATCTGACGTACCGGGTTTCCTCCAGACGCTCCAGTTCGTCCATAAAGTGTCCCAGCTTCCGAATGACTACCACGATCTCACGATCGGCGTCGGTCAGCTTGCCGCCTGAACGCATCATCCTCGACAACCTTTCGGCGCATAAGACCCAGCCGGTGCACGACTTCCTGCAGCAGCATCCCCGAGTCACGCGCCGCGTCCGTGGTAACGAACTCAGTGCGACAGGCCAGCAGTCCGGTCAAGCGCCCCATTACAACTCACCGAGATCTCTATAAGCCGCGCCCTCATCAACAAGCCGCCTATGTGGAAAGTTCGTACCTTCGTAACAAGCGGCGTTCCATCCCAGACCTGGAGCGGGAAAGAAGAGGCACTGGCTAACCGCAGTGAGAAGCAGTAAACGACAAAATAGTAGTCTCATAGAGCTAACTTATCAGGACATCTGCGGAAAAGTGCAGTTACTTGCGGTCGTTGCACTTTCACGCTGTCGCGGCGCAAGGCATATATCCCAATGTCCCACGCCAAGTTCATAGTCATTTTGCACACTGGTTGCACAGTTGTGTCCGAAAAGGGCCATTTTGGCCAAATTAAATGGGGCTTTCCGAACGTCAGCCAACGATTCCGAACAGCAGGCCGCACGCTGGGATTTGATTTGCCCTCCTCGCTTTCAGCCTACTTTGTATCTCAATGTGAAACTGCAGATTGTCGAGCGTCTGCGAAGTCTTTATCGGCACATAGCATCTGAGAGTAAGAACAAATGGCGCCAAGAAAGTACTTTAGTACTGTCAAGTCTGATATAAGCCAGAGCCCACACGAACGCCGCTGACGATACGCCGCCTCTTGCTGCAACCCTGTTATGGATTGCTGCTTGCAATCGACCTGCGCTGGGGTTAGCCAACCACCAATATCGTCGCCGGAGTCACGCGCCGCTTCGATGCCGACACCGAGGATGCCCGTTAGTTCGTAGAAAGTAGCGACTCTCAACCCCGGTCATAATGACCGAGGGTAGTTTTTCTGCCAAGAAAAAAGGAGAGAGTCGCTATGAAGAAACGATACCAGATCGAC
>Ga0209517_10001910_pt1 | contig 30490 bp, 16 predicted proteins | sample PeaSoiMetSII2010_FD_187695 | JGI IMG/M metagenome (GOLD analysis project Ga0209517, IMG submission 187695) | Peat soil microbial communities from Weissenstadt, Germany - SII-2010 (SPAdes) (version 2) | ecosystem: Environmental > Terrestrial > Soil > Wetlands > Peat | place: Germany...
CAACGCTGTAACGGCCCGCTGCACACCTGCATTCGGCCAAGCTGGCATCCAGCGCGGGCGTCCAGCCCGAACGCGGATGGGCCGCCACGTATTCCTCAAGCGCGTCCAAGCCAGCCGTTGGGCTGTTGGTCTCAAAAACCGCGATGGCTTCGAGCAGCGCCAGGGAGTCCGCCGCCGGCGGCTCCTGCGCTCCCACCCACTCCAGCTTGGTGGGGAAAAGCGGTTTGGCTTGAACCTGGGCTGTGTAAGATGCGCCTTCAGCGTAGGTCAATGAGGCCGCCGCCGCCGCCAAACCCAGGCTGGCTGCAAGGGCCGCTCTGTATGCGATTGGGATCATAAGGTGACTTGTCTCTTGGAGAGCTTGTTTTAGGGAATGGTCGCGTTGTTCTTGGGCTCAGTAATCCACACCTTTAAGCCCACATCGCCGGTGATGTTCCACGCGATTTCGCCCGAATCCACCAGCCCGTTTCCGTTGGCGTCGAGCAAATAATCCGGTCCATTCCCGCTGTTCAGGGGGTTGCCGTATTGGTCCACGGCCACAAAATGCACCCCGATGCTCACGATGTTGTCCGCTTCAGGAACTTCCGCGCCGCTGACCAGGTTGGTGCTCACTGTGTAGTGATAAAGACCAACCAAGTTTGCGTTCGTGCTCCCCACATTGATGAGCGGGCTGTTAGTAGGCTGATAGTAGTTACCCAATGGTCCAATCTGGTAGGCGATTGGGTTGGTGAGCACGATGTCGCTGCTGTAGGTGGGTTGCAACCGGCTGTAGTTGGTAACGAAAGCGTTGTGGCCACCGGCATAGGCCCAGCCCGGCGCGTCGTTGGTAATGGTCGTGCGGTCAAACAGATTATCCTTGGCCAGCGCGTTAGTCTGGTACGTGGGATCGATTTCGAAAATGCCGCCGAAGAATAAGTTGTTGCGAAAGAGTGGGGCATCGGCGAGACCAGATTGCCCCGTGCTGCCCCCGGGCTGGACGTAGGTCCAACTCCGCTCAAACAAGCAATTGGTCACGTTCATTACGTTGGTCGAGAAGTTTGCAAAAATTCCGCCCTGGACTTGGCAGTCCTGGATGTTTAGGGCGGCGTACGAGAGATAAGTGTGAAAAATGTCCTGGGCCGGAACGGACCAATCCGTAAAGCGGCAGCTAATGAAGGGATTGCCGCCGCTTGGGTCCTGCACCATGGCAAAATAGCCGGCTTGCCAGTTGGGCACCGCCCAGGCGCTTCCGGGCTGTTCCTGCACCGTGTTGTACTCGACAATCCAGTTGTGGGCCGTGGCCAAACCCTGCGACAGGAGCTGCCCCGCGTGTTCGAGGTTCAACCCCCCTTGAACGGAGCCCCCGCCGAACATCCCAATGGCCGTGCCGGGGGCGATGGTCAGGGCGTTGGTCGCCGTCACCGCCGCTAAACAATAGTCAAGTGGAAAATAATGAAAGCCCAGATCGGGGGTATCCGTGTCCCGCTGGGCTTGCGGCCCGAAGGTCGTTGGAACCGAAATGGTTAGGTTCGAATAAACTACAGGCGGATAAGTGGTCCGCTGGGTAAGAATAGCCAGCAGGTTCGTGCTCACGTTCGTCGTGCCAGCGTTGCGCCAGGGACAGTCCGTGGCGAGATAGAATTGACCAGCGCCGACCGTTTGAAACGGAGAAGCACTGAGGTTCGGCGCCACGTCGCTCCCGAAGGTAGTTGTGTTGTAAAACCCGTTGTAATCACCGCTCAGCGTCACCCCGTAGCCACCGGTGGTGATGTTCGTCAGGTTGGTTACCTTAGCCAGGATGCAATTAGTCAGCGCCAGGGTGGAAGAACCGGACGAGACGGTAGCCAGGTAACTATTGCTGCTGAAAGTAGCATTCTCAGCGCTCGTTGTGCAGGACGACAGGTTGAAGTTAGTCAGTGTGTTAGCGAAAAGGCCGTTTCGCACGTGGACGGCCGCCTCGCCCCCGCTGAACGCCTGTTGACAATCGACAAACTGAGCGTCGGAAACGTCGGCTTCGCCGTTGGCGACGTAGATTGCCTGGCTGGCGTAATCGAATCGAACCCCGGCCATAACTACCGTGCCCACACCCTCCAGGCTTAGGGCCGGATTGGCATAGTAGTGCCCCGCTGGGGCTCCCGTTGAGTTAGTTACTGGGTCGCCAATTGAATTGTCGTCCTTGGCCGTAAAAGTAATCGGACGGTACATGCCCCCCAAAAATGCGGCGGTGGGCGTGGTGCCGCTCGGCTCCAGGACAATCGACGTGTTGGTTGCAAATTTAAGTACCGTCCCGCCCTCAAATACGTTTGACCCACTTAGGTTAACGTTGCCGCTAATAAAATACGTAGTGTCCATCTTGAATGTGTAATTCGTCTGGCTGCTGCTGAGCTGAACGCTGAAATCGATGGCCACTCCCTTTTCCTTGTGCGGCGAGCTTGCCAGCTTCATCCTGGGCGCTGTGACTCTCGCCAGCTTCGGCCGTGGCAGTAACCGCCGCTTAGCGACTTGCCCGCGAATCGATCCCGGCAATGGGCGCAGGCTGGCCGATTCACCCGAAGGCGGCGGCAGGGCTTGAAGCAGGGGTTGAAGTGCTTCAAGCGGCACCTGTTCAACCAATACCGTGCGCCCATCAGACACCACCCACTGCTTGGTCGTGCGCACCTTGTTGGTCTCGGAGCCGATGGCCAAGGCCTCGCCTTTGCCCATGTGCATTAGGCCGAAGGCCAGATACTGGTCCTGCCCTTCGGGCAGTTGCACCGGCGTAACCATGGGGGTAGGCGCGTGGATGAACTCAGTCCATATCTCCAAAAGAGTCGTTGCAGGATTAAGGTTCCACTTAGCTGGCGAGGGCGGCTGCTGACGAAGAATGATGAACTGCTCAAGCCCAGAGATCGTACATTCATATTCAACATCTGCTTGTATCCCGGAGAAGGCGCTTTCATAGAGCGCCTCGTTACCCGCGGATGGCAGTACGCCGTTACAGTTCGTGGTCTCGGCAAATAAAAAACTCATCCCACTGGACGTATCGAAATAATTGAGACCAAGGATGTTCGCGGTAAGGTGATTGGAATCCGGCATGACTACGTCAAGTGCTCCAGCCGTGTTAATGTCTCCTGCGAACGCAACCTTGTACTGGGCATTGGTAAGCTGGGCCCCAGTAGGCGTGGCCGTGATCTGGGAGCTTGACGGCACCCACGAGCCGCCCGCCCCAACGTGGTTCAGCCCCGTAGCCAGCTCCGTAAACCGGCGCAACCCGGGCAAGGGGTGCCCGTTAGGCCCCACCGGATTGGTCGCGCTCTGCCATATATTGTAGTGGTAGCCCTGCTCAACAAGTGAGTAGCTGGCGGTGTTCTGCTGCGCGGCGACCGTCAGGGTCCCGCCCAGCAGCGCGAGAAAAATCAGTTTGGTATTCATAATGGGATGGTCGTGTTGCTTTAGGACACTTCGTGTGAAGGGGCTTATTTCAGGTTGCAATAAGCGCCGGGACTCTGCCCTCCTGGGACGAATCTCCAAGCCTTGTGTTTCCGCTTCGGACTCGGCAGCACGGCATAAAGCGCGCGCTGCCTGGACATAACGCGCCCCAAAGCGGGAGCGCAGGTCGGCCAGTAACTCCAGAATCTCGGGTGAAAACTTCCTGCCTGCGCCTTTACGCCGCACCCGCAGGCCAAGCCGGACGAATATTCGGCTCAGCAGGCTTCGCACATAACTCTTGTTGCACCCGGACTCCACCGCCCAGCGCAACAGCGTCTGTCGGCACGCCCCGCGGGAGACCAACGCGCGAATGATCTCCGCCAGCGCGGCCAGGCTGCGTAACGAACGCGGCTTCATACACTCCAAAAACCTCCCTTTCAGCTCGGACTCGCTCAGTCCAGCGTAGGTGTCTCTCGACAAACCCAATCCCATCTGCTCATTCTGCATAGCCACCTATCCCCGTGCCCTCCGTCACCTCCGAGAAAAAGCGCTGGCTTTCGCTCCTCCGACCAGCGCCCTTCTCCCCCTGCGGTTCAGCGTCACATCCGTGAGCCGCACCGCCGACAGGCTCTCACAAACAACAGCGAATAAACTACTGCTCCCACGGGCCGAGTCCAATGGGGTGAATTCCCCCTGCAAGCGGGCTTCCACCACCTCATGACAGGGCGTCGCTGACGGTTCGTGAATACCCGTCCCGCTTGTAATGGCAAAATGTTGATTGACTTACGAGGACCGCGGGCGAACCCAGGCAAACGTGTCACAACCATCTTTCTGTCCGAAATATTTCTGTCAAAGTCTTCGCCCGATCTGGTTGCGAAACGGTCTTAGAATCATAAGTAAATGTGTACAATCTTTAAGCAACTATTTTTTCCACTCGGACCGTTTTTGTCCTACCTGGTGTGGCATGCTCTCGGGAAAAGATAGTTAAACTAAATATGAATACTATGAATACGATACCTGAAAACGGCAGACCGGCTCGGAACGGCAAAATCGCCCGACTCCCTTACGAACTGCGCGAAACCCTGAACCAACGCCTCCAGGGAGGCCACGAAGGCAAGTCCCTCTTGCGCTGGCTTAATTCTGCCGCCCAAGTCCAGCAAGTGCTCGCCGAGCACTTCGAGGGCGCGCCCATCAACGCCCAGAACCTGACCGAATGGCGGCAGGGCGGCTATCAGGATTGGCTGGCCGACCAGGAACGACGCGATCTCGTGTGCCGCATCGCCGACCAGGCCCTGGGGTTCGAGGACGCGGCCCAAGGCACTAGCCTGGGCGAACGCCTGTCCACGATTCTCGTCGCGGAATTGGCCTTCTCGGTCCACACGCTCCTGGCTCCCGAAATCGCCTCGGAGCAGCGTTGGAAACGCTTGCAGGCAATGATCCGATGTCTGACGCAGTTGCGACGTGAGGACACCAAAGCGCAGAAGGCGCGCACCGCCCCCAGGACTCAAATGAAGCAAAGCACCAAATCTGTGGGTAAGAAGAAGAGCCCAGCCAATCCCTTGCCAGAATCGGAATTGGCCAACGAGGACCTGGCCCAGGTTCTTAATCAACTCGGCCTCCTCGAGGCGCTCAGTGCGGCCCAGGCACCTTCGGAAGCTCCTGCATCGGTCGCCACTGAGCAGCCCGATTCAATCAACGGCAAGGCACACCAGGCCACCGTCGAGCAGGGCGTGCCTCAATCAAGCCTAATCAAAGCTAATCAAGCCTCAGAGGTTTACGCCGAGCAGGCTTCCAGCCCGCCGCCCGCCGCCGAGACAATACAGGCCCCAACCACAGTCCCGACTCCCCTTCCGGCGGCCTGCCCCTCGGCGGACCAGCCACAAAGTGAATCGACCGTTGCGAAGAACGGCCGGAACTCGAGGTCCGAGCAGACGCCGCCCCGCCCGGCCCTCATCCACACGCTCCAATCAAACCTAATCAAAGCTGATCAAGCCTCGGACCACCATTGCTTTCTTAACAAGAATACGTTAAGCCATCAGCCAGCAGCGACAGAATTAAGCTTATGCAAAACATGACCACCCCAAACAACGAAAGCCTCAAACTAGACCGCCGGGCCCAGCCGCCGGAGGACTCGCACAGTGCCACCCGGCTCGATTCACGCTCTCGCCGGATCGTCAACCGCCTCTGCTGCGCGCTGCTGGCTCTGAGCGCCTGCGTCGTGCCCCGTTCTGGCAATGCCGCCACCGCCCCCTTGCGTGTTTTGCTCATCACCGGCGGTTGCTGCCACGATTATGCGCACCAAAAGGACATCTTGAAAAAAGGCCTCGAAGAACGCGCCAATGTGATCGTTGACCAGCTTTACACCGACGATTCAAGCACTCACCCGCCGCTGGCTATCCTGGGCAACCCGGACTATGCCAAGGGCTACGACGTAATCATCCACGACGAGTGCGGCTCAGACATTTCCGACCCGCAGAAGGTCGAGGACGTTCTCAAGCCGCATCGTGAGGGCATTCCGGGCGTCAATCTGCACTGCGCCATGCACTCCTATCGCATCGGCAATCCCAACGACCCAGTTACGCCCGGTACGCCCCATGGACTGTGGTTCGAGTACTTGGGCCTGCAATCGAGCGGACACGGCCCCCAGGAGCCCATTGCCATCCATTATGTCGGGGACAAGAACCCCATCACCCAGGGCTTGACGGATTGGACCACCGTTAACGAGGAGCATTATAACAATGTGCATGTCTTCAAGTCTGCTACGCCCCTGGCGCACGGAACCCAAGCTGTCAAACAGCACGACGGCACCCTCAAGACCAACGATTTCGTGGTCGTCTGGACCAACCGATACGGTCCCAAAAAGACGCGCGTCTTCAGCACCACGATCGGGCACAACAATATTACCGTCGAGGACCCGCGCTATCTTGACCTTGTCGCCCGCGGTCTGCTCTGGGCCACCGGCCACCTCAATGACGACGGCACCCCCGCCCAGGGTTATGGCCCGGCGTCGAAGGCAGGCGCGGGGCTGTGAACGCGCCCTGTCTCGCCGTTACCACAGAGTTGCAGCCAATTGAATGAATCCTCGTTTCCCGACTTCTCTGCCCGGCCGTGTGGCCTCGCTCCATTTGCATCCTCCTGAGCCGGGCGCACCGCTACAAAGCGTTGACTCCGTCGAAGTGGCGGAGGCCAAGGGCATCGTGGGCGATGCTCGCTACTTTGGACGCCTGAGCCGCCAAACCGGCCAGCCTGCGCGCCGCCAAGTCACTTTGATCGAACGCGAACAAATTGCCGAACACGTCGCCGCGCTGGGCTTGCAGACCATTCCACCCGGCGCCGTTCGCGCCAACATCGAAACCACAGGCCTTGATCTCGTTGCCTTGATCGGACATGAAATTGAGATTGGCGACGCCGTGCTGCTGCTCTACTCACCGCGCGACCCATGTGAGAAGATGGACGCGGTGTGCCAAGGCCTGCGCAAGCTGATGCTGAATAATCGCCAGGGGGTTCTCGCCGAGGTGCTGCGCTCAGGCAAGATCTGCGTCGGAGACGCAATTAAGCTGTGTGGAAAGGCCAACGCCAACGCCTGAGGCCGTTACTTTCTGCTGGCCATCGAACCGTCGATCTGCTCTCAATAAGGATATGAAGAATTCTTCTTTCGACACTGGAATTAGCCGCCGGCGTTTTCTCGCCGCCACTGGGTTGGCGCTTGTCGCTCCCTCCATCATCCCTGCCCGCGCGCTGGGCAAAGAGGAGGTCGCAGCGCCTTCCGAGCGCATCACTCTGGGTGTCGTCGGTTGGGGGATGCAGGGGCCCGGAAACACTGACGAGTTTCTGCGCTTGAAGGATTGCCAGGTCGTCGCCGCCTGCGACCTGGACAAAAACCACTTGCAAGCGGCGGTGGACAAGATCAACGGCCACTATGGCAACAAGGATTGCAAGGCCTACGACGATTATCGGCGGTTGATGGCGCGCAAGGACATCGACGCCGTCATGCTGGCAGTGCCCGACAACTGGCACGCCTTGGTTGCCACTGAGGCAGCCAACAACAAGAAAGACATCTACGGGGAGAAACCTCTGGCCCGCACGATCGCCGAGCAGCAGGCCATTGTCCATGCCGTCGAGAAGAACCACCGTATTTGGCAGACTGGTTCATGGCAGCGATCTCAAGGCCCATTCCGTAAGGCCGCCGAAATCGTCCGCAACGGCCTCATTGGCAAAGTCACCCGCGTCGAAGTCGGCTTGCCTTCCGGCCACACAGACTTTGCGCATACCCGCCAATTCATGACGGCCTCGCCGCCCCCGCCCGAGTTGAATTACGAGTTCTGGATCGGCCCAGCTCGCATGGAGCCCTACATCAAGGGCCGCGTTCACATGAATTGGCGCTGGAATTACAACATTGGCGGCGGCCAACTGCTCGACTGGATCGGCCACCATTGCGACATCGCGCATTGGGGGCTCGATTGCGACAACTCCGGCCCCTCCGAAATTGACGGCCACGGCGAATTCCCTCCCAAGGACGCCGTTTGGAATACCTGCACGCAATACCGTATCAACTTAAAATATCCCAAAGACATCACCATGGTCATTGCCGGAGGATATAACGACATCCGCGGCGGCGCCAAATGGATTGGGACCGACGGCTGGGTGTGGGTGGACCGCGGTGGCTATGACGCCTCGAACACCGATTGGTTTGTTCAAATCCCTCCTGACCGATACAAAGTCAAGCTTTATAAATCAGACAACCATCAGGCCAACTTCATCCAATGCGTCAAGTCCCGCAAACCAACGATCACCCCGGTCGAAACCGCTCATCACTCTGCGATCCCGGGGCACTTGGGTCTTATCTCCATGCTGGTAGGACGCAAGATCCGGTGGGATGTGGATAAGGAGATCATCCTGAATGACGCGGGCGCCAGCCAACTCCTGAGCCGCCCTTATCGCTCGCCTTGGTTGGCGGCGTAGCGCCCGGCTTGCAGGCCCGCTCCGGCACACACTGGGGCAGGGGGCGGGGACGTCTTGTCCCCGCAACTCTAGCGCCGCCCTTGCCCCACGTTCCTCGGGCTTGACGAAGCCCTACCGCCTGCTATACCGCCCCAGTATGTTTACCCTGACTGCTGGAAAGATTCTGCCTTGCACCGTTACTGGCTCCTGGCCAAGGCCGCGCTGGTTCGATATGAGCATGTGGGGCCGGCCCCTGGACACCTGCCTGATGGATACTCGCTTCCGGGAGAAGTTCCAGGACGCGCTCGCGGTCGTGCTCAGTGATCAGGAGCGAGCCGGCCTCGATATTTTGACCCATGGCGATTTGCATTGCGACGACGACATGGCCGGACGTTCCTGGCACCATTATCCGTTGCAACGCTGGGCAGGTTTCGATGGGGACTATTTGCAATCGGACAAGACCCGCTCCCCTTGGTTGCGCTACCCCCCGGGAACGCTGCTAAACGAGATCTATACCGGCTGGCGCTGGCCGAGGGTGGTGGACAAAATCACTCATCGTCCACTCGATTACCCCAAGATCTGGCGCATGGCCCAAGCTAAGACCTCCCGGCCCGTCCGCTTCGGCACCTGCTGCTCACAAGTGATGGGCCTCTTCCTCGACATTCATACGCCCAAGTATAAGGACACCGAGGAAGTCATCTGGGACATGGCGGTGGCGATGAATAAGGAACTGCTGGCATTGCGTGATGCCGGCTGCAAATGCATCCAGATCGAGGAGCCAACACTCCACTTCTGGGCGAACAGCTATGGTGCCAGCCATGAAAAGGTGCAGTTCATGCTCAAAGCCTGCAACCGCGAACTCGAAGGCCTCGATGACGTGGAAGTCTGGATTCACACCTGCTGGGGCAATCCCAACATGCAGCGCGTCATCGAAAACGACAGTTACCGCGAATCCTTCCAATTGTACCTGGAAGCCTGCCGGGGCGATGTCTGGACGGTCGAAATGAAGGACCGGAACATGCGGGAGATCGAATTGTTCGCGCCCCTCAAAGGCAAACTGAAAAAGAAAATCTGCGTCGGAGTGGTCAGCCACCGCCGCTTGCAGGTCGAGCAGGCCGAGGAGGTCGCGAGTTCAGTCCGGCACGCTCTCAAGCATATCGCTCCTGAACAGCTCATCATCTCAAGCGACTGCGGCTTCGGGCGCCAAGGTTGCAACCGGGACATTGCCTTTTTCAAAACTGCCGCCCTCGTGCAGGGCACCAACATCGTCAAACGCGAATTGGGTGTGCCCGAGAGCCCGTCGCGCGCCGCCGACCCAGCCTTGCAAACCGATATCGTCCCCGCCGAACCGGACCGGTAATGCATCTAATCGGATTCGGTTGCACCTGTCGCGCTCTACGGGCCCAGGCGAACCCGATAAAACCCGTGGCTTGAGGTTGTTGTCTGAGGATCGGTAAATTGAAACGGTAAGGCCGGGGAGTAATTCGTTAGCAACCCTCTCCAGTCGCTCGGGACACCCAAGTTGGTCGAAACCTCAATGATATAATCCGGTCCCGAGGCCCCGCTAACATTGAATTGCAACAACCCGCCGCTTAGGGACGGTGCGCTAATCTGCGGAGGCTCGGGCCGACTGACCGTGACCAGAACCCTCTGTGTTGCGCTCAAACTTGGAGCGCCGCTATCCGTGACCGCAACCAACACTGAATTGGTCGAAGGTGACTGGGTAATCGTTGGGCGCCACATCAACACTCCACTGCCGGGATCAATTGCTGCGCCCGCGGGCGCTGCGGAAAGGCTCCACGTTAGAGTCCGAGGCGGCACGTAAGGATCGACAACCGAATTGGAGAGTATCAGCGTCTGCCCGGCGTTTATATTGGTTTCGGCGATTGAACTGAAACTCAGCGCTTGGCCCATGACGACGGGAATTTCTGCTGCGTTCAAGACGCGGTTGAAAATTTGCACGTCGTCCATGGTGCCCGAGAGGAAGCCCGCCAAGACGCCCGTCTGGATGCTCCCGATGCGCAGGTCGGGCGGCGAGGTTTTGGGGCCGAAGGGCCCGGTGGCACTAGTCTCGAGGACGCCGTCCACATAGAGTTGCATCAGTCCGGTCAACGCGTTGCGCGTCACCGCTACATGATGCCAGTAGCCGTCGTTGATCGCAGTCGTTGAGGTAATGGTGGTGTCCGGATTACCCACGCCGAACGCGGCGTTGCTGCTGACCAGCGAAATGCCGAAGTCATCCACCCCGCCGTCCACATAGCCGTCCACCATGCCCACGCCGTCGTACCATTGCGTTCCATTATGACCATTACTGGCGCTGGCCGCTAAAGTGTTGCCTTGCCCACTGCTATCGGCCCCAAGATTTGTTGCGCTGTTGAATTCCCAGTAACCCACCGTCCCGCTTGGAATCGCCGAGTTGCTAAATCCGGCTTGATAACTCGCAATTTCCGCCGTGCTCAACGCGCGGCTGGCAATCAATAGGTTCTCCATCCACCCCGCAAAATTCACGTCCCCCGTCGTCTTGCCTACGACAAAATTCGCGTTTTGAACATTCGGCGCTGTCGTCGGGCTTCGCGTTCCAACACGGGCCCCGTCCACATACATCGTTTCCGTGGCGCCATCCCAGGTCGCCACAATCGCATGCCAGTTTCCGTCCATCGGGTTAACGGTCATGCCGCTGACCACAAAATCATCCGCCCACCAATAATCATCCACGCTATTGGGGCCGTTCAGGCGCAGATTGTTCGCCTGTCCGGTATTATTGTCGCCCCACCCAACGAAGCCGCCATTAGCCGGGCAATTCGGCGCTGCACGCTCCCACACCGCAATGGTGTAGGGATTGCCATTTGTGGGCACGCCTTTGGGAAACATCCCTGAGACGGTGCTAAGCGTGTGGCTGCCGTCCAAATACAATGCTCCTCCGAACTTGCCAGCACTGCTGTAGGCCGACCCGAAATAGCCACCCGTCGCAGTAGTTTTAACCCAGTAAGCGATGGTCCAATCCATCCAATTCGGACGTGGTATGGTCGCATAATTGGTGCTCGTGCCATTAAACTGAAGCGCGCTGCCTGCTACGCCAAAACGGTCGGCCACGAACGTGCCCCCTTCCAGTACTCCCGCTTGACTGGAGACAGCATCAGCCAAGTTGCTATCTAGCAAATAACGCGTCGCGAGCGAAACCACCGGTTCTCCGGGCACCTGCCATTCCAAAATGCCGCCCGAAAAGCCGCTTTGGAGTTGGACATGCAGTCGCACCGCCGTCGTCTGCACCGGATTAAATTGCACCGTATTAAACTGGTCCCGTGCTACCCCGTAATTACCCGCTCCCGAGACCTGAACCCAATTCGTGCCTGCCAAGTATTCCACCCACCACGATTGCGGCACGCGGCATTGACCAAAGCCCGTGTCGTCATACCAATATACCGAAACCCGGCTCACTTGGCACAAGCCGTTGAAAGCCGCGCAAACCCATTCGGTCGTTCCGAGGTGATTCCACCACGTCATGCGCGGGATCGTTGTGTCGCTGGAGCTGGCGGGCAGCAACGCGTCGTTCATGGCCTGAATGGTGTCGGAGCCGTTCACATAAGAAGCACTTGGGGTGTAAGGCGCGCTCCACCACGTAGCGCTCACATTCGTGCTGACGGTCGGGAACGACGAAATGCGCAGGCGCGCCGCTCCCATCGGCACCAATGTGACCATCTCTTCGGCCTGGGTGGTGTAGGCCGGACTCAGTTGCACCGGGCCCGCGGCATACGTGCCGTCAAGGGTCCAAGCGGGTATTTTCCTCGCTTTTGCCTGTAATTGGATCGGCGCCGTTTGTAGTGAAAACGGATACGGTGCGATTGGCCCCGGATTGGTGACCACATTAAACGAAGCCGCGGGATTAGCGCTGTTTACCTCGAGACCATAGTTCCAGGGCGACGCCGGGTAAGCCTCCATTTCCGTCCATGGCGCCACGTTCCCGCCATAAGGCTGCCAGTTTTCATTTATCTGGAGGGAGAAGGTCAGCGGTCCGTAGTTGATAGAAACGCAATTGTTATTGGCCGTCCAGGTTCGCACCGTAATTTGCCGAGGAAAATGCAACACCACTTGGTCGCCGTTCGCCCACGAGCGCTCGACGCAAAGGTAAGAGCTCGGTTGGCTGTTGGATGTCACGGTTTGGCCGTTGATCTGTATCCAACTGTTCGAGCACCATTGCGGCACGCGCATATAGAGGGGGAAGGTCGCGCTATTCGTGGCCATGATCGCCAGCTCGACCGTGTCGCTGAACGGGTAGTCGGTCGTTTCCGTCACGCTGACGGTCGCGCCGCCACCCACTCGCGCCCTCACCGTGGTCGGTGCATAAAGCGAGGCGCAGAGACCGTTGTCCCAAGTAGCCAGCCACGTCTCGTCGCAAAAGTACGGCCAACCCATCCCATGGTTGTGTTCGCAACAGTAATAATTGGGCTCAGACGGGCTGTACGAGAACCAGGGCGCGCCGCCGTTGTTGATATCGGGTGCCTTGCCTTCGTTGTCCGTCTCCGGCTGGTTCGGCGCGGTCAGGTAGTGCAACTCCAACAGGTTCGTAGTCAACGATGCCGGGTAGGAGTTGGCGGCCACATCCTCGCATCGTTCGGCCCAAACCGGATTCCCCGTAATGCGCGTGAGAATTTCAAAACTCCGCATGAACTCCACCCACCCGCAGGTTTCGAAGGCTTGGCGCGGACCATAATAGCCGAAGCGGCAGACTTCATCGCTCCCAAACGCGCCGCCCGGCACCTGCCCATATTGCTGCTTGACGACTTGGTAATTGGCTTCGGCGAATTGGAGCTGGGCCGGATTGCCGGATTGTTCCCAAAAGACCGTCGGTGCGCGAAAACACTCCGCGATATTGACATTGTGCCAATTGGGCAGCGTATTGGGGGTGTCCCACCGCGCCATGTTGGCATACATGTTGGCGGCCAGCGTGAGCAGCCAGGATTCTCCCAGACGATTATACAGCCAGTAAACGCTTTCGAGATTGTCGCCCATGCGCATCATCGGCCAGTAGCCCACACCAAAGTCGGACGCGGGCAAGCTGTTTTCCCAAAGACAATAATAGCGCATCAGCGCCATCGCGTTAGTATCGCCGGTGAAGTCGTAATAAGATCGCAAGGCATCGAGCATCGGCATGTTCGGCCACAAATCCGGCGCGTGGATCCCCAAGTCCGACGTTACCGTCGCGTCTCCATAATTCTGCGCCGGGCCGAAATATCCGTTCGTGCGTTGTGAGGTCATCACGCCTTGGATCCAGCGCGTCGCGTTGCTGATGACCGTCGCATCCTGCAGGCAACAGCCCATCTCAATATACCCGCGCAGCCAGTAAGGCACGCGCTCCCACCCCTGCGTCGTGCCGGAACCGTTCGGCGTGGTCCAATCGCTGGTGGCGAATTTCAAAAACGGTGAAATCTGTTCTTGCAAGCCGTTCAGCCCATTGCGCTGGGCTTGCAGCACACTCAGCAGCCAACCCTGCGGTTGGATGCTGCCTAGCGGCAGACGCATGAGCGGACTCGGGCGCAGGGGCGCGCGATTGCCGATGTAGAGCCCTCCATGACCACCCGCTTGAACACTCGCCACGTTCGTGATGGTATCCCCTCGGGCCGCACCCAGTTCGGCATCGATTACCCCAGTGACCAGGATGGTCAGCAGCGAAGCTTGGCTGACGAAAGCTCTCAGAAGGATGGATCCAGGTTGTTAGCCGGATTCGACGGCGACAGCGCCGGCCACGTCAATTCGTAGTGAGGATTGTTGTCATTGCACCAGCGCGGCCGCCACTGGCTGCCGGACGCCGGATTAATCACGTCATTTCGTTTGGGCTTCTCCGTGTGCCCGTCGCAGAACATGATGTCCGTTTTGTAGTTATGGCGATTGGAGGGCAGTTGTCCGTCCGTAGCCGAGGTGGTATCCGTCGGGTCCAGGTTCGCCTCCCACGATCCGCTGTCACCCGTCTGCAAGGCGCGCGTGTCCGCCAGCATGATCATCTGCACCGGTGCCACCACCTTCGAGTCCTTCATCAGACCGTAATAGAAGCCTCCATCGACGTCCCCACCCAATCCAAGCGCGGCCGATGGGCTGCCTAGGTTTCCCGCGTTCCCCAGCCCCCAATCGTTGTAGCCCATCGAAAAGCGGCTGCCCGGCGTGACCGTGTAAGGATCATAAACCCCGTTGATGTCCGGTCCTCCCAGTGTACGATTGACGTTGGTGTCCCACGCGCTGTCCGGCGGCGCGCCCGGGCAGCAGAATATGCTCCGATTGTTTCCCGCGTTCGGCAGCAACCGGGTCATCCAGACGTAACAGCCGTGGTTGGCAGAATAGTCGCCCGGATAGCCACCGTAATCGTTAACGTAGGTCAGAGCGGCGATCCCCACTTGGCGCAGGTTGTTGAGGCACGCGGTTTGCCTGGCCTTGGCTTTGGAGCGGGCCAAAGCTGGCAATAGCATGGCCGCCAAAATCGCGATAATCGCTATGACCACCAATAGTTCAATCAGCGTAAAGCCCAACCCTCGCTGCTCTCGGGAGGGCGATGCGGCGTTCCTAACCCAAGTTGTGGCGCTTTTCTTTAGCATTCGACCGGTTCGCTTAGCACTTTGTTGTATTTCGCCCTGAATGCTGCAATTATCGTGCTTATCCTGAACCGTGATTCCAAGATAGCCCTTCGCTCTGCCTGGGTCAATATGGCATAAAATGGCCACACGAAATGTCAATCGGGTTTTTAAATGTAGGCAATGCCCCGCTGCGAGGTCGCGCGCGCCTGCCGCCCGCGGCCCCCTGAACGGCCGGAGCAAAAGCCCCGGCCGCTCGAGATGCTCTATTTCACACAACCATTTTTGGTCCACATTCTACTGGCTTACCTGAACCCTGAAGTACTGCTGGCCAGCCGCCGCCGGTATGGTATAGGGCGAAAGCGCATTATTCGTCGCCCATGGACCATTTACCGTCGGAGCCTGCAGGAGCATTCCGTTCGGCCAGGTGAGGGTGACACTCCCGTTAGAAGCCTTGATGGTCAAATTCACCGGAGCAGAGGACTCACCCTTGTAAACAGCCCGAATTTCCGCCGCCGTCAGTGCCTGTGTGTAGATGGCGCAATGAGCGATTTCAGCCGGTATCAATCGGGATGTTCCGTAGTCTGGGGCGCCAGCAATCCACACATCCAGGTTGTCCCCAACTGGTGTGGCGGTGAAACTATCGAAGGCGACCGGCACTGCATCCACATAGAGCACACCAAGGTTATTTCCCACTCCCCCTGTGTAACTGTACGCAAGCATGTGCCAGTCTCCGGGGTTGATCCCCGTCGTATCGGTGGCGTCAGGTGCGCTTCCATCAGCGGCGCCGGGTTGGGGTGGGGAGTTTTGATTGACGCTGAGGCGCCAGGAGGCATCGCCATGCGCGAAAACGTCGGTAAAATGAGCAGGAGCAGCCTGGAGATTAACCCATGCCATAATCGTGATGGCACCGGTAATGTTGAAAGGACCTTCGGGAATATCGACAAAGCCCGAAAATCCGTCAAAGAGCGCTGAGTAACTCGATGCCCCAAAGATCAAGTTAGTCGGGCCGGGTTGGGCCAGTGTAAAACCACCGATGTACGTTCCGTTATAACCATTCGCCATGTCGTAAGCGATGGTACCGGTAGTTTCCTGCAGCGGCCAGTAACCCAGGGGGTTGAGATCCAGCACCGACTGCTGATAGGGGGTGGGCGCTATGACCGTGAGCACCAACGGGGTGGTGTTCGTAGTGCCGAACTGGTTGCTGACAATGCAGGTGTAGGTGCCCGCATTGGTCATTTGTATGTTTGGTATGGTCAAGGTCGGCGAGGTGATAACGCTGACGGGATGCGAACTACTGTTCAAGAACCAGTAAAAGGTCAAAGGCGTGTTGCCGATCACGCCAACGGTGGCGTTGAATGTTCCACCAACCAAAAGACTTTCTGAATCCGCCGGTTCGGACGTGATGATCGGCGCACTCGTTGGTACGTTTATAGGACCGCTAGTTCCGCTGACGCCGTTAACGGTGGTGCTGATCGTGGCCGAGCCGCTGCCAACCGCCGTGATCAAACCATTGGTATCCACCGTGAGAACGTTCGTGTTGCTGCTAGTCCAGTTGGTGGCCGAGCCGGTGACCGCGACCCCGGCCGCCCCGTTGAAGTCTGCCGTAACGGCGGCATTTTCACTTTGACCCACAAGCTCGGTTGCATTGGTCACCGTGACCGAGACCGAAGTCGGCGTCAGGTTCGTCTCCACGACCCCCGGACCGGCGATAGCGCTGACGGCGATGTATAAGGGTGAAACGGCGCCATCCCATATGCGGAACTCATAAATCGTGCCGCTGAATTGCCAATCGCCGTACACGTCGTTTCCTAACATATTCTCTAGCGTACCTCCGGCGCCGCCAATAGTGCCTGGAATATAAGTCGAATCGGGGAAGGTCCTCGAGGCAACCAGGGTGCCGTTGGTATAAAGATCACCTGTCAAGGTGGCACTGTTGAAGGTCAGGCAAACATATTGCTCTGAACCATTCGGGAAAGCAACCGCCGATTGCAAATCGACTTCGTTTCCGTGTGGTGTAAAGGCAACTTCCATGTTATTGCCGTTGTTGGCCGGGTAGGGGATCAGCCCGAAGTTTTGACTGCCGCTGTTGCCGAAGTCCCAAATCTCAGCCCACGTGTTCTGCTGATTCTGCGTCACCCAGCATTCGACCGTTAGCGAACTGGTGTTCGTCAGCAATCCACCGGGCAGAGACACGTAACCGGAATATCCAAAACCGCCATTCTGATTGCCAGGCAGGAAGAGGCCGTTGTTGATAGTGGCGGTGCCTCCAGCGCTGCCAGCGGGTGGAACAATCGCCCCGTTTGCGCCGCCCACCGAATCGGAAGCGTCGCTCACAAAGCTGTAGCGATGGGCAAGGTATTGTTGAACTACGGTCAATACGGCCGAGGCGTTGGTGGTTCCGATGTTGTTTGAAACCACTACGCTGTATGTTCCGGAATTGGTTAGCGCAACGTTGGCCAGGCTCAACGAGGGACTGGTGGCGCCCGGAATTGGCGTCGCGTCAAAACTCCATTGGTAGCCCAACCCGCCGCCGAGGGCCTGCACGCTAAAGCTGGCCGACTGGCCTACTGCCACGGTTTGATTAACAGGCGCTTGTGTAATTATTGGCGCTGTCGTCGCGACGCTGATGGTTGGGCTGGTTGCCGTTACACCGTCAACCGTGGCGCTGACCGTCGCGCTGCCGCCACTGACCGCCGTGATCAAACCGCTGCTATTCACCGTGAGCACGTTCGTATTGCTGCTGGTCCAATTGGTGGCGCCGTCGGTGACCGTGACACCCGAGGCGTCCACGAAATTTCCCACCACCGTGGCGGGTTGAGTTTGAGCGCCCACCATGCTCGTATTGGTGACCGTCACGTTGAGCGACAGCGGCGTCAGGTTTGTCACCACCACACTGGGACCGGCCGCGGCGCTGACTGCCGCATACACGGGTGTAAGGGCGCCGTTCCAAATCCGGAACTCGTAGATGGTGCCGCTAAATTGCCAGTCGCCATACACGTCATTTCCCAACGAATTCTCCGTAGTGCCGCCCGGGCCGCCAATCGTGCCAGGACAATAAGTAGTATTAGGGAAGGACCTTGAGGCAACCAAGGAGCCGTTAGTGTAGAGGTTTCCGGCGAGGGTGTAATTATTGTAGGTTAAGCACACGTATTGCTCTGAGCCGTTGGGAAACGCAACCGCCGATTGTAAATCAAGTTCGCTGCCATTCGGCGTAAAGGCCACTTCCATGTGAGTGCCATTGTTCTGGGGGTAGGGAATCAACCCAAAGTTCTGGCTGCCGTTGTTGCCGAAGTCCCAAAGTTCCGCCCACCCATTTCCCTGGGTCTGCGTCACCCAGCAATCAATCGTCAACGACGTCGTGTTGGTCAGTATTCCACTGGGCAGAGCTACATAACCTGAATAACCAAATCCGCCATTCTGATTGCCCGGGAGGGATAGGCCGTTGGTGATCGTAGCGGCAGCTCCGCCGTTGGGCGGGACGTTCGTTCCATTGGCCCCGCCCACCGAATCGGTAGCATCGCTGACAAAGCTGTAGCGATGCAAAAGGGTCTGGGGCCCAGTTACCGTGATGGTGCCGGTGGTGCCGGTGACACCCCCCACCGTGGCGCTGATCTTGGCAGTGCCGACGCCAACGCCGCTGATCACACCGCGGCTATTCACCTCGAGAATGGCTGGGTTGCTGCTGGTCCAGTTGGTGGCGTCGCCGGTGGCCGAGAGTTCGCTCGCGCCCGTTTGCGGAAGCTGAACGCTAACCGCGGCTTGTTCCGTTCCCGAGATAATCACACTGGGACCCGCCGTGACGCTGACCGAGGTGGGAGTCAAATTTGTGACCAGCGTTCCGGAACCGAGGATCGCGCTGGCTGCGATTTGCCGTTGTGGAACCACGCCGTTCCAGATCCGCAACTCGTAAATGGTGCCTTGATACTGCGTATCGCCATAAACGTCGTTTCCCAGCCAGTTCTCGGTAGTGCCGCCGGCGCCACCAATACTTCCGGGAGCATAAGTCGCGTTGGGCAATGTCACCGTTCCATTCAGGGCCCCGTTGTAATAAAGATTGGCGGTCAAGGTGGAATTGTTGTAGGTAACAGCGACATATTCCTCCGAACCATTGGGGAAGGAGATCGGGGTAAATAAATCCACCTCGTTGCCGTTTGGCGTAAAGGCGACAATCATGTCGTTGTTATTGCGATTTGGGTCCGGGCACAGCTCGAAGTTTTGACTGCCATTGTTGCCGAAATCCCAAATCGTCGCCCAGGTGTTTGGCGCATTCTGCGTCGCCCAGCATTCAATGGTTAGGTTGGTAGTAGTGGTCAAGATACCGCTCGGCAGAGCGCAATAACCGGAAAAGCCGCCGCCGCCGCCGCCCGGCAGGTTAAGGCCGTTGGTGGTGGTGGCGGGAGAACCGCCGTTCGGGGCCACCAGAGTTCCATTGGCGTGGCCCACTGAATCAGAAGCATCGCTGACAAAGCTGTAGCGATGCTGAAGCGTTTGTGCCCACATCAAGCACGGAACTCCGAGGAAAGTCAGAATCCATGTAATTAGACGGTGGGACGCGACCCACGAAAACCCGTGTCGCGCGAAGGTTCTTTTCATATCTCTTTTCATAGCTGCTTGCGTTCAGTTGGTTTGGTTTTTCCGGCACTCGCCCACAGGGCCCTGCTTCTGGACCGACCACAGCCCCATGCTCCCGCCATTGTCCTGGTGGGATGCGCCAAGAGGGGCCGGCCTTGCTCAGGGCTTTGCAGGTGCAGGCATTCCAGGCTTATACCACGGCGGATTCAATGCCGTCATGTGGCATAAAATGGCCACACGAGTTTCCGCCCCGGCCCCCGGGTGCCGCCCGGGTGCCGCCCGGGGATGCTTCGTCCCACTCCTTGCTCCGCCAGTCTCTTTAAAACGGTCGCGCGCGCGTCCTCCTCGCAACTCATTGGCCCGCAACCACTTGCGAGCTTAGGGTCTGTGCAGAAATGAGTTCCGGTTTCAAGGCGCAGTCCTAGCAGATGCCTGCGCGTTGGGTTATGCTGTGGCGGCCGACCTCGCGAAGCGTTTGGAGTGCGCGCAGCTTGCTGCCGCTTTCGAATGCCAAGCGTTCCCGAAAGCGCTCGCCAGCCGGCGTACTCCAAAGGCTTCGCGCGTGACAATCCGAATTTATTTTTGCACTGATCCTCAGCCTGAGCGGCAGATTGGGACGCACTAAGGCGCGGGCACCGCAGGTAGGCCGAGGTAAGTAGCGGATCCTTTCCTCGCGCTCAGGGCACTCCGCCCGCCGCGGGCGGTTTCCCGTCGGGTATGACCAACCCCACGTCTATGTACTGGCCGCCCGTGGTTTGATGGCAGTGGACGGCTAGCGTGTTCGTCCCCGGTTTTAATGCGGCAATCGCCGCCGGGAAAATGTCGAACCGTTCGTAATGATCGATGTAGCGCGGGAGCTTCGCCGCCAGCACGCCGTTGAAATAGATCTCCGCATCTTCATCGTGGTGGATCTCCAACTTGAGGTCATCCAGATTTTCCTGGCCAAGAATGAACCGTCGCCGCAGCCAGATATCGTCCGTGTCCCAGATCGTCCTCACCAAAGCCCCCGGAGTTTGGACCGTGCCAAAGCCGGCTGCGCTCTCTCTCCAGTTGGCGTCCTCATACGATGGGCCATACCACTCGCCCGGCGGCGCCTGAAAAGTGTACTTCCAGAGCGGAGACCCGGAGATAGCGTCAGGGACAATTACCCGAGTTCCGCCCGATTGGCTCACCGACGTGTTGGCTCGGGCAAGAAAGTCGGCATTCATTTTGGCCACGGCACGGTCGTAACTCAACAGACCGTTGCACTCTGTCTCAACATCCGTGGTCTGCGTATAAACCGCCGCGCTTAGCCCCCAAAGATTGTGCAAATTCCAGGCCTCGCGCAGCAGCATCCCGTATGCGTCGGCCAGCGCCCCGGCGTCGGGTTCCATTCGGTAGCCCCAATGTCGGTTGGTTGACCACGAGTGCCCTGGGACGATCATCCCCAAACCGCCAAATTCTCCCAGAACCGTCGCCCGCCCAGGCTCCGGTTGCGGCGCGCTCGGCCCGGGATAAGTATGCTGATCCAAAATGTCCCCCACTCGCGCATCGGCCCAACCACTGGCGTTATCCACCAAACGCGAAGCGTCCAGCGCCTTAAGCCTTTGGGTCAACCGCTGTGTGTCATATTGACCCCAGCCCTCGTTGAAGAGAACCCACACCACGATTGCCGGGTGATTGTAAAGATCCTTGATCATGTGCAACAGCTCCGACTCGAACTCACGTTGCCCCTCGGCCGTAGCGTTGTTCCCGCTGGGCATGTCTTGCCAGACCAACAGGCCGAGTTTGTCACACCAATAATACCACCGCTCGGGTTCGATTTTTACATGTTTGCGCACCAGGTTGAACCCGGCGGATTTCAGAAACTCAAGGTCGAACCGCAAAGCCTCGTCGGTCGGCGCCGTATAAATGCCCTCGGGCCAAAAACCCTGGTCCAAGGTTCCAATCTCGAAAAGCCGCTCGCCATTCAGCGCGATTTGTCCATAGCCCTTTTCGTCCTTGCTTATCCCAGTTTGTCTCAGCCCGAAGTAGCTTCCTACCCGATCCACTTCCTGGTCGCCACGTCTGAGGATGATTTGCAAATCGTACAAAAAAGGGTTGGCCGGTGACCATGGTTTGGGGCTTTTCACTGGCAAAAACAATTCCGTATTAACCGTCCCTCCCACTGAGCCGGCGGCGGTGCTCCCCTCAAGGGCAGTCGCCTCCACGCGCAGATTGTCCGCCAGGCTGTTGACCGCCACACGCAGCCGCAGCCCCCCGCCATCCAAGTCCGGTGTCATCCATAAGCCGTCAATGCACACCTCAGGAACCGGTTCCAACCATACCGTCTGCCAAATGCCCGAATTCGAGGTGTAAAATATTCCTTCCGGCTTGCGCGACTGTTTGCCCCGTGGCTGATCCCCTTCGGTTGGATCGGTTACCGCCACCACCAACTCTTCCTCGCCGTTCCATCGGACGTAATCAGTGATGTCGAACGCGAAGCGTTCGTATCCTCCGCGGTGCTCGCCGGCCTTGTGGCCGTTGACGAATACCTGGCATTCCCAATCCACCGCGCCGAATTGCAGCCGGATCCGCCGCCCCTTCCATTGCTCCGGGATGCGCGCCCTCCGCCGATACCACAGCCTGCTCTCTGCGCCAAAGGGCCTCATGACTCCTGACAAAGCAGATTCGATCGGGAACGGCACGAGAATCTTGCCCTCGTAATTAGCCGGGGCCGCCGCCCCAAGCGGCGTCACCGCAACGTCCCATAATCCGTTGAGGTTTTCCCATTCGGCCCGGACCAGTTGCGGCCGTGGATATTCCGGATGGCAATTGGTTGGATTAACCTCCGCTGCCCAGCGCGTCATGAGTGGGGCGCGCCCGGGCACCCACTCTGTTGTCGCTTGCCCGGCAAACGCGGCGAACTCGACTCCCATTAGAACCAGGTAGAACGCCGGCCTCATGGCTTCAGGTACTTCGCCACCGCTTCGGTCCGCGAGCGCACGTGAAGCTTCTCGTAAATGCGGCGTATGTAATTGCGCACCGTGTGAATGCTCACATTAAGCTGATCGGCAATCTGCTTGTACGCCAGCCCCTGGGCCAAGCCATCGAGCACCTCCGCCTCCCGGGGCGACAAATCAGCCGCTTCCGAACCGTGCGGCGGGGCCGATTGAAATGACTCCACGACTTTGCGCGCAATCGTCGTGGACATCGGCGCGCCTCCGGCCATGACCTCCCGAATCGCTGCCAGCAGTTCTTCCGGGCGCTGCCGCTTGAGTAAGTAGCCACTGGCCCCGGCGGCCAGAGTGCGGAAGATCTTCTCCGAGTCCTCAAACACGGTTAACATGACCACCAGCACCTCGGGCAGCAGCAGCTTGAGCCGCCGCACGCACTCAATCCCATCCATAGTATGGTCGCCGAGGTTGATGTCCATCAGCACGACATCCGGGTGGTCCTTGGGCAGTCCAGCCAGCGCCTCCCGCGCGTTCGCGTACGTCTTGATACAGCGAAATTCGGGAAAAGCCTCCAGGTAGCCGGCGATGTGCTCTCTCAGGTCGGCGGAATCATCAACGATCGCTATCCTAATAGGCTCGCTCATCTGCCGCGCAGTCTGGCCCCATTCAACGGCATACTCAAGCTCACGCAGGTCCCCTGCGCCGGCGCACTCTGAATCGAGCATTCGCCGCCAGTGTCCTTCAGGCGCTGGCACATGTTTTGCAAACCATCGCCCGCACCGCTCCCGGGCTTGGCCCCCGCCTCAGCCACGGTCTCGGACTTCACCGCAAACCCCAGTCCGTTGTCCCGAATGGTGATGAGCAATTCATCCTCTACCGCGCTGATGTCCAGTCGCAACACCGTAGCTCTTGAGTGCTTCAGCACATTGTTCAAGCCCTCCTCAACCGCGAGAAAAAGATTGTGCCGAGTCTCCGCCGACATTTCCACTTGCGGTAGCTTGCTTTGCACATGCAAGTCGCATTCAATCGGCGTGTTTTGAAAATACTCCCGCGCATACTCGCACAGATACGCCGCCAGGTGTTCCAGGGTGTCGTTTCGCGGGTTCACCGCCCACACCATCTCATCCAGGGTTTTGAGCAACTCCCGCGAGGTCGTCGCGATCGCGTCGATTTTGGCCTCAACCTTTCCCGTTCCTCGCATCTCAACCTTTACCCGTTCGCTTAAAAACGAGACCTTGGTCAGTTTCGAACCAATCTCGTCGTGCATGTTCCTGGCAATGCGCATCCGCTCCCGTTCCATCGCCTGCTGTTGTTCCAGTCCCGCCAACCGCCGCCGCAGCCGCCGGTGCGAAACCAATCGGACCGTCCCCGCGCCAATTGTAGTCGTCAACAAACCGCCCAACGCCAATACCCACGCTTCCCGCCAAACCGGCGTGGGCACAACCAGCGCCAGGCTCGCCCCCTGCTCGTTCCACACGCCCTCCGCATTGCACGCGGTGACGTGAAATTTGTAGTGTCCACTGGGCAACGGCCCGTACCGCGCGTGCCGCTCCGGCCCGCTGTCCACCCAATCAGAATCGAACCCGTCCAGCTTGTGACGGAATCGCACCTTGCCGGGGGCCTCAAAGCTTGACGCCGTGAACTGGAGTTCCAACGTCCGCAGCCTTGCCGGAAGCGTTATAGCAGGTGATTTTCCTGCGCCCCCCTCGGTTGCCAGGTCGGGAGCAGGCACCACCACCGCCTCGTTATTGACCAGCGTCGCTTCGATATGAACTTGCGGCGCCGGTTTGTCCCGCTCCGACCCATGGATGTCAATTCCTGTCAGACCGCTCCCTAACGCGAACCAAAGCCTCCCCTCCGCCGAGGCCAACGCCCTTGGTCCCCCATAGCTCCACCCGCGCGTCGGGCCGGTTCGCGTCTCCAGAATCAGCTTTTCCTTCAGGGGCGCGGAGCTGGCGAGTGCCTGCTCGATCGACTCGTGCCCGATCCGGCCCAAGCCCCGGGGCCCCACCAGCCAAAGATTGCCCCCTCCATCTTCGGTTATCCCGGATGCGATGTCCTCCGTAAGGCCATTCTGCGAGTTCCACGCCCGGCAAAGCTCCTCCTCCAGATATCCCATCCCTCCTCCATCAGTGCCAATCCACAAGCCATGCTCAGCCCTTGGACACAAAGCCAGAATCGCCTTGCCGCCCATCTTCGTCGGCATTCGGACCGCTTTGAAACCTCGAAATTCTTCCTCGCTCCGCAACAGCATCCCGTTTGCCGTCCCCACCCAAAGCCCATTCGCAGGCGTGGGCAGCACCGCTGTGATGGCCGTCCCCGGCAGGCCGTCCGACGCGCCAAAAGTCCTTACCTGACCATCGGCAATCCGGTGCAGTCCGCCGGATCGCGTTCCCGCCCACACCGTCCCGCTTCCGTCGCTGCATGCGGCCAGAACGCAGTCGTCCGATAAGCCGTTCGCGGTCGTGTACACCACGCTCTTTCCGTTGTTCACTTGATACAAACCTGTCCCCGCGGTGCCGACCCATAGGCTTCCACCAGCCCCCGGGCACATCGATACGGCAAGGTCTTGGCTCAGGAATTTCGTTTCATCTTTGACTTCCACGAACCGGTCTCCGCTGCTGGCATACAATCCCCCCGAGTCCATCCCGACGAACAGTCGTCCGAGCGAGTTCGTCATCAGGCACGTCGCGGTGCCCGGCGGCAGCCCCAAGTTCTCGGTCAAGAGCGCGAAGCTCTGGGGCCTCAATTGCACCAGGCCTACGTCCGAAATCCCCAGCCAGAGGTCTCCCTCGTGATCCTCGCAAATCGTGCGCACGTCATTGGGCCACCGCCCTTCATTGAGTGTCACCGGTTGGTACCTCGCCCCATCGAAACAGAACACGCCCCGCCCGCTGGCGCCAATCCATAACCGGCCTCCTTGCCCTTCACAGAGACTCCAGATCCGCGTCACCGCCGATTCTTCTCCAGGGAAGTAATTGATGCGTTTGCCTTGCGCCAGGTTGATCAGGTAGGTCGCGCAGAAGCCCCACAAGTTCCCCCGCCGATCTTCATAGACCTCCAGAAACTCCTCGTCGCGCTCCGGCCCAGCGGTTGGGAAGTGAAACCGGCTGAGATGTCCATCCATGAAACGGCACATGCCCCCCACCGTCGTGATCCACACCGTGCCAGAGCGCGCCGCGTGCACGCTCAAAACCGAATTATCCGGCAGTCCGTCACGGGTCGTGAATGCGTCCAGGCTGCGCCCATTCCATCGGTTCACCCCGCGCCGTGTCCCGATCCACACCTGCCCATCGTTATCCGATGTCAGGCTGGTAATGGCCCAATCCAACAACCCGTCGGAAACCCCAAAACGTCGCAACTGCCCGTGCTTCCGGCGATAAATTCCTTGTTCCTGGGTTCCGATCCACAAGCCGCCGCGGTTATCCTCGCACAACGCGGTGACCGCTACCGGTGCATTCGTCCCCTCTCTTGGCAACGGCAGGTTAACAAACCTTAGCCCGTCGAACCGCGCCAGACCCGCGCCCGTCCCGATCCACAAATAACCGTCGCTCGTCTGCAGAATCACGCTTACCGAGGTGTCAGGCAAGCCATTCTCCTTCGTCCAAGTGCGAACCGCAAAATCGCGCAACTCCTTCCCGGGTTCTTCCTCACGGGTGGGCTCAGCCTGACAAACCAGCGTGCCCAGGACTGCTAAATAAGCGACGAATCTTTGGCCTGTGTTCATTACGCCGGCGCCTCGGAAAGGACCACTCAACTGTTAACCACCTTTTCCCTCCGCCCGCAAGGACGAAAGAATCCCTTCGCTGGAGATCCGCGGTCAATACACTCTTCTTGGTTTAAATTGACTTCAGCGCCGCCTCGTCGAAAGCCCAAACCTCCTCGCCTGCGATAAAATCCTTGATGGCCCCTTTCTTTTTGCGAAGTTCTATGGATTTCTGCAGTCCGCAGCCCAAGCCACTTCAACCCGTCTCATTACAGCCTTCGGCCGGAGTTTCATCACCACGGGCAGCTTGAGTTCGGCAAACTGATACCAACTCCGGCGCAGACTATCCCAAACTGGTGTGCAATCGTGGATCTGCCCACCAGAGTGACAATTGAACACTTCGTGGGAGGTCATCGGCCCTTTGATCCCACCTAGTTGAACCAGAAAGAAACTCTGCGGCATGGTTTGTTAGGCTAACCACTTCCACCATCGCTCATGGCCACGGTGATGTCAATTACGCCCAGCCAATGCGAGGCGGTGTCGAGCCCTCACTTCAGCCAGATAATAGTCACGCCCTCGTTCGTTGCCCCCAAGTCCGGGTCGCCGCGCAACTCAGGCACCGCTTCCAGCAGCACCAGCACCGTGTCGTTGAAAATGGAAAAGTTCTCCCCCGCGATGAAATCCCTTATCGCGCCTTCCTTCTTGCGAAGCCCGAAGGATTTACGCAACCCGACGCAGAGCTTGCCCCCCGTGCCCGACGAGCCATAACCATGAATCACCTTCAGCACCTTTGCCCCCTCGCGCTTGGCCCGCTTGATTTCCTCGATGAGCAGCCGCCGCGCCTCCTCCAGCGTTGGCAACCCCGCCTCTGCGTTAAAAGTGCGAATGGCGCTCACTGGGCCTTCAGCAACGATCCTCGAAAACAAAAAGGTCCTGATCCATGCTGAGATCCAACTCATTTTCTTCGGAAAGCGCAAGTTAAAACTGCTGGTGTAGCTGCCACTGCCAGGCAGGGCGCGCACTCCGCTGTGCGCCGCCTCGTACGCTCCGCGCCCTCAGCGCGCTAACCTAAAAGCCCTGGAAGGGCGCAAGAGAAATAGCCCAGCAACGCCCATGCTTGCATGGACGGAAGGCAGCCCTGGGTAACCGAACCAAAAAAAAGGGAAGCCGACCGCGCGAACTACGCCCCCCTCCCTCATCATCCATTATCCACCATCCATCATCCTCCGTTTAGTCGTGCCGTCTGCCCCAAATCCTGCAACCATCTCCAGCCGATGAAGCTCCTCATTACCAGCGACCTCCACCAGCGAATCACGAAGTGGAGCGACCTCGTTCCCGCCGTGGAAACCGAGCGGCCCCGGTTCGTCCTCATCGCGGGCGACCTCCTCCCCAAAGACACTTTCCAGCAGCAGAAGGCTTTTTTCGCCGACCTGCGCCGCGTGTTCCAAGCCCTCAACCAATTCGGGCCGCTCACTGTCCTCACCTATCTCGGCAACGACGACGCCCATGTGCTGGAGCCGCTCTTGGACCAACTTCAAGACGATGCGCTGTGCATCAACCTCAACGGTCGCATCCACCGGGAGGCTGGTCTGGTCTTCTGTGGCATGAACAAGGTGCGGGACTACCCCTTCGGGTACAAGCATTGGTGCGTCCCTGATGTTGAGTATGTCGCTTGCCCCCAACAGTTCTGCGGCGAAGGTCTGACCCTCGATGCCCAGGGCAATTACGTCCGGCTAGCCAACCTGGTGGACTACCTATCCACCAAACCGTCCATCGGTGATGAACTCGACCGGCTCAAGGGAGAATTGCGCGCCGGTGAGATGGAGCGCAGCGTCTGGATGGTGCACCAGCCTCCCACCGGCTTGGGCATGGACATCATTGCGGATGGGCAGCAGGTCGGCTCTCCGACCATCTTGCGCTTCATCGAGCACAACCAGCCGCTGCTCGGCTGTAGCGGCCACATCCACGAATCCCCCTATCAACCGGACGGACAGTGGTTGGCGCGGCTTGGCAGGACCGTGTGGGTCCAGCCCGGCCAGGTGGAACGTCGCCTTCATTACGTCAGCTTGGAAATCACCGACAGCCTCGCCGTCACCAATGTCCGCCACAGCATCTTCGGGCCCGGCCAGCTTTGATGGGGCAGCGCGCTATGCACTCTGCCAAGGTAGGGCGCGCACTCCGCTGCGCGCCGCCAAATACCGCCCGCGCGCATCCCCGCCAGATCAGTCAGATCAGTCCGATCCTATTGGGCAAGCCGATAAAATTTTGCAAAGCCAACCATGGGAACCACGGCAACGTTCTGGCCGCCTTGGACTTGTACACTGGCGGAGCTGTTGGTCCAGCCGTTGGTCAAAAACGCGCTCTCCTGAAACGCAAAACCGATGGCTGAGGTTGGCCAAGTGCAGCGGAGCATTCCGCTTGTCACAAGAATGCTCAGCGATGGCGAGGTCGGCGTCGCGGCGGCTTCAGCGGAGTCAGGTCCGGCGCCCCCCGAGTTGACCGCTGAGATGACATAGTAGTAAGTGTTGCCAGGGGTCAGACCGGGATCGGTGTAATTGGTGCCAGTGATGGTCGGAGTGACTATCTCATAGGGGCCGCCGGTGACCGTGGCGCGTTTGACCTTGTAGCCCGTCGCGGTCGAGACGCTGTTCCAATTCAACGAAACCTGGCCGACGCCGGGCGTCGCGATGAGCCCGGTCGGCGCGGACCCCGGGCGCGGCACGAGGTTCGTCACCGTAACCTGCTCGAGGTAGTACCGGCTGTAATTGGTAGAGTCGGAATCAAAGGAAAAGTTGTAGCCCCAATCGCCGACGAATTCGTCGTCGGCAATCGTCCAGTTCAGGGTGTACCACTTATCGCTTCCGGGCACCGAATTCCAGCCGATGCCTTTCCGTCCGGTAGCCGACTCGTACTTCAGGTTGAAGCCGGGGTTATCGGTCGCCAGGATTTTTCGAACCACGGCGCTGATCGTGATCGAGGCATGAGTGTACGAGAGGAAATTCGGGTCCACAGTAAACGTAACGGCCGAACCCTTGCTGCAGTCGCGGGCCTGGCCACCATAGACGCTGACGGCCAGGGAGGTGGCGTCCGCGTTAAGCTGGTGCAAACCGCTCTCGAGGTTGGGCTTCCCCATCGCCACTGATACCGACGATGCGCCGGAGTAATCGCCGCCCCACGGGAATGGCAGGGTGCGGTTGGAAGCCGCTTGCAAGGCCAGGTTCGAGGGGACGCCCATAACGAGCACCGGAGCATTGCTGAGCGAACAGGTGGCCGCGTTGGCGATGCTGCCGCTGATTGGATTCAGGATTTGGACGGTTTGGCCGAAGTCGATGCTATCGTTCGTATTTGGCGGCGTCCAAGCCGCCAGCACGGTGTTCGTGGCGCCCTGGAACACGAAGCCGTAGTCCTTATCGTTGAGCAGCAGCCATCCCTTGTAGGTAGGCTGGGGACCAAGTTGCGCCGCCAGGTTCTGCAGCGCGGAATAGGCAGGATTGGGATTGCCGCTTGAGTCGAGCAGCCCCATTGCATACCCGCCGTCCTGGGCTTCGAACCACTCGATGTGACTGACACCCTGGGCGATGCCCATCGCGTAGGCCTTGACTAGATCCTGCGCTTGGCTCGCCCCGGTGACCTGCCCGCCGAGCGCCTCGCCGATTTCGGTGAACCAAATCGGGACCCGCCATTTCGCCGGGTCTTTCGCCGCCAGCATTTTGCGCAGCGTCGGTACGATGGCCATATACTCCCCCTCCTGGCCCGAATCGACCGTGCCCAGGACCTCGTAAGGATGCACGCAGATGTAGTCGAAGTGGTCGGCAGCCCCAGCCTCGAGCGCCTGTTCGAGGTAAACGACATCGACGGAGGCCACGCTCGAACCGACGAGGGCGTTGGGATCGGCCGCCTTGGCCGCGGCATAAGCGTTGGTCACCACGCGCGCGTAATCCGCCGCTGTTCCTCCGGCAGCAAAATTCTCCGGTTCGTTCCACACCTCCCAGTATCGGACGCGGCCGGCAGTATGGCTCACCACGTTCGAGACGTACACCGACCAGGCCGGATAGTTGTTGGTCGGGAAGGTGTGGGTATTGGAATTGATCCACGAGGCGTTATAAAGAAACAGGCCGCTGACATTGAGGCTATTGCTGGCAGCGGCGTCGAGCATGGAATCCACCAGTGACCAACTCCAGGTGCCGGCGGACGGCTCGATCTGATTCCATTCCGGGAAGATGCGCACCCACTTCACGCCGGCCGCCGCCATTTTCGGCATCCAGGAGCTATAGAGACCGGACGCTTGCGCTGAAGTCCCCACCCCAAACGGACTGGGATCGTCAGTGGCTGCTCCGGCCAGACACCGCTCTGAGACGAGAAGAATGGGAACCAGGAAAGCCTCTCGCGCGAGGTGTATGCCGCCC